>Ga0265292_1000206_pt1 | contig 104969 bp, 112 predicted proteins | sample Munlanlewell296A_FD_189080 | JGI IMG/M metagenome (GOLD analysis project Ga0265292, IMG submission 189080) | Leachate microbial communities from a municipal landfill in Southern Ontario, Canada - Leachate well 296A | ecosystem: Engineered > Solid waste > Landfill > Unclassified | place...
CGCTTAACTTTTTTAATCAGCTTGTTTTCCTTAGTCACGGTGGGGTTCGCTCCCACCCCCAATCATACCCCAAAAGGGTATATTGGGTTAATAAATATTAAGAAAACAGAGATTTAGGACGGCGCCGTATAATATATTCTTATGCATAATAAAGAACCACAGTGGATAACTGAAGCAAAAACAAGTTATACTGGGGGAGTGGGACCAGAGTATTCTGAAACAGATTTTTCTAGAGGTAGATCGGCTAATCAAGTTTTGGAAAGAAGAATTTTACCAACAACAGAAGGAATTATTAATATATTACTCATTGGTGTCGGAATTGATGGAGACGTAATGTATGGTTCTTCTGAACCTTACAGAATCTCGGGATTTTTGGAAGGAAGAGAAAAAGATTACAGAATGACGATTGTTGATAAAGATCCTTTGGTGATTGCTGATGTACAATCGAGAAGAAAAATTTGTATATTAAATTCTATGTATAAGACCCATAAATGGTATAGTAAAGAATGGGATTCATTTCTAAAAGATACAGGACGAGAAGATAGATTAGTACATGGATTGGTCGATGGATTAACACTATATGAATTTAAAAGTAAAGACCTTTTATCAAGATATTTTAAATCTGGATTTAGAATTGGAGAAATTCCGAGACAATTCAAAAAGAAATTGGAATCTGGCGAAGTGTTATTAGTTACTGCTGATATCGCAAATGTTGATTTACCGGACCAGAGTGGATTTGATTTTGTATCTTGCCCTAATGTCTTGTATTTATTGCCTTCAGATGGACAAAAATTAGCAATATACAATATTGCGAGACACACCAAAAAAGGAGGATTGGTTCTTACGAATGATTTAGGATATTCAGATAACCCTCTCCTTCCAAGACAGGGCGGATGGTTTACAGAAGATAAACAAAGAGAAATAGGCTTAGTGGTTGATGAGGTTCTTTTATCCAAAGATCGTTCCCAGGAATTATTATTTAGGAAGGAATAACTACCAAAACTCTTTCAAATATTTAGCCAGTTTCTGGTTGCATTTCTCGATTGTTTTGCGAGCTATCTGTTAGAATTTGCATCAGAAGGTTCGCTGGGTGGCACTTTTTTTATCAAAGCATTATTTTCAAAAAATTTTTTAATCATATCCTTATAGAGCAGACTGATCTTCATGGTCCAACTTGCAGGAAAACAGCGATAATAATTATTCCAACTATAACGTTCATCAAGAAAAATAATAATTCCCTTATCTTTTTCGCTGCGAATACATCTGCCTGCAGCCTGGATGGTCTTGGTGAATGCAGGGAATAAATATCCATAATCCCATCCCTTCCCAAACTTCTTATCATAATATTCAATAAGCGCCTTTGTTTCAAGATCTGGTCTCTGCAGTGGCAGGCCCACAATAACCACCCCCTTAAGTATTCCCGGCATGTCTATTCCTTCAGCAAAATTTCCGCCAATGACTGCAAGGAGCACTGCGCCTTTCTCTTTATATGTTTTGAATCGTTCTAAAAATTCTTGTTTATCACTCTTAGTCATATCCGGATGTTCAATAAATACTGACTTTTGGGTTTTAGTCTCAAAAAATTTGACGATTTCACCCATCAAATAATAACTCGGAAAATAGACTGCCATGCATCCTGGAATTGTCTGCGCTAAATCAAGTAATACTTCAGCAATTGCCTTGTATTGTTCTACATTTCGCGCCTCGTACTTTGTAGATGTTTTCGGGATAATAATATTACAGCGGTTTTCTTCAGGAAAAGGACTCTTTAATGTCAATTCCTCTGCTTCAATACCTACAAGTTCGCGATACATTGCAGTAGGTGTCAGTGTTCCAGACATCATCATTGTCGAATAACTTTCCTTCATCACTGGCGCAGTCACAATACTTGGGTCAAGGCAGCGATATGATAGTGTAACCATAACGCCATCCTTAAACTTTTTCGAATGTACAATACGCGTAAATCCATTATCCTGGCCTAGCCATGCTTCTAGGAATAATGCAATTGATGCAACATAGGACATCTTTTGTTCCTCTCGGATTGCACTCCCTGCAAATTCCAGTTCTGCAATGAGTTCTTGATACTCCTTAATTTTTTCAACGCGCATCACAAAATCTTCTTTTGCAATATACTTCTCGCTTGTAATCAAATCCTTAAAATCTTTTTTATCCGTAGTTCCTAGTGTTGCAGCGCTTTGAAATGCTTCAAGACTTGCATTGCCGGTAACGCTTTTTGTTGCAACAGAATTTCTTTGCAGCCGTGTTGCAAGTTCAGGGCTAAGGCTCTTCGCGTAGCCTTCAAGTATCGCGTGCAATTCTTCAAGTGCATTTGCAATCTCATCATACTTAAATTTTTTAGCCTCAGTTATTGCACGTTTGAGCATGATTGTAGATAAGTATTCTGAACTCAAATCCTTTACCCTTCCGGGAAGATTATGCGCTTCATCAATGATGATGATACAATCCTTGAGTTCCTTATTGATTTTTTTGAAAAATCCATTACGAATATCAGTATTGAACATGTATTGGTAATCTGTAATAATGACTTTCGCATTTTTTGCAAGAAGAATACTCACTTCGTATGGGCATACATTGGAATCGCGCGAACACTCAATAATTGCTTCAGTTGTTGCAACACCACGTGACGCGCGATTAATTGTTGAGATTGCATTTTCAGTATCCGCACTCAGTTTGTCTTTGGATTTGAGATTGGTATAGAACTCGCATTTACCATCCTCTTTAAGGATGCGGCAGTATTCAGCAAAATCCTTTCCATAGAACGATTCCACATTGGGTTGCAGGCAGAGATGTTTTTTACCGATCACTGATACAGATTTAATATTCAGATTGAATTTGGAATTGATCTTATTCAATGTCTCAATAACAATCTTATGCTGCGTATGTCTGCTCGTAAGAAAAAGGATTACAAGATTCTTTTTTTTGATTGCATGTGTGAGTGTAGGGCTTAAAGCTGCAGCAGTCTTACCGAGGCCAGTTGGTGCATGCGCAACAAGATGCAATTTACTTTGAATGCATTCATCGATTTTTTTAATAAGTGCATCCTGAATGAGACGAATTTCCGTATGGGGGAACAAGAGTTCTTCGATTTGTTCTAGATCAATCTCTTCCTGGGTTTTAGGCCGTGAACCATTACCCTCTTCATATTCTTCAAACGGTAATTCATCAGTCACAAAGAAAGCAGAAAGAGATTAGTTATAAATGTTATGCGGGATTGGCCAGTGTGATACGCGGCATTTATTCGCATTATTTAGATTGCAGCTGATAATATCTTTGAAATTAAGCGCGTTACCGTCGTTCGCATTTTGATCTGTTTACCGAAGGAAAAAGTTGTCATTTGCAATTCTACAATTTTTTCTTCATCCTATCTCTTAAGATGCTTACCTTAAGACGGTAACGCTTCATTTAACAAAGTCAATATTTTAAATCATCAGATTTATAAATAGTTGTTTTTTCCTTATGGTTAGTTTCGAGGTAATTCATTCTTGATTCGAGTTGCAAAAGAATCAAGTATGGAGTTATAAAAATGGGAATATATGAATTAGACGCAAAAAAAGTTATTGATAATGCTGCGGTAGATCTAAAAAAATTAATCAAACAACCAGAATGGGCACCGTATGTAAAGACAGGCACTCATAAGGAACGACCACCTGCAGATAAGGATTGGTTCTATATTCGAACTGCATCTATCTTACGAACAATTGCAATGCGTGGACCAATCGGTGTCTCAAAACTTCGTGGGAAGTATGGTGGACGAAAGAATATGGGCGTTCAACCTGATCGATTCTATGATGGTTCTGGAAATATTATTCGTAAAGCACTGCAGGAACTTGATAAAGCAGGACTTACAATCAAAGCAGAAAAAGGCGTACACAAGGGACGCATCATTACTGGTAAAGGCCAATCGCTTCTTGCCAAGGCAGGATTCAAGAAAACAGAGAAGAAGGTCGAGTAAGATGGCTACTGCAAAACATCCCAGTCGAAAAGCACGATTAGCAAAAGCAAATACTCAAACACGTTGGGCACCATTCTGGACTGTTCCAAAAAAGTATGGTAAATCGCGAAAAGTACATCCTGGACGACATACTGCAAAGAAACGGTCTTGGCGCCGAACAAAATTGAAGGCATGAGGTTAAAATGGCTACTACTGAACGAATCTATATTGTCCCACTTCGGAAAGGTTTTCATGAGACTGAAAAATATCGTAAGACCAAGAAGGCTGTAACAACATTACGAGTATTCCTAAAAAAACACTTAAAACAGCAAGATGATAAGAAGATCCTTATTGGTAAGAATTTAAACGAAGAACTCTGGAAACACGGAATAAAAAATCCCCCAGGAAAAGTTAAGATTGTTGTTCTTAAAGAAGATGATGGCACAGTCAAAGCAGAACTCTTTGGTCATTCCTACGCACATAAGAAGAAGGAAGCAAAAGAAAAAAAGAAGAGTGGTGTTGAAGAAAAAATTGAAGCAGTAAAAAAGAAGGTTACAGGCAAAAAGGCTGACACTCCTGCAGAAAAGAGGGCTAAGAGCACTGGCGCACCTCTAAAAAAGGAACATCACGAACATGCTCATGAGGCCAGTTCTGAACATGAGAATAAGCATGCAGAAGAGCATGCACGCGCTCATGAAATGCCTAAGTCTTCAAAGAAAACAGCATAAGTTTTTTTATTGTTTTAATTCTTTTATATTGTTATAATCAATCTTTGTTGTATTATTCAGTTGGCAATCCAGCATGATTGCTTGCAGATGACATTGGTTGAAAAAGTTAACAAGTTCTATTTCTTTACCGGTATGTTCGATAATTCTCATTTCAATATGGAGTTCGGTATCTGTAATTTTTGAATATTCGTCCCAGAATGGATTTTCCAATCCGATTGCTATGCTCTTTGGCACGGTCTTGCCATTGATATTTTGTATTGATGGAGTAATTTCATATATGTTTTTTATTTGTGCTATTGGTTGTGACTGTTTTATCTCTTCGATGAGATTTACTGTTCTGTTATTACGTTTTTTGATCGGTCTTATTGCGAGTCCGTAATCCAATCCAATAAAATCAGGGTCCATTATTGAACTTCCATGATAATAATGTATGACTATTTTCTCTGTGAGATTTTTTGTTTTATACGTCGCGCATCCTTCGCCTACTGATTGATAGGGTATATCTTTGAGAAAAACCATTGAGGCAGGTTCTCTTAATGTACCTCCTCTATCCATATCCCTATTTATATTCTTAACAATCTTATTTTTTATTTTTTCGAATTCTTCTCGCGCATTCGCTCGCAGTCTTTCTGATTCTATCTGCGATTGAGATTTTTTTAATGAATAACTGCCGAATCCTTCTTTTTCATTCTCAAGTTCTTCAAAATATTCTTCTAATCCCTTATTTATTTCTTTAGACATGATAATATTACTACTTAAAAATGGTTTTTATTTATAAATGTGCTGGATTTGGTAGCAATAAAAACAAAGAAAATAAAAAATCTATCTCTTATTATGATGTACTACTTCTGCAAGTGCTTTTTTCATCACAGAATCGAGTGCAATAAAGAGGTTCTTGTCGATGACTTCTGCTGAATATATTCTTCCACCATCTTCGACTTTGACGGTGATTTCGTGCTTTGCAGTATTTTCGATTTTATGGATCTCTTTAAGAATGATTTTTATGCGTTGGAACTCTGGGGCGTTTTCTTGAATTTTACGCGTATAATGTCCAACAATTTTTTTGACAACAACAACATCAGACAAACTTACTTGTTTGAATCCTACAAGTTCGATATTGCCGCCCAAATTAAGTGCTGCACTAATTTTATCTTCATTCTGGTTTTCTGTAGTAGTTTCAGTTTCTGCCATAGCAATCACCAATACGCAAAACAGTTGTCTGTTTAAATAATTTATGGAAAACATTTATAAATGACCTTTTTTTCCTCTTTAGTATCACCGTTGTGGGCAGTAGCTTGCCTGAAGGTGGTTGCAATAATAGAATAACGGAGGCTCATATGGGATTATACAAACACGTAAAAGAATTGTGGAAAACAAAAGACCACGAATTTGTTCTAATGCAGCGTAAGCGTATGGTCGAGTGGCGCGACGAGGATTCATCTGTTCGTATCGATCGACCCACACGTATTGATCGTGCACGCGCAATAGGGTATCGCGCAAAACAAGGAGTTCTTGTTGTTCGTCAGCGCGTAGATCGTGGTGGGCGTACCCGTGAAACAATCCGCTCAGGTCGCAGGACTGCACATAACTATCATAAGAAAAATCTTTCAAAAAATTATCAGCAGATTGCTGAGGAACGTGCAAACGAAAAATTTCCGAATTGCGAAGTATTGAACAGTTACATTGTCGGAAAAGATGCAATCTCTGCATGGTATGAAGTTATTCTTCTTGATCGCGCGCATCCTGCAATCATGGCAGATAAGATTTATAGTCAGATTACGACGAAGGGACGTGTCTATCGCGGTTTAACATCTGCGGGAAAGAAGGGTCGCGGATTACGCAATAAAGGATTAGGTGCAGAAAAAGCAAGACCATCAGTTCGCGCAAATCACGGACGAAATAATTAAATTATTTTTTTATTTTTTTTATTCTATTTCACCCTCTTCTCTTTACGTAATGACGCAAGATCATCCATGGTAAGAATTCTTTTGAGTGGAGGATGGTACCCGGGTACAATCCAGTAGATGATCTGTGCAATGAACATGAATATTCCGAACATAACAATACATGCGGCAAGTGTGGTCCAGTCAAGTGGGATGTCTTTTGAATAGACGACAATGACCCCGAGGAGTGCGAGTAGATTGATATAGGTCGGGCTCGAGACGATGTATGCAATCTTTTTCGGGAGGAAATGGAAAAAATCAATCAACAACAATAATAATGCAAATCCGAATAGGGTGATTGCAATAACAATTTTAGGCTCACCACTTGTGATTGCATCCCGAATCGTCAATCCTAAGGGTTCATAGGTTCTTCTAAAGAGATCAATTCCGATAAAAAGGAGGATCAACGTATTACCATAGGCGGTATTCCATCCTAATTCTTCCTCTTTATATCGTCCAAAATAGAATTCCATAAAAATGATTGTAGCAAGAAGCGGGATAAGCATCCAGAGCATTTCTCTCTCTTGGAACGGTGATTGGATAATTTCCCATACACGTGTCAAGAAATCCTTTTGCAGATATGTTATTGATGTTTGCCAAACTTGGCTCACAACAGATGTTGTTTCATTTAGCATATTATTTTATTTGGAGTGTATTATAAAAATTTTTTGTTTTAGCGCAGTATGATTAGTCCAATATACGCTACGTAGAGTATGATAAACACAATTCCCTGCCAGCGTTCGAGTTCGTGCTTTTTTCCAATAAACATGAATGCGAACAAGAGTGCTGTTATTGTCATGACGACGACGAGATCAATAAACATATAGTTGAGAACGGGGAGGGGTGTTATTGTTGCAGTGATCCCGAGAATAAGTAAAATATTCACGATGTTTGATCCGATAATATTTCCGATTGCGAGATCTTTCTCATTTTTTCGGATCGCAATTAATGACGTGACAAGTTCCGGAAGCGATGTTCCTATAGCAATTATTGTTGCAGAAATAACAAATTCACTTAAACCCAGCACTGTTGCGATATATATTGCACCCTCGACAGTCCATTTTCCGCCAAAATATAATCCTATAAGACCGAAGAGAATGAGTGCAGTGATTTTGATTGGGCTATAGGTCTGAATGGGTATTTTTTCAACTTCCGTAAGGTATTCTTCGGTGTTTTTTGATTGCATTGCATAACGATAAATATAATAGATAAATACGACGAATGCGAGAAGAAGCAGTATTCCTCCGGTGCGATTAATGATGTGTGCAGGAGAGATAACTGCAAGGATGAGTAATAAGATTATTGCACCAATGGCAAATGGTATTTCTCTCCAGATTGTCGTATGTTTGAGTGTTATTGTTCGTGCAACGATCACTGTTATTCCTAAGATGAGTAAGATATTTGCGATATTTGATCCAATAATATTTCCTAATGCTATTTCAGGTTGATGGCTTATTGCCGCAAAAACATTGACGAGTAGTTCAGGGAGGGATGTGCCGATCGCAACAATCGTAAGTCCAATAATCATTGGTGCAATGCCTAATTTTTTTGCAAGTGTCGAGGATCCTTCAACAAGAAAATCTGCTCCTTTGATGAGTACGACAAGTCCAATAACGAATAAGACGATCTCAATCATGCATTATCGGTTATCTTACGATTTATTAATGTTTTCTCTGGAGATGCTATTCCCCTACTGTTTTTTTTCAATAAAACTTATAAATCATCATTGTTCGAAAAGAGTATGGCTGAAATAAAGATATTTTTCGAACTTGCAATCATGCTGCTCTTTGCGATTGCAGGGTATTTGCTTTCTAAAAAGTTTAAGCAACCCGTAAGTATCGGAATCATTATTTTCGGGATCCTCCTCGGTCCGAGTGTTATCGGGCTTGCAGAATATAATCCTACAATTGCAATTATCGCACAACTCGGATCGATCATTCTCCTCTTTGTTGCAGGACTTAATTCGAATATGAAAGAGGTATATACGAAACGTAATTTTATGATTGCACTCGTCGGCGCGATTGTTCCGGTTGTCGGCGGATTTATTGTGGCAACACTTTTTGGTTACGATATTTTTACGAGTATTTTTATTGGTGCAACACTCACCGCGACATGTCTTGGGATAACTTCGTCTGTCCTTAAAGAGATTGGGAAGATAAAAACCGATACGGCAAAAGCCATGATTGGCGCGGCAGTTATCGACGATATTATCAGTTTATGTATTCTTTCTATTGTCCTTGCAGTCCCAGAAAAAATCGGACCAACTGCAATTATATTTAAAATTATACTCGTTATAGCATTCGTGGTATTTATGCTCTTTTTTGGGGAACGAATCCTTACGTGGCTGCTTGACTATTTCAACGAAAAAGTCGTTCGAAGTATGCCAAAATTGACATTTGTATTTGCATTAAGTCTCGTATTTTTAATCAGTTATCTCGCGTTTATCCTCGGTCTTGCACCAATTATCGGAGCATTCCTTGCAGGTGTTTGTCTCTCGAAGAGTCGCGCAGTCAATCTCCTTCTCGCAGGAAGCGAATATTATGAAATTATTTTCACGTCAATATTTTTTATCAGCATCGGAATCGTTGTTGAACTCAAAGCATTCTACACTCTCTTCTGGTTCATCCTTGCACTCACCATTATTGCGATAGCAACAAAAATTATTGGCGCTGGATTTCCCGCTTATAAAATGGGATTCAAGAAAAAGGATGCACTTATTGTAGGCGTTGGGATGGCGCCGCGTGGAGAGATAGCATTCATTATCGCGCTTAATGGACTACTTCTTGGAGTAATCACTAAAGAGGTCTATTCTGCAATTGTATTTATGAGCTTTCTGACAACGGTTATCACGCTTGTTGCATTAAAGATGCTGTATAATGCTAAAGGCGGATCATCGAAAGGTCTCGATGAAGAAATTGATTTTATTGACTTGAAATTGAAGCGATGAAAGAATAATGATAAAAATAGGATAGAATAATGAAAAGAATGATCTTATTCTAAGAATATGTAATATTTCTCTTCTTTCTCAAGTTCTTTCAAAATCCTTTTAATGATAATCTTTTCAGGATCTGGCATGAGTTTGACGCGTTTTTTGAGATCTTCGAAATCTTTGAATGGTTCGCCGCGGCGTTCTTCAAGGATCTGCCACATATGTTTTTTTCCAAGACCGGGCAATAATTCTAACGAATGCATGCGCGTACTGAGTGGCTGCGCTTTATTGAAGAATTCAATGAATCGCGTCTGGTCTTCATTAATAATTTTTCTAATGATAGGTTCGATTTCTGCTTTCGCAGTCGGCGTTAATTTATGCAATGCCAATCGTCCGTTAATATGATGAATCTTATCACGTTCTTTTTCACCAATGTAGACCACATCAGATGGTTGTAAGAATACATCTTTTTTTGGCACGAGTTCGAGAATCGTAAAATTGTTTTTGCCAATGGCTTGTACGATTGGCGTCTTTTTGAACATAGGCCTTGGGTCATTAAGGTATCCATTTTGTAAGAAGTCAAGGACTATAGCAAACTCTTCTTTAGTCCTTTCTTCTCTTAAATTATCCATGATCCCCCTTGGTGCATATATGTAGTGTTACTATATAAATTTTATGCTAGAAATTGTACCTTTCGGCTTATTTTTTCTTTGGCAGATATTCAGCGATGATTTCAAGAATTTTATTCAGATTTTCATTGGTGATTGTCAATGAATATCCTTGGACAATATTTTTTAATTGCGTCAAATCTTCTGGTATGAGATCAATGATCTTGTATATTTGTGCTTCTTTGAGTCGTGGAATATTCAATTTTTCTATGGCTGCAAATAATTCTTCAGTCTCTTTGGGCTTAAGTACTTTGATGGTGTCAAGGTATTCAGCTACTTTTGCAGCGCGAAAGCTTAATTCTTCATCACGCTTCTTAATATCTTTTAATTCATCCTTTACCTGCGAAAGGCTGAGTGGTTTTTCTTCGATAACTTTGATTGTTGGCATAATTTCACTTTGATTTTGTTAAATGGATGGGGTGTACGATTAATTTCTTCTTCTTATTGATATCTTTAATTTCAACTTCGTAGCACGTACCTTTAATTGCACTGACTGTTCCGACCTTTCCCATAAATTTTGGTCGATACATCCCTTTTTGGTATCCGGGTTCAACGGTGAGATTGACTTTATCTCCTACTGCAAATTTTTGGAGAAACTTTCTGATACTTATTTTACCTTTATCGGATTGATTTTTACTGAATTTTTGTCTGGTTCGCTTACGAAATCCGTCCATTCGTGTTGTCATATCTATTCACCTATATCTCATCTCAAAGAAATTATGGATGATTTATAAATCTTGCGATATGCGGTATTTACTTAGTTAAGTGAAGCGTTACCGTCTTAAGGCGAACATTCTAAGATAGCTATTCATGAAATTTTCATAGAATTGCAAATGATGAAAATTTCCATCGATGAAATCATAAGAATGTGAGCGACGGTAACGATTTTAACTCCAGGATACTAAGTCAATACGATATGCTCATTCGATATCGTGATACTCTTTATAGACTGCAAGATCGTATTTTTGCAGATAGTTTTCGAGTTTTGTTGTAAATAAATGATGTTTATCTTTCGTAAGTATGGTTGATTGTGTGACGATTCCTGTTGCCATAAGGACTGCGTCCGATGCGTCAGGAACTTTCTGGAGGAGTGTGGGATCAACGCTATGCACAAATTCTTTTTCTGCCTCACGATTTCCTGGGCTTACCGGAATCGTGATGACTGTGAATTCTGGATATTTTTTTAAGAATTTTCTTGCGTATTCACGTACACGCTCGTCAACCCGGTGTTCGTTGAATAAGAATTCTTCGACGTTAAATGAAGTCATTGCAACTTTGTATCTGTTCATAAGCAGTTTTAATTCATGCTCTTTTTGATGCTCAAACGTGTGGATAAAAAAACACGTGTCGAGAAGGATTATTTGTTTTGCGTCTTCACTTGTATGTGCAATATGGGGGAGTTTCTCAAAGATTTCTTTCATCTCTTATTTTCTGAGGAGGTGTTATTTAAATGTTTCTACTCGGTTTTTTCAACCCGCGGATATACGTCAGGCTCCATAAACACTTGTTCTGTCTTCACGCACATTCCACGATCATTTTTTGCAATGTCAGATCCGTCCATCACTGCAGTCCCAATAAGAATAAGTTCATCTTTAAGTGTAAAGACTGCAATCTTTTCACCTTTCTCAATAGATTTCTCAAATTTTACAATTCCAGGGATTTTAAGCATTGCGCCGTGGCATAAACTATTTACTGTCGTATCCATGACATAGATTGGTTTGAGATGGGATACTGCAAATTCTGGAGTGATAAGCATTTTTTTGAGTGGTTCTTCGTTTCCTTCAGACTCATAATAATAGTATGCATCTTTGAGTGCGAGCATATCGACGAGATTTTCTTCAGTGAATGGTCCGGCTTTTGTTCTGCGAAGTTCTACCATATGTGCGTTGGTGTCAATGAATTGGCCAAAATCATGCACCCATTTACGTACATAGGTTCCTGCCTGACAACCCATACGGAAGAGAACATCGCGACCGTCAACATCGAGTACTTCAATGTAATACACATTTCGTTCGCGTAATTCTCGTTTGACTGCGCTCTTGACTGGCGGAAGTTGCATCAGTTTTCCGGTAAACTTTTTCATCTCATAAATTATTTTTTCTTTCGGAATATCAGAATGGATATGCATCAAGCAGACATATTCTTTACCTGCAGTGAGGAGCCATTGCATGATGCGTGTTGCATGATTAATACCGATGGGAAGAACGCCGGTAACACCAGGATCGAGTGTTCCGGAGTGCCCTGCTTTTTCTGCATTGACAATATCTCTTGTATACCCAGAAATCTGATGGCTTGTCGGTCCTGCGGGTTTATCAATATTAATGATTGCGTATTCGAGCATTTCCTTTATGGTGCGCTCTTCCGGGCGTTTGCCGAATTTTGGTGATGTCTGCGCATCTTTCTTGATAACAAGTTCGCGTGCAACCTTTTCAAATGGAAGTAAATATTCACTCATAGTTCATAAGAATGATTGTTCCTATATAAAATTAATTATTTCAGGTGCTTTGTGCAATTCAGCGTATGCAATTTCACTTTTTTTCCAGTGATATTGATGATTGTTACTGCAGTGTTGTGTTGGAATAATTTTACATATTCAGTATTCTTTTTTTTGAGCAGATACAGTATTGCACACGTATTGAATGCGCCGTGAGCTACGATAAGAATGGTTTTTCCCCTGTTCTGGGATATTATTTTTGTAAGCACTTTTTTTGCTCGTTTTCTGACATCACCTGCTGATTCTCCTCTTGGTGGTCTGAATGTTGCTCTTGTTTTTCCTACTTTTTGCATTGCAACGTAGAATGCTGAAACTTTTTTTCGTTCAAAAGTACCATAGTAGCGTTCACGTAATTCTGATTCAACAATGCACGGAGTTTTTTGATGATATCGACGGATATATGCCGCGGTTTTACGCGCACGAATAAGATTGCTTGTATATATGATATCGATAGATTCGTCTTTTAATCGGATGGCGAGTTTTTTTGCCTGATCAATTCCTTTACGTGTTAATGGACTTTGCCAACCACCACAGACTCGCGCTTTTCCGTTTGCAATCGTTTCTCCATGTCGCACGAGAATGAGTCGGGTCGTGGATGGTTTCTTTTTCATTTTATTTATCATCAGGTTTCATGGTCGGGAAGAAGAGGACGTCGCGGATGGATGGCGCATTGGTAAAAAGCATGACCATGCGATCGATTCCAAGACCGAGGCCGCCCATGGGCGGGAGTCCATGATCGACGCATTTACAGAAATCTTCATCCATGGGATTTGATTCTGCATTTCCACTATGTAAGTCTTTTGCTTGGCCTTCAAGAAGATATCGTTGACGAATGGGATCGTTTAGTTCAGAATACGCATTACCGACTTCCCAGCCATTGATATACGGTTCGAATCGTTCAATGAGTGAATTATCCTGGCGATGTAATTTACAGAGTGGCGTTGTTTCTTTTGGATGATCGATGATAAACACCGGTTGGATGAGTTCTTCTTCGACGATCTTGAAGAGTTGATTGATGAGTAGACCTCGGTTCATATCTTCCTGATATTCAATTTTATGTTTATCGAGTAATGTTTTAATTTCAGTCTCGCTCATTTTATCAACATCAAGTTTTCCGTACACGACTAATGCTTCCTTCATCGTCATGCGTTTCCACGGTTTTTTGAGTTCAATCTCTTTACCCTGATAATTTATTTTTGTTGTTCCAAGAACTGCGAGTGCAACATAATTGTATGTATCCTCGACGAGTTTCATGACATCATGGTAATCTGCGTATGCCCAATAGGATTCCATCATAGTAAATTCCGGATTATGTGTCGTGTCTATACTTTCATTCCTGAAGACTTTACCTATTTCGTACACCTTTTCAAAGCCTCCTGCAATGATCTTCTTTAATGGTAATTCTAAGGATATTCTCAAGTATAATCTCATGTCTAATTCATTATGGTGTGTAAGAAAGGGTCTTGCTGCTGCTCCACCATAGATTGTTTCAAGTACGGGTGTTTCTACTTCCATGAATCCTTTATTGTCAAGAAATTCTTTCAATGCTTTAATGATCTTTATGCGGAGTACAAATCGTTTTTTACTTTCCTCGTCCATGATGAGATCTAAGTAGCGTTGTCGGTATTTGATTTCAGTATCCTGAATTCCATGAAATTTTTCTGGAAGTGGCCGAAGTGATTTTGAAAGAAGTTCGATTGTTTGCGTCCGAATTGTTACTTCGCCGGTTTTTGTCTTAAAAATTTTTCCGGTAACACCCACATAGTCGCCCATATCATATAATTTGAGTTCATCATAATTTGCGAGTTCCTCGTTATTTGCATAAATCTGGATCTTTCCATCATTATCAGTAAGATGCATGAATGTGACTTTGCCCATGCGTCTTAGGCCAGTCATTCTTCCTGCAACATGCGCAATATCTTCATTCATCTCTTCAGGTTTGAGATGGGCATATTTTTCTTTGAGTTCGAGAGAATGATGCGTCTGATTAAACGTGTACGGATAGGGATTGATACCTTGTGATTTTAATTCATTTAGTTTTTTTATACGTTCAGCAATCAAATGATTTTCTTTTTCTAATCGACGTTCTACATCGTTTAGTGCTTGCTGTTCTTTTTCATCAATCATACGAGGCACCCCAAAATACTCTTATTCTTTTACGATAAGAAGATAGTATTTAAAAGTTACGATTTTTTAGAAAAATTTGCTGGCAGCTAAAAAATATCTTTTTATTCTTCTGAGAACAATTCATCTAATTCGTATTTGGAAAGTTTGCTCTTATTAAGAATGCTCATTGTTGGTTTGTGTTTTGCGCCTGTTACTTCATCTAAGAGTAATTCTTCACTCTCAATTGCATTTTCATCATACATGATAATTACCCCCACAATTTTAGATAACACAACCTATTTCTAAATCTCTGTTACAACTTTAGATGACGATGTCTATATTTTGAGTGATAACACTATGTGGTTTATTCACTTATCATCAATCTCCAAATCGTCGAAATCTTCTTCAGTCCAAAAGTCTTTAATCATCGATTCACCTCCCATTATTGGTTGCATTTTTTTTTGGACCTCGATTCTTTTAGTCGTTAGACTAGCCGAAATATATGATTATAATATCACCAACCCAAGCGATACTGTTTCTAGGAGAACGAACTATTTAAATATGATGGCTCTGAATACTATTGTTTCTATTGTATATGAATTAACACATATATTATCCTGCATTTTTAGAAAAATTCCGGTTTATAACATCGACAATTCGCCGGTTATCTCGTCAATATCCTCTTCTTTTGCAGGACCGATTGCAAGACACGTTATTGTACCTGCAGGAACTGTAGTTAATCCTGCATCAGTAATGAGCGCAGTGATAAAGCCAGAATCTTTTGCGCGTTGATTGTATCTTTGCAATTCTTTGAGATCTGTAACACGTAAAACAATCTTTTTCATACCTTCCATACGCCATTTTTTGACAATATCTTTTTCTGATCGCAATACTGCTTCAACAGATGCATGTGCAACCTGCGCAGCGAGTTTACCTTTCGGTAGATCTAAGTCCTTACGTGCGAGAATAACTTGCTTGTAATTGATGTCCATGATGATTGATGATTTGCAGAGTTTAAATAGTTATCTTTTGTAGGAATAGATGTTGTTATCATTCTGTATTTTGATTATCCTCATCAAGCACTACTAGTCCTACAAATAAAAGATATCCGGAAAGCCAATTCATCATCGGTGTAATGTTTTCATTGTATTCTACACTATTATTTATTAATAAAGCTGAAACTGACGCAACAGTTAGTCCTACGCCGAATGATGAATATGTTTTTTTTGGAAATATGGTTTGTTTGTATTCTTCGGAAATTAATGGATCTTCCCAAAACCATTCTTTTTGTTTTGCATATGCTTGTAAAAATCCATACCCTATACCAAATAACGGAAGACCTACAACCGGAACTCCTATAAGCGTAAGGGCTGCTCCTGCAATTATTCCAGTGATCCCTACGTATCTATTAGATCCGATAATATCTTCTCGCTGTTTTAATGGTTTTTCTTCTTCAATCTTTTTTTCAAGATCTAATGCTTGTTTTAGTGTATTATGGTATGCTGGAATGAACATATATCAAGAATGTAGTATCACTATTTCTTTTTTCTAGCGAACATGTTCGCTTTTACAAAGAATACGGGATGAGCTTTGCTTCGGCTTTTTTGAGATGCGCTTGATAGGTGGCAAGACTTATCTTCATGATTTTTGCGAGTTTTCGCATATCTGTTTTTTTAGGCCACGCATAATATCCGTGTTCCATTGCGATGGTTATGGCCTGTTTTTGTTTATCAGTCAAATTGGGCGTAATATTAAAAATCGCGATACGATTAAGTTTCTGCTCTTTGATGCTTAAGATTTTGACATCATATTGTTGCTCTGCTTTTCTGATGGTCTTTTCTAATGCCGCACGATCCCATGATGCAAATTCCCAGATTTCTTTGCCATCGGGTAGTATTGTTATCGGTTTAGGATAAATAAATTCCGGATTTACTAATGTGTCTTCTTCTTGCGTATATGCGCGTGTTATTTGCATGACATAAAAATCATTTTTTATTTCGAATTTGTTGATGTGTTTCGATTTTTTGAGATGAGTGATAAATAATTTCTTATTTTTCTCTTCTCCTGAAATTAGTCCTGCTCCATTGATGTATATCTTATGCTCTTTTTTATATCGGGAAAGAAAATATCCAAGAACTGTTACGTGATACTTTTTTGTAAGAATAGAAAGCCAATCCCTTTCGTCGTGTATTTGTAATCTGACAACCCACATAAATTGTTAGTGTGCGGTCTATTATAAAAATCTAATTCTTTTTGTAGTGGGATAATTCCCAGATGATTTTAACCATCGACCCGATGGAAAGAATCATGATGAGCCAATTCTCGAATTCAACAGGGATTCCTTCGATCCCGAAAAGTGTTTTTTTAGTCTGTAATCCGGTAAATGCTAAAAGAAAGATGACTGCAAAGACAATGAGAAGAATAATCATCAGTATGAGAAATCGTCGATGAATCGCATTTACCTCGGTCATATTATCTACTAAATAATGGTGGTATATAAAGTTTACTGAATAATAGTTTATTTTATTTTGTGAATATAGAATTAAAATAAGCCTCTGACGGGCTTTCGGGAATGGTGCGATTCCTCTTTAAACCTTTACTTCTTAATTACTAAATAGGCGAACGGATATATAAAAGTAGCGATGAATTTAATCGAATAATGGATTAAAAAAATAATAAGATTATTTCATTATATGTTTATCAATCTTAATATATGAATCATTAACTGTTTTAACTTCAAATCTTCCTTTATAATCTTGAGTTTCCTTTAAGAATTTAATAATATCAAAATATTCAATTTTATAGATGCGTCTATCAGAACCTGAGAACTCTATGAGAACTTCTCCGCCACGTTTTCCCATACCGATAAAACTATAGCTAATACGTGTGTTATCAGGTATATTGAAAAATGCTTTCAATTTGTCTGTTTCTATAGCTATAGATTCGCTTATTAGCATATTTACTCCTTCTTTTCTGGAACACTTTTGAGTATGTTTTTAAGTTCTTCTTCAAGGCTTATATCTTTTCCTTTGCTAAAAATACTTTTCTTGAGTTCTATTGTATTTTTCTTTCTATCTATCAATACAGACAGTCTTTCATTCAAATATGATTCTATGATATCTTTATCATCCTTAAATAGGAGAGTGCTTTTTTTAAGCCTGTATGTTTTTTGCATTTGTTTGTCAATCTTTTTTATTATCGTATTCAAAGCAGAAATAAGTCTATCTCTGGAGTAATATCCTAACATATCCTCATCAAAACCACACTTATCTTTAACATCTTGAAAAAATATCTTTTTGACCATAAAGCATAGTTTGTTTTGAATAATATAAATTTTCTTATTTTATTGCTTCACGATATTAATAATATCATTTTCTTAGCCTTCATAGTTCTTACGACTGATTCGTATCGCTTGGGCATGTCGTGTATGTGGTATTGATTGTCGCTTTCTACCATTGTATTACTCCGAGAAGTATCAGGGTTTATAAGCCTCTGCCACTAAAACGGTACCGTAGGGAATCGTACTATAATAGAAAGCCTCTGGAGAGAATTGCACCCTCGACCTGCTGCTTTCTGTAATGCATTACTGCATGATACTAGGCAGCCGCAATAGCTACTATGCTACAGAGGCATTTTATTCCAGAATTCGGGGGATGTTTTTAAAGTTTATGTTCTCACATTCATTAAATTTCCTGATTCGTAGCGTTTAAGCCCCCAATAAAAGACGCCTATTGCAATAACGCTAATGAGAACTGTGAATCCTACCATGAGAAAAAACATTTGCCAATTAAATTCTTTAAGGAGCATGACGGGGATTCCTGTCACAAAACCTGCGGGGACGATGACAAGAACGAGGAATCGTATAAATCCGCGATAGATTGTTAGTGGATAGCTCGCAAATCCGATAAGTCCGTCAAAAAACTTTTTCGAAAAATCTTCTGCGTTACCCATAAAGAATGCAAGTGAGCCAACAATCACTCCGAATGCAACGATAATAATCATACTGAGGATTGTGAGTATGAGGAGCAGTGGCCATTTGATGGGTGGGACAAAAAACAGTGCAAGGACAACTCCAAATACAATATCGCCGAGATCAAACCAGCTCACGCGCGAAACCAAGACGTGGTAGAGAATATTTTTTGGCAGTGTCAAATAATAATCGAGTTTTCCCTCAACAATCATTCCTGCGATTGCTGCACGATTGCCAAAAAATACTCCGCTCAGTCCGAACGCAATGGTAATGACTGTGTAGAGTACAAGCATATCCTGAAAATTCCATCCGTTCACTGTCTGGAAACGAGTGAAGAAAATAAGCCAGAAGACTACCCATACGACGTCATTGAGAAACATGCTGATTACTTGGATAAGAAAATTCGTACGATACTCAAGCGCTGTATGTATTGCAATCTTCAGATACTCCATTTGCATACGAAAATGTTTAGCCACCATTGATTTGTAACCTCTTGATATATGTCTTGTACATGATTATTGCAATGAGCAAAAAGACTGTAACCCATACTATTTGCATGGTTGCTACTTGTATAAAATTTTGGAAAGAAAATGCGACAAATAATTTAGCAGGGTGATATGCCACATAGCTGAATGGGAGAAACATGCTTATACCACTAATCCATGCAGGAAATAATTCGAGTGGGATGAGCATGCCGCCAATAGTGAAGACAATTTTACTATAGATAAATTCTAACGCCTGCGCATTCTCAAACCACAGTGCGAAGAGTGCAAAAGAGGCCATCATCAAAAAATGGAGTGTGATGGCAAGAAATGCAGTTATCATAATAAAAGGTAATACGTATAATGCGATTGTGAGTGGTCCAAGCATAAGAAGGACAATAATTCCGCATACGATAAATATAAGCAGGAATCTAAGGATTGCGCGACCGATGGTATATGCATATTTATAGAGAAGATAATTATAGGGTTTCGTAAGATAATTCGCGATATTGCCGCTGATGACTTCTTCACCGATTTCCTGGAGTACGCGCGACTGCGATGTCACAATAGCCTCAGTCATTACAAGATACCAGAGCATCATCACAATAGTAAATCCTGCAATGATTTCATTTGATGCATAAATCGCTTTCCAGAGGTATATGAAAATGAAGATGACTATGCCGATAAAAAATGTCGATGCTAATGTGTCGAAAATATAGGTAAAACTATTGATGAAATTTGTCTTTGCAATTGCGTAATATTTTGTAAAGGTCATTGTGAGCCTGCTAAACAAATACCTTATTTGCGATAAATATTTTCAATGATCTCTTCAATCGGCGGTTCCTCAATAGTGATATCTACTACTTCATTCTGTTTCATGATTTTTGCAACAACATTCTTGAGTGATGTTTTGTTTCCATCGATCTCGATCTTTGCACCATATACACTTTTTTTGAGAACATTCACACCTTTTTCTGCAGTGATCCGTATCTCTCCTTCTGCAAGAACTTTAATGGTTTTTTTCTTTACATACTCGCGTTTTAGTTCTTTGATTGATCCATCATAGACTATGACGCCCTTGTTGATAATAATTGCACGCTTGCAAATTTTTTCAATATCTGTCATATCATGACTGGTGAGGATGATTGTGACATTCTCTTTTTCATTAATCTCCTTGATTAGTTCGCGGATGCTTCTTTTAGCCACGACATCAAGGCCGATTGTTGGTTCGTCAAGAAACAAGATGTCGGGTCCATGCAATAATGCAAGGACGAGTTCGCATTTCATACGTTGGCCGAGCGATAATTTTCGTACAGGTTGTTGCATGATTTCTTCTAGTTCAAATCGTTTTACAAGGCCACTGAGCCGCGTCTGATATTCCTTGCCATTTATTTCATAGATTTTAGCGAAGAGGTTGAATGAATCAATTGCAGGCAGGTGGAACCATAACTGCGATTTCTGACCAAATACTGTTCCGATTCGATAAGCCATTTTTTTGCGGTCTTTAGTCGGATTGTAATTGAGGACGCGGATTTCGCCGGTATCAGGATAGAGGATTCCTGAAAGCATTTTTAGTGTAGTTGATTTTCCTGCACCATTTGGTCCGATAAATGCAACAAGTTCTCCTCTTTTTACTTCAAATGAGATGGCGTGTACTGCTTTAATTATCTTATAGTGTGGTTTTAGTACAGATTTGAGTGCTTCTTTTAGTCCTTCTCCCCTGATTTTTGTTTTAAAATCCTTACTAAGATTTCTCACTTTGACTGCATATTCCTTGTTAATCATCTTGTTAGCCATTTTAATCCTCTTATTAATAGTATTAAGTATACTCTATGATAGAATGAAACTATTTAAACTTTTGTATTCATTTTCCGGAAGATTTCCGGGGAACTGCGTGTGTGGTATGTATTACTATATGAGTCGTTCATATAATTGAGTATATGTCATATAGAGTTCATTATTGTTTGCCATGCGTGTGCCATTTTTTAATTGTCGAATCTTGTGTTTTAGAACAGTGTATTCTTGCATGAATGGTTCACGATATATTTTATGGAGGAACCCTTTGGATTGTGCAAGCATGTAACTATCCATCATCGTAAATAATACATATTCAAGACATTCTTGGGGTGTTAATTTTTTAGGATGGACAGTTTTCACACATTAAGTAATACATCACACCTTTATATCTCTTTCTAAGAAAAATCCGTAATTATTTCGGTCTGCGCTGTAAATATTTCGAGATATTAGTCGTAGAGAAAAAATGATGCGGGGGGAGGGATTCGAACCCACGAACACACTAAGTGACAGGATTTCTCGAACACAATCGTCGAGTATCACGTTTTGGTTGCTTAAGTCCTGCGCATTTGACCAGGCTCTGCCACCCCCGCATTTATTTTTTTAAGACTGGATTTTAAGAACAGGAAATTCTTTATAAATTTATTGAATACCTTTATAATAAGATATTCTTTTTCTGAGTATATGACAGATCAGACGGATGTTGTAGAACTCTTACAATCACTAACAAATAAATCACATATCACATTTTTTAATCGCTGCGATCATGCAATAGATTTTCTCCTCGGCTATTTTAAAACTCTTGGCGCATTGCGTGTATTCATCCCGGATTCCGGTGGATGGTTTTCGTATCAGAAACTTCCATTAAAGCACGGACTTGAAATTATATCCATTAAAACGAATGATTCACTTATTGATGTTACTGATTTGAATAATCACCTACAAAAAAATGATATTGTAATTATCAATGCATACGGCGGATATTTTGTTCGACAGCCACTTGAAGAAATATATGCTCTTTGCAAAGAGAAAGATGCATTCTTCATTAATGATGCATGCGCGGCAATCGGAACATCTGATGCAATAATCGGCGATTTCATCGTTTGTAGTACGCGATATGATAAGCCGCTTGCCGTCGGATTCGGCGGATTTCTTGCAACAACCGACCCCGTTTCAGAACTTACGCATTCGCCAATCGATCTTTCTCGTATGCCGGATTATTTTGAAAAACTTCATGCAGCAATTGTAACGCTTCCTGAAAAACGTGCTGCATTTGAAGTATTACATAAAAAAATTATTACTGATCTCTCTTCATACACTATTTTACATCGCGATGCTATCGGAATCAATGTGACTATTGCGTACATAAATCCTGAAGAAAAAGAGGCAATCCTCAACTATTGCAAAACGCGTAACCTCGACGCTATTGAATGCCCGAATTATATTAAAGTCATGAGAACTGCACTCAGTATTGAAGTGAAAAGAATTAAATTTAAAAATTCCGAAAATTATAAGAAGCCATACGCGAATACTGAAGATTGATTATTAGTAATTGTTTGGCAAATCAGCGTCAAGGAATATGTGAAACCATGTTTGAAGAATTACTCAAATCATTTATTACACTGTTTATTATTATTGATCCATTCATGAGTGCAGTCTACTTTATCTCGATGTCAAAAAATATGTCGATTAAGGAATCGAACGAAGCGATTTGGACTGCAATCGGCGTTGCCGCAGCATTACTTTTCATATTTTTATTTTCCGGATTATATTTGCTTAATATTCTCGGGATTAGTTTTAATGGATTCATGATTGCAGGCGGAATAATCCTTCTTATTATGGGCGTCACGACTGTTCTTGCGATTGATTATTCGACTAAGGCAGAACAGACGAAATCTGCAGCCATCCTCATCGGAACACCACTCCTTTCAGGACCAGGAGCATTAACAACTATTATCATTCTTTCAAAAAGTTATGGATATATTATCCCCGGGCTTGCAGCACTCGCAGTCCTTATTGTATCATTTTGCATCCTTAAATTCGCCCATCATTTCCAACGTTGGCTTGGTACAGAAATCATCGAAATCCTATCCAAAGTATTAGGATTACTCCTTGCAGCACTTGCAGTAGATTTCATTCAGAAAGGAATTATGGGATTTGTTGGTGGGTGATTATAATAACAAATAAGTGTGAACGTATATCGAGGTGTCTTTTATGGTAAAACTTGTCGAACCACAATCAATGGATGAATGTATCTATTTTACGAACCGTGCAATCGGCGAAAACTATACGGGATTTGCACGCTGCTGGGTCTTTCGCGAGAAATGTCCGAAATGCAAAAAAGCATTCATGGGAAAACCGAAAGGGCCTGAAGGAAAAATTCAGATCCGCGCGAAAGAATATGTTTGTCCTGCATGTAATTACACTGAAGAAAAAACTTCGTATGAAGAAAAACTTACTGCAAACATCGATTATACCTGCCCGAAATGTCAGTTCAAGGGACAGGCGCAATTGCCTTTCAAACATAAATCGATTATGGGCGCCAAGACATTACGCACGCAATGCGAAAAATGTAAAGAACCAATCGACGTCACCAAGAAGATGAAGCAGTTCAAAAAGAAGAAAGGCAAGACTGCAGAAGTTGAAGATATGGATGATGACGAATAAAAAATAAAAAATTAAAATTTTTCTATTTCCATATTCTTTTAAAATTTTCAATCCAATACATAGAGAGCACTTCATCAGGTCGTAGCAATCGCTTTTGTTTACTAAGATAAATTCCTGAAATATCTTGAATCATTTCCTCTTTATTGTTATATCCGTCAAGTCGAGCGAATTCTAGAGGGAAATCCTTGACTTTTGAAATAAATATTTGCGGAATTTGTATTGATGCAACAAATGGTCCTTCGTAAGGTTTTTCAGGTGTTGTTTGCATAATCTTAATTTTTTGGTCTATCCCAACCACAGGTATGCGTACTTTTCCTTCACAATAACGTATTGTTACTGTTTTTGTGCCTTTTTCAATAGGACGAACAAGGTCTTTAAACATTCGTAAATATTCTTGTTTATCAAATATTATCTCTGGAAAATCTTTTTCAATATCTGCAATAACAGGTTCGATTCCTTGAGATAAACGATAAATTGTTCCATTATTCATAATAATCACCACTGAAAGGATTTATTACGAGAATTTAAATGTTACTCTTTTCAGATAGTATTTCCGTAAATTTTTCGAATTTTTCTGCGAAAGGCTTATGAAGAAGTATTGTTTCTTATGCTTTAAGATGTCATTGCACTCACGATGAAATTTTCACAACCTTTAAATACTGTAGACGACTATAGAATGTCTATGGCAACAACAATCCAAGTAAGTGAAAAACTCCTCGGAGAATTAAAACGCAGAAAATTGCAAGCAAAAGAGACCTATGAAGATATTATTTGGAATCTTATTGAGGATACTCTTGAACTTTCAGAGGAGACAAAGCGCAATATTGCACAATCAGAGAAAGATATCGCTGCAGGACGAATAGTGACGCTTGAAGAAGTAAAGAAACGATTGGGGATGCGTTAGATGTATACAGTCATTTTATCCTCTGATGCAGAGAAACATTTACGTAAATTTCCGAAAGAAATTCAACAGCGTATTGCATATGCGCTTGAACGTATCCGTATCCGGCCGCATCAGTTTGTAGAACGACTTACCAATTCACCCTACTATAAGTATCGCGTAGGTGATTACCGAATCATCCTTGCAATTGTTGATGACAAACTCGTAATCCTCATAGTTGATATCAATCATCGAAAAAATGTGTATAAAAAACTAGGTGAAAGATAAATATTTATAAACTTCCGCTTCATTCATTACTCTATGACAACTCCTACTCCTGCAAATCAAAATATTGTAAAAAAATATCTCGTCACATCTGCATTGCCCTATGTCAATAATGTTCCGCACCTTGGTAATCTTGTCTGTGTAATCAGCGCCGATGTCTATACGCGATTTCTCCGGCTTAAAAAAGAACAAGTGATTTCAGTGCTTGGAACTGACGAGCATGGAACAACGTCGGAAACCAAAGCGATTGAAGAAGGATTGACAACAAAAGAACTCTGCGATAAATACGAGAAAATTCATAAAGAGATTTATGACTGGTTTGAATGCGATTTTGATTGTTATGGTCGGACATCTTCTTTGCAAAATGCAGAGGTCACTATTGATATTTTTAATAAATTGCATGAAAATGGGTTTATTGCTGAGGAAACTCTTGAACAATTGTATTGTGAATCCTGCGCAAGATTTCTTGCAGACCGATTCGTCGAAGGCGTATGCCCGAAATGTGCATATACGAATGCACGCGGCGACCAATGTGAGAGTTGTGGCGCGCTTCTCGACGCGCACGAACTCATAAATCCTCAATGTAAAGTATGCAAGGGCACTCCTCTTGTTAAGGAGTCTACACATTTATTTATTGACCTTCCAAAACTTGAACCGCAATTACGCGAATGGATTTCTCGTGTAGAAAAACAATGGTCTGATAATGCACGGACCATGACGCATGCATGGCTCAAAGAAGGTCTTCGCAAGCGCTGTATCACGCGCGATTTGAAATGGGGAATTCACGTCCCACTTAAAGGTTTTGAAGATAAAGTCTTTTATTCATGGTTTGATGCACCTATTGGATATATTGGAATCACCAAAGAGAACCGTGCAGATTGGAAGGAGTGGTGGTTTACTCCAGAACATACACATCTCGTGCAATTTATGGGTAAAGATAATATTCCATTCCACACCATATTATTTCCCTCATTTCTTATCGGAACAGAAGAACCCTATACATTAATGTCTGAAATTTCTGTCAATGAATTCTTGAATTATGAAGGCGGACAATTCTCGAAGAGCAGAAATCTTGGAGTATTTGGCGACGATGCAAAATCCACCGGAATACCTGCGGATGTGTATCGCTATTATCTCATGATCAATCGTCCGGAAAAAATGGATACAGAATTTTCCTGGGATGATTTTCGGATTAAGAATAATAGTGAACTTGTCGGGAATTTAGGAAATCTTGTGAATCGCACAACAGTATTTCTCGGAAAAAATTTCGCTTCAACGATTCCAAAAGCGGTCTTGACTGCACGTGAAGAAACACTTCTTGCTGCAATTAAAACTATTGAACAAAAAGCCACTAAACTTCTTTATGCTATTGATCTTAAAGAAGCATTAAAAGAGATTATGTCCATTTCCCGGCTTGCAAATCAGTACTTGCAGGAATGTGAACCGTGGAAAAATCCTGATGCAGAGCGTAATGCGACCTGTTTTTTCATGCTTGCAAATATTGTAAAAGATCTCTCGATACTGATTTCTCCTTACATGCCTATGGCTGCGCAAAGCATTCGTGAACAATTACATATCCCGCCCCATGATTGGGATGATTTGGGCGTATTATCTGTAGAAGCAGGACATCACATCCATGATGCAACATTACTCTTCAAAAAAATTGAAGATAAGGAAATTCAGGAATTTCGTAAAATGTTTTCTGGAGTAAAACAATCGAAATCTGCGAGTGCAAAAAAATCCGCAACTGCAAAAACGAGTGCTACTACTGCTGGAGCAACGCATGCACTCCCAAACGTCGTGCATTCTCTTGATCCCTTCGACCATATTCAACTCCGCGTTGCGAAAATCGTTGGTGTTACTAAGCATCCAAAGGCTGAAAAACTTTATATTGAAGAAATCGATTTTGGCGATGAGCAGCGAACCATTGTTTCAGGACTCGTTCAGTATTATACTGCTGAAGAACTACTCGGCAGAAAAATTATTGTCGTCACAAATCTTGAACCTGCAAAATTACGCGGTGTTGAAAGTAATGGCATGCTTCTTGCTGCTGAAGAGAATAATGTTGTGGGACTGCTTGAACCGCAAGGTGAAGTCGGAGAATATATCTATCGTAGTGGAGACGCATCAAAAATCGATATCATTCAATCGCTTCCGAAGATTAATCTTGACCAATTCCTGAAAGCAAAAATTATGGTGAAAGATTCGACAGTTTTGTATAATGATGTCGAACTCTATTCGTCAGGCGGACCGATTCGTGTAGATCGCGTGAGTAATGGAATTGTAAGATAAGGATGCGATTGTATTTAGTATTTCTTGTATTTCGAATTTAACTGCGTTACCGTCGCTCGTATTCTTATGTTTTATGAATGGAAATTTCCATCATTTGCATGTCAGAAATTGAAAATTTCTGATCCCGAAAAAATCCTTTGGATTTTTTGGGCCTAGAAACTCGAAGAGTTTCTTCGGCACGATCAAAAATTTCATTTTTGACGATTCTATGAAAATTTCTTGGTTCAGAATCTGAAAATACTCGCGTATTGACGGTAACGCTTCATTTAATTAAGTCGATGCTTAAAAAAGAAATATTTATAAATGATGTGGGCAAGAGTATGTTAGTTTTATATTTGAGGGTGTAGGTTTGAGTACAAAAGGGTTATTCGTATTAATTATGCTCTTGACTTTGGTGTCAGTGAGTTCAGCGTATGGATATCTTGTTATTAGTAGTATCTCTGGAAAAGATGGTGTTAGTGGATATCGCGCAGTAAATGATACCATAACCTTGAATGTTTCGAGTGTTGCAGGTGCTGTTTCTCTGAGTAACCAATCATGTCCGTGTAGTCAGAATGGCGGATTATTCTTCTGTGTATGTACAATTACTGATAGTATCATGACTGCGAGTGCATCATATACTGTAAATAATTCTGAACCAGATTCTGCTTTCAAAACCATCACTCTTGATAATTCCATTGGTGATATCACGTATTATGTTGCTTTCTCTTTAGATAATGGAACAGTAAAGACTGTTCTTCAATATGCAATTACTGATACGGCGTTTAATGGAGGATCAGGATGTGCAGGTATTAAAGACATTACCGTGCATTGGGGGAGTAGTGAATTAACAACTGTAGTTATTAACACGTCCCAATTTTCAGGATGTACAATTAGTGATTCTGTTGCGATTCCTGTCACGAATTCCGGAACTGACGAGTTTTATCTTGATGTCTCTGACCGCGTCGGCAATCACAAGATCTCTGAGAAGAAAAATATTACTATTGATGTTACTCCTCCAGATATTTCACACTTGCAAGTGATGCAGGGCGATGAAGTGCTTTCAACAATTTCACATCATGCAGCGTTATCTGTTGATGTGACATTCGACATTGTGGAAGAGAATATCTCAACCATCACTGCGGATCTCTCTTCGTTCAATTCAAATCCTGCAAGCACGCCAACACTTAGATCTGTTGTAGTCCCAAAATCTAATTGTGTATATAATGCAACTGATGTCGTATATCATTGCATAATCCGCAATGTTGCGTTATACATTAATGATGCAGATGTCAATCCAAGTATTACGGTTACTGATACCTTCGGGAATAAGAACACGGTATCAGAGAATATCACATTTATTATCGATGATACAATTCCTAAACCTTCAGATATTGGAACAAATCATTGTGATAGCGCGGGAAATTGTTTTGTTAATCGGGAAGACAACATTTTTAGTGTAGTCTTAGATAAGGATAATTTTTTAACAAAACATATTGCATTCCAATTAGATAATCAGATCATTCCTGTAGTGAATTGTTCTGAACGCGTATGTGTCTCAGGAAATATTACGCTTGCCTGCACATCCGGTCAATCACTTCGTTTACGTATTGCTGCAGGAAGTACCGATGATTCTGGGAATCCTGTTGATCCTATTGAGAAGAGTGTTACCTGCGATACCACTGCGCCTACGTTTGTGAATGATTCCTGGTCGAGTGATTATGTATCCAATTTATTGATTAGTGGCGCAACTATTACTGTAAATACTGTAGTCAGAGAGTCTGATAGTGCAGAACTTAATGCTTCTGCATATTTGGAAAAACTAAAAAATAGTACAGAAGATGGGCAGTGTGAAAAAAATGATTCAGACACCTTCTCTTGTACGTGGATCATTAATGCTATTAATGATGGGTATTATGATGCTGCAATGCAGTTTATGTATAGCGATACTGCAGGAAATACACTTTCAAAGACCATAACAAAGCGACTCCTCGGGTTCAAATCAGATAATACGACACCAAATAGTCTTGTTATGCAATTCAATCCGCGCGATGTTACGCCAAAATCCGGGATTAATCGTATCGCTCTTGATTTAGCATCACAGAATCGTCTTGATTTTTTTACTTATGCAACCTATACTGTTGCTGCAAAGCCTGGAAAAAATCCAAAAATTTTATATCAGACAGTAAAGGCAAGCGATTGTATCTATATTAATAAGAAAGGTTATCGTGAGCGAAATCGAATATTTTCAGAAGTAACGATTGCCGATCCCTATACGCCTGTCGGACAAAAAAACAGAATCGATTTTATGTTTAGTAAAGATCTTGATCCCTCATTCATTAATGGCATCGATAATGAATTCAAGATATCGTGCAATATTAGTGCTATGGTCCAAGAAGGAAATGAAGTCTATACGAAACCGCAGATACTTACTATCGAAATACCTTTTGTATTCAGAAATTCTGCACTACCCACACCAGGACAAGCAATCACTGACAAGATTAAAGCGCAGGAAAATAATGATTGGGTAAAATTTGAAATGCTTGGAACATTGAATAAGCTTGTTGCTACATTGCAAACTATTTGTCAATTTAAAACATATTTAGAAGCTGGACAATTTATGGGAACTGCTATTGGTGTTGCGGGAGATATGTTAAAGGGAGTGAGTTTTGGACTTGGTCAGCAAATGAGTAATTCTGGAATACAGCTAAATCTTGATATGACGCGAATACTCCAATGTTTTTATGCACCTGAAGAAAAAAATGCAAATACGCAATTAGATAATATATATTATTCTGATAAATCAAAATTTCCTGGAGTAACTAACCAACAAGTAGTACGTTTCGATGCAGCAGGTAAAGCTTTGGATGTTCAGCCTGCTGCGCAAAATTGCGGGAGTTTCGTTAAAAAGGCATGTACATTTCTAAGTTGTCAAGTAGCTAATAAAGCAGCATCCTCAGATAATACGATGTATACACTCGAAGACACCATTGGAGAAAAGGGCTTGTTTAAAAATGCAAATATTACTGATCCTGCAAACAGTATTCTTGCCGCGATTGATCAAAAATGTTGGCCTGCAATTGTTTTTAATTTAAACAAATATCGTCAGACAGAATGTAATTATTTGTATTGTCTTAAAACATCTTCGTTGCATGCAACAGATATCTCTGTGTGTGATAAAGTAAAGACAACACAAACATGCTCTCTTGTTGTTGGGCAAATTATGGATGCACCGCAACTTCCACTAAAATTTGTGAAAAATTATGCCAACAATTTACGTGATATTGCAAATAATATCGGTCCGCTCGCCGCAAATACTATTGCAAAAAAAACTATTTGTAGTGAATATGATTTTACTAATATTGCGGCCTCTGATATATATTCGGCAAGTAGTACGGCTGCGCTCCCACCTTCGTGGAAAATTTATGCCTGTCAGATCCCTATTCAAATCGCACAATTTATTGATGGCAACAGACGTAGTACGCGCGCTGCGCGATTCAAATATGAAGTATTGCCTGACATGTGTGAACAAGCAAAATGTGTAGGTCAACCGAATTGTCAAATTGAACAAAATATGTGGTCCACACTCAACAACATCAATATTCCTCAGCCTAAATTCACGCAGAAACAATATACTGCTATTGCAAAAGCGAATGATGATCGTGCAACATTGATTGCATTAAATTATAAGTATACTACAAATAAATTAACTGATCCGACAGAGATAAAGCAATTTACTCAACTTTTAAGTAGCGATGGCACTGCAGTTGATATATCGGATGCTGAAAAAGCTGGTAAAGCATACAATGCTCGAGTGAATGAGTTAGCAGAAGTAAAAATGTTTGGTGGTAAGTCTCTTGAAGAGATGAAGAAAGATGCTTCACTTGCAGATCCGGTGTATCTCGAATATCATTATGAACAGAATGTTAAACGTATTGATGCATTAGAAACCACGATTAATGACTTTGGTAAGTTAAGCTATGCTGAGACGAAAAAGATAATTGCAGCAAAATATGGTTATGCTGAAAAAGATGGTAAATTTGTTGATAAAGACGGTAAAGCGCCAACAACAGATTTCCTTGATAATAAATGGAAAGATACTTATGATACTCCTTCAATTGCATTATTAACAAATATGGAAGATGCAGGAGTCTGTTCTTCTGCTGGTTGTCAGGCAGATTGGAATCTTGCAGTCAAACAATATAAGGAAACCGGATCAACGAAAGAACTTAACGATATCAAAGCAAAATTAAATACTCCTGATAAGATTTCTGGTCTGACAAAGAAGCAGGAATACCAGCATGAACAAGATAAATATGCGCAGGTACAAAGTGCCCAACAGTTTGGTGAGATACTCAATTTTGGTTTACAATTTTTATACTCAAGTCATGTCCTTGATTTTATGACAACAGAGAACTGGGGTAGTGAATGGTTTAATGGTGTTATCAAATATTTAGATACTGAAGAATGGAAGACGAGTTTGTGCAATCCCGATGTTGTGAACATTGCGGGTGGTACATCATCTGATGGAAGTTTCATTTCCTGTAAATATGGTGCATGTCAGCCTGTCCTTAATTTTGCTGCTGAACGTGTGGAGATGACGCGCGCGAATACATCAATAAATAATTCACATTATTATATTTATACGCTCGTCTATTATCTTGGACCAGTCTATGCGGAACAAGATGATCCTGATATTACCTTTAACATCGAATTCCGTGGTTCAGGAGTTGTTGCGAAAGGATATACTGCAAAACAGACTCTTGGAAAGTCTGAAGTCAAACAAGTCACGAAAGCATTTGCAAGTGTCAAAAAATTTGATGAACTCTGTATGGTCTTTGATTCTGCATATCCGCCACGTGTTATCGGGGCAGATACTATCTTTTGTCGTGATATCAAAGAGAATGTATTCAATACCGGAAATCCTGCAGTTGATGAAGGACTGATTATTCCATCAGCCCAATTAAATTCCGCAATCGGCGTGGATACACGTAATGTTCAAACAAATAGGGGAACAACCCCTCAGGAACCTGGAGTACTCGAATAGAAGAGGAGTCACAAAGAAAAAAAGGAGTATTATATCACTATGAAATTTCATCATCCATCACACATGAAATCGCACCACCGACCAAACATGCAAGTATATCCTACGCGATTAAGTCGACGTGGGCAGATCACAATATTTATTATTCTAGCGATTATTATACTTTTTAGTCTTGCACTCTATTTTTATGTGCAGTCATCAGCAACGAAAGTTCGACCACCAATTGAACAATTAGAAGTAAGTGATGAAGTAAAACCCATTCAAGTCTATGTGACGCAGTGCCTTTCGCAAGTATCCAAGAATGCGTTAATCACCCTTGGAAATAACGGCGGATATATTGATAGCGCGCATATGCCGGGGATGCGGATAAGCCCACAAGCATATACTTCTGATGCACTAATATTTTCACCGCAAATCATTCCCTACTGGTATTATCTTAAAGATGATTGTGTCAATCCATCCTCACCATTTGGTTGTTTAGAGACAAGAAAACCTGCATTGTGTGAAAATAATGTAAAATGTATCCTCCCCTCTGCTCAAGGCGATGGGAGTATGGAAAAACAATTAAATAGTTTTATTGAGTCACATATCAATGAATGTATTGCAGGGTTTGCGCCATTTAAAGACCAATTCGATATTACTGCAGGAACACTGAAGGTCGATAGTCAGATTAATGATCACGATGTGAGTTTCAAATTAGATTATCCATTAATAATACAGCCTCAGAGAACTAAAAAAACTATCAAGATTCCTTATTTCTATACCAAACACGATGTTGCACTAAAAGATCTCTATCTTTTTGCAACTGATATCTATATCGCTGAAATGAATTCAACATTTATCGAACGGGTCACACTCAACCTTATCTCAGTATATTCTGGAATCAACGAAGGATTACTCCCACCAATGTCTGGGGTGCAATTTATGGTTGTTGAAAAAAAGTATTGGATACGGTCGCAAGTTAAAGAACAATTACAAAATGATGTTCTCCCCTATGTGAATATGATTCAGATTGTGAATGCACAAAATGCGAAAAGTATCTCTCCGGGTGGTACTGACGAAAAATATCTCCCCTTTGAGGAAGGATTTTATAAGAGCATGCTCGTTAAAGTTTCTGATACTTCATATAGTCCACTTCGTGCAAATATACTCTATCCGTATACGGACATTTATTTTAAAATCGGTGATTCAGAAATTATCAAACCTGCATCCATTGATCCGGGAGATAATCAGATACTCAAAATGGCACAATTTTTTATGAATGATTACCGATTCAAATATGATCTTTCCTATCCGGTCATGATAAAACTTACTGATCCTCAAGCATTTAATGGTGAAGGATATTCTTTTACTATTGCACTTGAAGCAAATATCCGGCAAAATGTCCCTGTTACTGGAAATATTACCGTAGTACAGTATGGAAATGGGACACGCGGTGTTGAACTTGATTCTGTAATCCAAAAACCGAATAGGACTATTATTATTGAGACTTCTGATAAACATACGCAAAAACCCCTCGATGGTGTTATTATCTCTTATCGTTGTGGTCCCCAGTATAGTATTGGTACAACGCAGATGTCGGCGAAAAAAGCAGTCTTGAAAGATCGCATGCCATTTTGTCAATTTGGGGGGGAAATTATTTATGAAAAACCAGGGTATATGGGTTCAAGCATCCCCTTCAATAATGATGAGGGTGTTGATACACGTCTTTTCAAGTTAGCGCTTTGGCCGATTGTTGAAAAACAGGTAAAAATCTATAAACGAACACCGATGCAAGTTGCAAAAATCCGCGGGATGGGCGCAGGGGCAATTGCGTATTATAATCAAGCAGTAACGCCTATTGGTGATTCTGATTCAGTATTCGTATCATTTAACCGATTCAAAGAACAGACAGGAGACGAGGATGTCCCGCTCGTCGGATTCTTAATGTATACGCAGAAGAATCAAACCCTTGTAGGATCGAGTATTACCAGTCAAGCGTCGAAAATTTATGAATACTATGCGCAGGGCGCAATTAATGAGTCAGTACGCAATGAACTTGAAGCGCAACTCTCCCTCCTCAAAAACCAATCATCCACAGAGGATGATCAAAGTTTGACAATCGGAAAATTAGAAACATATAATCTGAGTATTGTTCCGGGTACCTATCTTTATGATGCATTTATCGTATCAAATAAACCGATTACGATTCCGAAAGATGTGCGATCATTTTGTACAATCCCCGAAGTACTCGGTGTGTGTATTCCTGGACGTACAGAAATCGTTCTGAATGAAACGAAATTTGATGCGTGGATTACGGGCGGAGCGCGATTGAATGTGGTCCTTACTGAAAATGATGTTTATGAGAATTCGATATTAGTATTATATGTCCTTGAGATGCCGGTTCCGAATTCATGGAAGATGATTGAAGAAGCACAAACACCTGAAGATTATCAGCAGGGCAAAACATTTTTGTTAAGACCGAGTTATGAGTAGAAAAAATAAACTTACTCAACACCAAGTTTTGAAGAGCAGTGAATTATATGTCTGAACGTACCCATAAACAAATTGTTGCACTCATCATTATTTATCTGATGATTTCTATCACGTTTTTTAGTAGTGCAGCATTAGCGACAATCACCCGCGCAGAAGTCTATGGGAAGGATAACCTGAATGGATTCCGCGCAGGACAGGATAATACCCAGTTCTTTGCATACGGCACTTCGAATATGAGTATTAAGACTGCAACAGGATCTATTAATATGACGTGTATTCCTGATGGGAATATGGTTAATTGTACTCAACCCATTGGTGATGGAGCGCAACCTGGTGGTTTACTCAATTTTACTATTATTGAGAATATTCCTGCTCCTCGTTCAAAAAATCTTTCCTTAATCGTTGATGTCGAAGCGCCTAATATCACGCTTAATTACACTCGAGATATTGCTACTGGACAACTTCTTATCAATTATACGATTACAGATACTGCATATCCTGGCGCATTAAATTGTTCAGGAATAAAGAGTCTGACTATCAAAGCAGACAGGGATTATCCATTTGCGATTAATGGAACACCGAATGAGTGTTCAAAGAATGGAACACTTAATTTTTCGATTACAAACATTCAACAAGATAATCTTACGGTTAATGCAACTGCAGTTGATAATGTAGGGAACCGCGGAACAGCAAGTACTGTTATTTCTGGAGACTTTACACCACCACTTATCACAGAAGATTTTGACCTGATGATTGGCGGCAGAATTGTGAATGCAATCTCTGGAAGCGGGGATGTGACTGTAAGTGTGCGCGTGCAGATTGATGATATGAATCTGAATCCTAACAATGTTTTTGGAAATCTTACAAGTTTTACTACAAATCCTGCACAAAAGTATGAGTATCAGTCTAAACCTGCATCCTGCATCAAAGATGCCACTGGAACAACAACGTATGATTGTTCCTTCAATAATATTCAATTACATACGACAAATCCTACACTTACTGTTGGGATTACTGCAACTGATACGAATGGGATGCGATCAGTAAAAAACATTACAAAGACATTCAAGTTACAGAATAGTGCAGGACAATTACTCTATATTGGTCCAGAACCATCACAGTGTACTGCAGATAAGAATACGTGTTATACGCGGACTGGTTCGCATTCCTTTCTTGCAGAATTCGATTCAACATCAAATTATTCATTAAATGGTGTACGATTAAGATATGATGATAGTTCGAATTCCGCAATTGCATTCTGTCGGTTTGATACCACATGGAAATGTTATTCATTCCATGACGTTACTGGTGATGTGCGGGTATCTATTGCATATCCTTCATCAGATGATTATGGAAATATGGTGCAGTCAGGAGAAAGGATGGTGCTTGTTGATAATATCGCACCGAATATTACAGGAAACATCACTGCATCAACAACCTGCCCAGTAGCTGGCGAAAGTTTAGAACTTGATTTCAAAGTCAAAGAGGCGCAAAGCCCAGAATTAAAATTTGTTGTTAATACTTCAGAATTTACCACACACGATACGCAAGTCGGAACATGCGAGGCAGTAAATGAGGATGAATGGGATTGTCACATTGAGATCAAAGACTTTGATCCTGATGCTAAAACCGTCGATGCAGATATTACTATTAGCGATCTTGCAGGAAATAAGGCAGTGATTGCCGGGCACGGATTAATAGTCAATGGTGGAGATCCCAAGTTAAGTATTTGCCAAGCACGGACTGATGCTCCGCCGAATCTGATTAAGGAAATTACTGTTAAGGATCCTATCCGTATCGATCGCAGAACTGCAAGTTATATCTCAGTCAAGAGTCTCGTACCCTTAATCGTCAATCCTAAACGTCCAACAGGAGTAACAGTGCTTGAGTATAAGGTATCCCAATGTCGTGGTGTTGATACTGAAAAACGTGATATCATGGGTACTGGACATTATATTACTACTAGTGGAAAAAATGGATTAAAACCATTACTCACCTTATTTATTGGCAAGGGCGGGGACCAATTGCCTGCGACGGATTTTACTGTCAATTGCACTATTGAAATGCGTGTTCGCGAAGGAAATATTGTATATACCAGACCAGAAATTGACGTCGTAAAAATAAAGGTCAAACCATACGACAATCCCTTAGGAACAATTGATGAGAGTAATGATAAAAAAATTACCATACAAAAAGAGAAACTGCGCGCATTAGACTCAAAAATAAAGACTTATGGAACCATCGATAAGATACTTGGAGCAACATGCGATCTCGCAAATATGGTTGTAAAAGTTAACAGTGCGCTTCAAACCATTAAGACAGTAGTGATCTATCCCTTAGCATTAGTACTTGAAGCATGGTTCGGGAGTGGAGAAGGACTTTGGAATGCAGTAGGTAAAACTCTTAACGAAGCAGACCGATTCGTACAAAAATGGGTCTGGCCAACAGGAATGGACTGGTATGCTACGACAACGGGATACTATGTCAAGATCGGATGCCAGATATATACATGCCAATTCTATAAACCGAGTGGATTATATTCGATATATATGGATACGAAAAGTATAACAGCGTCATGGGCGCAGAGAGAAAAAGACGATGCAAAAGTCAAAGCATACTTGGATAGTTTGAAAACTGATATTGCTAACGCAGATGATGCTTCTGAACTAGCAAAGAAGACTTTGCTCGAATTGTTAAAGCTGCAAGAAGATTATGGTAAACTCGCTACAGGCATTACTGACGATATGAAAAAAATGCTTAAGGATGAAGAAAATATTCGCGCATTTATTAAAGCAAATCCTAATGCGCAAATTACTGATGCAGCTTTAAAAGATTACCTTATACAAACTAATTCCGTTTATAAATCAAAATTCGATCAATTAAACAATATCGTTGCCGATCTTACAATAATAGGTGGTAGTGATGGAAAGGGAGGATTAATAAAAACCGCAAGCGATAAAGTAAAAGAAGACTACACAAAATCCGAAGAACAGAAACAGGCAGAGGCAAAAGCGAAAGAAGAAGCGAAAGCAGCATTAGAAAAAGAGAAAGATACATATATAAAGAATGCCAAAAAACTTAAAGAGGATATTTCTGCAGCAACAACTACTCAAAACACCATTAGTAATCAATTAACACAAAAACAAACAACTGAATACACAGAATGGATTAATAAATTATCGCCTGCAGCCACTGCTAAATATTTTTTAAATAATGATTTAACCGCGGAAGGGAAAAAAGTATTTGAAACATATTTCAATAATTTGGCCGATGTTAAACAATTAAACATTGAAAAGGCCAGTAATGATGAAAAACTTAAATTCTTAGAAGCTCTTAGTAAAGCAGCACCGAAACCTGTTGAGAAAGCTGGTCCTACTAAGTTGACTCCTGAACAGCAGGCTGTTGCTGATCAGAAGACCGCTGCTGAGAAATTAATGGCACAACAAAAAGAGAATTCAAAAAGATATATCGTTGGTAAAGATGATAATACTGGCGATCAAATTCAGTACGGTGTCATAGATGGTAAAGTTCAACTTTTCAGGTATTCAGGTGGTAAAGATACACCGATACCTTCAACAGAAACGATTACTATTACAAATATTAATCCGAACGCTTATGCAGATTATTTGTTTAAATCTAAGAGTACTGGGTGGTTTGCCAATACTAAGGATAAAACAAAAACTTTTGGGTTTATTCCTTCGGCCAGAAATGATAGGAGTCAACTTACAGGAAAAATTAACTCTAAAAATTTTTATGTCGAGCGTTCGGGAGATAATCCTGCAAAGTACGAGTCTGCTCAAGAATTAGCAGATGGTGTAAAAAAATCATCATATCATAAAGTGAACATTCGTGGAACAACACACGCAATCTCCCCAGTCTCCTCTCAACTAACCGATCAACGTGATTTCATTTCTGGTCGTGTTGTTGATACTACTGGTTATGCTGCAGCTGATTGGGGTAATCTTCAAGCTTCTAATGACCGCGTAATCCAGCGTAATATGAAACTTTATTCTGAGCTTGATTCTGAGGAATGGGTTGTGAATCCGTATCGGTCTACGGATTATGATAATCTCTGCATCCCTGCAATCCTTTATAATTCGCAGAAGGATAAGCAGGTTACGTGTAAATATGTGAGTTGCCTGCAAACACAGGCTGCTGCGGGTGTTCCTACAATTATCTGTGATCGTGAGTATCAGATGAATGAATGTTTATACGTTGATGGTGCGGTCTCTAAAATTAATGATCCATTCATTAATGTATTCCTTGCAGGATTATTAAAATCTTCACTTACATGGGTTGTCGGTCAGGTCCCAGAGAAATTGTATAGTGTTGCGTGTTCAAGATATAATGGCGCGACAAGTTCGCTTCAAGCAGATGGCACAACACCTAATGATGCATTCCAAGTGCCTACAAGTACAGCAACGGAAAGCGGGTATAATCAAAAGGGAGCTAACGGCGATACCTTAATAGATGGTTGGTACGCAGTTGGTTGTGGTGGGTTTAACCTTATCCTCCGCTGGCCGGAGATTGCTCAAGTGTTTAATGGTGCGATATTTACTGATATTAGTAAGAAGAGCAGGCCTGATGATCCAGCTAAGATCAAAGATTATTGTGAGGGATTAGATTATGCGAATTAAAATCTTAATCATACTACTTTTATGTATACCTGCAGTTTTTGCAGCAAGCAGTAATAATTATGTTTGGAACAATTTTTTGGATCCTACAATTAATACAATGTCTTCATGGTGTCCGTTTGGTGGTTGTGGCAATCTTGATGGTGGAGCACAACAGGGATTATTTGGTTATACTATTAAGCGTTGGGAGGTTGAAGTATGCGCAATGGATGTATCCACCAGTCTTGAACAATATGATAATCAGAATAATTATGTCAATCAAGATTCCCTCCAGCAAGGAGTGTATGCAGATACTGCCACGATTAGTGTCTCTCGCGAACTATTCACATTTAATGAATCATTATACACGATTTCATGGTATCTCCAGCCAAAAAATGATCCTATTAAGTACCAAGTATTTCTTAAAGATGTAGATGACGAAGTTTATGAATATCCGGAATCCACTGCTGATCCTATCCAAGGCGAGGCAGGTTATGATGCGTTCTATGCTTCACGGAACTTTACGATTGCATATATTAAAAATCTTGATTCAAAAGAAATAATACTTCAGGTAAAGGTGGTCGATGTCACAAAGCCAAGGATACGTTAAAAAACAATCCAACGCAATAAAAAAGAGTATCCATATCCCTATAAAGATATTTTTCCTAGAATGTGCTAAATATCTCGTGCTTTTCATCTTATTTTTGTTACTGTTTGCAGTGTTCTTAATCCTTGTTCGGCAGGCAAGTCCAGTGATTGATATCTTAACTCAGATGAAGATTGGGGGGGTGTCTGAACTTGCAGCCCGAAGTTTTGCAGAACAAAAATCATTATTCACAGGGTTCATAGTTAAGGCAGTAATCCTTGCACTAATTACGTTCATCAGCGCTATTGCAATTTTAACCTTTTTTGATTATACAATCCTCCGATTACTCAGAAAACAGAAATGGGATACGAGATTATTCCTTAAACTTTTACGTTGTTATGCCTTGATTCATGCGATATTATTGGCTGTTATCATTCTTTTAGTTATTGTTATAGCGAACCCGTATGTTCTTGCTACGTTAGTAATACTCTGTATAGTTATCTATGCGTATTTAATGCTCCATGCGCAAGCATTCTTTGAAGGATTCTTTGAAGGATTCAAAAAGGCGCATTACATCCTCATCCCATTCATTATATTATTCATTTTAGGATTCATCATCCTAATAATCCACTCACTTTTGGTCCCATTACTCAAAGAGTACATCCTCATCCCCTTATTCCTATCAATGGTTATATTAATCGTGTGGGTTAAATCATACGTTGTCAAACTAACATACCGCTAATTCCCCTTAAGGGGAGGTTAATCATGAAAAGAGGTCAAATAACTATTTTTGTAATTTTAGGATTATTACTCGTAATTATTGCAGGAGTTACCTATTATTTTATCTATAAAGCAAAAACAACTGAGCCAGTAACCCGAACAGAAGTATCATTGCAGCTTAAACCGCTCCAAGCATATGTCGAGAATTGTATGAATCAAGTGGGTAGGGAAGGAATAATTTTACTCGGTCAACATGGTGGTTACATTGATCCGCAAGATGAATACCTTTCAGGCAGGTCGTTTATCCAAAACCCGCAAAAACAGTATGAATCAGATCTTACATATACTGATCCTGACGATTTAGATACAGGAATTCCTTACTGGTATTATACTTATACTGAAGGAAGTTGTGATCATTGCACCTTAATGTCCCAAACTCCTTATCTTGATGAAATGGAGCGGCAATTATCTATTTACATATCAGAAAATATTGCAGATTGCTTTAATGATTTTGCGCAATTCAAAGCGCAAGGATTTATTATGAACTATTCTAAAGATTTTCTTGTACGCACAACTATTAGAGAACAAGATGTGGTGTTCGAGGCAGTATATCCTATCAATGTTACAACACCAACAGAAATTTCAAGCATAGAAAAATATTATACCACTGTTGATGTCCCTTTACAAAAATATTATTTAATGGCATTAAACATTACTGCAACAGAATTCGAAACAGGCTATCTCGAAAACTTGAATACCTTCCTTATCTATTCTTATAGTGGTTTGGATTCAAACATGCTCCCTCCACTTTATGCGCGTAGCGATAATTATAATGTCTATTTCTGGACACAGACGAGTGTGAAAGAAAAATACCACACATTACTTCAAAGCTATGTACCATTATTCCAAGTGCCAGGAACAAAGGGATATCAAGTAATACCAACAACCAATCTTAAACCTTATGAGAAGAGTTTCTATAATGCATTAACACTGGATTTTTTTGAAAAAGAGAATCTTGAAACCACAACCATAGATTTCTCTCTACCACAAACAGATATCTATCTTAAGATTAGGCCAAGTGATGGTGAACTTATTGGTCCATCAAAAACCATCAATACACCCGGGATAGCTTTGCTTCCTCCTGAACAATCAACAATATATCAATACTTTTACGACATCTCATACCCAATTATTGTTACGATTCGTGACGAATATAAACCTAATCAGTATTACACATTTATGTTTTCCCTTGAATCGACAACTAAACAGAATCAGAATATCCGTTCATGGCTTAATGAGAGTAATAGACCGTATGAATGGGCCAAAGGCACATTACAGTATCAATTAGGACATACGACTGTTGGTCAGACTGTGCAATATCGCAATCAGAATTATACTATTAAAGATCGGCCTAAAGAGACATTGTTCTGTGCAACTGAACAACAATTAAGCGGACTTATTACACTTAAAGTACTTGATGCCTATAATCAAAAATCACTCAATACTGTTGCAATAAGTTATGGATGCGGGGGTTATGCCGAGTGTCCATTAGGACAAATCAAGTATAACGCGACCACTAAGATGAGCGAATTCAAAGGAAAACTTCCGCTATGCGTCAATGGATTTATCCAACTTGAAAAATTTGGCTACCTCACAAAAAAAATTCCCTTAACAACACAAACAGGAAAATCACAAAACTTAGGAATAATATATCTAGAACCTGTTGTTGAACTCAATGTGAGTGTGGATAAATATTTTATAGAACGCAAATACACACAAAATACGTATCTAGGGAAATTGTTGAATCCTACTCCACTGCAAATCAACGAAAATGATACTGTTATGATTACTTTTGAACGTATTACTCGTGAACTACTCGAAGAATCCTGGACACAGACAATTGTTGTGGGAAGAAATGCTACTGATAAACCGCTTCCTATACGATTAGTTGCAGGAAATTATGAAGTAAAAGCGCAATACATTGATTATGAAGGCTTTAGCATTCCTAAAGAATGTAAAGAGATATGTGTTGATGGTCCCTATCCTGTTGTTGGTTGTCTTAAGCATGACTATATACCAAAACAATCGATTAATATAACTCCTGCAATGTGGGGCGGAATAAGCTATAATTCGAGTAATAGTATCGGGATAACCGCTGATGATCTACAAAATTCGCATACACTCCATGTTTCAGTGTTACGTATTCCAAATCCGCGTTGTATTGATGATCTTAAAGAAATCGGAGAGATACCTGCATTATCTGAAACATATCGTCAAACTCTTAAACCGCATCTAGAATAGGTTTGTTTGTTGTGAGCCTGCCGAGCAAATAATTTCTTACGGTGCCTTCAAATCATCAAGCGTAAGCGTGGATTCTTCACCATAAATCTCTTTATAGCTTGGAAGATCAGGATTAGAATTATAGATTTTTGGTTCAAATTGTTCACTTAATCGTAAGACTTCTTCTTGGTCTCCACGTTTATAGGCTTCTTCCATTGCTTTGACAAGACTTATCTGTTTACAATATGCTTGGCTTTGCACATCATTGATTTGAGCGCATATAATTGTTTCGCCCTTCATTACAAATGCAAGATAACACCCGTCCCGATACTCAATGTTTGTAATTCCTGAACAATATTTGTATTCACCAGTCACTTCTGCAATAGTTTCAATACATGCATCTCTTTGCGCAATTGCGCTTAATCCTTTACAGGTTTGGATTGCAGTATTCGGATTTTCTGCCGCTTGAATCTTTACGCGTTCAATGACTGCGCCAAATAATTCTTTAGGCGCGCTGGTGTTTAATCCGAGAAATGTGTTTGTTTTTGTTGGAGATGTAGCACTAGTATTCGTACTTGTTGGTCTTGGAACAGGTACTTGTGGAATGATTTGTTCCATGACCATGAATTCAATGCTTGAATCGACAAATTTAGTGCCATAATCTACACGTATCTTAAGCGTATATGTTCCTGCAGCAATAGTTTTTGGAAGTGTAATACTCTTCTTCTCGCGTAAACTCTGAGAAACAGCCAATTTTTCATTTTGTGTTTGTATCACTGACCCATCCAATGCAATAATCGTATAGGTTATTTGCGCGTTAACATTTTTTATTGTTGAACTTGAAATAGCGATAGTAAAAGGTATTGAATCTCCCGCATAATATTTGTATCCATCACCTACGGCAGTAATTTCAAGTGTTGGAGTTTCTGAAAATACGAAGAAATAAAGTGCTGCGCCAATTCCGATCATGAGGAGTAGAATGAAAATGATCAATACTGTTTTCCCTGAAGATTTTTTTGAAGAACTGGATTTCGGGGTAAGAATGGAATCAACAAGGCTTGCGTCATACCCCTGATTGAGTAATCCTTGACGGACAACTTGCGGATTATATCCTTGCGCAAGAAGTGACGCAATATAGCTACGTAATTGCGATTCTAGAGGTGAAGGTTGTTGAAGAGTACTTGGAGGATTTTGCGCAGATCCTTGAAATTCTTTAATTGCAGAATCAACATCTTGCGGGGTATATCCATTCTGGATGAGAAATGCGCGCACAGCCTGAACACTATATCCTTGCGTTACACTCTTACGAATATATTCGACAAGTTGAAAATTAATAGACTCACCCCTGATTTTATCTATTCAGATGGTTGAGGTTTTTAAATATTGTTAAAAGAGTCAGTACACAGAGACAGAACATTTAAATATAAGCACCACTTTAAATGAGTAAAATTTACTATAATGGGTGATTATTATGGCTGACGAAAAACCTCCAGAACATGTGGAATTATATAATAAAATAATTAAGGCTGTGCCTATAGATTATATTGATGAACGAGATCACATGCATCAAGATGCATTAGGAAATGCGCATGGTGCACTTAAAGGTAAAAAATTTAAGACATTAAACGAAGGTATAGAGGGGTTGGTTGATGCATATTTTGCTTATGCGAAAGAGGTTAAGGATCCGACTGTTATTGGAAAAGATCATAAGGAACATGACAAATATCGCCATAGATATGTTTCAGAGATACGTGAATTTATAAATAATTATGTACGATCTAATGCCAGAAGCGGCGTGACCATGGATCAAGTAGTAAAGCAAATGCGTTCAGGTAAAACGTATAAATTATTGCAACAATTTTTAGATGCTAAACATGCCCAAGATTTGGATAGTAAAGTCGAACACGAGATAGGAAAACTTATTCCTGAGGATAAAGATCCAAAATTTTATCAGAGCTTATTATCCCATCATTATAAAACTACTTCGCCAAAAGATACACTACCTAAAGGATTTATCGAAGAGAACGGCAATTATCTTGGTATTCGCGGGACTTTAAGTAGTGCTTTGCGTGAGCAACAAATGAATGCGAAGTATCTTGATCATAAGTATACTGAACCCAAAAAGGATGATACAAAGAAAAAATAATTTTTTTCTTCTCTTTTTCTCTTTTCGTTTTCCCAATCAATAGATTTATAAATCCGGTTTCTTCTTTTCCTATGAGTGTACTAATCATTAAAATGGGTGAATTATTATGGCTAAAAAATTAAAATCTGTCGAACCAAAAAATTCGTATGTGACGCCACCGGCATCATTGTCACCGAGTATGGATATTCCGACAGGTATTCCTGAAGAGGCGCGTAAAAAACTTGAAGCGATAAAGACGAAACTTGACCAATTCCAAAAAAAGGTACTTGAGAAGTTTGAAGATTATGTTCTTGGCATAACACTCCTCCCACCACCTAAGCCAGAACTTGATGAAGCAGGTAAAGAAATTCCTGTGGATAAGAATAAGATCTATTTACTCATCCTTGTTGATGATTCTGATAGTAAGAAAATGTCTAAAGAAGAACTTAAAGAGAAGCTCTCTGCGATTATTACTGCAATGGCAACTGAAGTTGATTCGAATCTTGCAGTCGAAACACTCCTCTTAACAGAACTCTGGCAGTCCTGTTATGATGCAAAATATGATTATTTACAGGCAATTGCGATGTCAATGCCTTTATATGATAAAGGAATGATTGCAGCTATCAGAATTTCAGAAGTCCATAAGACCATGGTCTTAAAGAAATTCGAAAAATATATTGTTGCCTATGTTCTTGCAGGAAGTATTGTTCAGGGTCGTTCAACACCAAAATCTGATATTGATGTCTATATTGTTATTGATGATACTGATGTAAAAAAGATGACGCGCGCAGAATTAAAAGATAAATTGCGTGCAATTATTATCGGTATGGGTATTGATGCAGGAAAAATGACTGGTATTGAAAATAAGATCAATATCCAGGTCTATATCTTAACAGATTTTTGGGATTCTGTCAAAGAGGCAAATCCAGTCATCTTTACATTTTTACGTGATGGCGTACCATTCTATGATCGTGGGATCTTTATGCCCTGGAAACAACTCCTCCAGATGGGACGAGTCAAACCCAGTCCTGAATCTATTGATATGTTCATGCATTCCGGAGACCAGATACTTGAACGCGTCCAATATAAATTGACTGAGATAGCAACAGAAGACTTTTTTTGGGCAACATTGACGCCAACACAGGCAGCAATTATGCTCTATGGGCTTCCACCACCAACGCCGAAAGAGACACCTGCAATGGTAAATGATCTTTTTGTGAAGAAAGAGAAGATGTTAGAACCAGAATATGTTGCAATTATTGAGCGCATATTAAAGATGCGTAAAGATATTGAACATGGCGATAAGAAGATTGTTTCAGGCAAAGAAATTGATAGTCTTATCGATGACTCAAAAAAATATTTGAAACGCATCAATGAATTATTCAAGCAGATTGAAAAACTCAAAGAAGAAGAGACCGTAGTCCATAATTATGAAAGCGTGGTTACGATTGTTCGTGATATCTTGCGACTTGAAGGCGTAGAGAAAGTCTCAGATACTGATATCATTAAGATTTTTGAGTCAGAAATCGTTCATAAAGGTCTTATCCCGGAAAAATTCTTGCGTACACTCAAAGAATTAGTGAAAGCAAAAAAAGATTATGACGCAAAAAAATTAGGAAAAACTGAAGTTTATGAAATCAACAAGAATGCGCGCGAACTCATCCGGTTCCTCGTCGAATATGTGCAGCGTAAACGCGGCCGGGAACTTGAACGGGTAAAGATTCGTGTGAAGCATGGAAACAAATTTGGCGAAGTCATCCTCTTAGACAAACTTGCATTCATCATCCACGATATTGATAATGAAGAAAAAGAGATTACGAAAGCAACAATGACAAGTGAGGGAAACTTTACAAATATTGTTGCAAGTTCCTTAGAAGAATTAGAACAGGCAATCGCAAAAATAGAGATTCCTGAAAAAGCATTCATCAAAGAAGTGATATTTGAGCATCTCAAATCCATATTCGGAAAAGATGTTGAGATATTGGTGAATTACTAAGGAGAATTTTTCTTATTTTTTCTTTTATTATTGCATATTATCTTTTTAGTATTCATGCAGTATTCTGAAGTTTAATGCGTTACCGTCGCTCGCATTTTATTGTTTTTATCGAAGGAAATTTTCATCACTTGGGATTCTATGAAAATTTCTTGCTGTTTAGTTTGTTTATGTTCGCACATTGACGGTAACGCTTCCTTTGACTAAGCAAATACTCATTTTAATAACCTTTTTAAATTCTCTCTGATTAACGCATTAATAAGGTGATATCGTGCAAACAGGATACAAAGTAATGGATGTTATGACCAATAAGCCCATCACGGCTTTGAAGACGACAAAACTTTTTGAAGCAGCAAAACTTATGGCTGAACATAATATTAATAGCATCCTCATTGTTGATGGGGACACGGCTTTGGGTATTGTGACTGATGAAGATATTGTTCGTCACGTCGTTGCTAAAGGTATTGATCCAAAAAAAATTCTCCTTAAAGATATTATGAGTGAAGAAGTGGTCACTATTAACCCTGAAAAAGATATCTATAATGCACTCATTATCATGCGCGATCATAATATTCGTCAACTTCCGGTCATGGAGAAAGGAAAACTCATCGGGTTTTTAACATTGAAAGATATTCTTAAAATTCAACCCATCCTCATCGATCTCCTTGTAGAAAAATATGAGATTCGAGAACCGGAAGAACGTAAAGCCTACCAGGAAGATTTCTTTCCAGAATTAAAAGATAAGAAAAAAAGGCGCAAGTGATGACCTATGGGAAATGTTTCGCATATTGCAATCATTCTTGACGGGAATAGACGATTTGCAAAACGACTGATGTTAGAACCATGGAAAGGTCATGAATATGGTGCAAAAAAAGTCGAAGCGCTTATTGATTGGTGTTATGAACTCGGGATTTTTGAACTTACTATTTACTCATTTTCTATGCAGAACTTTAATCGTCCAAAACAAGAATTTGATTATTTGATGAAAATCATGAGAGAAGCATTTGAGAAGTTTAAGGACGACCCCAAAGTCGATCAATATGGAATAAAAGTCAATATTCTCGGGCGCTATCAACTCTTCCCTCCTGATGTTGTGGAGATTTTTGATACGGTGATGAAAAAAACTGCTCATAACAATAAATTTATTATTAATTTTGCAATGGCTTATGGTGGACGTGAGGAGTTGCTTGATGCAATAAAGGCAATTGCGCAAGAGACCGCAAATGGTAAACTTGATCCGCAAACTATTGATGAACACACAATACGTTCTCATTTATATACCGCAAGTGAACCAGAGATTATTATCCGAACAGGTGGAGAAAAACGGCTTTCAAATTTTCTTCCGTGGCAATCCGTCTATAGCGAGTTGTTTTTTGTTGATAAAGCATGGCCGGAATTTGAAAAAGAAGATTTACTCGCAGTACTTGAAGAATTTTCTCGCCGAGAAAGAAGGTTTGGGAAATAATTATTTATTCCTGCTCACTCATGATTTCTGCGCGAAATTTATAGATCTTTACGTCAGGATTTTTCCATGCATCTTTAGATAATCCTGCTTTCTCGCAGAGTGCTTCAAGAAATTGTTTACCGGTCATCTTGTACTCGGTTGCAACCTGCGGAAGGAGTAGTCCTGAAAATCCATTACTCTTAATAATAAGTCCGTCACGTCCAATCTCGATTTTTTCGAGATACTCTTGAGCATCAGTAACTTTGATGAGTTCTGGACGGGTAAGAACAGAAATTTCAATAACAATATCTGCAAGTTCTTTTTCAATTACAGGTTCGAATCGTGGATCTTCAAATGCTGCAGCTTTCGTTGCGGCAATGACTTCTTCAAAGAGTGGCATAATCGCTTTTGGGAATCCGATACATCCGCGTAATTGATTTTTTTTGTGTAATGAGACAAAACATCCTCTAAGTTGTGTTAAGTGGCTGCATGCCGAAGTATCCGGGTCTTCATCATGAAAACTCGCTTCAAGTGTATTACGTGCGAGTTTTAGGAGAAGTTGTTGGCTCTTTTTAATCATACGATCAGTAACCATGCGGTATTTTTATACCTTACGTATTGTGCTTAAAATCAAGAATATACGTGAATAGAGTAGTAAAATACGCGTTGTAATCCTGCTCAAAAAATGCTTTTACAGTCGTATCTTTTTAAAATTTTCTAAGAATTGTTCGTTCTTTTTTTGGAGTCTTTTTACCGCGTCAAGAATAGCCTTTTCTGCTTCCTTCTCGCCATTTGTTTCGACGATAAATTTGGGGATGCCGATGAGCGGATGATCGACTGCGTACGTTGAAATAACAATGTTTTTATCATTCCATAACTCTTTTTTTAAAGAATTTGCAAAGGTATGATCTGCACCATGAATTTCGAATGTAAGACGCTTTTTTCCCTTTTCAACGACTTTAATTTCCATGATGTGCAGGAACAGGAAGTTATTTATAAATCTTGTTTTTTTGAATATTTGTTATGAGAAATAATCAACGTCGTCGGTGGTGATGGTGTATTCTTTGTGTGGCGCTTCTGTTTTCTTCGGGATGGACGAAGACATTTCTTTTTTTTCTGAGGACACATGACGTGTTGTTTGCGTGTCTTCAAACGTATTTAATTCCTTGATTTTAGATACACTTCTTGGGCCGCAATTGATGCAGAGAAAGAATGCACCGAATTTTCCTTCCTTGATATCGAGATATGATCCGCAGGCACATTTTACTTGATCCATATCGACGGTAGACTGTTGATGGTGGGTGCATACCGGGAATCCTTGCGTGTTCAATCGTAATGCGTTTGTTCCACAAAAGATACATGCATTAGTACCTGATTGACCGTACACTTTTCTCATGCGGTGATGCATAAGTATTCGTTTATAAAGACTGTGGCGCTTAAGCCTATACGTTGGACAATAATAATCTTTAAAAATGGAACTAGAATCCACTCTAATATAGTCGGGGGTTATTTATGTTTGATAGTTCTGAGAAGACGAAGATTGCAGCAGCGTTCAAAAAGATTAAAGAAGAACGTGACGAGCATCTCGAGTCTATTAACCAGCTCACAAGCGAATTGCAGACAGCATTCGAATATATCACTGAACTCGAAATTAAGGTCGAGAAGATTAAAGAAACAACCGATGATCTTCAGATGTTTAAAAACAGTTTACTCCTTTCAGACAAGTCTCACTTTTCAAATATTGTATTAAGCTTAGAAGAACAAAAATTATTCTTAACATTGTATGTGTTTGGAGAGAAAGAACCTCTATCTCGGGATTTCTTACGAAAAAAGATGGATATTTCAGACGACGCAGTGAAGAATCTATTTTCATCACTTTTGGCAAAAAAGATCCCTATTGTGAAGGAACGTATAGGTGCAGAATGGCATTTTAATCTTGATGCACGGTTTAGGGAATTGCAATCTAAAGAGAACCTCATTGTTATCCATGAATCAGTCTCTAAAGGAATTTATGAGAAGAGTCTTAATAACTTTTTTTAATTTTTTCTCTTTGAAACCATTATTTTTTTTGATTAAAAATTTTAAGCATGCAATTTGACACTCACTTTTCTTATTTTTTTATGCGGGAAATGAATATATCGTGGCTATCATTTAATTTTTTTAAGGAATTATTTTTTGTTTTTTTGATAAAAAAAATGCAGTATTTTTCAAGAGATTTTTTATATCTTTTTCTTTTTTATGTATCGGATGAACAACATATTGGACGTACGATATATTGGATATACAATATCTTATTTATCATCTATTAGTTTATGAAAAATAGAAAAATCATCCTTTTATAAAAAGATATCTTTGTCAATTTTCGAAAACTATATAAAGGAGCACATCTTTGGATAACGATGGTAAAAAATACGCGAAAATATCCGCGATATGTCTCTCTGAAAGGTTTTTTAAGTTTTTTCATCCTTCATGAACTATCCATTCAAAAAAGATCAGGCGATGAACTCGCAAAGCGTATTGGTAAGCGTAAAGGTACATCTTTAACACCAGGAACGATTTATCCTGCACTTAAACGTCTTCGTAAGCATAAACTTGTCAATTTTGATCGTCAGGGACGAAAAAAACAGTATTATTTAACCACAGAGGGTCGTCGAGAATTGCGTGGATTATATGCTGCGTTGAGCGGATGTTTTTCTGGGTTAAAAAGTAAAATTAGAACATAAGTAAAAAGATTAAATATTTCTATCAAAAACTATAATTTATTTATTATTTTTTTAATTAATTTCGATTATAATATACTAGCAATAATTATAATTTATGTTTTTTTTTAAATAATTTTAATGACTAAGATTTATTAGCAATATTTGAAATTTTTAGTCTTTTTATTATCTGATGAATTGATTAAATATTTTAGTTAAATCTTATCTTTTTTAGAATATTTTGTTCTTTTTTTTCTTGCCTTGTTTTTGTCTTATTTGTATCATTTGGGTCTGATCTAATATGAGAAAACCTCTATTCTAAAACTTTTAAGCAAATATTGATTTTTTTATTCTTATTTTTTGTGCTTGTATCGAAATATTTAAATATTTGTTCTAATAAGGTATAGAATAGATTATAATAAGGGAACCCTTATTATAAAAAAAGACCCTTTGTTTACATGTATTTTGTGCTTATTTTTGTTTGGAGGAGAAATTGATTAATATGTATAATCAAAAACCGCAAATTTTATTTATCTTCGGAATATTTATTTTGATTAAATATTTTCGTCAAAAACTAGAATATATTATTTTAAAATTATCGAATCTTTCGACTGAATATTTTAAGCAAATATTAAAAATTTTGTTACTCTTCAAATTTATATTTTCAAATATATTATTTAAATAATATATTTTGTTATATGTGTGATAAAAAGAATATATTAAATTGAATATTTGACAATATATCTATCCCAATGGCTAAAAAAATTGAAAATCCAAAAGTAGCAATATACGTCCGCGTCAGCACCGAGGAGCAGGCGAAAGAGGGTCTAAGTATTGATGCGCAAATAGATAAATGTCAGAGTTATTGCAATGCACGCGGCTGGGATGTCTATAAAGTCTATAAAGACCCCGGATTTTCGGCTGGGACAATGGATAGGCCTGCCATGAAATTACTCTTAAAAGAGGCACAGGAACAATGCTTTAATATCATTCTAGTCTATAAAATTGATCGGTTCTCGCGTAAGCTCAAGGATTTAATCCTCGTCCTTGAAGATCTTAAAGAAAAAAAAATAAATTTCACGTCAGTCACTGAACAAATTGATACGACGTCGGCTATGGGTGAGGCATTCTTTCAGATTATTGGCGTATTTGCACAATTAGAGCGTGGGATGGTTAAGGAGAGAGTGAGATTAGCATTTGATCGTAAAGCAGATATGGGCGAAGCACTTTACCGACCGCCATTCGGTTATACGTATCAGAATCGAAAATTAGTAATGGACCCCATGAATGGTCCAAAAGTGAGTGAAATCTTTGAAATGTGGATTGCAGGAATTGATCATAAGATCATTGCAGAGAAAATAGGCGTGAGTTCTGCATCTATCTATACAATTATTAAAAACCCGATCTATATCGGAAAAATCCGTTATAAAGGCGAATTATATCCCGGTAAACATAAACCACTTGTAACGCAGGAAATGTGGGATACTGCAAACAAGACAGGAAATACTGTAGTATTATCTACTGATACCTTTGCACAACAATAATGTTTTTATATAAGCAACTCTTTCAAATACTATGCCTAAGCCTATATCTGATAAAAACATTCCTAAATGGTGTAAAAAAGAGATAGATTGCTTATCACAAGGAGCGATATTTGAGGGAAAAACATCAATGGAATCTGTAAAACTTTGGGCAAACTATGTGCTTACCCATAAGGATTGGAAGAAGATACATACTGCGTTCATTAACAGCCAATATATGATGCATCAAAAGATCATGAAGAAACTCAGTAAAGAACAGAAACAGGCATTAATTGATGCATTCTGTAAGCGATAGATATTCTTAGAATACAATGATAGATCTCACAGCGACTTTACGAAAAAAAATCTTTACAAAATATGGTTATACCTGCCAGAAGTGTGGATTTATTGATGAGAACTGTGAAGATATTGTTGTTCATGTGGTTGCAAGAGATTTCCGCGATCGGTTATACACCGAGGATCTGCTGAGTGTGTTATGCAAAATTTGTGATAAATTTGCGCCTGCTGAAGAGAAATATTTCAATACTTACATTAGTGAGAAAATTGATTCTAATGTTCTTGAAACCTTCCGTAAAGCTGGGCGTGGAACATCAAAGCGTGTAAAGAAGGGAATGCAAGAAGCTCACGCAGAAGGTAAATATATTGGACGTGCACCATTCGGATATATTCTCGTTAATGGAAAATTGACTATTGATGAAGAGAAGATGAAAATTGTAAAGGCAATATTTCTTGATGCGAAAAATGGTCTTGGATTACGTGAGATTGGACGCAAATATGGGTTAAGTGCGCCGGGTGTGAAGAAGATGTTGGAGAATAAGATATATCAGTTATAATTATATGATATTAAGATAGATATAACTTTCTGCCACTGGTGTTTTTGGTCCGGTATATGCTTGTATCTTTATTATTGCCGTTTTTTGACCTGTTAATTGTGTACTGTTTATACTTACATTAATTATGTCTTTTTTTCCTGCAACCAACCCTTTGAGGTTTTCTGTTGGTTTAACAATTAACCATGGATCGTGTGATATTTTGTATATTATTTTTCCAGCAGTTCCGCTATTCTCAATTTCGAATGTTATAGGTTTTGTTGATGAGATACCTGAATTAAAAGCAGTTTTTCCCACTCCTGAAACTCCGTTTACGATGATATTATAGATTGCGTGTCCCTTGGGTTTAGGATCTTTAACAATAAATATTTGACGATCACGTGCAAGATATTTACCTTTTTTACTTGTTATGACCCACACCTCATATGTTCCTGGCAGTTGTGGAGGAATTTGTTGTAATCCCGTATGGTTTAGACCTATACATCTATCCGCGTAATATAGAATATTTACTGATGGAGTTTTAGCATTAAATACTTTTATAGTTGCTTCAAATTTTTCTGCGGGTCCATGGTCTGGTCCTTTTACATCAAATGTTATAGGGATATATTCTGATTTATAAGGACTTTTTGTTGCTGTAGGTTTTGTTATTTTTATCCAGTTTTTTTCTGGTGGCGGTCCTGTTCCGTCATCGACAATGAATGTAACCACATCTTCAACGGTTGTTCCTGTTGTACTATCTTGCACTTGTACATGAATAAAATATCCTCCTTTAGGTAATGGCGCGATACCTATTATTGAAGATATATTAATATTTGGAGCGGTTACTGTTTCGTTATGAGATGTTCCTTCTAATTTTCCGATGGGTTTTTTTGTAGCGTCAAATATATGCACCAGATAGGGATACGGCATCTGTACATTCGTTGTCTTAAATTTGAGAGGGATGTGTTCTCCGGGCTTGAATAATGGTGGAGTTCCTCCTGAAGGTGTATGCGGTGGAACACTGATGTCTACGTGTGGAGGTTCTTTTGTTTTATCATCAACAACAGTAATATCTACTTTTGCGAAAACTTCGTTCTCAGTATTTGGGTCGAGTATTGGTTCGTTCCTATTATTGAGCAAACGGATAAATATTCCATACTCGTTTGTTGGGGGGAAATTGTATCTGTGTCCATGATTTCGCAGATCAGTAATAGCATATCTATGTGTATTATTGCCTCGCTCTTCAGCTACAGGAATTACTGCGCCGAGTCTTGGAAGCGTAGAAATAAAACAATGATATGGTTCAGTAACATTTTCTACACGCCATACCAGTGGGATTGGTTCTGTTGATTTAAATTCTCTAATATGTGTAATTGGTGGTGCTTCAATAATAATTTTTGGTGTCGGTTTAATCTCTGCATCCTTGCCGGGTGGGCCATTCTCACCTGATTTTCCTGATCCGCCATCCTTACCCGATGGGCCGTCTTTTCCTGAAGTACCATCTTTATCGTCTCTGCCATCACGGCCTGTGTTTCCTCCTCCGCTGAATAGTTTGAATAGTTGGAGTAGTACGCAGATGAATGATATGACGAGTGCTACGCTGAGTAATGCCATGAGTAATGGGATGTTGTATTCTATCCAGTAGTAGAGTGAGTAGAATGTACTGTAGAGTACTCCGTACATGATGAGATTGCTGATGCAGAATGCAATTTTTACGTCATCAAACATTCCTTTAAGTATAGAGAATAGGAAGAAGTATAAGAGGATGTAAAGGATGAGTGCGGCATACCAGCTGAGTCTTCCGAGGTTAAATCCTGTCTGCAATTCAAATACTGCCATTGCAAATGTTAATGCAAGACCAACACCGACAGCTATGATTTTTGCTTCACGCGCAGGTTTCCCATCCGCACTCTTATAGACCTTACCAAAGACATATTGCGTCAAACCTAAGAATAAAATAAGATAAACGATCGCATCAATAAAATAAAAATACTGAAGATACAAAGAACCAATATTAACACCAGAAAACGGTCGGAAAAGCAAGTCGAGTACGTTAGAATAGGCGGAGACAAACGGGATTGTAAGTAGTGTTGTGATAATAATTCCTATCCTATATTTTAATGTTTTGGATTGCAATATCGTTCTCCTGTAGTTTCTTTAGATCATTCTCTAGATCTGTTTTGATCCTCTTAAGATTATTATTGAATGTTGTTCTAATAGTATTTAACATAGCTAATTCTTCATTTGTGAGTGTTGTTTTATCAGTATATTTTTTTATTGGTTGTATCATGTTAATCAAATTTTCAACACGTTTAGTTTTAAGATCTGCAACATACTTTATTGTACATGGTTTACTAACCCCACTATTTGCAGTTATTAAATTAGTTAATTCTGTTTTGAGTAATGCTAGTAATGTTGCGTCAGTGATTGGTGCGCTGGTGCGTGCGATTAATGTGCCAATTGGACTAAGAGTGGCGGGACTTGGTGGAGTTAATAAATCGCTAACATATTTGGCGAAGATACTTAAATCAGCTTTGTGGTGATTTTTATATGCTGTTAATTGTGTTTTTGTAGCTGCTATAATTGCTTGAATTTCAGTATCTTCAATTGTTTTGTATGCATCAAGAAGTTTTTGCTTTTCTACACGAGTATTATCTCTTAATGTTACGGCCGCATTAGCTTTTGCAGTATTACGATGGATTTGGACAACATCTCCATAAATTTGTTGTAATGTTGCTTTGCTTAGGAATCGTTTACCTTGGCGAACCATGTGCATGATTCCTGAACCATCAGTTTTATTATCTGCAATACTTTGTGCGGTTTTTATTCCGCGATACATTTTACCAACTTCATCTTCGCTTTTTTGTGTACATAATCTTATTGCGTCTTCTAGTAATCGAAGATTTTCTTTATCTGCAGTATGGATGATGTTTTGTTGTGTATTGATGAGTGTTTGGGCATTTTTAGTGTGAGTAATGATTTGTGCTAACTCACTGGACTTGGTATAATACTCATTTAATGATTTTTGAAGATCTGTAAACGCTGTAGGATCATTATCTTTCATTGTTGAAGAATTTAATGCAGTAACTTTTGTGTTTAGTTTATCAAGATCTTCTTGCGAATGTTTAATTAATTCATCGTATTGTTTTTCTAGTTGCGGGATTTCTGTAATGTCTAAATCATTCTCTTTTTTTACTAATTCATATAATTTTGTGAGTACGCGTTCTAATGAAGTAATATATCCATCAAGTTGTGTAATGTATCCTTGCATTTCAGGTGGTACTGTTGCATATTGTGTCGTATAATTTTGAATACTTTGTTGTAATTCGTTTGCGCGTGATAATGCTGTTTCGAGTTCAACAATATACTTTATCTGTTCTTGACGGTTTAGTCGGTCAATACCCATAATTCTTCCTTCTATATCTTTGAGTTGTTTTTCTTTTTCTTGGAGTACGTTGTTTTCTAATCCCATTTTTTCTAAATCTGCTCTTGCTTGTTGTTCTTTTTCTAACGCTTTTCTCTCAGCACGCATCATTTTCTTTTCTTTTCCTTCAACTTCTTTTTCTGATCTTCTTGCCTTATCTTCTTTATATTCTCCACTCTTAATATCTTTGAATAGTTTCACTATTCCATAAATCAATCCACCTATTGCAAGAACGAATAATATAGAAATAATTGCGCCAAGCCAATCCAGAGAAAGTATCTTCTCGAGAAGTACGGGCGCAGTTGATTGGATGAGTAAATAGAACATAATGTAGGCAAGTGAGAATGCAATTAACGTATTTGCGCCAAATCGTTTTGCAATAGTATAGATTGCACCGGCAAGCATTAAGAATATGAGTAATCCCGCAAACCACCACATCTTTCCAAAATTAAATCCTGTTTGTAATTCAAATACTGCAGCACCAATTGCAAGAATTATTCCAAGCATGATAGGAATAGTTTTTGAATCCTTGAACTTTTCTCCGAGTGCAAATTGTGCTAATCCGATAAATAGAATAAAATAGATTATTGCATCAACAATATAGAAATATCTATTATATGTTTGTGCAACATTTGTTCCAGCAAGTGGTCGGAATACTTGGTCGAAAATGCTTGCACCGAGAACAAATGGCACTGCGAGTAAGAAGACCAGTACAATGCTAAATAGTACACTATTCCTTCTCTGGACATTCATTCAATACACCTTTATTTGACTGGGATACATCCGCTCATCGGTAATGATTTAATGAATGGTATTGTGCATAAAAACATTTCCCAAATATAGGGCGATACCATGATGAGTGCGCCAATAATTAATGTATGAGGAAGTTTTTCTCCGACTCTTCCTGCAACTGCTGCTGCTGCACCGATTTTTATCATCGCAATAATACCAATGATCACGCGGATACCAATATTAATCCATGTATTCTCATGCCATCCGACTAATTGGAGTACTACGGGGATATTCATGCTGATGAAGATGAATATAAACATTGTCGGTATTGCGTGCAATCCGTGTTTCATCCAACCCATGCCTGCTTCATCTTGGTGGACAAATATGAGTTCTAAAATTGCAAGAATTAAGCCAATTACGATTACGGGAATGATTACAATACCTGCCATGATATCACCTTCACCTATTTTTTGATATACTGCAGGAAGCTATATAAAAAGCTTTCTATTTTTAAGCACGAATTGTGTTGTGGTTATTGTACTGAGAAATTAGATTGCAAAAAATTTATTCAATTTTTACTTTTTGGCCGAGGCATTGTCCCGGCATCCCTGTTTCAAAGACTGCACGTACTGCGCCCTTATTCCCATGGATTGCATTGATTTTACCGATCATATCTTTTTTACCAGTATGATAAATTACTTTTTTACCAACGAACTTTGCTGCTTTCTCTTTCGAATCAACACTTGCGATTTGTACAATGACATGATTTGGCGTTTGTACATGGACACTTTTCCGATAGTTTACGATTGTTCCTTCCATAATTATTTGGAACAGGAGGTTATTTATAAATATTATGGTCAAATAAATTTGTTGGTGATGTCACTTTAAAGTGGTATAAAAACGAAAAGTTTATAAATGCTGTTGTTTCTAATAACGATATGTATAGCCATCCAGACATCAAAAAGAGTATCTTAGAAAAAAAAACAAAAATTGCTATTCGCGAAGATAATAATCTCTATTTTCTTCTTGATGCGCTTTTTGATACTGCGCTCGAATCTGAAGCACTCCAACATTCATTACGTATCGAATATCCTGTCGTGGATTCATTACGGAAGACTAAAAATGAATATGTTGCAGAAGACTATAAACAAATGAGTTCTGATCTTAAAAAAGCATGGTATTATGGAAAAGGAAATTTTAACGTACCTTTCGATAATAAATTTCTTCTCACTCTCGCATATACTCTAGAGCCAAGTTTACAACAGTATCGTCCAATTGATTTTAATGACCCTGAGACATTTGGCTATCGCAAGACTTCTGTTCGTCCATTAAACGCATCAGTTACTCCTCCACATGCGGCAAAACTTGAATTATCGATGGATCGTTTTTTTAAATCATTTAACCAACTAATCGAAAATTCTCAAATAAAAAAAACTTCTTATGAATATTGTTTTGATATGGGCGCATGGCTCCACCTTCAATTAGCACGAATTCATCCGTTTGATGATGGGAATGGACGCACTGCGCGTATGATTCATAATCTCTATCTCGGTCATGCACAACTTCCGCCTATTGTTATTAGAGAAGAAGAACGTAAGAATTATATCAAATATCTTGATGATGCAGTACAAGGTTTCAAGAATAGAGATGGTGAGTTAATCCCTGTATTTAGTCGGAATAATATCTCTGAAGGCGAACGAAGATATTATGATTTTATGGCAAAAAAACTTAACGAAAGTATGGATTATATACTTGATAAACCACGTCATTAATTATGCGTTATTATTTTCAAGTATAATCCCCTTCCTTCTTTTCTAAATCAAATACAATATAATCGGCACAATCAAACATGCCATGGCCTGAGTGCGTTGTACTTTGACAATTCCAGGGATTATTCCGATTGCTGTTGACGTAATTAAGACGAGTAGTCCAATCCATGAGGTCATGAGAAAAACCATGAGTGTGACAAATCCGATAATACTATACACCAGCATTCGATAATTGATGCGTGAGATAATTTTTGCAAATATTCTTCCAAACCATAATGATAAGACGACTGCAATGCCTCCTGCGATGAGTGCAACGCACAAAAATACTATCACCGTCCATATATCAACAGTCATTAATTGTGCAATAACAATGACTGCGCCATTACGCGCTTTATCGACGCTATAAAGCGCAACAAGACTTAACACAAATCCTGCAGTCCCGATAACACCCATGAGAATCATAAATCCATGATCTTTCAAATCGCGAACAACCTGCATCGATATTAATGCAGCAATGGAACCGGATAACCCTGGAAATGTTGAGACAATGAACGCAGACATATTTCCTGCAATAATTGCAAGTAATGTTTTTTTCTTATCAAGTTTTAATTGGGTATCATCATTTTGTGTGGGTATTGTATTATTCTCGTTCAAACTGATGATAAGCGTTGCGCTGCCAAAAAGTCCTGAGAGCATCGGAAAGAGCGGATCTTTCATATTCAGGTTAAAGACAATCATGCCAAAGATTCCTGCAAGCATGAACACAAACGCTGCCCACCACTTTTTTTGATCATTCCAGAGCATGAATAATGAAACTGCGATGAGAATGATTGCAAAGAATGGTTCAAACCATTTATAGGAAATCGTAGTGATAAAAATAAGTATTGGAAATAACACAACTGCTGCAATGAGTCCAAAAAATGATCCGAGCGTAAAAAGTTTGACTGCCATAAGACCATTCCCGCGCAATAGATAGCGATGACCCGGAAGTACTCCAAGAATAGTGTTTTCATTTGGCGCGCCCAAAAATATTGAGGGTATTGCGTCAAGAAATGTATGCACAACACCCATTGCAATAATGAATACACCCATGGTGATGAGATGGATTCCAAATGTCTGGACGAGTAATGAACTGAGTGCAAGTACGAGCAGTGAAATCATATTGATATGAATCCCGGGCGTCAGGCCAGAAAGTGTTCCGACCATAATTCCGAGTAGTGTTGCAATGATGAGTTCGAGTAAAATCATAAGTCACACTCCACATCTACTTTTTTCTTGCAGTAGAATTTATTGTCATACTATCAGTTATCAGTTCACGTTTCCCCCGGTATTCTTGAACTACTCCTTCAACACGGACACTTGAACCTGCAGAGATATTTATTTTATCAAACACCACGGCATCGATTGCGCATTGATGTGCGATGGTCACAATAGTCATCTTATTTGTTGTGCGTACGCGTTCAATAACTCCTGTTATCGCTACTTTTTTTCCAATATCTGCTGCAGTGATGTTATCTGCTGTCTTTTCCGGGATGTGATTCGTGAACATGAGTATACAGAGTGCAATAACTCCTACACTTGCACTGCTTATTGCAAGAATCAATAATGTTTTATCCTCCATGAATCTTGTAGAGCTATTTTCTTCATAAGTTCTCGCATCTTTTTTTCGAAAATTTTACGAGAAAGAGCAAAAATTTTTCGAATAATTGAGAGATACATTCATAAAGAAAAAACTCTTCACTAAACGTATGCTGCAATCAACCACTACTCCACTCATCAATGAATATTGGTGTATACGCACAGATGCGTGTTCATCTGCAACGTGCGATATGCTTATGTATTTTTTGTGTATGCATCAAGAAGTGAAGAGATGCGTTAAAATCCATCACGGCTTATGCGTATGGACGAGTTTTGAATCGCAAGAATCCTATGAAGAATTTTTTGCGCTCCTCTGCGGATTTGGAGGAATTGTTTTAAAGCCGCATCGTATTATCGAGAAATATCTATAAATCGCTACTATTCATCAATCTTTGTAGTGATAATAGGTTTTTCGCGCACAATCACGGTGTGTTCGCTCTGGCTTACAATCCCGTGTTTTGTTTCAATAAGCGGAGCATATGCATGAATTGCTCCTACTGCTTGTAATTCGCGGAGTGCTAATCGAACTTTTGCAAGTGAATGTTTATGCGTAAGCCAACGCGTGGTAAATGGTAATTCACGAAATTCTTGGATATCTTTTAATATTTCCCGTGCATGCATACTGCGTACCGGTCGCACTTGTTCGAGACTGAAGAGTGTGGGGTTATTGCTTTCATAAATCATGCCGTGGCCATTTGTCGCAAATGGTTCAACTGCAATATGCTGATTCTCTTTGAGTTCAGTGTCGTCATGCGTATCAAAATTAGGGATTGTGGGATTCTCGTGCACGTGATATTGTCCGAGTCCGTGACCTGAAAGATTTCTAATAGGGCTCAAATCATACCGTGCGATAGATTCTTGAATCATCATCCCTACTTCACCAAGAGTAATTCCGGGACGGATAATTTCGAGTGCATTTTGCAGTGCATCTTCTGAAGCCTTCTTAATTGTGGCATAGGTGTCATATTGTTCATGCCCAGAAAATATGATTGTTGTGGCATTATCGCCGATGAATCCATCAACATGAACACCAACATCGAGTTTAATAACATCACTTTCTTTGAATACACTCATATCATCACCGAGTGGACAGTAATGCGCCGCTATATCATTAAGTGCAACTTGTGCAGGGAATGCAATTTCTCCACCATTTTCTCGGATGAATGTCTCAGTCTGGTCAAGAACATCAACAATGCGCACATCGGGTTTAATAAGTGATTTACCGTATGCGAGTGCTTTACCTGCGATTTTTCCTGCAAGCTTTGCTTTCTCAATATCCTCATCAGTAAGAATCATGGTTCTATGAGGTGGTATGTTCTTTAAATAATTAATGTTTTTGGGCAAAATCAAGTTGCGTGACTTCGTCACTCCAATGCCGCGCTCACATCGCTTAATCAATTGCGTTCTTCACCGAGTTAATCCTAATGAGATATACAAGTCAGAAGGTTCGCTAGGCGGCATTGACACTTAACTTGACTTTGCCTGTTTTTGTCTGTTGTTTTCGTATTTTTTTACTTCGTTATGTGTTTGTTGTATTGCGCCAATACTCGATGCAATCATTCCTGAAAGATATACTTGGTGTTCTTGAAATGCTTGAATTCCTTCAGGTGTAAGTAGGTGTGCAATGCCAGTAATTATGAGTGTAGGGATACATGCTTTTTGGATTCCGATAAATGTTTCATACTGTTTTTCAGGTATTATTCTGTTTGCAGCCCACTGAATTCCTTTAATGACGGCACGTGTACCACAATATCCGAACAATGCTGCTGTGGTTTTAGGATTATCTAGTGCTTGTGAATGTAATGGTTCTGGTAATTCGTTTACTGTTGCCTTGTATGCGTTGTTCACAATATCGTAGAGTGGGAGCATTTTTTACCTGAACGCCAGAATGATTGTTACTAAGATGATTGCTACTGCTATGGTATAGAAGAGGTATTCTGCGAATTGTTTTTTTGCTGCTTTTTTAAGCCATTTCATAGGATTCACATCTTTTGATTATTTCTCATTAATAGACGATTGCGACAACAACGCGTTTTATTTGCGAGAATCGCACCTTTCCTGGATCTGCGCGGTTATTATTGTCGCCTTTCATCGTAAAATAGGTTCCTTCTTCGTCAATGCCTTTTGCAATGACGCGATGAATGATTGTTCCATCCGCATATTCGGATTGATAGGATATAATATCTCCGACCTTTATTTCTTCAGCGCTTTGTGGCACAATTTCGATTGCATTAGCGCGTGAACTTAATACTGGCTCCATGCTGTGCGTATCAGTAAATGTTGCCCATTGTGCATTCTTGATATCGAGTATGATTTGTGCATTATAGACCTTAATCTGATTTTCCTTGATCCAATCATTTGGACTTTGAACTTCATCAGTATATTGGGTATTTACTGTGGTGAGTTGGTTTTCTGGATTCTGGACTATTGCGAGTGGTTGTTGGGTATTCATACGTGCATAGATATTACTCGCAAAAAATCCTATCATGAATATGATGGTAAACGCTAATGCTTTTAGTAATATGGATTTCATTATGTACCCCCTTGACTTGTGCTTAGAACTATAGGGGTAGTGGTATTTATAAAGTTTACGATTATTTGTCACTTAAAAGTAGCAATATAAAATTATTTGTTCCGCTTGTATTCAACTTTTCGTGAGGATGGCATATTAGTATATGTCACATCTTTATCGCCATATTTCAGTTTAGCATCAAATGGATATGTGCTAAGAATCTCCATTGCACTAACCGTAGTGTCTTTCGCAGCTATAATTCTTCTTGTTTCTAAGTAAGATTCTATGTCTTGGATAAAATTAATCTCATTCGGAACCTGAGCGGCAAGACGACATGAATTAAACGCCATTACGCCTTTTTTCTCTATGTTGTGGCGAATGTATCGTTGCAATACGGTGTCGCCAATACCAATTTCTCCCTGAACGCCATAGCCGATAATAAAACCTTGCGGCGATCCATGACCTTTAGAAATCCAGAGTGCATATTTATTTTTTGAAAGTGCCTGATACACATCCTGTTTAGTTTCACAAGCGACTAATGTAAGATCATACTGGTCTTTAAGTTCCTTGATTAATGAACTTTCTTCGAAAGTATCATACGCCCTGTTCCAATCGTGTACGGGATACGTTATAAGCGCATTAGGTTTTTTGGTGTCCAGTGGATTAAGATATTGTTTAATATCCATTTCGAGTATTGCTGCTCGTTCTAACTGATTGATTACGCCTTTTTTCATATATCGATCTTGATTTGCTAATAATTCTTGCAAGGATATTCCTGCTCTTAACAGTTGTGATATTTTTGTGCTGTTCAGCTTTCGGGTTTTATTTGTAAAATTGACGTATTCTTTAATGCGTTGAAATGTAGTGTTTTGGTGGGTAAGTATTCGTTTTAATTCTTCTTCGCTTTGAAAGATTGGTTTTCCTTTTTTATCGCTTATTTTCATAACTTCTGTTATCTCTTTTAGATTTAGCGGTGCATCATAATATAATGTTCCGAGTTTTTGTTTTATGTCAATTGCTTCAAAAGGTAAAATTTTTTGGGTCCATGCTCTGCGTATTTCATCATCAGAAAGACGTTGTACTTTTCCTCCTTCATAAAATCCTATTGCTTTAAATGTGTTAATCTCTTTTGCAGAAATCCCGTATCGGAGGTATTCCTGGAGATCCCACATAGTTATTGGTTTTTTATCGAATTTATATTCTCTTGCTAGCGTATCAATATAGCGTAACCCTTGCGTGATATTGCCCTTAGATTTGACAAGTAATTCACGCGTATGATTGATTGCGAAGTCTTCAGGTACTCTTTTATCCCAATCAATAATTGGTTTTCCTGAATGTTGGGTGATGGTGTTTACCTGTTCATAGAATAATTTATTTTTATAGGATGCGATGATTTTGTCATTCACTATAAATCCCGTTGCGTACGCGGCAAACCCTGCAAAAATAATTAGACCATATTTCACGACTGCACCAAAGAAATCATTTTTTAGTGTTGCACTTCGAAAGTTTTCAATAATATTATTTATGAACGTGGGTTTTCGATCATAATACGTAATGCGTGTTGCTCCTAATGTTATTTTGTCGCCGTTTTTAAGAGCAATTCTTTTTCCTCGGTGTAATGCAAAACTTTTTAGAAAACTATAATTATGGGATGAGTTATTGGTTAGGATATCGCAAAGGTATGTCTTTTGTTTTTTATGATCTAACGTAATCACTGCATGAAATGGTTGAATGTCGCTAGTGTCTTTTACAGTATAGCACCAATAGGTGTTTATGTTTTTCAGTTGCGTATTGATTTCATCATTGATTTTGTCATTCGTATCAGGGATGCCTGTTCCAAGCATAGTGTCTTCTTTTAATCTTAAAAAATTATCCGGAAGAACTATTTGTGGGTCCCAATTTTTTTGTTTAAACATCATTTTGGTTTTTGGCTACACTGTCTTATGACTAGACGTATAATTGCGGCAATATTTATAAACTTTACTATTTAGTAGTCACCACTTAGTGAGAAATTTATGGGTGAAGAGGCGTTTCTTTAAGCACCTGTATTGCTGCATCAATAAACCTTTCTTCATATTCTGTATTAATGACTGCGCCTGCAGCAAAACTGTGCCCGCCGGCAACACCATGCTGAATTTTATCTATAATGGATGTCGCGAGATCTTTGAGATTGACTGTTTGATTATTGCCGCTGATACGAACAGAAATTTTCGTCGTATGATCATCGTTGCGTGCAAGTGAAATAATAAAGATGTCCTTTTCGATTTCATTCGATTTTGAAAGTATTGAACTGAATGTCCCAATCATGGTCGCCATGATTTCCTCTTCAGCATTAATAATAAGATAATTTTTTCCCTTGATGATTTTATCTGAATCTGCGTTATCTTTATACCAGTTTAATGCATTGACTATCTCTTTACGATAACTCGTCAAATTCTGTATTGCCATCTCTTTCATGCGTGCATCATTTAAACATGCGCCAATCCCAATACTTGTCTTACTTAATCGACCACAACTATTCAGGAGCGTAGAAAATTCTTTTGCATCACGAAACGGGCTATCATCGATTTCACCGACGAGAAGATACGTATTTGAGAATATATCGCCAGGGTTCTCTTCGCTTTGACGTTTCATGATGATTCCTGCAATGAGTCGCTTCTTTTCTTCAGCAGTAAGATCTGCAATTTTTTTCCATCCATTCTGAAGTTGCGGATCAATGCCAAGTTGCCTAAGAAAATTGATTGCGCCGGATTCCGAGCCTGAAACATCGGGGATCAAAACATCTGAACTATACTGTAGGATTTTATGTATCGGTTTTGTTTGTACGCCAAAAAATTTCAGTCCACGTTTGACTTCGATGAGATTATTGTTAATTGCGATATTAAGGATGTCATTATTGAGTTTTTTGAATCCATCATGTTCTTGAACATCGCCGATTGCGCCGACAACTGCAATGCGCGACATGGAACTGTTTTTTCCATTCGTCAGTTCTTGAGTAAAGAGGAATGCAACTCCCGCGCCCGATATCTCTTGCGAACCGTCAATATGATATATATGGGGATTTATTTGAGTAATATTCTCGTAAGATGCTTCTGATTGCAGCATATGATGATCGAGGATGAAAATACGTTTATTGGAAAGCAATGTCCCAATCAAATCAATACTTCCTGAACCAAGATCGACAAACACAAAATAGTTCTCATTCTCATTTTGTAAACTAATGAGTGCGTCTTCAGTGATGGTGGGGAGGGTGGTAAGAGAATATTTTCTGTTCAATTGGATGAGTGCATGGATCATGATTGCCGATGAGCAGATACCATCAGCATCTAAATGGCCGATAACTTTAATTGCTTCTTTTTGCGGGATTGTGTGAAATAACGCTGCGGTTTGTTTAAGAAATGCATTCCAACCCTCATAATCCGGTACATCCACTAGTGTCTGTTCTTCCATCAAAAAAATTGCATGGTCACTCCTTTAAATAGTTGGTGGTGATTGACGGAGAAATAGTATTACGGATGTGAATATTTTCCGAGAAAACAACAGCCGCCTTTGCTAAGACTGCTACCGCCAAAACTGCCATAGTTATGTTTTGGTGTGTGAAGATTTATCGCAAGAAGTCTTGCACGCGGAATGGTGTCCATGTCATCTGTATGGTATATGTCGATAGTATCGCCTACAACTCTACTATATAATTCTAGATATTGCGCTATTTTCGGTCCTATGAGCGCTCTTGCATGTGGGTTTTTGAATGCTTCATCGAGACTCATGAGACCAGATTTTGCGCTCATTGCCTCGTCATAGGGTAGTGTGATTATGTTTTTCTCATCTGTGGTCTTGACTAATCGATATAATTCTTCTTGAGGGTATGCTCCTGCGCCGTTCTTTATATCAAGGTATGCATGCTGAAGATTTTCCGGGTGAGAAAAATCGTTAGAAATATGTGCGTATACTACGACTCTTTTTCCGTTTTCTGTAGTTCCCGTGACGCGAACTCCAGGTGTACAATATGTTTCTTGTAATAATTTGAAATTGTCATTATCTAATATTTCCGCGATAATTTGCGGAATATGCAGTGCATCGTATTCTTCTGCGTACAGGTTTACTAATCCGTCGTATATATTTGAATCATTATTGAATGATTTGAATTTTGGGATGATGGTGTTTGTCATTTTGGTTTTGTGTTTATTTTACGTTTTGAATAATTTTGCGATATGTTCTACTGCTTTAGACGCATGATATGACTGATATTCTGGTTTTACTTTTGGTGTTATTGATATTCGTACGCCATGTGTTCGGTATGTATCGCCGATGAGTTTTATTTTCCCTATCTGATAACCTTTTTTCATCATTTCGTCACGGATATATATGGTCTCTTCTTCAGAATTTGTGGTGATAGGTATGGTCGATAGTTGGGGGTCAAGAATAAGTTTTACTCCCTGATTTTTAAGCTCTTTTGCGGTGTTTTTTGCGATATGTATGCAATCCATTGCAATATTTTTTAGACCCTGCTCACCTAAATCTTCCTGTGTAGCATACCACGCAGCTATTGGTCCTGCACTAAACGTGGTATGCATTGTTAATGTTGATTGATCAAAGTAGGTCACATTGCTGGGTGTACGTAAATTTTTCTTTGCTAAAAGTAGTGCGGTTCCGGGTATTCCTATAAATTTGTATTGATCAAGCGTTATGGTATCTGCAGATGGCATGTTGCTTAATTCTGCATATCTGCTCAGTAATCCACCATATGCTGCATCGATATGAAGTAATGTTCCTGTTTTTCTTAATTCTTGCACCTGTTCATTTGTTGCTAGTGTTTCAATATTGCCTAAACTCGTTGTTCCATGTGTAGATACGATTATTGCAATATCTTTACCATGCTCACTAATTTTTTTAAATATTTCTTCGTCACTAACTTGAAACTTATTATTGGGATTTGCATACACTATTACGGGTTGAAGCCGCGATTTAGTAATCGCTTTTTCAATTGATGAGTGTGTTAGATTGCTACATAATACCCTAGTTTTTCCTGTTACTTCTCTTGCTATCTCTAATGCGCGTTCGTTTGCGTCACTTGCAGAATGTTCAAGAAGTCCAATCAATTCCGGCTGTTGTAATAATTCTTTATGATATTCGACAAATGCTGTCCCTAGTTCTTGTGCGCCATGATTTCTTGCATCAGCGATATTATTATAGAACCAGTTTGCGGGTATATTTTTTAAACTCGTCGCACCTATCAATTGTTCAAAATCTATGATTTGTTTTGTCATGTTAATGAGTTCTTTTTAATTTTTCTTCAGGTCTTACACCAACATATTGCTGTTTTCCAGTATTGTCGATATATACTAATCCGTCAACATTTGATTGTGATGGAATTCTGCATTTTTCGCCGATGATTGTCCCCGAATTAAGAAGTACGTTTGCACCGAGTTCTGCTTCGCATCCTATGAGAATTGGCAGTTTACGATTTTCTTTAGCTGCAGTAAGCGGATAAGATAAATCTGTTTCGGGATCGATTATAATAGATTTATCGTTTCCGAGCGGATGGTTATATACGGTTAATCCTATTGATGGAGCACTATATGCGCCAATAATCATATTGATTGCAGCATATGCATGCATGTATATTCGCGATCTTCCTTCTGTACGCAATGGCCCACCTGATACGAATGTTCCTTTAAGTTCATGAACATTAGACACAACGGTATTTGATCCGATAAAACAATGTCCGTTTCCGGGTTGGATGGTGCTATGTTCGAGTGTTGCATGTGGTTCAATCCATGTAGCGTCATAAATCTGCGCGTTTAGTAATTTTGTTCCTTCTCCAAGATGAACTGGTGCAGTGATGTGGATGGAATATTTTGAACTATGTAACGGTTTACAAATCAGTATTGGTTCTTTTGTTGTTAGTGTTGCAGTCTTTTCATCGATTGTAGTATGCTTATAGAATTCTTTTAGTGTTGTTATTGGTCTTGCATCTACGTGTTTGATCTTGTCAAGAATGAGTTTATCTTTATTCTGCAATATCTGAGAGTAGGTTTCAAGTGTGATACCAGAGAATATTTTCTCTAATTCGTTCCAGTAGGGATCTTTTCTAAAGCCACATATTTCTATGATTTTTTCTATTTTGCTATCCATCCTCTAAGAAAAAGCGTTATCTTTTATAAATGTTTCGTTACTTGTGAGTGATTACTTTTTAAGTAACGCATTTTTATAGTTTTTTTCTACAGCATCCCAGTTTATGACGCTGAAGAATGCAGCAACATATTCATTTCTCTTATTGAGATAGCGCAAATAATAACTATGTTCCCAGACGTCGATGGTGATGATTGGGTGTAGTCCTTGACTTACCGGGCTGTCTTGATTGGATGTTGCGACAATATCGAGTTCGCCTTTTTTATTAACGACAAGCCATGCCCATCCTGAACCAAATTGGTTGAGTGCAGCGTTGGTAAATGTTTCTTTGAATTTATCGAATGATCCGAATTTCTCGTCGATTGCCTTTGCAACTTCTCCATGAATTGTAGTATCTTTCTTCATAACATTCCAAAAGAAGTTATGATTCCAGACTCCGCCGCCATGATTTTTGACTGCTGTTCGGATATCTTCAGGAACTTTATCGAGATCCTTGATAAGGTCCAACACTTCTTTTTCAAAAAGCGCGGGATGTTTTTCAACAGCGGCATTCAACTTATCGACGTACGTCTGATGATGCTTGTCATGATGTAACTTCATTGTGGGCTCATCAATATAGGGTTCAAGTGCATTGTATGCATAAGGTAATGGTTTTAGAGTATACATGATTCCACCTCGGTTAACAATGGTTAATCTGATATGGTTTATATGTTTTATGGAACGTAAGTTATGTTGTTACTGTCGCTCGTACATTGACAGTAACAATAAAAGAGATAAAAAAAATAAAAATTTATACGTAAAGCTTTGCTTTGTTAACGTCGTACTTCCATTCTGCAGGCAGTCTACCTGTTCGTTTGTAGTATTTAACTAATGCGTTAATTTTTGATTCAGTGATCTGAAGACCACGAAGTCCGACTTTATCCTGTTTATTATCATCAAGATGTTTTTTGATCATGATCAATTTCTTCATCATAAAACTTAAATCTTCAGGTAATACGTCAAGTGCGCCCTTTTCTTTAAGGATGGTTGTCATGCTCTTACCGGTGAGTATCTTTACGTCAGGAACGCCGTAGACGTCGCGAAGGTAGAGTCCGATTTGTGACGGTGTTTTCCCTTCTTTTTTCAATTTTAAGATAAGCATTTCTACTTCTCTCGTCCCATATCTATTCCATGACGGAACAACTGCTTTGACTGGTGTTTTACTTCCTGCCTTTCCTTTCGCTCCTGAATATTTTCGTGCCATAGTTATTACCTCGACGTATTTATTTACTAATTGTCGAATGAGAGAATTGTCTTCTCCAGTATAGTCCAGCTTGCACTGTTCTATCTCTCGATAATGTCATGGAAAAGGAAATACTTTATAAAGTTTGCGCGGCAACCCTCATACGTGGTCTTATGGAGTATGAATTTGCCGAGAATTTAGGAAAAATTGAATCTGCCCTAAACGCTAATGATACTCTTCTTGTTGCAACATTCTGCGAAGTCTGGTATTTTGGAAAGGTAGAAAGTTATCTCCCGCTCGGTGATCGTATTATTCTTATCAAAAGCGATAAAACATTACTTGTCCATCAGCCCACTGGTGTGAATCCTATCAATTATATGAAGGAAGGAACTGAACACAAAATTATCGAGGATAAGAAGGGCGTATTTTTAAAGAGTCATCACCAATTTCAGAAAGATTATATGGATATTCGTTTTGTTCAGATCCATTTTGTACAAAGTCATTCTCTTGAAGACGGCAATAAAATCCAAGTGCAGGGGAGTGAACGGGATATGAGTGATATGATCTATGCAAATCCTGAAGTAATTGAGAATGGATTCAAGCCATTTAGTCGCGAGGAGCACACGCAATTCGGATTTATCGACGTCTTCGGAACAGATAAAGATGGAAAGGTTGTTGTTATCGAATGTAAACGGGACATGGCAGATTTCAAGGCAGTAAGCCAACTCCATCGTTATGTTGCAAAAATCGCGCGCTCTAAAGGTATCAAAGAAAAAGATATCCGTGGAATCATCGCTTCGCCGCGTATTTCTGAGAATGCAAAAACAATGCTCTACGAACAGGGGTTTGAGTATATCATGATTGTCCCCCCGAAATATCTCGAGAAATACGATACAAATCAGAAACGATTAGGAGAATTTTAGTTTTTTCTTTTTAGTAGTAAACTATTTAAATTCTTTCGAATTCTTTAAATGATGGGTAATCATACTGCAACGGATCCTCAAATTGTTCGTTATGTATGTGGAAATCAGACAGGTGCCATGAGTCTTGACAATATCATGGAACATACTGTAGAAGTCTATAGGGCTGATTCTGAAGATTCTTGCGTGCAATCTTACTTTATCGGTGTCATCACTAAATTTCTTGATGACCCTGAACCTATGCTTATCTGTATGAAAGGCGATGGACGGGCAACTCTTTATCTTCGTAAAGTCAAAAATGAATATCTTTTTCCTCCAGGATATTTTTATGTCGATAAAACCTTTGAGGCAGAGAATAAGAAATCACGCCAGGAATTCTTTGATAAGTATAGTGAAGAAAAAAATAATAAATAAGTTTAGATAAACACATCCTTCTTGTCAAAACGTATCTTTGGTCTTGGCGTATCAGTAGCGTAACCGATAGGAACAATGGCTGTTGGTATAAGATTTTTTGGCAAGTCCAAAATTTTTGCGTATGCTTCAGCGTTAAACCCTTCCATCGGACAGGAATCGAATCCTAGAGATTTAGCGCCATTGATTGCGTTACCAACTGCAAGATAGACCTGGCGTTGCGCCCAGGACAGTTTTTTATCGTCAGGCATTGTACTCTCGAAATTGCGCATCATCTCGACATACGCGCTTGTGCCAGTATCCATTATTGCTTCCAATTTGTCGATATGATTCTTCACATCAGTGTCTGCGCAAAAAACAAGAAGATGCGAACACGATGTTATTTGTGGTTGGTTCCAGGATGCGGGAACAAGTTTCTCTTTTGTTGTCTTATCTTCTATTATTTTAATCTTCCATGGCTGCAAATTGAATGATGACGCTGATAATCGAATCATCTCTAATAGCTCGTCGACCTTTTCTTTAGGGACGGTTTTTCCATCAAAACTTTTTGTTGCATATCGTTGTTTTACGATTTCTGAAAATTCCATAGTTACACCTCGCTATCTTTAAGAAACTAAGTATGATTTATAAAACTAGTGAAGGATGAATCATGCTATTAGAGCTTTACAAGATGGTATGTTCCAGAACCTAATCCTATCTCTTCCGTCTGTCTTATTTGCAATTCTTTATCGATGCTCTTCCCTTTCTGCTTTATCTGCTGCTGCCTTTGTTTTATGGATAGTTTTTGGAGGATGATTAGGCGGAGAATAGATGGTGTATAATTTTAATTTCTTTTTTTTTGAATTATTAATGATATTATGATACGTGCCTGCGGGAACAATGACTGCATCACCATCTTTAACGACGTGTTTTTCTTTGCTATTAAAGACGAATTTTGCTTCCCCCCTCTATGCGAAAGAATTGATCAACATGATGATGTATCTCACTGCCTATCTCTTCACCCGGTTGCAAACACATTAGAACCAATTGTGCATGTTTACCGGTAAATAATACTTTTCTAAAATAATTATTTTTCAATGTCTCCTTTTCAAGAGAACCAACATATCCGATCATTATTCCACCTCATAACAGATAGTAATGATAAAGGTATAATTGAATTCTTTAAAAACTTAGTTATGAATCAGGGTAGTATCATATATCTAGACAATTATAGTAGCCCCGCCCAGAATCATACACAAACGTGATGAAAAAACAGGGCTAAACTCGCCCCAAATTTTCAACATCAAAGTGTACTAGCCCCGCCCAGATTCGAACTGGGGTCCCAGGCTTTCTTTCATGACAAATGCATGACCAAAGGCCTGTATGATTGACCGCTACACTACGGGGCTGTGTATTCGAATAGAAACGGCAATGCTTTAAAAATATTTTGATAAAACATTTAAACATTACCCTACTTTCATGGATTATGCTCTTAAAACGTCTTATCCTGAAGAATATCCGTTCGTATGTCGATGAAGTATTTGATTTTCCGCAAGGATCGCTCCTGCTCACCGGCGACATTGGTGCGGGGAAGACGACAATCCTTTTAGCAATAGAATTTGCATTCTTCGGCTTGATGAAGGGGGATATTTCTGGGGAATCACTCTTACGCCACGGCGCAAAAGAGGGCAGCGTTACACTCACATTCGAACTTGATGGAAAAGAGATCAGTATTACTCGTCGACTCAAAAAAAAGAACGATGCTATCATGCAGGATTTCGGCACTATCACCAGTGATGGTTCATTGATTGATGCGACTGCAGTTGAATTACGTTCAAAAGTGTTGGAACTTTTAGGGTATCCGCAGGAACTTGTCACGAAAAATCCTTCAATCATCTATCGCTATACGATCTATACGCCGCAAGAGGAGATGAAGTCCATCCTTTTTGAGAGTGCAGAGACGCGTATGGATATTTTACGAAAAATATTCAATATTGACAAGTATAAGCGTATCCGCGAAAATACACTCGCCTATGCTAAAGAATTACGCACCCATAAAAAAATCTTAGAATCAAAAATCAGTGATCTCGACGAAATAAAGACAACGCATGAAGCATTAGTGCAGCGTCAAACAGTTCTCAGAACCGCTTACGAAAAAGAGGTTTCTTTGACTAAAGAAGCGCAAGAACAGGCAGCAAAAATAAAAGTACATGTTGAAGAACATACTCAAGAGATTGAAGCATATCAAAAACAGAAAAGTGTTTATACCATTGCAAGTATGCAATTACAACACGAAGGGCAAGAACTTGAACGATTACAAAAAGAATTGAATATTGTGCAGTATCGGATTAGTGAATATGCAAAACGACTTGAAGAATTAACAACCATTGATATCGACGAAGTGGAACTTGCAAAAAATCTTATTGATGCAGAAGAGAAGTTAACAAAAATTCGGAGTGCGCGTGAAGTTATCAAGAATCGTCTTGAAAGCAAATCTGATGATCTCAAAAATATCAGTATTGAGAGCAGTGCTGAATTAAGCGCACGCCTTGCATTCATCGCGACGCGTCTTGAATCCAAAACAAAAGAAGAATCTGCACTTGAACAAACCCAAGAAGAACGCATGCGCATCGCAACAGAACTTACCACACTTATTCTCACAAAAAATGCTTCAGCTAAAATCGTGAACACACTTAAAGACTTGAATACTTGTCCGGTCTGTATGCAAAATGTGGATTTCACTCATAAGATAACTATTACAGACCGTGAACAATTAGCCATTGCAGGAGCAAACCGAAAAATCGTACAATCCGAAGAAAAACAACGTAATGTAGACAAAGAGATTGTGATACTCAAGGCGCATATCGAAGAATTACGCCTGTTCGAACTTGAAAAAACAACCCTTGAAGCGCGATTAGCGCAAGTTACGACGCGACTCGAACAAAAACAATTGCTTGAAAAGGAAATCGAAGAATTACGGCAGAAACAACAAAAATTAGACGCAATGGATACGGGAAAGATCATTGATTATATCTCTAAACATCGAAAAGTGCTTGCAAGTTTCCAACTCAAAAAAAATATCCGAGAATCACTGAATGAAAAACAGGTCCAGGAAAAAGATCTTACACAAAAAATCACAATCTCAAGCGATAAGGTTTCGCAAATGGTTCGCGAACAAAAAATTCTTGAAGATGCTATTAGTGCAAAAATTCCTCTTGAAGCAATGTACAAAGCACTAAAAGAGAAGTATGAGATTGCACTCGCGTCCTTTCAAAAAGCAGAACTGCAACTTCTTTCAACCCGTAAAGATCTCGAGCAGGTAAATGCGGAATGTTTACGACTTGAAGAATCGATTGTTATTAAAGAACAAGTAAAACAAAAGATTGCATACATCGGAGAACTCAACCATTGGTTAACTGAACATTTCATCAATATCTCATCTACAATTGAAAAAGCGATTATGCAACGCATCCATCGCGAATTTGACGAACTCTTCAGAACATGGCTCGATATTTTACTCGAAGACGAACATATCGATGTCCATATCGACGAAGAATTTACACCCCTCATCACCCAAAACGGGTTCTCAACATCTATAGCCAATCTTTCCGGTGGAGAAAAAACATCAGTCGCACTCGCGTATCGATTAGCATTGAATAAAGCGATCAATGATTTCATGAATACCATTAAAACAAAAGACATTCTGATTCTCGACGAACCAACCGACGGATTTAGTAGTGAACAACTCGACAAAATGAAAGAGGTTTTGGATGAATTAGCATGCCCGCAACTCATTGTGGTGAGCCACGAAGCAAAAATGGAAAGTTATATGCAGCATATTATAAGGATTAACAAACACGAACATACAAGCAGTAAGACATAAGTTTATGCCTTAAGATGAGCATCTTCAAACACCCATCAAGAAAATTTTATAGAATTGCAAATGATAAAATTTTCCATCTAAAAACTACACGTATGCGAATGGCATAAATTTTAAATTTTTTAAATAATACTAAAATTATTCGCGCATAAGGGGTTGTGGGGTAGCTTGGTATCCTTCGCGGATGGGGTCCGCGCGACCCGGGTTCAAATCCTGGCAATCCCATATGTTTTGAATCTGGTATAAAAATTAACGATATATTTATAAACTTTAGAGTAATAACAATTTCTATGAGTAATCTTGTTTCATTGATAAAATCTAACGTCAAAGAAGAATATTCTTTAGGAGAGATTGTATTAGAAGAAGGAGAATCCTCAAAGCAAGTAATATGTGGATATATTTCTAAAACTAATGAAAAATATAAGTTTGAAGAGATTTATATTTCTTCTGCTAGCGGCAATATCTATACTAAGTATCCTTATATCAGAAAATACACTCTGCCTGATGGAACAATACATAAGGGGATGGTAACATATAAAAATATTGTTTCTTTTCAAAAAAAATTTGGAATGCCTCTGACCTATCTTCAGGGTGAGGCAATGCGTGATTTTTTTTCTGATAAAACACATGAAATCTCCCTTCTCGAACCACTCGATATTTCTCGTTGGAATCCTGAGGTTGTAGAACGAATGAAGCAATTACCCGATTATATCAAAGAATTGCTGAACGTATCATAATTACCTATTAATTAAATACTATTTTTTTTATCGCAAGATTTATAAATAACCCAAAAATCCTTATAGAGAATATAGACGGTGTTTAGAGGGTTGTATGGCAGATATTACAAAAAAACATGTTAAGGCAGTCGGACGCTATGGTGTGCGCTACGGTCGGCGTAACAGGCAGAAGGTTGCAAATCTTGAAGTCGAACAAAAAAAGAAACATCCTTGTCCTTATTGTAAGTATCCGAAAGTCAAACGATTATCTGCAGGCATTTGGCAATGCGATAAATGTAAAGCAAAATTTACCAGTAGAGCATATACAGTCGGTAAGACTGCTGCAGTCAAATCCGCATAAGTGAGGTCATCATGGTTGATTACAAATGTTTCTCCTGTAAAAAAGTTGTTGCAGATACCTATATCAAAAAAAAGGTACGCTGCCCGTATTGTGGTTCGAGACTTATTTTTAAACCACGCATTTCAGTGACGAAAGTCAAGGCACGTTAAGATGTATACTGCGATAGTTACCGTCGATCATGATAGTTCAGCATTAGAGCAATTATTCTTAGTTGAAGAGAAATCGTTCGGGAGATCATCCTACGCGACGACCACTAAAGACCATCAATTTATCTGTACCATCAGCGCTGATGATGCTATCGCATTTAAAATCGCGATGAGTACGATTGCAAAAATTTTTACAGTATGGGAAAAAAGTAAATCACTCTCGGAGGAATAAGATGGATCCGCAATTACAGGAAAAAATAAATCAGATACAACTCGTACAGCAAAATATGCAGAATCTTGCTGCGCAACGCCAACAATTCCATATCCAACTTACTGAATTAGAATCTGCACTCAAAGAAATCAGTTCAAGCCTGAAGACCTACAAGATCATTGGCAATATCATGGTCGCGCAGGATAAGGAAAAGTTACACGCTGAACTTATTGAACGCGAAGAAATGACTAAGGTTCGCATTGCATCCATTGAGAAACAGGAAGCAAAATTGCGTGAAAAAGTCGAATCATTACAACAAGAAATAGTAGCAGAACTTGATACAAAAAAACCTGCTCCGAAAAAAGTAAAGACAGCAGCAAAAGAAGAGTAGAAACTCTTAGCGACAACAATACTCATGATCCCAAAACAAAAGTTCCAGGAAGAGTCATTAAAAATTATTGAAGCACTAAACATGCTTAAAGATGACGAATCAGTACCGAAAAATGTGAAAGCAAAAATTGTTGAAATCCTTCTTACCATCAAAGACGACACTGATCCTCAAATGAAAATGGGTAAAGCGTTGCATACACTCGACGAAATTTCTGAAGACCTCAATTTGCAACCATTCATCAGAACGCAAGTGTGGAATATTTCGAGCATGCTAGAAACATTGAATAAATAGAAATATATTGTCTACAATACTTATTAATTATTTTGCGCGCGCACAGACTTCTTTTTTATCTTTACAATATCGGATTTCATCATTGCGATATGGGGGATATGGACCATCTCATCCTTTCCTGTCTCAATACGCATGTTGAGTAAGGATATCCCGATAATATATCCCTCAATCTTTTTATCCTTAATTTTGATATAGTCGCCGACATGGAACTCATTCTTGAAACGGATATACATTCCTGCAAAAAAATTCCCAAACATATCATTAAGCCCGAAAATGAGGAATAAGAGGATAACAACAATGAAGATAATAATGATAGTCGTGATGATTGTTGTTGTTATGGCCAGCGTGTTCAGTGCAAGAACAATAGCGACAAGATAGATAAAATACGCAACGAGTGTTGCAATCACTTTTTCAAGCGAAAACTTGAACCCAAAACGTTTTCGTGTCTGACGATTAAGTTCGACGATATTAAGTAATTTTTCCATAAGGCTCTGCGCAATACGTCCGATAATAAATCCGATGAGGACAATAACAATCGCAGTAATAATATTCAGCAAAATAGGGTTGATGAGTGAAACTGCGCCATTAATCTCTTTAATAGATCGAAGACCAGTTGCAGTCGTATTTACCATGCACGAAAGATATACTTGCATATTTATAAAGGTTTATACACGAAGGGCTTCATCCTAAGTCTTTTCTTTTTGCTATCTGTTCGCTCTATAAGAAAGTAAACAGGATATGCCAATTCATATTGCAATTTTCTTGGCATTCACATCATTATACTAATATTCGCTCACCTTTGGATAGCAAAAACGACTTTTAGGATGAAGCCCACACGAAGGACGGTTTATGGTATTTATTTTTCGCAAACTATATAAAGCATATCTCAATCATCAAAAATGGTGATATTCATGAAGAAAACGACTGACATAAAAACAAAAAAAAATGCAACAAAAGAATCATCCCGGGACGAACAGATAGGATTTCATAAAGGTTCGCTCTCAACACTTGCAAAAGAGCGTCAAGAACTTGCACGCATCTTACAGATTATCGAACAACTCATGCAGATGCATGTTGCTGCGTTAAATGAACTCGGTGTTGATCTCCAAAAAGATGTTGAACAATTAAAAGCGCAATCTACGCAACAGAATAATCCATCAGGAAAGAAAAAACCTATTGAGGATGTATTATAAATGCATCGGTGAACAGTAGGAGATCTTTGTGTTTTGGGGTATATTTTTTTGTAGTATGTTGATTGCTATGATGTTGATTAATAGTATATTGAGGGTATCATATGAAAAAAGATCGTAGTGAACGAAAGAAAAAAATAATGATTATTGCCATGGGTGCAATTATTATCCTCTCAATGATTGCAAGCATCTTTGCAGTCTATGTCGATCAATACTCCACATCAACACTCACGTATGGAAAACAGGAATTTCAAGTCCTGCAAAATTCGTATACGACAAAGATCAATAAGACCATAATGTCATTTAGTTATTATCCTGCAGAATTAGAGCGGATCAATATCAGCGCGGTAAGCATACAAGAATTACGTGCATCACCATTTATTGTCATCCTTATTGATACAAATTCAAGTATTGAAGACCTTTCCTATATTGACGCGATGCGTTTTGATCTCGAAAAGCAGATAGGTAAACCAGTCTATACAGTGGTAACTGCAGTAACAGAACAATATCAGACGCTCCCTGTTCTTTCCTGCGCTAATGCAAGTATCCAAACACCATTCATTTATGTAACCGTGAATAGTACGACAGGATTTAGTGAAGAAACACCCGGATGCATCACCATGCACGGACGATTACAAGAATTTATTGCACTCAAAGATCGACTGGTGTATGGATACTATGGTATCATGCAATAATAAAAAATAGTATTACAAAAAACAAACATAAAAAACAAATCCTATGACAAACAGCTCTCCCGAAAAATCCGAACAACATAAAGACGAACATGCGATGAGTCATATTTCAAAACCCCATGCAAAAAATCGTGAATCCGTAAAAGGTCATGAATCAACATTGCATAAATCTGTTGATGACAAAACACCATCCGAGGATCATAGTACGCGATCATTTTTAATCACGATAGGAATTATTATCGGGATTATTCTCATCATGGGCGCAATTTTTTATTCCGTAAAATATACTACTGACGTTTTGAGAGAAAAAAAGCTTCGCGACAGGCTCCTTACGTATAATGGCTACACCTTCTCTAAAGGAGAAGACGATAAATGGTATACGCAGATGACTATCCGGAATAACACATACGTCATCCCCTTCTATTATAACCCTAAGGAAGCAGAATCCGTCACTGTTGAAGGCGGCGACATTTTTTTACTCGTCAAAAATTATTATATGACGAATAGGAATGGAAAAGTCTATATCACATTAGATCCGAATGGCAACGCAAGTGAAATTATTGTTGCAGGAGTTGAAGTTTCGCGTATTCTCGGCAATGTATATAATATCTATAATTTTAATGCAAGCGTTGCAATGAGTGAGCCTTTGCGCAATCGTTCACTCTCATTAGATTATCCTCTTATTACCTGTAAGAATCAATCCGCAAAGACTATGGTCGTATTACTTCAGATAAATTCAACTGCAACTCAAAATCGCATCTACTCTGAGAAAAATTGTATCATACTCGAATCGACGAATGCAACAGAAGCTATCCGTGTCGCAGATGCATTTAGTTACCGGCTCCTCTCCATCATTCAATAAACAATCTCATGACTGATCACTATTTTTCAAAAAAACCTTCTTCAATATTCAAGCGAGAATCATTTATTGTGCGCGTGAATGATATTGAAATTCCCCTGCAATCAGGTTCAGGAATATTTTCAATGAAAGAACTTGATTTTGGAACAAAACTTTTGATTGAACATGCGCAAATTCCTAAAGTATCGGCAAGTATTCTTGACTTAGGATGCGGCTATGGTATCGTCGGTGTTGCACTCAAAAAAAAGTTTCCGGAAATCAATGTAACCATGTGCGATGTGAATGAGCGGGCTGTAAAGATTGCTAAAGAGAATTGCAGTAATAATGCAGTCACCGCAGAAATATTCACGAGCGATCTCTACGCGCATCCAAAATTACAGCACTGTATGTTTGATGTGATCCTTACGAATCCACCGTTTTCGGCCGGGAAGAAACTCTGCAGTAAATTCATCAAACAAAGTTACTCGCATGTGAATACAGGAGGATTTTTTGAACTTGTAGCGCCACATAATAAAGGGGGCGAAAGTCTGAAACGCGTCATGCTCGAAACCTTTGGAAACGCGGGTGAACTTACCAAGAAATCAGGATTTCGGGTGTATATTAGTGTGAAGAAATAAGGGAGAGAAATATCTCGAACGATGTTTATACTGATAAGGGTATTGATATGCAGGAATTACTATCATTAATGGATCTTGTCGCGCATGAGAGTAGATATGATGGTTGCAAATGGCTCGAGGGCTATATTATTGGTTTTGAGCGGCCAAAAAATATTTTCGACATAAAAAATACTCGGGTGCATGTATGGAGTGAATGTGATGGCGAATACTATTTTGATTCTCAGCACATAGACGCTGTTATTCTCAAAGAAAAATATCCTTTGAATCTTCATCCCTCCCTTGAGCAATTCAATGATTTCAGTACGAAAAACACCTTTGTTAATTATAAAATCCCATATAATAATACTATCAAAGAATCATGCGGGATACTGCATAAAATCTTTATCGACCATGATCTCTCAAAAGCATATTTGTCAATATTTGATTTTTCAAGACATACGTTATTGTTTAGAAATATTGTTGCATTATCAAACACACGTTTCTTTCTTATCCACGAGTCTGCCATGATAGGTCAGGAATTAGACCAAGAATATATGAATGCATGGATGCAAGAGGATATTCAAAAATATTTTGAAAATCCCAGTCATTACACAGTCTTGAAAGAGCAATACTCTGCTACTTCATTTGTAAAAGTGAGTTCAGAAATATCTTTGCAATATTGATTTAATGATGTTCGTGTCCGCAACCGCAAGAATCGTCTTTATCTTCTTTATCGTCACAACACCCATCACTGCAACTGCCTTCACCATCACCGCAACCACACATGTTCTCAGGTGCCTCAGTAATCTCAACAACTTTGAGTTGGAATGTTAAGTTTTTGCCTGCAAGCGGATGATTCATGTCAATCTTGACTTTTTCCTTATCCATTGCGATGACTTTAGTCGGGACTTGTTGACCATAGGGTGTCTGTAATACTAAGAACCCACCAACCTTTAATTGTGATTTGATATCTTTAGGAATCGCAGACAAAGGGAATTCTTTGGTAAGTTCAGGGTTTACATCGCCGTATGCTTCATGCTTAGGAATATTAACCTTTTTTTGTTCATTGAGTTTCATTCCAAGGACTGCAGTATCAAATCCTTTTATGACTTGCGCGCCTCCAACAACAAATTTTATTGGACCATTACCTGCTGAAGTATCAAAAACTTCGCCGTCATCAAGGGTTCCTGTGTATTCAACTGCAACAAAGTGTCCATGTTCGACTTTGTCAAATGATTTAGGTTTTGTATTTTTGGTATCTTTTTTTATGTCGTTTGCTGCTTTAGCATCTTTTTGAGTAGGAGTTGATGTGGTTTTAACATCAGGTTTCTTTGACTTTACTTCAGTCTTTTTTACGTCTACATTTTTTGTTTCATTCTTTTTATCTTTAGTTTTTGTGGTCATAACATCACCTACCCGCACAGAATAATGATGTATTTATAAATTTTGGGAAAGAGCTAAATCCTATGTTATAGCCATAAATAATCCATATACCAATCACCCATACACCACTAAATAGTAACATTTATAAAAATTACCTTTATACCAAATATATGAGTTGGCCGGTAAGCATAAGGGATACACGCATATTAGAAGATTGTCTTAAAAACAATAAAGAGATAGTGCTCGATGATGCATGCGAGCACAACAGCGATATATTCTATACATTGTTACAATATGCAGACAAGGTAATGCCTGAGATGATTCTTCTTACTGATAAACAAATACATATAATTGCAGATTCTGTAGCATATCTTGTGCGAACAGATTCTATATTAAATGGTTATAATTTTATAGGCCCAAATTTTGCACCCTGCACCGCAAATCCCAAAATGTATACAGAAGATGGGTTCCAAGTACATTTAAGAAACAATCCTGAATTATTGCATCCGAACCTAAAACTTGATGATAAATATACCAGCACAGCTGCAGAACTATTCAGGTGCTACTCTGCTGCACTAGAGTGGTCAGGCATTGGGAATATCCTTGATGACAAGACACTCGGTCCTGCATTCAAACTTGCAGATGCAACTGCATTTCTCCTAGTCTCCACAGATCTTATTGATTATACTTATACAAAAGAAGAGACTGAAAGATTCAACAAGAGCATAATCAAAAGAGCAAGCGAGATATAACAGAAAAGACTTAATCTAAAGAAATTTTAGGAAAGATAACAGAATAAAACAATAAAGAATAAAATAAAAATAAAATAATAAGTTATACGTAACCTTTATTTACGTGCCTTCTCAATCTTCTTTTTCAGGAGCGCGTTGAGTGATTGGTTATTGACCTTGATGACTTGCCATCTGATACCGGACAAATCTCCTTTGGTCTTACCCATTTTACCACCAATACATTCGATGACTACTTCGTCGTGTTCATCAATAAGCTTGATCGCACCATCACCGGGGGCAAAGGCAGTGACCTGTTTTCCATTCTTGATAAGTTGGACGCGAACACATTTACGCATGGCAGAATTTGGCTGTTTTGCTTCAATCTGCGTTTTTTCAAGAACAATACCTGATGCTTGCGATGCACCTTCAAGCGGGTCTGATCGCTTCTTGTAGTTTGTAACACGCTTCACAAACCATTTATCGTTATAGCGGAATTGTTTTCTTCGTTTGCTGAGTTTCTTTGCAGCATTGATCCCTGATGATTTTTTACTCATTTTTCCTCCTATACATTTCTTTTAATTTACCTTTATCTCTTCAACATCAAAATATTTTTTTACAATCGATTCATATGCGCGTAGGTTTTGTGCCTTAGCGCCGATAATCAAACCCTTGGTCTTCATGTCAGAGTCTGTAATAGTAACAATATGTCCATCTTCTTTAATCTCTTGGACCTTATAGGGATACAGCAAATTTGTAATAAACCGTATCAAATCAGTATTAAACTCGACAATTTTGACTTTACGTTTAAGCAATGTCTCAATGCGATGTAAGTGTTCAAGATTTTTACCGAGTGCCTTAAACATATCACCTTCATATACTACAAAGGTAAGCAGGTCTTTCATATAAAACGCATCCTTGACCCGCGCATGCGTTATCTGTTCAAACAGATTGATAATCTTAATCAGTTCAACATCATAGACTGTCTTTCCAGCCGCAGACTTCTGTTTGATTGAAATTTCCATTTTTTATTTTATTTTTTGAGTCCAATCACTGCTATTGAAAATGGTTTCTTACACACTGCGCCAAGTTCATGATTGAGCACTTTCGTGTTTAAGAGTTCGAACCCTGCCATCGTACTATATTTTTGAAGATCTACAAGTACATCATTTGGACAATTCGATGCAGTATAAACCTTTGCGACAAGTCCTTTTCGAACATTTTTTAGGACTTCATCTTTTCCGATGAGGAGTTTTTCTGAATTCAGTGATTTACGGATTTCTTCTTCGTACATTTTCTACCTCATTACGCCTTTCCTTTCTTAGCTTGTTTTGCAATAAGCCGTGGGAGCCCAGTACCTGTAGGCACTATCTGATTAATCATGACATTTTCAATGACACTACGCAAGTAATCGACTTCACCACTCATACTCGCATTGATAATGTGTTTGATTGGTGTTTCAAATGATGCGCGTGCAAGAACAGAAGGTTTCTCTTTCACAATACCATACCTATTGATTCCAAGAACAGTTCCTGAACCACTCATGGTATCTGCAACAAGCATGATATGGCGCGCATCAACATTAAGTCCTTGCTCATCAATAACTTTGAGTACCTCATTAATGATTGCCTGACGTGCTGCTTCAATACCTAAGAAGTGTTCAATCTCAAAGATATCATTCGTTATAGTCTTATCAAAATTGACAAACTCTAATTTCGCAACATCTTTCAAGTTTGAACCTGCAGTAACCACAATATATTCATCCCCCCGTTTGACTGGGAGTACTTGGGTGATGCCTTTAATTCCATTGATGTAGATGTCTTGAACCTTCTCTTTTAATTTGTACAAATTATTCAAGTCATCCTCTTTCGCAGTGGATTTGAGAATAATTGCGCTCGTATCGTCTCTTGCAGGTTTGAACTGATACCCTTTCGGAAAACTCTTCTCAAGAACCTTGATGATTTGTCCAGGTTTGATACCTACACGTTCAAGTTTTTCTTCTTTAAGCTTCATATACATTTGCGCTTCAGCAACATCAATACTTATTTCTTCAATATATTCGCGAAGCGTTGTTTCTTTGATGGATTCAGCGATTTTTTTGATATCTTTACCTTCACTATACGGTTTTTTGAAATAGATCTGCATCATTTTTGTCGAGATTTCCGCTCTTCCATCAAGTACTTCAATAATGCGGGGAAGACCAGTTGTAACATTCATTTCAGATACACCTGCAAAGTGGAATGTGTTTAATGTCATTTGCGTTGATGGTTCACCAATAGATTCTGCTGCAACAATTCCAACACTTTCACCAGGTTCAGCTACTGAATTAAGATATTCTTCACATGCAAGTTCTAGTACCTTCTTAAGTTTTGATTCTGAGAATTTTTCAGGAATCTGCTCTTTGATATCATCAATGATTCGCTTCGGGAGCCGATCCTCATATTCCTTGAATAATTTGCTTTCCATTTGATCCACCTTATTCGTCAGCTGTTACTTTTTCAATAATACGTTTAACATTAATTTTTCCATTCTCACTCTTTGTGACATCAATACCATCTTCACCATACATGAATTGGATAATCTTATTACCTGCATCACGTACTGTAAAGTCATTTTCTACCTTTAAATCCTGTAATGCATTTGCAAGTCTTCGATAAAGATATCCGGATTTTGGAGTACGCAGTGCAGTATCCATCAGGCTGTCACGACCAGTCATACTCATAAAGAAGAGTTCGTGAGGTTTAAGACCGTCCTTAAATCCTTCTTTAATAAATCCGCGTGCTGCAGGGCTTAAATCATCTTTCTTGAATACTGAAAGTGTTCTACGATTGTATCCCTTGCTGATACGTCCACCACGCATTGCCTGCTGGCCTACACATGCAGACATTTGTGCAAGATTCAATAGATTACCTGCACCGCCTGATTGGATCATGACCATGATCTCTTTTTCAACATTCGCATTATCTGCAACAATTTTACCCGAACGATTACGCGCTTTGTTTAATTTTTCTAAAATCTTTAATTCAAGTGTTTCACGCATGTTTCTGCCGGGGAGTGTTTCAAGTGTTCCTTCAGTATAGTCTTTGATGAGTATATCAACTTCTGCGTACGTATCATCAATAATCTGTTTAATCTTGAGTTTAATTTCTGGTTTCACATCAATATCACTAATACCAGTAGTAAACCCTATTTGACTTAATACTGCATTTCCAAGTTTGAAAATTTTTCCAAGAAAATTGGACGCAAAATCAGGACCATACTGTTTATAGATATTTCTTAAGAGTAATCCCTGACCTTCACCAAGGTTCGCGTTATCTAGAACTCCAGATTTTAAGTGGCCTTTTTCAATGCGAACAATACCATCAGGGTCTTCCTTATTCTCTTTATACTTTTTCGAGTATCCGAGGAAATTGAAATCCTTAGGTAAAAGAACAGAGATGACATCTCTTCCGCTTATGATCTCTTTATCCGGAAGTCTGCTAAAATCTGAGACACCAATACTTGAAAGGAGATCAATTGCTTCTTCGCGGGTCACTTTGAAATCTTTTTTTGAAAGCATAAACATTCCAGTCTGTGCATCCTTATTACATCCGATAATACTCAGACCATACCTTGGACTGATGATCTGTGTAGGGACATGCATCAAGATTTCAGCTTCAGCGCGTGCTTCTTCTGTCTGCGGGATGTGCAGATTCATCTCGTCACCATCAAAATCTGCATTGTATGGTTCACAAACACATGGATTAATCCTGAATGTAAGTCCTGGAAGAACTTTAATCTTATGACACATCATACTCATACGATGTAATGATGGTTGACGGTTGAAAATTGCAATATCACCATCCATAAGATGCCGTTCAACAATGAATCCTGGTTGGATCTCCTCTAATAGCTGTTCTTTAGTTTCGCTCGTGATTCTTTTACGTTTACCATCAGGACGGATTACATAATTTGCTCCAGGGTATGTTTCTGGGCCGCGGGAAACAAATTGTTTCAAGTATTCCATATTCCACGTCGTAACCCGTTCGGGAACTGTAAGTTTCATTGCAATAACTTTTGGAACACCAACTTCATTAATCTCAAGTTTTGGGTCAGGACTAATGACTGTACGTGCAGAAAAGTTTACACGTTTACCTGCAAGATTATGTCTGATCCTTCCTTCCTTACTCTTTATTCTTGCAGTAAGGGTCTTGAGTGGTTGTCCTGAACGGTGACGTGCAGGCGGAAGTTGTGATACTTCGTTATCAAAAAATGTTGTAATATGGTATTGTAACAGATCCCAGAGGTCTTCAATAATTATTTCTGGCGCTCCTGCGTTAATATTTTCGAAGAGTCGTTGATTGATACGTACAATGTCTCCTAATTTGTGTGTGAGGTCATCTTCTGAACGTTCGCCACTTTCAAGGGTGATTGAAGGTCTCATGGTTACTGATGGAATTGGCATGACTGTAAGAATAGTCCATTCAGGTCGTAAGGCCGTAGGATTTACACCAAAAACTTTTAGATCATCATCTGGAATTTTTTCAAGACGCATGCGAACTTCAATTGGTGAAATCTTTTTCTCATCTTCTAAAAATGATGTAGGTTTTTCAAGCTGGATCTTAAATTGTTTAGCCTTACAATACGGGCATTGGTTGATTGTCTTTAATTCAACAATAATCTCTTTAATTTTGTCACGGCGTGCACTTGGACCACCTTCAAGTTCTGCATTATCCAAATCTTCTACACATTTTTCGATTTTTTGTTTAGGAATTAAAATCCTACCACAATCTCTACACGTACAACGTACAAGGTCATAGATTAATGAGATAAATTTAATATGCACAACTGGCCTTGCAAGTTCCATATATCCGAAGTGTCCCGGGCATTCTTTAAGTTTAGAACCACATGTCTTACATTTGAGTCCAGGATCAATGACACCAAGGCGAATATCCATGAGACCGCCATCAACTGGATATCCTTCTTTATCATACAGTTCTGGAGTGACTATTTTTGCTGATGCCATCTCTTTGATCTGTTTAGAACTCATGAATCCAAATTCGATTCTATCAACCCGTTTATGAATATAGTCTTCCATTGTTACACCTTTGATTACTCCTTAACCTCAGGAGTAGCATCATCTTCATATTCGCTGAGTAGCCGCATCTTTGGATAAATACCAAATGATCGTAATTCATCCATAAAGAGTTTGAATGCATAACTGAGTTCAATATTGCTCAGTTCAGCGCTATCGCCACAAATCGGACAATAGGATTTATTTTTTCGACTATCATAAATACCGATAAGTCCACATTTTTCACATACAGGAACCATGGTCTTGTCAGAATCAAATCGTTCCTTCAAGAGGAGTGATGCGCCATGCGCAACAAATGTATCCTTTTCCATTTCACCAAGTCGCAGTCCTCCTTCTTTCGCGCGACCTTCAGTTGGTTGACGTGTTAAGAGTTGGATTGGACCGCGAGCTCTTGAATGGACCTTGTTTGCAACCATGTGTTTTAACCGTTGATAATACATGTTACCAATATAGATTCGTGCAGTATATGCTTTACCGGTAACGGGATTATACATGATTTCAGTACCATCCTCGTTAAATCCGAGTTTTTCTAGGGAAGAACGGATATCTTCCTCTTTTTCAGATTCGAATGTTGTACCATCAATATATCGTCCTTCAAGTGCGCCGACTTTTCCAGCAATCATTTCAATAAGGTGCGCTACAGTCATACGCTTTGGAAGACCATGAGGATTAAAGAGTATATCAGGACGCATTCCAGTTTCAGAGAACGGAATATCCTGTTCTGGAACTACAAGTCCAATAACACCTTTTTGACCGTGACGTGAAATAAATTTGTCGCCGATTTCCGGGATTCGCTGTTCGCGAAGTCTAACCTGGATGAGCCTATTTCCTTCTTCATTTTCTGATAATAATACTAAATCAACAACACCTTTTTCTCCATGTTCGAGCGCCATGGAACTTTCACGGCGAATATTACTCGTAAGATTATATTCATCGCCAGAATTCAAAAATCGTGGTGGACTACTCTTTCCAATAATAACATCGCCTTCTTTGACTTTAGATTCTGCAGACACAATACCATCATCTTCGAGGAATCGATAATCTTTTTCAGTGCGATAACCCTTAACATCCTTATTCGGGATTGCAATTTCATCCATAAGGCCACCAGGGTAACGTAATTCTTCAGAAACAACTGGTCTAAAATAAGTACTGCGGCCAAGACCGCGATCAACAGAACCACGATTAATAACAACTGCATCTTCCATGTTATACCCATCATAAGGCATGACTGCAATAACAACATTTTGCCCTGAAGGATGCTGTTCATAATTCGAAAGGTCATGCATGATTGTTTTGACTACAGGAACTTGAGGATATTGTAAGAGATTTACATCCATATCAATCCTGTTAAAGAAATTTGTCGCATAAAAGCCTACTGCTTGCTTCTGATTTTTAGATCCTTGAGATAAACGAACACCTTGATTATATTGACCAAAGGGGATAAGACTTGTACAGAGACCAAAAATATCGATTGGACTGATTTCAAGATGGGTGTGGTTACTCGTAAGATCAGCTGCAGTAAATGCGACATACGCATTCTCTTCCTCACTTGAATCAAGATATTCAATAACACCTTGTTTGATAAGGTCACTCCAACTAATCTCATTTTTTGTTAATTGCGCAATATGTTTTTCAGTGAGTGCAGATTTTCCGTCTTTGATAACAACAAGTGGCCGAACAGTTCTTCCCCGCGAAGTTTCAATAAAGACCTGATTTATTTCTTCGTTATATAAGACATTCATTTCAATAGGAAATTTACCTTCACGTCTTTGTGCAATAACTGTCTGTGCAAATACGCTACCGTCCTTGACGGTTCCAATGAATTTGTTATCCATGAAGACTTCAACCATGTTTTTCACCTTGACAAAATCAATTATTATTTTCAATTATTTTTTTTTTGAATAACACTTATTTTTTAATTATTTAACCATACGATGACAATTTTACCTGATTATTTTCCTGTATCAAGACCAAGCAATTTAAGTCCTTTCAACACTTCTGCTTCATCGACCTCTTGCGTGATGCTTGCAAGAATTGCTAAATTCTTTCGTAAACCAATATTGGTACCTTCAGGAGTTTCGGCAGGACATAAACGACCCATATGTGTGGGGTGTAATGTTCGCGCTTCGAAATTCTCCTGGGATGCACTGAGTGGACTGATGACGCGCTGCAGTGTTGATTGTACCTGAAGGAAGTTTAATCGTTCCATACGCTGACTAATACCTTTACGTCCGCCGACCCATGAACCTGTTGCCATACTGCTATAGATGCGTTGCGTCAAAAGTTTGTCACGGATAATCACCTTCAGATTAGGGAATTTACCACGCTTTACAATGCGCTGGAAATTATAGAGCATATCTCCGATAAGAATCTTGAGGTTTGCACGTACGAGATCTGCAAGAAGATCACCAGACATTTTTAATCGTTTATTCATATAATGATCTTTATCATCTTCAGGAGCAAACCTGTTACTCACGAGAATATATTTTTTAATCATCTTGCACAGATTTTGTGCTTTCATGTACCTATTTTTTTCTTCAAGACCGATATGGGGGAGGAGATATTTATCAAGAATATCTTTTGTACGTTCCATTCGAATCTCTTTTGTTTGGGTGATGCCAATCTTTTTTGCAATCCAATCAATCGCATCTTCCTCATTTTTGATATCAACAAATTCGTAGAGATTGATAAAGATTTCAGAACTCTCCTCAAGATTAATTGCACGCATAATCTCTTCATCTTTCACAATACCGAGTGCTTTAATGATGACGACAATGGGAATTTTTTTAACACGCGTAAATGAAATATTGATGATTTCATCCTTTTGTTTTTCAACGAGATGGGGAATTTTATAGGATCCGCGTTCAGAAAAAATTTTTCCTTCCACTTGATGTTTGGCGCCACTTGCGCGGGTGACCATGAATTTATTTGCCGCAAGATCTTCAATTTTGACGAGTGCTTTTTCCGTACCATTAATAATGAAATAGCCCCCGGGATCATTTGGATCTTCACCCTTATCGATGAGTTCTTCTTTAGTAAGATTACTCAAATGGCAATATTTTGATTTGAGCATGATGGGAATGTGTCCTATTTGTGTTCTGAATGCTTCACGTTGTACGCCATTAATGTGGCTTGAAATCTCAATAAAAATAGGCGCCGAATAAGAAAGTTTTCGCAGGCGTGCTTCAACAGGATAAATAGTGCGTTTAGAACCATCTGCTTCAGTAATCTCTGGTTTGGTAATAGAAATCTTATCAAGAATAATCTTATATTCTTCGACATTGCTGGGGATGATTGTCGGTTCAATGGTCTTATTCTCTTCAATGATGCGTTGCAGTTCAACATCAATAAAATTATTGAATGATTTGATATCTGCACTAATCATGGTATTTTCTTCAAAATATTTTTTGATGAGCAGTTTTGAATAATTAGTCATAGTTTCACCTAAATTTACGTATTATATCTTCATATCTCAATTACCACACGATAAAATGTTACTTTACCTGCAGTCTGGCTTTCACGGGTAATTTTGATAAGGTCGCCCGCGATAACTTCAAGATGGAAAAGTGCAGGATCATTAATAGATATTTTTGGGAAATCTTTGATGGTTGCACGATATTGTTCGAGTACGCGTTTTTTTTCTGCCTCTGAACACTTCTCGTGTTTAGGAACAAGAACATGTTCCTTAATGTCGAAAGAATCTTTTGATTTGACTTTCTTTTTCTTTACCATGATGCCACCTTCGATAATAATACGGGTCGGACGAGATTTGAACTCGCGGCCACTGCATTGCTTTCAACAGTGTTGAACATTCAACAACACTGTTTTTGTTAAAAGTGCAGTGCTCTAACCAGGCTGAGCTACCGACCCACAATCAGTTTTTTTGTAGACTCCACGCCTCTCCATCAAGCGCCCTGGCCGGGATTCGAACCCGGGTCGAAGCCTCACTGCGACAGTGTATGTTACGTTTTGACACCATCTCGACAGGGCTTCATGATAGGCCACTACACTACCAAGGCAAATATTCTTCCCGCTATCGCTCGTTAATTAATATAAGAGAACGATAACAAATATTTTGCAAAAACATAACACGCATTGTAATATTCCTCGTGACTTGCTAGGTCAGTCTCAATATTGGCGCGTTGCAGACAGTATCACGTAATAATGATAAGCCACAAGCATCAAACAAGTCAAAGGAATTAGGAACCATTTATAAAAGTATTGGTTTTTGGTGTTAGAATGTATACGCAGTATTAAAAACAGTTTTTTTGGATATGCATAGTAAAATTAAAAATATTTATAAACAATCGATTTACTCTATACGATATTGATTTTATGATCCCCTCGTAGCTCAACGGTTAGAGCGTTCGGCTGTAGAAATCGTACGACGAGCCCCATACGGGCATGGATGAATTACGATCAGCCGTAACCGAAAGGTTCCCGGTTCGAATCTGGGCGAGGGGATTTTTTTAATTCTATATCGCCCAACGGTTATCAGGATCCAACGCATATTCATGAGTTGGTCCTAAAATTTCTTTGAGAACACGTATCCTGCCTTCTTTAGAAATCAAATTCATGCGCATAAATATATCGACAGGAAGAGTTATTGATGGATGATACGTCGATGTAAACACTGTAGTACGTCGGTTATACAGTTCTTGATGCGCGTCAATAAATTCAATGAATCCGGTTATAGACGGAGTTATCATTATTTTTTCTTTTGCAAGTTCTTCAAGGATTAGTGCGTACGTGTGACCGACAGGTGTTTCACAACCTCCGGGATTCATAGGATTGCGACGAAGTTGTTTAAGAAAATTATTTTCCGGTAGTCTTCGATAATCTTCCATCATCGAGTTGTTTTTCAAATCCGCCATACTGATGGAGGCATAATCATATTTATAAATTTTTACTTGGAAAGAGGATCACAACTATCGAACTTTTTATCCTAACGATATCCCTGTTCAAAACTATGATTAAAAAAAGAAAGCGCAATGTTATTCTTTCTATACATGCTCTTCAGCAATTCATACATATCATTTGTTGTTGCAGAATTTCGTTCCCCAAAAATTTTCTTCTGAATTCTTGGAATAAAACGATATTTTGGATAGATAACAAACGAAGGGAGTTCATATGCTGCCGTAAATGTATTCATAAGTTGTTCTAATGCATCTTTATCTCCACTTGCACCGATAGTTAACGCCACATGCCCGTAATGTTCACACATTTTTGCAGAAATATCGACGCTTGGGTGCTGTTCTTTAATACTATTAACTTTGTTTCTTAGTTCGAGAAGTTTTTCTCCTAATAGATTCCTATGCGCATCATTAAGATTATATCCGAATGTGATTTTACTTATCATTTTCGTTCGTCTTATCCCATCGGTGTATCCATGGTCTGATGTGATCGATGCAGGAGTTTCACATTATTCGAGAGTTGTGTACGTTCGCCTGCGCGTGTCTGGAATTTTACTTTTGCAGAAGGTAAATGGACGTTTCCGATGATGTTGAGTTTGCTGCACAATTTATAGCTGACGAGCCGCTCTTCGTAGGGTTCGAGTATTTCTAAATTCCACATCAGAACAGAATGTTTTTTATCGCCCGAGACCATCTTTGTCGGTTTGAGTGAACCAAGTTGACCTTCGTCTTCGAGATCGACGATTTTTGGGTAACGATCAATGATTTTAATATTACGGATTGTGCGACTTGATCGGTTGCGTACATGCAATTTCACTTTTACTTCTGAGACTCCGTCTTCTGTTTCTAAAACGATTTTTGCACGCTTATAGATGAGGAGTGGACTGCGAAGCAAATAATAAAGGATGATGCCTGTGATAATGATGAGTGCAATGATGAAGAGTATAGCATAATTTGTTTTTGTCACAATCTCTACTTGCTCGTTAGGTTTGAGTGTAACAGTCCACGCAATTGTTCGAATACCATTCTCTTTTTGAGACGTATAGGCGACATTACTCTTCGTAAATATACGTTCAAATAAATTGTTTTGTGTCTTTACAGATTTTGTGACTTCATAATTTCCGTGATTGACGAGGGTGATTACTTCAGTTTTTGTAAGCCATGTTTTTGTGGTAGTATCTTCGATAGCGACATCAGAATATCCTTTGATAAGAACATCTTTCGATATCTCGTTTAATGATTTTCCGTCGCGCGAAATCGAGATATGGACATTATAGGTCCCGGGTTTCTGTGATTCAGGGATTTCAAAAATGACTTGATTCGTCTTTTCTTCGAGTGGTCCAAGGTTTGTCTGATATGTCTTATGGAAGAGTTCTGAGTCGATAGCGATGTCAAGAACAGAAATATTCAGTGGGTTTCGATTGCGTAAATAAATTTCTATAGGGACTATTTTCCGAGGATCAATCTCTGTAGGTATTTGTATTTCTACAGCGATATTTGGCGAATATGTTCTGCGCGTTTCATTTGCGTTACGTACATAGACATAAAAATTTTCAATAACAAATTCTTCGCTGACAAGGGATTTGAGTGTGACAGGTACGAGCTGGGCGCCAATAAACGTGTCTTCAAGCGGGTTTAATTCCAGAAGAACAGTTGTTGTTTTGTTTGGTTTTATGGTGATGAGTGATGGCGAAACATCCCAATATGCGTTAATAGTAAATATTTGGAGTCGCTCTTCGCTAAGACCATTGTTAGTAATCGAAAGCGTGTATGATGCGGTTTCGTTAGGATAAATAGTATCGAGTACTGCTTTAGGTGATAAATCAAAAGCAAGCGCGAGAACTCCGGAAGTACTGATAAGCAATACGGTGAGAATAATATATACTAATTTTATGTTGCGTGCGGGCATTTTATTCATCCATGACTGGAACACATACACTCTACCACTAAAATTCTTTCAGTTCCACCAATATTCTTCTTCTGTGTATATTTCATTTATATACTTTGCGGTTTAAAAATATTGTAAAAAGAATAGAATATCATGGGGCTACCCGGATACACCTGCACTTTTTTTGCTTACGCAAAAAACCTGCGCTAAAACAGGTCGCTACCGCGACAACGTAAAGAATAACTATCATGGGGCTACCCGGATACACCTGCACTTTTTTTGCTTACGCAAAAAACCTGCGCTAAAACAGGTCGCTACCGCGACAACGTAAAGAATAACTATCATGGGGCTACCCGGATTCGAACCGGGATCACAAGGTCCCAAACCTCGAAGGCTAACCAGGTTACCCCATAGCCCCATGTGATACAAAGAACCGGGGAGTATTTTTAAATCTTTTTATTCGCTCATCTCCACTGATCCGAAGATGATGAGAACATTTATATATTTCATCAACCCTATAGGCTCGAGTTATGAGCGTGCATAATAAAAAAAGTGCGCACCAAGGAAACCTATGGCTAAAAAATCTGCTAAAGAAGAGTATGATGTTTCAGGAATCATCGAGATTGACGATGGAAAAAAGAAGAAGGAGGATTATGAATTAGGGAGAGATGCATTAGACGCAGATACTGACGACGATGAACTTGACTTTGATGGCGATATTGAATTCGATGATGGTGGAGATTAAATAACGCAGTTATTTTTTATTCTTAACAGTTTTTTTCATAGTGTTTTTTACTGTCTTTTTTGATACACCTTTTTTCGAAGATATAGTTATCGTTGCGAGTACTGATTCAGTGGGTGCAATAGTTTTTGTTGATATAGTTACCGTCTTATTTTTTGTTTTGCCCTCTTTTTTCGGATAAATTTTAGGAGGACCTAAACGTTCAATATGACGACATTTCGGGAATCCTGAACATCCAAGGAATTGTCCATACATCGATTTTCGTAAGATTAACGGTTTATTACATTTAGGACAAATCTTCTTAATAATTCCTGCTTCAATATCTTCAATCTCCTTTCGTATGATGGGGTCTTCTGCTTTTTTTGAGGGACAATTGGTATTGATACACGTCTCTTTCGTATTTCGACCATTAAGTATTTTAATAATAGGAAATTGACATTGAGGACAGATTTTATCTGTTCTTTTCGGAATTCCAAAGACGGGAAGATTAAATATTGCCGTACATGTCGGATAATTTGTACAACCCACAAATTTACGTTTACTGATTTTTGAATAACGAATTGCAAGTTTTCCTTCTTTACATAATGGACAGAGGGAAAGTTCTGTTTCTTGACGAACACTTTCTTTATGTGATTCTATTAATGACTCTCCAATATTTTTTTCATTCTTCTTAAACTTTATAAGAATTTTAGTCAAAGTATCTTTTGCTTCGGTAAGAACACTCTCTTGTGTAAATTTCTTTTCGCGGATCTTATCCATCTCAATTTCAAAATGACGGGTGAGTTGTTCATCGATGATCTCTGGGCAATACTTCTCGAGTGTTTCAATGGTCTTCATCCCGAGTTCAGTTGCTTCGATACTCTCATTTTTAATATAATTACGGTCGTATAATGATTCAAGAATTGATGCGCGCGTCGCCTTTGTCCCGAGTTCTCGACGTTCGAGTTCTTTGATGATTGATGCAGGCGAGTATCTTCGGGGTGGTTGCGTCTCTTTGTCAAGTTTAATGGTCTCTTTATTATTCACCACATCGTGCTCTTTTACTGCAGGAAGTTCCTCTTCTTCAAGTTTAACATAGGGACTATAGAGAAGATGCCATCCTTTTTCGATGGTACGCGTTCCTTTTGCCAGAAATGGTTCATCAACAATTTTCATGGAGACTGTTACGGTTTCACGTTTCGCATCAGTCCCAAAACAGGAAAGGAATCGTTTGACAATGAGATCATAAATCCTGAATTCGCGATCGCTAACTTTCGGGAGACTTCCTGTCGGATAGATTGCGGGATGCGCAGGGTCGGTCTTTTTTCCTTCACTCGGTGTCATCGGACCTTTCACGACTAACGCAATGAGTTCTTTATATCCACTATTCTTCGAAAGTGCATCCATAATAGTTTTATATTTTATTTCTGGCGGGAGTTTCTGGGAAGATGTTCTCGGATAAGAGATAAATCCTCTCGTATACAACTCTTGCGCAATCTCAAGTGTATGTTTAGGTTTAATACCAAAAAGGCGATATGCTTCTATTTGTAATGTCGTGAGATCAAAAGGTGTTGGAGCTTTTTGGAGGAATTGATTTTTCTGGATTTGTGTTATGGCACCATTTTTTCCCTGTACCTTCTTATATATAGTGAGTGCCTCTGATTCTGTAGAGAATGCATTTTCTTCATGCCAGAATTCGACTAACTCAGGATGAGCGCCAATAGTTGCGTTGACTTGGATTTCCCAATATTTTTCTGGAACAAATACGGCGATCTCTTTTTCTTTGTCGACCACAAGTTTTAATGCGGGGCCTTGGACCCGTCCTGAAGAAAGGATTTTAAAAATTCCTGCATTCTTCATTGCAAGTGTCAATGCGCGACTGACATTAATACCATACATCCAATCAAGATAATGTCGTGTTTCTCCTGCAATCGCTTGACCCCAATCAAGACTTTTAGATTTATGCTCGTAGGATTCTATCAGATCAGGCTTCGTGAGTGTTGAAAATTTCATGCGGCTAGCATCTTTTTGTTTGCAGATGTAGCGGATACAATTAAGACCAATCACTTCACCTTCAATATCATAATCAGTCGCGACGGTGAATGTTTTTGCGTCCTTTGCAAGTTTTCGAAGTGTTGCAACGTATTTTTTCGTAAAACTTTTCTTATCAATTTCTCCAGTCTCTTTCCATTCAAGATCAAAGACCGGATACTTGAATGATTTCACTTTTTCGGTGACAGAGTATAAATGTCCTACTGCGCAGCCGACGATGATATCATTTTTTCCATGGGTCACTTTATAGAATGGAACGCCTTGGTATGCTTCTTTGATTGCCTTGCCGTCGGCGAGTGCTGCCGCTATCATTTTTGCAGCATTCGGTTTTTCCGTGATGATCAGTTCATAAGTCATTTTTCCGTCGGTAAATCATGAAAATCATTTTTTTGTATTTCAGGATTTTTTACAAGAAAGACCTAAGAAGTATATAAAAATTGTGATTTAGAAAAAAAGAGGACTCTTTTTATCGACGAGAAAAACCTGATTTTATTGCGATGATCTCATATATTTGCATGACGTTTGTGCAAGGAACATTCTATCGACGGCAAATCCGCTTCATTTTAATTGCACAACTGCAATCCCTGTCTTCCATTCGAGATACGTTCGTCTGTCCATGACGATTGCACGTAGTGGCAAGTCGTGCTCTGTTTCATTGTACATATCTTCGTATTCATTTATTTCTTCAAAACGATTCATGCATTCACCTCGCGGTTCTATTGATCTATTCTTCCTACGTTTCTTGATATGCAATAGTATATGATTTTTGAACTTTTTGTATATGTTGATACTGCTGTACGATATTTGCGACGATCTTTATGGCATTATTTCTTTCCTGCGCAGTATCAGCGGCACGAAAGGCATGGCGAATCGCATATCGTTCGACAATGCCATAGATGAGGAGTGTTAATCCATGACTATCTTCAGGGTCAAGTATTTTTTCAAGAGCCGCAAGCGAAGTCGCGTGCGCGTATAGTTGGCTGCTGAGTATATTTTTTTCAGTCATTTTTCCTCTACAATAATTATTTGTGCGAAATTATCATTTTCTCGTGCATAATGCATAAAATGCATGATCTTTACAAATATTCAAGTCGTAAATTGCAGGGATACTATTTGGTTTGCACAGCCAGCACGCTGGCGCATCTACCGCATAGATAGGATTAAGGATAAAATCCAGTGCTTTTGCACGCTCTGTTTTTGTGAGCTCTTGATGGGGATTCGTGTTCTTTTTCAAAAGTCGATATATTTCAGAATCAGATCCTGGAGCATAAGATATTCCTTCTTGAGAAGGAGGTATATCTGTCGTTACTTTTTCTTCAATCATCACCTGTTATATACTTGTAGTTTTATTCAATATTTCTGACAAATAATATGTCTTAGTGTTGTAGGATGGTTAGATTTTTAAATTCCAACAGATTTATGATAGTTCCATGCTTGATTCCAAGACCACAAAAAAAATTCTCGATTTTATTTATGTCAAACCACGCTCCATCCAGGAGGTCGCATTCCACATCGCAAAAAATTGGCGCACTGCAGATAGTTATGTGGACCGTATCATCAAAGAACAAGGGGTTCTTGCATGCCGCATCTTTCGCGAGGGAACACGGGGCGCACTGAAGATCGTCTACTGGAATAATATTGAAAAGATTCATTCATCGGATTTCCAGGAGCGACTCTATAAACGCATTGAAGCTGCGCAGACAAAAGAGGACTTCAGCCCCTTCGACATCTATCAGTATGTCGACGAGAAGAAGCGTTCTGCATTCCTTGAAGAACAATCAGAATATACGATCACCGAAAAACAGAATCTCGTGCAAAGTTTACGCAGCGCCCAAAAACAAGTCCTCATCTTTTCAGGAAATCTCTCCTGGGCGCACGCGTCACAGGGCAGACGAAAGATCATCGATATCTTCGAAGAACTCGCGTCGCGTAATGTTTCCATAAAAATTTTATGCCGCGTCGATCTGGAGTCCATACAGAATATCGAGCGTATGCTCGAAATCAATCATAAGACCCGAAAAGAGATGATTGAGATACGCCACAGCAAACAACCCTTTCGTGCATTCATCATTGACGACACGCTTGTCCGATTCAAAGAGATGAAACAGGCAAAACCAAAATCCGGCGCTGAAAAATCTGCACTCTATATCTTCTATGACATCCGCGACGAAGAATGGGTGGAGTGGCTCTCGAAAGTATTCTGGAATATGTTCCGGACGAGTATCAGTGGATTAAAACGCATGAGTGATCTACGAAGTATAGAAAAGATCCGGAAGAGATAGACTGTTAGGAACTCGTTGAACATATGTGCTTAATCGCCGTTATGCAACGAGATTATACAGACTATTGGCTGAGCTTGAGTCGAGAAAAGGGCTCTTGTATATATTAAAATTTATAAACGAACATAGAATTCTATATACGAGTGAAATCTTTCATTATATTTGATGTAGGGAATGTTATTCTTTATGCAGATCATGCTATTACTTATAGAATACTTGAAAGATACGGTGTCCCAAGAGATAGGGCAATAAAATTTTTTGATAACGAAGAATATAAAAAATTTAGTCGTGGAAAAATTAATGGTAGATCATTTTACAATGCATTAATTCAAAAACATTTAAGAGCCGAATTAGCGTATGAAGATGTTGTTCATGCTCATAATGAACATTTATATGGAATAGACCCTAAAGTAGTTCAAGTATTATCAAAATTACCAAAAGAAAGATTAATTTTTCTTACAGATACAAATGAGTGGCAAACCGAACGTGAACATGAACTAATTGATTTAATGTCTTATGGAAGTAGGATTTTTAGATCCCATGAGATGCATATGCTTAAGACCGATACAGGGTGTTTTCCATACGTAATTGATCAATTAGGTATTGGAGCTAGTGAAACTGTTTTAGTCGATGATAGTATTGAAAAAATTGATATGGCAAGACGATATGGTATACAAACAGTGCACTTCAAAGATGCGAATCAATTAACCGAGTATCTGAAAAGTCAAAATTTAATGTAAGAGTCTTTTTCTCGATTTTGCATAACAACTATTATACGTATTAAAAAAAGTAAGATAATAAAAAAATAAAAGAAATTACGTATATTAATTATTCTTTAGAATCATCTGTATCGTCATCTGATTCATCAGTTGGTTCCCTACTTTCTGCGTCTTTATCTTCTTCGCTCACAGAATCATCGACGGTCTCTGATTCATCAGACTCTTCAGTTGCAGATTCGTCACTATCTTCGGTGTTTTCATCTGCCTGTGTTTTTGTACCGGTTTCTTCTTCTGCAGCATCGAGTTTTTCTTGTTCTTTCTTCTTTTGCTTCTGTTTCATCTGCTCGAAAAGTTCTTCTTCGACAGTTTCCTTCTTTTTCTTGGATTCAAGTGCAAATGATTTCACTTCAAAGTTTCGCAAAGGATAGGTCTTATGTAATGATTCGCGGATATATTTTTGGAATTTATAATCGACTAAATCAAGGACTAACTGGTCGAATGTTGACTTGTTGATGATATCCTTACAGATTGCCCGGCAATTGCGTACTAATGACGCGAGTGTTGAACCGCGGGTCTGGTTATTTGTTACCATGACCGGTTTGATACGCACAAACTTGTTATCAATAGTCTTGACGACAAAACTATCAGATACTTTATCTTTGTCGCGTTTTGCCATGCGTTTCAAGAATGATTGCGAGAGTTCGTATTTGACAATCTGACCGATTCCCTTACCTTCTTTAACATCAGACACTTTAAATGTCAGATTGATATGTTGGCGTTTCATATCGCCAGAAAGTTGCATTAAATTGACAGTGATTGATTTATTCATCAAGAATGATGCATCATCAACAAGTGATTCGCCAATAAACCTATTCTGGAATGCTTCCGGTGCAACAATAGGACACCACTTCTTCTTTTTCTGTTTCTTCAATTCTGCAGCACTTTTTGCAGCATTCTTTGCTGCAGTCTTATTATCATCAGCCATTTTTTTGTTAAACCTCGAAATTTAGATGCATGCTACGTGATTCTCATACATCTCATGGACGTTTGAAAACGTCAGTATAGTCAAAGAAACAGGAAAGTGTTTATAAAGGTTATTGTGTCCTTCACGTGTTTTTTGCGTCGTATTCTCTGATATGTGCAGAGATAATAGCGTAATATTCTTCAACAATCACTGTAAAAAGATTTTTCTGAACATACGTCAATGGATTTTTTTGAGTTGTAGAGTTCTCTTCTGTAAATGTTGCAAATGATGTGAGTGGGGCTTTTTTTTGAAGCGCGTCATATGAATGATTATCAATACGTAACCATTGTCCTGCGCCAATATGCATTTCTGTAATAATCCCGGTCTGTTCATAAAGTACTAGTGGGGAAGTAGTCTGCAAACCCTGTTTGTTAAATGCATTATACAATTTCCCATTGAGACCATGATTCAATGCAATAGAAACCTTCTTGTTTTGAAGCGCATTCATGACTGCAGCTTCAATAGTAATTGAGAATTTCTTATCCATGCTCTTGCGGATTCACAGGGATTTTATATAGTTTATTGTATTACTGTTTCATAAGAGAAATTAAAGAAAAATTAAGAAAAAAATTACACAAACTCAATCCCTAAGACATCTGACATGCCTTCTTTACCGGATCGTTTCTTGACTTGACTTCTGCCGGTGATTTGCGAACTTTTAACACCGGTGACGATGAGCATGACGCGTACTGCACCTTCTAAATCTTCAGAGATTTGCGCTCCCCAAATGATTCGTGCATCTTCGTCAAGTTTTACTGAGATTGCTTCTACAATCTTTTTTGCTTCATTAAGTGTTAAATCTGTTCCGCCGCATACATTAATGAGCGCGCCATTTGCGCCGGTAATATCAACGTCGAGGAGTGGGTTATGGATTGCTTTTTCTACTGCTTCCATTGCGCGATTTTCAGTATCAGATTCGCCGATTCCAATGAGTGCAACACCACCATTACCCATGACTGCTTTGACATCTGCAAAATCTAAATTCACAAGTCCGGTCTTCGTGATGAGTTCTGCAATACCTTTGACCGCATTCGTGAGTATTTCATCAGCAACTTTGAATGCAGTATGAAGTGGAAGATCTGGTGCAAGTTCGATTAATTTATCGTTTGGAATGACGATAAGTGTATCAACGCTCTTTTCTAAATTATCGAGGCCATACATTGCATTTTCATATCTGCGATGTCCTTCCATGGAGAATGGGATTGTGACAATAGCGACAGTTAATGCTCCCAGTTTTTTTGCGACTTCAGCAATAACTGCGACACTTCCGGTACCGGTACCGCCGCCGAGTCCACAAGTCAAAAATACCATGTCTGCGCCTTGGAGAAAATTCTTGATTTCATGCTCTTGTTCATGCGCAGCGTCTTCGCCGATTTTTGGGATACCGCCTGCGCCAAGTCCTTTTGTTAATTCTTTACCGATGAGAATCTTCTTATCTGCAGTCGTATAGAGGAGATCTTGCGCATCTGTATTGATTGCAATGGTTTCAGCGCCGACAACGCCGACTTCTGCGATACGATTGATCGTGTTATTTCCTGCCCCACCACACCCGACAACTTTGATGCTTGCCTTCTGTTTTGCAAGCATCTCTTCAAGTTCAGCGTCTAAAATATTTCGCTGGTTCGAATCTTTTGCTGTAAGTTTGGGATCAAGATTTTGATGTAATTTATCCATACATTCCACCTTCACCTACACGCAATATACTTGCGCATAGTACGATTTCAGAACTAAATACTTCTGTCTTTAAAAAAGTTGCGGATAGTGCAAAAATTATCGCTTTTTAGCCAATATCCATAAGTGTCTTTCAGTTCTGTAATCTTCAATAGCCATAAGTATCTCAAAACCTGCATCACGAACTAATTGTTTATTCTTCTCAACAGAATATGAACTCCACGCCATAGGCGCGCCTACAAAATTAGGGTTAACATAACATTTCATGGATTCTGCACCTAACGTAATCAAGATATACCCTTCTTTTTTGAGTAATGAGTTAATCCTTGTGAGCAAGTTTTTATGTTCTGTTCGTGGAATATGAAATAGCGCAAAGAAAGAGACTATTGCATCAACTGTTCCATGAATATCCTTACTAAAAAAATCTCCTACAATATATTTTGCGTTTTTTACATTCTTTTTTGCGAGCGCGATATGCTTTTCTGAGATATCTATCCCTACTACACTAATTTTTTTGTCTACAAAATATTTATCGTAAGGTAAACCACTTCCACAACCTAAATCTACTATTTTAGGATTTCCTTTTAATCGAGAGATTAATTCGTCGCACATTAATTTATCAAAAGGTGTTAATAGCGAACTTTCTCTATCATAAAATTTTTCATAGTTACCTTCATTATATCCGTGTCTTACGAGTGTTCGCATATTCATTCTCATAATTTAAAATTGACTGTCGAAATATATAAATGTTTGGAAATAAGGGGACGAGAAAGATAAAATGATAACTAAAAATACGAACGTAAAAAAAGAAACTAAAATTCTTATTCGGAAATTCGCCTAAGACCTTGCTTTAGCTTCTGTTTTTAACTGATGTGATACAGGCGTAGCCTCTTTAGAGGCGATTAAAGAAAAATCGTAAGATTTTTCTTCTAGAACATTTCTAAATA
>Ga0265292_1000207_pt1 | contig 104882 bp, 114 predicted proteins | sample Munlanlewell296A_FD_189080 | JGI IMG/M metagenome (GOLD analysis project Ga0265292, IMG submission 189080) | Leachate microbial communities from a municipal landfill in Southern Ontario, Canada - Leachate well 296A | ecosystem: Engineered > Solid waste > Landfill > Unclassified | place...
CGAGTTCGCCCGCAAGCGCGACACCGGATACCCCGACGACGTCGTGCTCGTCGTGGGGGTTGAGACCGCCTTCGCCGCGATCGTCCGCGACGACGGCAAAGGCTACGCTTTAAGCGGACCGGTTATATTGCGGTTTGAATGATCCGAAAAAATATGCGAAAAAGAGTCATCCTGGGTCAGGATACATGAATGAGTCATCCTGGGCTCGCGTATTTTGCGAGCGCAGGAACTTAGACGCAGCTTTCGCTCCAGCAAAAATCGTGCCCTGTAGATCAGAAACAAAATCCAGGGATAATCGTGCCTTGTAAGCCAACAACACCGCACAGCCATAGTCGTGCCTTGAGAATCATATACATATTGATTGCGACAGTTCTTGTCGCGATAATCCTGCCGGGATGTAAACCGAAAGCAGAACCGGAGTCTAAGTCCCCGACTTCCCGCGTGCTGTCAGTCGCTAACGCTACCGGCGCTCCTCTCTTAGACGGTCAAGCAAACGATGCCTTCTGGAAGCAGGCCAAGCCGTTGACAGTGAACGCCGGCGGCCCCGAACTTACTGTGAAAGCCGCGGTATCCGGAGACATGATTTATACCATGCTCTCATGGGACGACGCGACCAATGACAGCATCGATGAGGTGTGGGAATTTGACGGAACAATCTGGAAGAAGGGGCCGATAGACGACGCTGTCGCTATATTCTGGGATATTGATTTTTCAATCAGCGGTTTTAACAAAAAAGGCTGCCGGGTTGTCTGCCATAAGGGCGACAAAGGTCCGGCTATGGTCATCGAAGGCCCGGCTACGCCTAAAGGGGAGATTTGGCCGGGCGCCAAACAGCGCGGCGATATATGGGATATGTCGCTGGGCATTAGCAATGTGCGGGGCGCAGGCAATGACTACTATTTTGGCGTGCAGGAGATATATTTGAAGCATCCCTCGGTGGTTAAGCCGGTCATCCGGCGGCGGCACGACGATTTCACGGTCAAAGCTCCGCTGGAGCTGAACGAAGCCACGACGCCGTCTGACCCGGCCGGCAGGCCGCGATGGCGGTTGAAATCCGGGCTGACGGTCGAAACCACCCCTTATCCGCAACTTGACCAGGTAGAAGAGATAACCGACTACACTTTTCCTAAGACTGGCGACAAGATCCCGTATATCATCTTCCATCCGTTTGACGCTCAATGGGGTGGCAGCCGCGACGACATCAAGGGCAAGGGCGTTTGGCAAGACGGTCGCTGGACGGTCGAGTTTGCCCGCAAGCTGGACACGGGCCGGGACGACGATATCAACTTTAAGGCTACGCGGGGCTCGGCAAGGTATTATGTATTTGACGTGGCTGTTTTCGACCGGACGGTAGTGAATCACACAAGCACGGGGCCGATAAGTCTGGAGATAACAAAGTGAGAAAAGTGATAAGTGAAGAGTGAATAGTAGAACAAGAATAGAAACAAAATCCGATAAGCGTCATCCTGGGCTGACGAAGTCAGCGCAGGAACTGAGACGTAGCTTTCTGTTCAGGAAGAATCGTGTTTGGTGGATCCTCCCCATAATCCTATTCATTTTGGTTGGCTGTACTTCAAACAAGGCAGCTAACAAAGCTACTGGTAACGTAAAAGCGCCCACTGAGCTGATAGTAAAATCAGTAAAAGTTGACAAAGGGCCAAAGCTCAATGCCGACGGTAATGACGAGGTCTGGAAAAACGCTCCGGCCGCGAACATTTCCACCAGGGGAGGTCCTGACGCCGTTATCAGATCTGTTTACACCAAAGACAGCGTCTACTTCTTGGTCACCTGGAAGGATACTACGCCGCAAACCGGTGTTTTGTGGTGGGAATACGACGGACAGAAATGGACGCGCAACTACGACACGGACGACAAAATCGGTTTCATCTGGAACATGAACAACTCCATCCCCGGCTTCGACAAACTCGGCTGCTCGGCGATCTGCCATAAAGATTCAAAAGGCAAGGATTGGATGATTGTGACCGGCCAGCGCACGGAGGAAGGTCCGTGGCCGGGCATTGGTTATATGGCCGACGCCTGGAAGTGGGCGCCCGGAATCATGAATGAAAAGAATACCGTTGACGACGGGCTGTTCTCCGCGCCCAAAGAAGCCCGGCAACGCCCTGAGACGACGAACATGGTCACGTTGTCGCTGGTCTTCGACGGCGGCGACGAGGGGACCAAACAATGGTTCACCCGTAATCCGAACGCGGCGACCGCCGAGGAGAAAGCCCAGGGTGTAGTCAAGCCGGCCTATACGCCCCGACCCGGTTACGACTTGTCGAAAAACCCGTTTCCCAACATGAAAGACATGGTGCCGATAACCGATTATTCGATCTTCAATGCGGGCGACAAACTGCCGATGATGGTCTACTTCGACCTGACCAACGAAAAGAACAAGGAGGATTTCCCGGAAGGACGTCCCTCCGGCAGCCGGATGGACATCGTCGGTCGCGGCGTCTGGTCGGACAACAAGTATACGCTTGAGTTCGGGCGGAAACTGGACACAAAACACGGAGACGATGTGCAGTTTAAGCCGGATCCGGACAAACCCGTGGCGGTTAACGTCTTCGGTCTGGCTTTGTTCAACGACACCCGGTTCAATCATACGATCAGCAGTCCTGTAACATTGATATTGGAGCCATAAAACAACGTGAAAAAAACAATCCTGCTATACTCACCGCCGCCCGTCCTGGATAAACCGTCAACCAGGGCGCCGCTGGCCTTGCTGGCAATCGCCGGACCTTTAACGAAAGCCGGCTTCACCGTCAGGATCCTGCCGCGCGACCCGGCCGAACACGCCACGTTCTTCGCGGCGCACAAGGAAGACGCCCTTTGTTACGGCGTTTCGGTCATGACGGGTCCACAGATCAAACAAGCTCTTAACTCCTCCAAGCTGGCCAAGGAGGCGATTCCTAACTTGCCCGTTATCTGGGGTGGTTGGCACCCGACCATATTCCCGGAACAGGTCGCCGTGCACGACCTGATCGACATCGCCGTCGCTGGCCAGGGCGAAGACGTTCTTTTTGAATTGGTTACCTGCTTGTCAGGCAAGATGTCTTATAAGAGTGTCGAGGGCTTGGTGTTTAAGGCGGACAATCGCGTGGTCAACAACGGCGTCGCCCGCCTAAAAGATATCAACCGTTATCCTCCGCTAGACTACGGCCTGCTGGATATGGAGAAATACGTCTTCGAAGACGAGATATCCCCGCGTACCATTAACTATGTGAGCAGCCGGGGGTGTCCCAAGGCTTGTCCGTCATGCGCCCAGAGCCTGGTCTCGGGCGGAGTCTGGCGCGCCTATACGCCGTCCCGTATGGTCGAAGACGCACAGAAGCTGAAAGCCGGATTCGAAGTTGACGGTCTATTGATGGACGACGCCAACTTCTTCGTCGACGGGGACCGGGCCCGAGAATTCGCCGCGGGTTTGATCAACCGCTCAGCCGCGATAAGGTGGGGTATGCCGACAGGACGGTTGGAAGACGTCCTCAGGTTCGACGACGGTTTTTGGGATATAATGAGAATAAGCGGTTTGACAAGCATATTCATCGGGTTGGAGCCCCGCTGCGGGGCCATCAGCCGTTCGCCTGCCGGCGTTTACGGCGAACTTGGAGAATACACCGCCGGCCTGGCGGCGATGTTGGCTAAGCACGACATCGGTCTAAAGCTGTCGATCCTGGTTGGTTTCCCCCCGGGTGGAGCTTACGGGTGGTCTTTTGATGTTGAGCTGACAGGGGCGGGACAACTTATGGAGGCATGCCGGGCAGCCGGGTCTACCACGGAAACCACCGTCTCGCTGTACCTGCCTTTCCCGCACGCGCCGTTATATGACTTAGCCATGAAAGCCGGTTTAAGCCCGCCGACAACGCTGGAAGAATGGGGCGAATGGGAGCCGGGCTCCCGGGAGATGCCGTGGGTGCCCAGAGGAGCATCAGACGAAGTGGAGAGAATCAATGCCAGATACCGAAAAACATAGAACCGTCATCCTGGGGCGCCCGCAAGATCGTAAAGAGTCATCCTGGGCCCGCGTTCTATGCGGGCGCAGGAACTCAGACGCTGCTTTCGCTTCAGCTAAAATCGTGCCTTGTAAACCAGTAACAAAATCCAGGAAGAATCGTGCGTGGTGGACCATTACCCTCACTGCCTGTCTTCTGGCAGTTGTATTACTAGCCGGTTGTTCTAGCGCCGCTAAACCGCAGACAAAGCTTATCGTTCCCTCGACATATACTAGAGAAAAAATCAAAGCCGACGGTCAGTTGACTGAAAAGGCCTGGAAAACAGGTAAATTCACCAAGGTGCTCACCGCCGGCGGACCGGACGCCTATATGAAATCGGTGTACGGCGCCAAAGACATCCATTTCTTGCTTAAGTGGAAGGACGCCACTGAGGACAAGGTGTCTAAGACTTGGCACTTCGACGGGACAAAGTGGACAAACGGCCCCGAACAGGACAAAATGTCCATCCTGTGGGACCGCGGCGACTCGGTAGCTTATTTCAATATCAAGGGTTGTGGCGCCGTCTGCCATACGGAGAATAAAGATGAGAATCTTTGGTATATGGCGACCAACAGCCGGAAGGAAAAAACAGACGTCTGGTTCTGGTTGGCCGGCATAACCAATGTCTACGGTTTCGTCGAAGACAGATTTCTTGACGATTCGGTCGATCCAACGCTGATGAAGGCGGCGCGTAAGCGCGACCAGGGCGAACCCGGTTTTTTGAAAAACGGTTATAAGACGCCGGTCGAGCGTATTGCGCCGACGCGGCCGACCAAGAAGCTCGTCGACGGTCTAACCGTAGAGAACACCCCTTATCCCAATTCCACGCAGATGGAAGACATCACGACGTATAAGATTTTTCAAGCGGGCGACAAGGAGCCGTTCGTCTATTTTTACGGAGCGCCGACCGGGAGCGCGGCCGACGTGCTCGGCCACGGTGTTTGGAAAGACGGCTGGTGGTACGTGGAAATGTCACGCAAACTGGACACCGCCCATAAGGACGACATGCCGTTCAAACCGGACCCCGGTCAATCGGTCTATTATATGTTCGGTCTGGCGCTTTTCGACCGTACCGAGCCGCCTCCGATTAAACACACCGCCAGCGGACCGGTCTCTCTCGAACTTGTTCCCAAGCCCTGATACCCAGTATAATTAAAAGCTATGGATTATATCGAACGAGACATAAAATCCCTGAATAAGGAGATTGCGCGGGAAATAGCCGAGCGATCCGACTCGGCCGAGTCGGACCTCAAGCTGTGGCGGGAAGAGGGGCCGCGCCGCGCCGTTATCGTGCTCAAAGCCGCCGCGGGGGGTCATTACGACCTGAAGAAACTTAGGCCGGTGGCGATAGCCCTGGAGCTTCTTGCCGCCGGAGTGCGCAAACATTTCGGCGCCGGACAACCGGCCGCGGCTTACGGACAACCCGCGGCGAACATAGCGTTGGTCACGGCCGATTCTTTCTACGTGAGAGCGTTAGCCTTGGTGGTTACACTACGCGACGACAGACTGGTAAAGATTTTGTGCGAGGCCCTCGCTTCGATAAGCGAGGGCTACGCTTATCCGGAAGCTCCGGACAGGGCCGACAGGTTGGCGGCTTTCAATGTCGCCGCGTACCGGCTGGGCCGCTTGCTAAGCGGGAATAACGCCGCGTCCGGCGATTTGCCCGATGAAATTTCAAAGGAGATAGAGAATGCTGTTTTCAGCGACCCAGCCTGACCTTGTTTTGCTGCACGCGCCTAGCGTGTACGATTTTAGGCGAGAGTCTATCGTCTATGGGCCGGTCAGCGACCTGGTGCCCTCGACGCCGATTTTTGAGATGTACCCTGTCGGTTTCTCCAGTATTTCCCATTATCTCCAGAAGAACGGCCTTAACGTCAGGATCATTAATCTGGCGCTGCAGATGTTAAAAAGCCCGACTTTCGACGCCGATCAATTCATCGGCAAATTGAAAAGCCCGGCCATATTCGGCATCGACCTGCACTGGATGCCTCACTGCCACGGATCGGTAGAGATTGCCAAGATCGTTAAGAAACATCACCCGAAAACGCCGGTCGTCTTCGGCGGTTTTTCGTCGTCATATTTTCATCTGGAGCTGATCGAGCGGCCGGAGATCGATTTCGTCATGCGCGGCGACACCACCGAGGAGCCGATGCGTCAGCTGGTGGAGGCCGTTAAAAGTGGCGGCAATTTATCCACTATCCCCAACTTGACCTGGAAGAAAGACGGCCAAGTTGTGGTCAACGAGTTTAGCAACGTGCCGGCCGACATCGACGAATTCACCATCGGCTATAACGAGATGGTCCGGTCGGTTTTCCGTTATCGCGATTTTACCGGCGTCATTCCTTTTATGGATTGGACGCGCTACAACATCATGGCCGCCTTTATCGGTCGAGGCTGCAAGTTGAATTGTGTCTTTTGCGGCGGCTCCTGCTTTACATTCAAGAATACGATGAACCGGCCGGAGATGGCGTTCCGCACCCCGGAAGCCTTCCTTAACGACGTCAGGACCATCAGCCACCTGTCGCGTGGCCCGATCTTCCTTCTCGGCGACCCCATGCTCGCCGGGCGGGAGTATACAGAGGCCGTCTTAAAGGGTCTTCGCGACCTGAAGATACCCAACAAGATTATTGTTGAATTCTACGCCCCGCCGGATCCCGAGATTTTCGACCTGGTCGACAAGTATCTCCACGATTACAGCTACGAGATGTCCGTGGAATCGCACGACGAAGAGGTAAGAAAAGCCATCGGCAAAGGCTACACGAATACCGATTTCGAGGCCTGCCTGGCGGCGGCGCTGAAGCATAAGAATTGCGAGCGGTTTGACCTCTATTTCATGGTCGGCATGCCCGAACAGACCTATGACAAGACCATGGCGACCGTCGAATACTGCCGTGAACTCTATCGAAAATTCAACAACGACAAGAGACTTCTGCCTTTTATCTCGCCTCTGGCTCCGTTCCTCGATCCCGGCAGCCGCGCTTTCGTCAACCCGGAAGAACACGGCTATATTCTGAAGTGCCGGACGCTGGAAGAACATCGGCTGGCGCTTACCCAGCCGAGCTGGAAATATATTATGAATTACGAAACCAGGTGGATGGACCGCGACACGATCGTTAAAGCGACCTACGATTCGGCATTTGAGCTCAACCGGCTGAAAAAACAAGTAGGCGCCGTCGATGAAAAAACGGCCGAGGAGACCGAGGCCAGAATCCTTCAGGCCAGGGAGATTATGAGGCGCGTCGACGAGATTATGGAGTCGGAGGACAAAGCCTCGATTGCCCGGCGCCTCAAGGAGTTTAAGAAAGAGGTTGACGACTCCAGTATTTCCACAGTGGCCGACAAACAGGAACTCGAGTGGGGCATGTCCCAACTGACCAAGTTTCGCATACCGCGGATCATCAAGTTGATGTTCGGCGCCGGAGACTGATTGAAACCCTATCCTATCCCCCAGCGAATCGCCATTGACCTGGAGCGGGTCGAGACCGCTCTGTCCGGTATCCTGAACGCGTATCCCGGACAGCTAAGGGAGCCGGCCGGTTATACGGTTGAGGCCGGAGGTAAAAGGCTCCGCCCTGTGTTGACATTGATCGCCGGTCAAGCAGGGATATACGACTACGACAAACTTGAGCCGGTCGCCTTATCCACGGAATTGCTGCATACTGCGACCCTAGTCCACGACGACGTGCTGGATGAGGCCGGTTTGAGGCGCGGCCGGGAAACCGTCAACGCGCGTTGGGGAGAGAAGACCGCCGTCGCGACCGGCAATATGTTGTTAACAGAGGCTTTTACCGCCCTCTGCGATAAATCGGAACCGTTCGTTATGAAAGGTATGACGGACTGCGCGGCCTTATTGAGCGAGGGCGAACTAATGCAGCAACGGGCTTTGCGCCACACGGCTTTAAGCATAGAGGAATACAACCGGCGCGTCTGCTATAAGACGGCGGCGCTTTTCGCGGCTTGCTGCGAGTTCGGCGCCAGGGTGAGCGGAGCGGGCATGGCCGACATCAAAGCTTTGAAGCAATACGGGGAATGCCTGGGGATGGCGTTCCAGGTCTTCGACGACATTCTTGACGTCACGGCCGATGAGGCGAAATTGGGCAAACCGGTGGGGGGAGACATCCGCGACGGAACCGTTACTTTGCCGGTCATCTATGCTTTAGCGAGGAAACACAGCCAGCGCCTCAAGGAGATAATTCAAACCGCCGGTCCTTTGGACGACGAAACGGTGAACGAGGCTATCGAGATTATCAAGGACTCGGGAGGCGTCGACCAAGCCAGAGCTGAGGCTCGCGATTATCTTGACCGCGCTTTCCTCGGTATCGAAAATATAAGTAAGAAAGCGCTAAAGGTCGAGCTTACGGCCATCGGCGAATTCGTAATCGACAGATATAATTAGCAGTTAGTCGTTAGTGGTTAGTTGTTAGACATTAGCGGTTGGATGATTGCCGAGGTTCTTGTTAGACTAACTACTAATTGCCAACTGCCAACTACTTGGAACCGGAGGTTTCAAAATGATAATGCTCGATAAGGCGCGGGCTTCCGTCTGGATCAAAGTCGGCGCGATAGTCATCGTCCTGGCATTTATCCTTGCTTATATCCCGTCGCTCAACATCGGGGCTATGGGCGATCTCTTTACCTCGATCTTCCAGGGAGGCGCCGCCTCGGAAGACGCGCAAGCCCAGGCTCGCATCCTTCAGCTGAAAGACAAGATCAACAAAACGCCGAAGTCGGTCACCGCCAAGGACTATTTCGAGCTGGGCAACCTTTATTACGATACGCAAAAATATCAGAATGCCATAACCTATTACCAGAAAGGGCTCAAGCTTGACCCGAAGAACTACGACGCTATGACGGATATGGGCGCGTCCTATTTCGCGCTTAAGCAAAACGACAAAGCGTTGGAGATATTCAGCCAGGTAACGTCCGAGAAACCCGACCAGGCTATGGCCTGGTTCAATATGGGTGTCGTCTATCAGGCTAAGAATGACGTACCGAATATGAAATTCGCCTGGGAGCGTTTTTTAGCCATTCAACCGACCGGGAATCTGGCCGACCAGGTTCGTTCTCAGCTCAGCCAAACGAGCGCTTCAGGCACTACGCAAACGCAGCAATAGCAGGCGTTTTGGCACGTAACAAAGTTGACAATGTTTCACTTTGTAGAGTAAAGTAGCAGGTATTCGTATGACCCTTAATCGGGAGGGACGCGAACGCGTCCCGGGAGGTGAACGTTAAGTGTTTGGTCTTGGACTACCGGAAATCATCATAATACTTGTCATTGTCCTCATAATCTTCGGACCGTCGAAGCTGCCGCAGTTGGGCAAGGCTCTCGGCGATGGCATCAGGTCGATCCGAAAAGGTACGGAGGGCGACGAGGCCGAAGGGAAAAAGCCGGCTGAAAAAGCGGCTGAAGCACCGGCCGAGGAGAAAAAGGATACGGACAAAAGCGACGCGTAAAACACGCGTTGTTTTTTGATACTCATACAACAACCAGCTGCCCGGCCTACCCAAAGCACCAACCTTCCAGCCGGGCGGCTTTTTTATGCGGATAAGGGGTTAAGCTGTGGCCGATAACAGAATGAAGTTTCTGGAGCATATCGCGGAGCTTCGCAAGAGGCTGATGGTCTCGGCTCTCGCCGTAGCGGTCGGTTTCAGCGGCAGCCTGTTTTTCTCCGTTCCTCTGTTGAGAGTCCTTATAAAACCCGCCGGAAACCTGCACCTTGTCTTTCTTTCACCGATGGAACCCTTCCTGGTCAAAGTCAAAGTCGCGTTTTTTGCCGGGATGGCTCTGGCTCTGCCGGTCATCCTGTACGAAATACTGGCCTTTGCCGCGCCCGGCATGAAGAAGAAGGAAAAACGTCTGATCTTCCCGATCATCGTTTCCATGATTATTCTATTTGTCGGCGGAGTCGCCTTCGGCTACCGGTTCATCATGCCCATCAGCACGGCTTGGCTCTTGGCGCAGGCCGGCGAGATTATGAAAGCCAGCGTCAGCGCGAGTTCGTACGTCACGTACGCCGGCTGGTTCTTGCTAGGTTTCGGCATATCCTTTGAAACGCCCCTGTTCGTCTTGTTAATGGTCCGGCTGGGCGTTATTTCGCCGCAAAAGCTCAGGAGCAGCTGGCGATACGCGTTACTTATCATCCTGCTAATCTCGGCTGTCATCACCCCGGACTGGAGTCCGATAACGATGGCCGTTATGGCCGGGCCGATGTTGATATTCTACATCTTAAGCTGCTTCCTGGCGGGGCTTGTGGCGCCCAAACCGCAGACCGAAACCGCTTGACAATCACTTGCTGTATGTATAGATTAGCAGTAACCTAACCTGCAAGATTCTACTTGAAAATGTAATTTTTTTTGCAAAACGTTGGCGAAGGGGGTGACGTTCTACTCTGACATTTATCGACCGATCACAAGGAGGTGTACGGAGTGGGCGATTCCTTTAAAGGACTTAGTCGCCGCGATTTTCTGAAGGTTTGCGGAGCGACCGCGACCATCATGGGTTTATCGCAGAGCTATATCCCTCAAATCGCTAAAGCGCTCGAGGGCGCTGCCGCGAAGCCGCCTGTCATTTGGCTGCAGGGCCAAAATTGCACAGGCTGCGCCATTTCCTTTCTGAACTCAAGTAATCCAAACGCTGCACAGTTGGTTCTCGACATCCTCTCCGTGCGGTATCAGCCAAACATCATGGCCGCCTCGGGCGATATGGCCATCAAGGTCATCGAGGACACCATGAAGGACATGAAAGGCAAATATGTTCTCTTGTGGGAAGGCGCGATACCGGACAAGGAAGACGGTCTCTATGCCGCCTTCGGCGAGAAAGACGGGAAGCCGATGGTATGCACGGACTGGATCACCAACGCGGCCGATAACGCGGCCGTCGTCATCGCCACGGGAACCTGCGCTTCTTTTGGCGGGATTCCGCGGGCGAATCAGGCTGTCACCGGCGCCAAGGGCGTCGCGTTCGACGGCACCAACAAGGGCGGCGCCTACAAGGGCTCGACTCCTGTCGTAAACGTACCAGGCTGTCCGCCGAATCCGGATTGGCTGGTCGGTACGGTCGTGTATTATCTACTGAACAAGAAGGCTCCGGATGTAGATAACTACGGACGTCCGAAGATGTTCTTCGGCCAGATAATCCACGACAACTGCGAGAGGCGCGCCGCTTTCGAAGCCGGTCTCTACGTGGAGAAATGGGGAGACAAGGCCGCGATCGCTCCGGCGGACGGCGGCACCGCGACACAGAATTATTGTCTCGTGAAGAAGGGCTGCAAGGGGCCCGTTACCTATTCCGATTGCCCGATCCGTCGTTGGAACGGCCGAACGGCCTGGCCGATCAGCGCCCACGGCATTTGCATCGGTTGTACGCAGCCGGAGTTCTATGCCGGCTTGTCGCCGCTGTACGAAAAGGTGCCGAGCATTAATCTTTTCGGCATCCAGACGACCGCAGACAACATCGCTAAGGTGCTCGGCGTGGCCACGGCCATCGGCCTGGGCGCTCACCTCGTCGGCAACTTTGCCACCGGCAGGGTTGGCGGAAAGGGAGGTGAGAAGTAATGGCGAAAGTAATCATTGATCCGGTTACCAGGATAGAAGGCCACCTCAAGATCGAGGTCGAGGTCGAGAATGGCGTCGTTAAGGACGCTTGGACCAGCGGCACTATGTACCGCGGCTTTGAGCAGCTTCTTGTCGGCAAGGATCCGCGAGACGCCTTGAGGATAACGCAGCGCGTTTGCGGCGTCTGCAACACGATCCACGGCATAACGTCAATGTATGCCATTGACGAGGCTTTCGGCGCGGTAACCCCCGACGCCGGGAGGATCATCCGGAACTTGATCTTTGCTCTGGACTGGCTGGCCGACCACCCGCTGCATTTCTATCATCTGTCGGCGCTAGACTATATCGACATCATGGCGGTGGCCAGCTACTCCGGGAACGACCCGGCGCTCAAAGGCGTCAAGGATAAGATTGTCAGCCTGGTACAGGCGAACGACACCTATCCGCTGACTCCGAGGTACGAGCCGGACGCGTTCATGGTTAACGACCCGGACCTTGTTACGACAGCCGTCTCGCACTACCTGCAGGCGCTGGAAATCCGCAAGGAGCTGCACGACATCGCCGCCTTATGGGCCGGGCGGATGCCGTTCTTCCAGAACGTCGTTCCCGGCGGCGTCGGCATCAGGCCGACGTTGGACAAGATCGCTCAAACGCAGCAGGTATTAGCCAGAGTCGTTCCTTGGCTGGAAAATGTCTATGTCAAGGACGTTATCACCTTCGGCACTGGGCCCCTGCTGCCGATCCACCAGCTCAAGGTCGGTTTCGGCGTCAAGAACTTCCTTGGATACGGCGCGTTTGACATGAAGAAGAGCGGAGACATAAAGAACCGCTTCTTCAAATCCGGCGTCGTCCAGGATCTGGACCTCAAGAACGTTAAGGATCTGGACAAGGAGAAGATCACCGAAGACGTCAAGTACGCTTATTACAAGAGCCCGACCGGACTGAAACCGGCCGTCGGCAAGACGGACCCGGATCCCAAAAAGTCCGGCGCTTACTCATTCCTGAAGTCGCCGCGCTACGACGGCAAGCCGCACGAAGGCGGCCCTCTGGCCAGGATGCTCATAATGCAGGATCCCGGCTTTGTGGAACTGGCGAGCACGATCGGTCTGTGGCCGAGCGCCGTCGCCCGCCACGCGGCTCGCGCGTACGAAACGAAGATGCTGGCCGACGCGATCCCGCTGTGGCTGGACGAGCTGGCCAAAAACCTTGACGGAGAAGTCTGCGACGACAAGCCGGTTCCGTCGGAAGGCAAGGGCGCCGGTATAACCGACGCGCCCCGCAGCGCGAACGGGCACTGGGTTACAATCAAGGGCGGCAAGATCGACACGTATCAGATCGTCAACGCCTCGACCTGGAACTTCTGTCCTCGCGACGACAAAGGCGTACGCGGTCCGGTTGAAGAAGCCCTCATCGGCGCGCCGGTACCGGATCCGAACAATCCGATCAACGTGGTTCGGGTCGTCAGGTCGTTTGACCCGTGTCTGGCCTGCTCGGTTCATATCATCGAGCCCAAAACCAATGAGATCCTGAAGTTCAAAGTGACCTAAAGGAGGGGGGAGAATGTCTGGTGAAATAACGCACCCGGCTGAAGCGCGGATTTACCACTGGCTGCACCTGGTCAGTATGTTAATCCTGATTTTCACGGGCTTCTACATCCACTATCCCTTCTTCCAAGGGTCGATGGCGACGATGAGGTTTCTGCACTTTGTCGCGATGTACGTGCTGATTTTCAACCTCATCATCAGGCTGTCCATGGCGTTCCTTTCCAGGAGCAGGGACTACAAGATGTTCGGCCTCGGAATGATCCTCTGGCGGAACCTGTTCGGCACGCTCGCGTACTACCTTTTCTTGAAGAAGGAGTTGCCGAAGGAGGTTCAGGGTACCTATAATCCGCCCCAGCGGCTGGCTTATATCGCCTTCGTGCCGCTGATCATCATCCAGGCTATGACAGGGTTTGCCCTATATACGCCGACTCAGGGCTATTTCACATGGCTAACGGCTTTTGTGGGCGGGCTTGAGATGGTGCGCGTGTGGCACTTTGCCACGATGTGGGTGTTCATACTCATCGTGGCGATCCACGTGTACCTGTCCTTGTTCGAGGACTTCGGTCAGTTTAAATACATGATTCTGAGCATAGTGCCGAAGGACGCAAAGGAATAGATGCCTCGTAATTCAGGAACTTCAGCCGACCCCGGGCGCCGGATTTTGGTGCTCGGGGTCGGCAATTCTATTTTAAAAGATGAAGGTTTCGGCGTTCATGTCGTCCAGGAACTCGCCAAACAGCGCGAGCAACTGGGCATCCCGCCGAACGTCGAATTAATGGACGGCGCCACTCTCGGTTTAGACCTGTTATATTATATGGAAGGCCGGGACAAGATCATCCTTATCGACATCGTCAACGCCGGCGCGGAGCCGGGGGAGATCTTTAAGTTCACCCCGCACGACATCAAGACCAAGAATTTCATCAACAAGGTATCGATGCACCAGGTTACCCTGTTTGACGTACTCACCATGGCGGAAATAACGGATCGTTTACCAGATGAGGTAGTACTGATCGCCGTCCAACCGGGCGAGATTAACTGGGGCGAAGAGCTGACGCCGGCAGTGGCTGCTCAGATTCCCAGGGTTATCGAGTTGATTATGGAGGAGTTGGCATCCTAAAATAAGCCGTGCATGAGATGGCGATAACCCAAGGTATTCTTGATATTGTGCTGGATACGGCGGAAAAAAGTCAGGCCAAAAAGGTAAACTCGGTCAACCTGATTGTCGGTTCGCTGTCCCAGGTTGTCCCTGACTGCGTAATCTCTTATTTCGAGGTTATGGCTAAGGAGACGATCGCCGAGGGCGCCCAACTGAACATCCAGATGATCGAGGCCAAGGCCAAATGCACGAACTGCGGAACGATCTTCGCCGCCGAGGACATGTCGGTAAAGTGTCCGAATTGCGGCGACATACTCGGGCAGATGATATCCGGACGCGAGTTGTCCGTAGAAAGTATAGATATCGACTAGAAGTGATGGTAGTGAAGAAGAGTGATGGAAGTGATGAGGTTTGACCAATATCACTAGTATTACTAAAATCACCTCTATCACTTCATAACAAATCAGGAGTTTAACGGTGGAAGTTCCGGTACTAAAGAACATACTGGCCACAAACGACGCGATCGCCGAGGCCAACGCCAAACTTTTTAAAGAAAAGGGTCTGGCTGTTTTGAATTTCATGAGCAGTCCCGGCGCCGGTAAAACGACCTTGGTCATTAAGACTCTGGAAGCCGCCAAAAAAGCGGGGATACCGCTGGCGGTAATCGACGGGGATATTGCCTCGACGGTGGATACCGACCGGGTCGCCGCCCACGGGGTGCCGGCTGTGCAAATAAACACGGGCGGGGCTTGCCATTTGGACGCCAGCATGATCAGCAAGGCGCTGGACAAGATTGACTTGGATTCAATTAAGCTTCTGATCATCGAGAATGTCGGCAATTTGGTTTGTCCGGCTGAATTCAAATTAGGAGAGCATAAAAAAGTGATGTTGTTGAGTGTAACGGAGGGCGACGACAAACCGCACAAGTATCCGTTGATGTTCAGCGAGGCGGACGCGCTGGTCGTCAACAAGATAGATCTTCTGGCCTTTACTGATTTCAACATGGACGAGTTTGAGAAGACGATCCGTTCGATGAATCCCGACGTCGACATGTTCGTAGTATCCTGCACGACCGGCGGGGGATTGGACGCCTGGGAAGAATGGGTTATCAGGCAGGTCGGGGAGCTGGCTGGAACGTGAAACTAATCGTCACCGAAAAAGACAATGTCGCGTCCCGGATAGCTCACATTCTGTCAGCCGGCAAGGCTACGCAGGCCGGCGGTAAGAAGGGCGCGAAAAAAACCGCCGGAGTTCCCGTTTATAGCTACAAAGACGGCGACGGCGACGTAACCGTCATCGGTTTGCGAGGCCATATCCTGAAGGTCGATTTCCCGGAAGGTTACGACAACTGGGAGAAAACCGACCTCGTTGATCTCGTTAAAGCGCCGCTGGTGAAGGTGCCGACCGTCAAGCTGGTAATGACCGCGCTCCTGAAGGCGGCCAAGGACGTTGACGAAGTCATCATCGCTACCGACTTTGACCGCGAGGGCGAGTTGATCGGCGTTGACGCCATCAACAGCGTTAAGGAAAAGAGTCCGAACGTTGACGTCAAAAGGGCTAGATTCTCATCACTTACCGAAAAGGAGATCAAAGATTCCTTTGCGCACCTCCAAGAGCCGTTCTACAATGTCGCTTCCGCGGGCGAGGCCCGTCAGGACATCGATTTAGTTTGGGGAGCCACCCTGACTCGCGGTATCTCTTTGGCGTCCAAGCGATTGGGTAAGAACTTCTTAAGCGTCGGTCGTGTCCAAAGTCCGACCCTGGTTCTTATAGCCGAGCGCGAACAAGCCCGGGCTGTTTTCATCCCCGAACCATACTGGCAGATCGTGGTGACCCTGGAAAAGGACGGAGAAAGGTTCGAAGCGGCGCACAAGAAAGACCGTTTCTCGGATGGAGCTGAGGCTAAGGCGATTTTCGACGCCCTGCCGACTGACTGTGAAGTCAAGTCTATTGTCAAACGTGAGCGCTCCGTTGTGCCGCCGACGCCTTTTAACACGACGTCCTTTCTGACCGCGGCCTCGGCGCAAGGATTTACCGCGTCTCGGGCGATGAATATCGCCGAAAGTCTGTATATGGCCGGTTATATCAGCTATCCTCGCACCGACAATACAGTCTATCCGCCGTCGTTGGATATGCGCGATGTTCTCGGATTATTCTCCGGTTCGGTATTCGGCGAAGCGGCTCAAAAGATTTCGGCCCAGGCCGAGATTAAACCGACGCGGGGACGAAAACAAGCAACGGATCATCCGCCGATCTATCCGACCGGCCTGGCCAAAAAGGAAGCCTTGGACGATCGTTCCTGGAAGATCTACGAACTGGTCGTCAGGCGATTCTTCGGGACATTGGCGCCGCCGGCGCGGGTCGAGGGCATCAAGGCCGTAATGGACGCGGGAGGTCAGGAACTCGTTGCCCGCGGCGAGAGGACCATCTTCGCCGGCTGGTGGGACTACTACTATTATTTAAAACGGCAAACGCCGGCTTTGCCTGACCTTACGGCGGGCGATGTTCTTCCGATTGTCGACAAACAACTGTTGGCCAAGGAGACGCAGCCCCCCGCGAGATACAGCCAGGGAGCGCTCATCCAGGAGATGGAGCGGTTAGGTTTAGGCACCAAGGCGACGCGGCACTCGATTATTCAGAATCTGTACGACCGCCAGTATGTCTACGGCGATCCGGTTGCCCCGACAAACTTGGGAATGGCCATGGCGCGATCCTTAAAGGAATTCGCGACCACCATCTCGTCTCCGAATATGACGGCCGAATTAGAAAAAGAAATGGACAGAATCGCCGAAGGCGTAATGGAGAGGGACCAGGTGGTTAACGATTCCCGCGGCATGCTGGTGGACACGGTCAAAGGCATAGACGCGAATCAGGACGAGATCCGCCAGCGCGTCTGGGACGGTATCAGGGCCGACAGTATCGTCGGTAAGTGTCCTAATTGCGGCAATGATTTGATGATCAGGCGGGCAAAGAAATCCGGTAAAAGGTTCATCGGCTGCAGCGGCTATCCAGATTGTACGACCGCGTATTCTCTGCCGCCGTTCGGCATGGTTTTCGCGACCGGCGAGACCTGTCCGGAATGCGGCGCGCCCAAAATGAAGGTGCCGCAGAAAGGCCGTCCGCCTTGGATTTTCTGCCCCAACTACGATTGTCCGTCCAAGGCGGAAGCGAAAGCCAAGAAAGCGGCCAAAGCGGCCGAAGCCGAGAAGAAACCGAAACGTAAAGCTCCGAAGAAAAAGACGGGGACAGACGATTAAATGGACCGGATAGCGATCATAGGCGCCGGTAATGTCGGCGCGACCGCTTCACATATTGTCGTGCAAAAGGAACTGGCCAACGTCGTCCTCGTCGATATCGCGGCCGGCGTCGCCAAGGGCAAATCGATGGACAAGATGCAGGCGATGGCCATTCACGGCAGCCATATGACTATTCACGGCACGGGTGATTTCTCCGAGATTGCGGGTTCATCCCTTGTCGTCGTCACCGCTGGATTTCCCCGCGGCCCGGGCATGAGCCGCGACGAACTTCTGAAAAAGAACGCGGCCGTAATCAAATCCGTCGCCGGCCATATTAAGGATTACGCGCCCGAGGCCATCGTCATAGTCGTAACGAATCCGCTGGATGAGATGACAACGTTGGGCAAGACGGTCACGGGGCTGCCGCGAGCCCGAGTTTTCGGTATGGGTGGTGTTCTGGACACCGGGCGTTTCGTGTATTTCATATCCCAAAAATTTGGCGTTAAGCCGGCTGCCGTTAAAGCGGCGGTCATCGGCGTCCACGGCGATAAGATGATTCCGTTGGTCAACCTGGCCACAGTCGACGGGCGGCCGATTAAGGAGATGGTCGGCGCCGACGAGCTGGCGGAACTGGCCGAAAGGACGCGTTATGGCGGCGCGGAGATTATATCTCATCTTGAGAAGGGCAGCGCTTTTTACGGTCCGGGCGCCGGCATCGCCAAGATGGTCGAAGCGGTTTTACATGACACAAAAGAGACTTTACCCTGTTCGGTTTGCCTTGAAGGCGAGTATGGAATCTCGGGCGTGTGTTTGGGGGTTCCGGCCGTTATCGGGAGACAGGGAATTGAGAAAGTCGTTGATATACCGCTGACGGCCACGGAAGCGGCGACGCTCAAGGAATCGGCCGAAAATGTAAGAAGCGCTCTGGAGGGTTTGGATGCCGAAAGCCCGTGAGCTCGACACTTCGGAAATAGCGTCAGCGGTCAGTCACCTCGTTCAGGAGGCTAATTTCGAACTGCCGGATGACATCGTCAAGGCGTTAAAGAAAGCGTTGGACGTTGAGGAATCGCCGTTGGGCCGGGACGCGCTGGAAACGATGCTGGAAAACGCTATGATCGCCGCGGGCGATACCGTCCCCCTCTGTCAGGATACCGGCGTGACCGTAGTTTTTATCGAGCTGGGTCAAGGTGTCCTGCTGACCGGAGAACCACTGGAGGCCGCGGTCAACGCTGGTGTCAGGAGCGGTTGCGAGGAAGGATTCTTAAGAAAATCGGTCGTGGCCGAGCCGCTGCACGAAAGGATTAACACGGGCGATAACACCCCGGCCGTTATTCATCTGGAGAGCGCGCCGGGTGATAAAGTGAAGATCACCGTATTCGTCAAGGGCGGAGGCAGCGAGACGGCGGGCGCGGCCAAAGTGATCCGCCCGGCCGAGGGTCTGGCGGCCGTTAAGGAGTTTATTCTGGAGCAAGCCGAGCTATTCGGGCCGAACGCCTGTCCGCCCGTTATTGTCGGCGTCGGCGTCGGCGGCACCTTGGATAAGGCTGCGGAGCTGGCCAAGAAGGCGCTTCTTAAGCCCCTCGACGAGGTCAATCCGGATGAGCGTTTAGCCGCGCTGGAAGAAGAGCTGAAACTTGAAATAAATAAGATGGGTTTCGGGCCGGCGGGGACAGGCGGACGTGTCAGCTGCCTCGGAGTCCGGATTTTGACGCATCCCTCTCATATTGCGACCATACCGGTCGCCGTCGATATCAGCTGCTACGCGTTACGGCGCAAAAGCGTCACTTTGTAGGGAATAAGGGAATAGGGGAAGAAGAATATAAATATTCTTCGAGCGAGGAGCGTAAGCGACGAATCGAGAAGCGACAGACGCAAGAAACGTTAAATACTTGGAGATGCCGCTGACTGATGAGGCGGTTTCTGAGTTGAAAGCGGGGGACAGGGTCTTGATAAGCGGATCCGTTCTTACCTCACGCGACGCCTCCAGCCGTCGGCTGAGCGAGGACATAGGCGCGGGACGGCCGCCCGTCGATCTTAAAGACCGGCTGGTGTTCTATATGGGTCCGACTCCGCCGCCTCCCGGCCGTCCTTTGGGCGCGGTCGGGCCGACAACCAGCGCCAGGATGGACGCCTACGTTCCCGAGCTCATCGAGGCCGGGGTAAAGGCTTTCATGGGCAAAGGGAGGCGGTCAGAGCAAGCTAAGAAAGCCATGCTTGAAGGACAAACCGTATATCTGGTCGCCACCGGCGGGGCGGGAGCCCTGCTGGCGCGGCACGTGGGAGAAGCCAAGGTGGCTGCGTATCCGGAGCTTGGGCCTGAGGCGATATACGAGATAAACATGGATGAGTTTCCGGCGATTGTCGCCAACGATATCTATGGCGGGGATCTTTTTGACAAGGAATGGGCCAAGTGGAGAACACGGGCGAAGGCTGCTTTATAACATTTGAAGGCATCGAGGGCTGCGGTAAAAGCACTCAAGCCATGATGCTTTACGAACAACTCCTGGAAAACGGCTGCGATGTTATCGCCAGCCGAGAACCCGGCGCCACGCCGGTCGGCCGCGTTATTCGCGACGCTTTGCTGTCGGCCAGGTTCCCGGAAATGGATGACCGCGCCGAACTGTTTCTTTTTGCCGCCTGCCGCGCTCAGCACGTTAGCGAGGTCATCAAGCCGGCGTTGGCTGCCGGCAAGATTGTCATCTGCGACCGTTATGTTGACTCAACCTTAGCCTACCAGGCCTACGGCCGCGGTCTGGACCCCGTCGAGGCGGCCATGGTTTCCGACTGGGCCTCCGGCGGCCTCTTGCCTAATCTGACTTTTCTTCTGGACATTAAGGTTGACGAAGCCTTCCGACGGATATCAAACGGCACCCTGGACCGGATCGAGAGAATGGACCGCGACTTTCATGAGCGCGTCTACCGCGGGTACCTTGATCTGGCGGCTCGCAATCCCGATCGTATCAAGGTAATCGACGCCGCCCGGGAACCGGCCGCGATCCACCGGGAGATTACGGAAGTTACTGCCAACCTGCTATAATCAGTCTATGTTTAATGAGATTATCGGCCAAGAGAAAGCCCTCGGCCTTATTGAATCAGCCTTAGCCAGCGGCAACGTGTCGCACGCTTATCTGTTTACCGGCCCGCGCGGCGTCGGCAAGACCATGGCCGCCGTCCGCGCCGCGATGACCCTCAACTGCAGCCAAGGCGGCTGCGGCGTTTGCGCTTCGTGTCTCAAAATAATGAAGGGCGCTCACCCGGATGTCGTGATCGTCGAGGCTGAGGGGAATGTTCTTAAGATCGACCAGATAAGAACGATTGGAAAAAGCATCGGCTTGAAACCCTTCGAGGGCAAACGCAAGGTTTATATCATCAGAAACGTGGAAACAATGAACGCTGAATCGGGCAACGCCCTGTTAAGAAACCTTGAGGAACCGCCGTCCTACGTAACGTTTATTTTGACCGCGGCGGGCGCCGACGGTTTACTGCCGACCATTGTATCCCGGTGCCAGGAAGTCCCGTTCGGAGGCGTTCCGGCGGCCGACATCAAAGCACTCCTTGTCACCGGCTTCGGGATTACTGAAGAAAAGGCCGAGATACTGGCATCTTTGTCAGCCGGCTCGGTTGCCAAAGCGCTCGGTTTGTCCGAGACCGGAGAGGAGTCCGGGACCAGGGACTACGTACTTGATAACGCGGCCGCCCTTCGCACGGGCGATATTCTTCAGGTGTTCGCCATGAAGGATGAGATCATGAAGATGGTCAAGAGCCGGGACAAACGCGACACCGGGCCGGCAACCTCGGAGGTTATCGACATACTGACCTCCTGGTATCGTGATATGCTTGTTATGAAGGAAACCGGAGACCAGACATTGCTGGTCAATAAGGATCGGGCGTCGGCCATAAATGAACTGGCCGGCACCTACGGCCGAGACGAGTTAACAAACGCCTTGGACGTCTTGACCGGCGCCGCCGGGGCCATGCGAACCAATGCTAACAAGGAGTTATTACTGGAGTACGCGCTGCTGGCAATAAGCGGCGGCTAGGATTATCGGAGGTAGAATGCCCGTAGTTGTAGGGGTCGTTTTAAAGAAGGCCGGGAAGATGTATTACTTCGACCCAGGCGGCCTGAGGCCGGATGCCGATACAAAGGTAATCGTCGAGACCGCGCGGGGAGTCGAGATCGGCGATGTCGTGGCGGCGGCCAAAGATTTGGAACCGGGCGAAGTGATCATGCCGCTTAAGAAGGTCGTGCGGATCGCGGCGCCCGAAGACATCCGTAAGGACGAGGCCAATAAGGATAAAGAACGCGATGCGTACAAGATCGGCCAGGACAAGATACGTCAGCACGGTCTGCCGATGAAGCTGGTGGAGACCGAATCGCTGTTCGACGGCAGCAAGCTTATCTTTTACTTCACGGCCGAAGGCCGGGTGGATTTTAGGGAGCTTGTCAAGGACCTGGCGGCCACATTTAAGACAAGGATCGAGCTCAGGCAGATCGGTGTCCGCGACGAGGCCAAGAGTATCGGCGGCCTGGGTCCATGCGGCCGGGATCTTTGCTGCCGCACGTTTCTGGCGGATTTTGAACCGGTCTCGATAAAGATGGCCAAAGAGCAGAATCTGCCGCTCAATCCTATTAAGATCAGCGGCGTCTGCAGCCGGTTGATGTGCTGCCTAAAGTACGAGAACGATGTTTACATCGATTTCAAGAAACGGGCGCCGAGAATGGGGGCCGAGGTTGCGACGGATGAGGGCGAGGGCCGGGTTGTAGGCTTTTGCGCGCCGCGCGACGCTGTTGTGGTCGAGCTGCCGGATTCTCAGAGACAGATCCAGGTGCCTTTGGACGAACTCAAGAAACCTGGCCGACGCCGCGAAGTTAAGGAAACTAAACCGCGGCCGAAGGCTAAGGAGACAAAAGCCACCGAGACCAAACCCCGGACAAGAACCCTAAAACAAGCCGCGAAATAGTTTATAATGTGAAATTGGCGCCGGTGTAGCTCAGTGGTAGAGCAGCTCACTCGTAATGAGCAGGTCGGGAGTTCAAATCTCCCCGCCGGCTCCATTCCCCTCGGAAATCCGTGCTAGGTTGAACTCCCGACCTGCATAAAAAAGTGCGCGCGGGTCCTGCCGCCGTTTTTTCACCTGAAGCTCGCTAAAAGTGGATTCCCGTTTGAAGGCTATCGAGGTTTAAACGCTCCCTTCGATAAAAAAACCGCGTCACCCGCTGCGCTCTGCCTCCGGCATTTCTATTAAAAGCTACCTCTCCCCGACGGGGAGAGGATTGAGGTGAGGTGTCGAGAGCCTTTAGGTCGTAAAATGTGGTTCCAGCGCTTCCCGCTAATGTTTTAAAATTCCTCTCCCCTGCGGGCCTGCCTGCCGGTAGGCAGGGAGAGGAGTAAGGTGAGGGGGCCTTAGCGGTTAGGTGGAGGCGCGACAGGTCGGGAGTTCAAATCTCCCCGCCGGCTCCATTTAAAATAGACTCGCGTACAGCTCGCGGCCTACCATCGTTAGTGCTTTGGGGTCAGGCCCTTTCTTCTTATGCGATAGGGCCTGACCCCGTGTTTCAAGTCGCCACGGCGAGCAAACGATGCTCTCCGCTCGACAGTGAATTGCCTGTACGCTCGACCTTATTAATGGGCCTTTAGGTCGTACAGTGGGGTTCCAGCGCTATCCGCTAAAGTCTTGAATTCCTCTCCCTTGAGGGGAGAGGAATAAGGTGAGGGTGCCGCTTGCGTCTCAGTTGGGTGGAGGCGCGACAGGTCGGCGAGTTCAATATCCACTCCAGCACTCCAAAGCGCTGGAGTGGTTTTCCACAGGTAATGTGCTCGATAAATACCTTATCCGGCCTCTGATATTGACATTCACCTGTGGACTTACTATAATTTTATATAAATCAAGTGATTAATTTCACGAGGGGCACTCTAATTACTACTTATGCGTTTTTGTGCATCTTTGTTCAAGGAGGTGATACCAAGTGACATATTCGTCCGCACGCAAATCCCTTGCTGTCCTGATCTGCCTAGGCTTACTAGCCGTGGTTGTAGCGGGCTGCAGCTCCCCAGGGGGTACGTCAGCTGGAAAGACGGCTAATGTCGGTGAAACCGTGACGGTGGACAACCTTAAGTACACGGTAACAGCGGTCACCACAGTCAAAGAGGTCGGGGCACCAGGCAACACCTTCAAGATGAAGGACGGCGAGTTCTTAGTTTTGGACATTGACGTTCAGAACGCCGGAGATAAAGCAACCGATTTCGATGGTGAGATGGCCAAGGTATACGATGCTGACAGTAAGCTTTACGAGCTTAATTTGGAAGCTGCCGCTGCGGCCTGTAACGCTGCCGAATCCAAAGGCTTTCAGAATGTCTGGTTCGGAAGCCTACAGCCGGGAGAAAAGACCAAGACCAAGGCCATTTTCGACATTCCGACTGGTGTCAAGGATTTGAAGGTCGAACTCCGCAGCGCAAGCATCGGTAGCGAGAACTTTGCGGTGGTTTCACTCGGTATCTAGCCAAAAGCTACTCTTCAAGAAAATATTTTCGGGCCGGGGGCTCCCCGGCTGCAGGATTGGCAAGCTCATCCTGCCTGGTGTAGAATGAATGTTACGCTTCGCGGGGTGGAGCAGTCTGGTAGCTCGTCGGGCTCATAACCCGAAGGTCGTAGGTTCAAATCCTACCCCCGCTACCAAAGAACTCAAAGGGTCACTTTCGGGCGACCCTTTTTCTTTTGCCATGCCTCTCCTTATGCTATAATTAGGTAAGCCTAAAAATAGTAAAGGGGTTACCCAATGGACAAAGATAAGAAAGACATAACACCGGGTATTGAAGAATACTTGGAAGCCCTCTTTCACCTGCAGGAAGAAGGCAAGGCGGTATCCACAAAAGCGTTGGCCGAGAAGCTCTCGTTGAAGCCTGCGTCAGTCAGCGAGATGGTCAAGAAGCTGGCGGCGCTGAAACTTGTTAGACATAAGCCTTACCGCGGCGTCACTTTGACCAAGAACGGGCAGAAGGCGGCGGCTTCATTGGTTCGCCGGCATCGCCTTAGCGAGCGGTTTCTGGCCGACATGCTTGGCGTTCCCTGGGACGAACTGCACGATGAGGCGTGTAAATTCGAACACGTCATTAGCGACAAGGTTGAGGAGAAACTTCTGGAAGCGCTGGGCGACCCTGAAACCTGCCCGCACGGGAATCCGATCCCGACCGCCGACGGCAAGGTCTCAGAGCAGGCGGCTGTGCCCCTGTCGCGTTTCGGTCCGGGAGAATCCGGCGTCATTGCTAAGATTACTGAGGAGAAGCCGGAGTTCTTGCAATATCTCGCCAGTCTGGGCATGCTGCCTGACGTATCTGTGCAAGTCCAGGAAGTCGCTCCGTTCGGCGGCCCGATCATCATCAAGATACGCTGTGGATCATACGCAATCGGCCGGGATATCGCCGGCCATATCTATTTGAAACCTTCAAGCGCCGTCCGGCTTCACGAGAAACATCAGCAAAGTCACCAAAGGAACCAACGTTAATGGCTATGTCTTGCCACTCCGTCATCAGCGAGCTCAAAGAGCCGGTTGATGTCGTTATCGCCCTCGCCGGTAACCCGAACGTCGGGAAATCGGTTATCTTCAACCAGCTAACAGGAATGGGTGTCGTCAGTGCCAACTACCCGGGCACCACGATGGAGGTCAACGTCGCCTCAACCAGGTTAGATGATTTAAGTATCGGTATCCTCGATCTGCCGGGCACCTACGGGTTGGGTGCCATTTCGGAGGACCAGCGCGTCGCTCGTCGTTGCTTGCTGGACGAGAAACCAGGCGCGCTCATATATATCCTCGACGCCACTAACTTGGAACGAAATCTGTATATGCTCCTTCAGCTGATCGAACTCAGCACTCCGGTAGTGGTAGGGCTCAATCTGGTTGACGAGGCGAAACGTTTTGGTTACACAATCGATGCGGACCAGATGTCGCGCATGCTTGGGCTGCCGGTCGTACCCACCGTAGCAGTAACCGGCGAAGGCGTAGAGACGCTGCTCCGGACGGCTGTCGGCGTGGCGCAGGGCAAGGTTAAGCTACAACCGATGCGCGTTCGGTACGGCCGGGATATCGAAGAGAAGATTGAAGACCTGGCGAGGGTGATCATCAAAGAACTTGACGAGCGGCCGGTAGACATCCCGGTCCGGGCCTTGGCAATCGGCCTGTTGGAGGATGATACGGAGTTCCAGATCGTAGTTGGCGGCGCCAATGGCGGAAAAAAGGTTCTAGAGGAAGCAGAGCGACTGGCCGCCGAGATCACCGAGCACCACGGGGAGCCAGCGGCCATCAGGTTCAGCCGGGAACGCCACGGTCTGGCCGGCGTCATCGTCGAATCTGTCAAGAGCGTGGTTAGCTCTAAACTACCGCTGACTCAGCGCCTCTGGGCTTATACAGTAAACCCAAGAACAGGGATTCCCTTGATGCTGCTCGTCATGGCGCTGATCTTCGGATTCTTGTTCTATGTCGGGGGCGCTCTCAGCGATGTGCTGACGCGGCTCTGGCAGGCGGGACCGCATCTGTTGATTCAGGGTGCTGTTTTCACGGTGTTCGGCGAGGGGGCGCTCGGCCGTACGCTTCTTTGGGGATTCGACGGCGGGATCGTCGCGGCTCTATCGGTCGGAGTCCCGTACGTCCTTACCTTCTATCTGATTTTGGCGTTCCTGGAAGACAGTGGATATTTGAATTCGATGGCATTCCTAGCCGACACTCTAATGCATAAGCTAGGATTACATGGCAGGGCGGTCATTCCGATGGTGGCAGGCGCCGGATGTAACGTGCCGGCGATCATCGGAACGCGGGTTTTAACCAGTGAACGAGAACGCTTTATTGCGTCCACATTGATCGTGCTCGTACCGTGCAGCGCGCGCGTCGCGGTAATTATGGGCGGTGTGGCCAAGTTCGCCGGCGTGTCGTACGCTCTCGGGATTTTTGCCGTCAGCGCGGCAGTGGCTTTGAGCGTCGGCTGGGGACTGAACAAGTTCATGCCCGGCCAGTCATCCGGCCTGGTCATGGAGATGTTCGGCTTGCGAAGGCCGTCGATCTCCGTAATCGCTAAAAAAACATGGTACCGGTTTAAGGATTTCATCTTCGTAGCTTTCCCGATCGTCATGGTCGGAAGCTTGGTCTTGGGCGGACTTTATGAAACAGGATTGATCTGGCCGATTTCAGCGCCGCTCAAGCCCATAATCATTACATGGCTGGGCTTGCCGCTGATCACCGGCATCGCGCTCATCTTTGCGGTGCTCCGCAAGGAGCTGGCGCTTCAGTTTCTGATCACGTTCGCCGTTGCCCAATACGGAGCCGGGGCGACGAACCTGCTTCTCTTCATGACAAAACAGCAGTTATTCGTCTACGGCCTGGTTATGACAATCTACATCCCGTGCATCGCGACGGTTGCGGTCCTCGGCCGCGAACTGGGATGGAAACGCGCGGCGGCGATTATCGCCCTAACAGTCGGCATTGCACTTTTGCTCGGCGGCGTGGCATACCGCGTCCTCGCGCTGTTTTAAGCCCCCTCGGTTCGAATCCCCTATGCAACAAATAAATAAATCGCCGGACATTGAAACGCCCGGCGACTATTTTAATGGTAGCGCATAGGGGATTCGAACCCCTGATCTCCTGGCTGAGAACCAGGTGTCCTAGGCCTCTAGACGAATGCGCCCTGAACAAAAGAACATTCTAAGGGAATTGGCGTCATTTGACAACAACGGTCCCCTCCATATACGGGTGGAGCTGGCATTTATAAGGGTATGTTCCCGGATTGATGAACTCGTAGCTATAGCTTTCACCCAAGCCGAGCGGGCCGCTGTCGAATTCCTTGCCGACGACCGTGTGCTGACCGTTGTCCTTGTTTGTCCAGGTGACCCGGCCGCGGACGCCGACTGTTACGGTTTCCGGTTTAAACGCGAAGTCTTTAATCTCAACCTCAATCTTTTTAGGCGCTGGTTTGTTGTCGGTTTTTTTCGTCGTGGTCGTGTTCTTGTCGCAGCCGGCGCTTACCGTCGCCAACGCGATCAAAATGATAGTCAATCCGGCCAAGACGCGGGTTTTGGTCATCTGCAATACCTCCTACCTGTGTTATAATCCCTGAGGGAAAGGAGTGTCAAATGGCGGAGAAAGCTCCCAGAGTCCGTTTCGCGCCCAGCCCGACCGGTCATCTGCACATCGGCGGGGCCAGAACGGCTCTTTTTAATTATTTGTTCACCCGGCATGCCGGCGGGGCTTTTATCTTGCGCGTCGAGGATACCGACAGAGAACGCTCGACCAGCGAGGCCGTTCGGCATATCATTGACGGCATGCGCTGGCTCGGCCTGGACTGGGATGAAGGACCCGAGGCGGGCGGCGGCCACGGACCGTATTTCCAGACTGAACGGCTGGACATCTACAAAGAACACGCCGACAGACTGCTGGCGTCCGGCAAAGCCTACCGTTGTTTCTGCACCCCTGATGAGCTGGCGGCCAAGCGGGAGGCAGCCCAGAAGGCCGGTTTGCCGCCCAAATATGACAAGAGCTGCCGGGATATGCCGCCGGCCGACGCGGCCGCCAGGGCAATCTCTGAACCCTGTGTAATCAGGTTCGCCATTCCCGAGACCGGGGAAATCGTTATAAACGACATAGTCAAAGGCGAAGTCGTTTTCCAAACCCATCTTCTCGACGATTTTGTGATCGTCAAATCCGACGGCATGCCGACCTATAATTTCGCCGCGGTTGTCGACGACTATCTGATGGAAATATCCCACGTAATAAGAGGCGACGACCATATCTCCAATACGCCTCGCCAGATTCTTCTATATGAGGCGCTGGAATTCGGCGCGCCGCCTAAATTCGCCCATATGTCTATGACCTTGGGCCCTGACGGGGCCCGTTTGAGCAAGCGGCACGGCGCGACCGCCGTTATTGACTATAAAGCGCAAGGCTATCTGCCCGATGCGCTGGTAAACTACATCGCCTTCCTCGGTTGGAGTCCCGGCACGACGCAGGAGATTTTCACTCGCGATGAGCTGATTAAGGAATTTACGCTGGAGCGTGTGGGAAAAAGCGCTAACATCTTCGACTACGAGAAGCTGCTCTGGATGAACGGCGAGTACATCAGGATGAAGCCGTTGGACGAGCTATTACCCCTGGTCCTACCCTTCCTCAAAGAAGCTGGCTACGCGTCCGACGACATGCAGCCGGAACACGCTGCTTACGTTAAAGCAGTCGTCGGTTTAGAGCAGGAACGACTGAAGCTTCTGACGGAAATCGCCGACATGACAAGCTTCTTCTTCACCGACACGGTCGAATACGACGAGGCCGCCTGGCAAAAGATTATGACCCAGGAACATGTTCCGGCATACCTCGATGAACTAGGCATGAAGCTGAAAACGATTGAGCCGTGGAAGGCGGACGCCATCGAGTCACTGATGAGACAGATGGCCGAGGAGCGCGGCTTGAAGACGGCCCAGGCGTTTCACCCGCTACGCGTTTCAATCAGCGGCCGGATGCAAGGACCAAGTCTATTCCACATGGCCGAGGTCCTCGGCCGCGACCGCACCATCGTTCGCATTCAACGATCGTTGGACAAGCTAAAACGCTAGAACCCGAGAATCTCCAAATAGTGCGCCCAGCCGCGTACAAGTCCAAGCCCATAGGATTTATTAAGGATTTGATAAAATAAAACCATGAGTATCTCCTTTGTGCCAAAAACTAAACTAGGTAAATGGTCGGTAGGATTAAATATATTTTTTTTATTATTAATTACTACTTCTATTATCCTTGTTGAGGTACTAAGAATTCTGAGTTTTGACGCTCGTTGGTGGGATTTAACCGTACCGGTTGCATTGCTTGTGGATATGACGGCTTTTTTCACTGGAATAAGAGCTGTAAGAAAAAACAAAGAGCGCTCGGTTTTGGTTTTTCTATCCATCCTTATAGGCTTATGCGTTATACTTTTTATCATCTTTCATAGTTTATTTATTAATGATTAATCTTTCGCGGCGCCAGTGAAACATAGAGCCAAGAGCTCTTTTCCTGCTATAATCTTCTCTTGTCAAAGGTTCTGCCTAAGTTTGCAGCAAGCCAGACTAATGACTTAAAACTAACGACTATTGACTGTTCTTTGGGGCGTGGCCAAACTGGTAAGGCGCCAGACTCTGGATCTGGAGATTGGAGGTTCGAGTCCTCCCGCCCCAGCCACATTTAGAGGCTCTCGGTCTAACAGCGTTAGCTCAAATTGCACGGCAAACGGACCCGAATTTCTTTCCCTCCCTTCTTTTACAGGAGGAAACAGATAGCGGCAAGCGGCACCCTGGCCCCCTCACCTATACTCTCCCCGGAGGGGAGAGGTAGTAATGTTGATCGAGCATGCAGACAAATCACGGTCGAGCGGAAAACATTGTTTGTTCGGCGAAGCGACTTGAAACACGGGGTCAGGCCCTATCGCTTATGAAGAAAGGGCCTGACCCCAAAGCAAAAACAATGGTAGGCCGCGAGCAGCATGCTCGTCTATTTTGGAATCCGATAGGCAGCTTTCAGGCGGTTCAGCACGCCTTCCTCTATTAATAACGCTATAATATCCCCATGAAATCCCTTGTTGACGAGGTAAAGCTGACAATCGCCAAATACGGCATGCTGGAGGGCGGGGAAACCGTTTTAATATCGGTATCGGGCGGCCCGGACTCGCTTACGCTATTGCATATCCTAAACGAGCTTAAACCGGATTATGACCTTGACCTTCACGTCTTTCATCTAAACCACATGATGCGCGGACGCGCCGGACAGGAAGACGCCGATTTTGTGAAAAAAACGGCAGCCCAACTAAAACTCCCTTCGACGATTATGGAAGCCGACGTTCCGGCCTACATCCTGGCCAACAAGACAAGTCCGGAAGACGGCGCCCGCCAGGTGAGATACGAGCTTCTCGGCGAGGTGGCGGAGGAAATCGGGGCAGAACGGATCGCCCTCGGTCACACGGCGGACGACCGCGTCGAAACCTATCTCATGCGGGTGATTCGCGGCGCGGGGCTGGACGGGCTCCGCTCGATTCCGCCGATGAACGGTGACATTATCAGACCCTTGATTGAATCCACCCGAGAATCCGTTATGAGCTATTGCGCGGCCAACAATTTAAAACCGCGAACCGACGAAACCAACGAAGAAAATGTCTTTTTACGTAATAAGATCCGCGGGGAGCTTATCCCTCAATTGGAGCGCGAGTTCAATCCGGCCTTTAAAGAAGAGATAGCCAGGGAGATTATGACGATCGAGGCCGATGTTGACCTTCTGGAGGACCTTACGGAACGGGCCTGGGACGAAGCGGCCGAGATTACTGGGGAGTCCGTCATTCTGAACCGCTCGGCTTTCCTTGATCAGCCGCTGGCTATCCAAAGGCGTCTGTTGCGGTTGGCTGCCGAGGAGCTGGCCGGGGAGCCGTCCCCCTTAAGTTTTCAGAACACCGTAGACATTATGGAGAAAGTCGTCACCGGCGACTCAGGAGCGTCGCTCGACCTGCCCGGAGGTTTATCAGCCAGGCGGGAGTATGATACTATTATCATAGAGCCTTTAATCGAAGTCCCGGCAGATGACGAGCCGGATTTTCCGGCAACCGCGTTACGGGTGCCGGGCGTGACCAGGCTCGATTTGTTGAACGTGGCGATAGAAGCCGTCTTCACCTCGCCGGAGTTGCTGGATAAAGCAGCCGGCGAAGGTGTTGCGTTTCTTGATGCCGGACTGGTAAAAGGCAGCGGGACGGTCAGACCGCCGCACGAAGGCGACAGGTTTACGCCCTACGGCATGGATGGGAGTAAGAAACTCTCCGACGTGTTCGTTGATTCCAAAACACCGCGTCCGGCGAGGCGCGTTACGCCGGTAGTCGAGTTCAACGGGCATATCGTCTGGGTCGCAGGATATCGCATCGACGAAAAGTACAAAGTAACAAGGCGGACAAAACGGATGCTGGTCTTAAGGCTTTTGAAAGGAAGCTCTTGAGCGAGGAAATCTCCGATATCTTAATATCGCAAAGCGAGCTTAAGGCTCGCGTCGCCGAGTTGGCGGCCGAGATATCCCGGGACTATAAAGGCAAAGACCTGGTGCTCATCGGCATTCTAAAGGGCGCGTTTATATTTCTGGCGGATCTCTGCCGACAGTTGACGATACCCGCTTCTTTCGACTTTATCGCTGTTTCCAGTTACGGATCGGGGACGAGGAGCGGCGGTATAGTTCGGATTTTGAAAGACCTGGACACGGATATCACTGGCAAAGACGTGGTGATTGTCGAGGATATTATCGATTCCGGTTTGACCTTGAACTACTTGCATAAAAGCCTGAGGGCTAGGAATCCGTCCAGTTTGGAGATCTGCGCGTTGCTGCGCAAACCGGAAATGGACCGCGTCAAATTGGACGCCAAGTATATCGGGTTTTCCATTCCATCCGATTTTGTTGTCGGGTACGGGTTGGACTACGCCGGGAAATACCGCAATCTGCCGCACATCGTCAGACTGCGCCCGAAACCAAAATCCGTTCAGACAGGCAAGACGAACGGGAATAACAAAGCCGCTTCGGCGGCCGGGAGGTAATAGTTTTGAGGAAATATTCCAATCTGATCATATGGTTTATCGTGCTGGTCGCTGTGGTCATCTTGTTTCAGACGCTCGGACCGCAGACAGAGAAGCCCAAGGTTATGAACTTGAATCAGTTCATTTCAGCGGTTGAGAAAAAACAGGTCAAAGCAGCGACCATCTATGACAGTATGCTGCAGGTGACCGGGACGCTTAAAACTGGTGAAAAATACGAGGTCAACTACCCACAAGGCTACGCGGTCGCCGAATTATTGATTAAGAATGGCATCAAGACCAACGTCGACAGGCCTAGCGAGATTGTTTCCTATTTACTGCAGATGCTGCCGATCGTGCTGGTCTTTGTCGTCTTCATGGTGATCCTTTATTTCATGATGATGCGCCAGGTGCAAGGCGGCAATAAGGTCTTGAGTTTCGGCAAGAGCAAAGCCAAGCAGGTGAGCAAGGACTTGCCGCGGACAACCTTTAAGGATGTCGCGGGCTTGGACGAAGCGGTCGAGGAGCTTGAGGAAATCAAGGAGTTCCTGGCCAATCCGAAGAAATTCCAGACGCTGGGGGCTAAAATCCCTAAGGGCATTCTTCTCTACGGGCCTCCTGGAACGGGCAAGACGTTGCTGGCAAAGGCTGTGGCCGGGGAGGCTAACGTACCTTTCTTCCACATCAGCGGCTCGGATTTCGTCGAGATGTTTGTCGGCGTTGGCGCCAGTCGCGTACGCGACCTGTTTGATCAGGCGAAACAGAACGCGCCGGCGATTGTCTTTGTCGACGAGATAGACGCCGTCGGCCGCCAGCGCGGCGCCGGATTAGGCGGCGGACATGACGAGCGCGAGCAGACGCTTAATCAGCTCCTGGTGGAGATGGACGGCTTCGACCCGCGTCTTGGGATTATCATGATAGCGGCGACTAATAGACCGGACATCCTGGACCCGGCGCTTCTTCGGCCAGGGCGGTTTGACCGGCAAATTATTACCGACCGCCCCGATCTTAAAGGCCGGGAAGGCATCCTTAAGGTACATGCTGAAGGTAAGCCGCTGGCTAAAGACGTCAACCTCGATGTCCTTGCCCGGCAGACACCCGGTTTCACAGGGGCCGACCTAGCCAATACGCTTAACGAAGGGGCGCTGCTTGCGGCCCGGCACGGTAAAAAAGAAATCGACATGCCGGAACTTCAGGAGGCGATAGAGCGCGTCATCGCCGGCCCGGAACGCAGGACGCGGCTGATCAGCGACAAAGAAAAAGAGATTATCGCGTATCACGAAACCGGACACGCGCTGGTTGCCCATCTGCTGCCGTACACCGATCCGGTGCACAAGATATCCATCATCCCGCGCGGGCAGGCGCTTGGTTACACGATTACGCTGCCGACGGAGGACAAATATCTGGTCGCCAAGTCGGAACTTCACAACAAACTGGCGCAGCTCCTGGCTGGCCGTGTCGCCGAACAACTGGTGTTTAAAGACGTCACGACCGGCGCGCATAACGATCTGGAGAGAGCGACCAAGATCGCGCGCCAGATGGTGTGCGAATACGGCATGAGCGATCGGTTGGGACCGATGACGCTTGGTGCCAAGGAAGAGCTGGTCTTTCTCGGACGGGACTACGCCGCCAACCCTGATTATTCCGATCGCGTGGCTTCGGAGATCGATGAGGAGATCAGGCGGATCGTAGACAACGCTTATCAGGAAGGTATGAAGATTCTAACAGCTGAACGGACCAAGCTCGATAAGATCGCCAAACAGTTGATTGCCAACGAGACTATTGAGGGCAAGGCGCTGGAAAAGCTGCTCGGGCGGAACGGCACCGATAAAGGGCGGGTCCCAAGCAAGAAAACTCCTTTTAAGAAAGCGCCTGCTAGGCGGATCACTGCGCCGAGACTCGCCAAAGGAGAAGCTTAACCGTGGACAAGGGGAAAATCGAGCAAGGAGTCCGGCTTTTGCTCGAGGGCGTCGGCGAGGACCTTAACCGCGAGGGATTGAAAGACACCCCGAGGCGCGTAGCCACCATGTACGAGGAGATCTTCAAGGGCATCGGCCAGGATCCGAAGGATGTGTTGGTCGCGACCTTCGGTGAGAATCATGAGGAAATGGTTCTGGTCAAAGACATTCCGTTCTATTCGGTCTGCGAGCACCATCTGATGCCTTTCCTCGGCAAGGCGCACGTCGCTTACATCCCAGGCCAGGACGGCCGGATCGCGGGCATCAGCAAACTGGCCCGTGTGGTCGACGTCGTTAGCAAACGGCTGCAGGTTCAGGAACGTTTAACGACGCAAATCTCCGACACCCTTATGGACTGCCTGAAACCCAGGGGTGTTATGGTGGTCATCGAAGCCGAGCACCTGTGTATGAGCATGCGGGGCATCAATAAACCGGGGAGCGTAACCGTTACCTCCGCCGTCCGCGGAATCTTCAAGACCAAAATCGCCAGCCGGCAGGAAATGCTGGCCCTTGTCAGAAACTCGAGCAGGCAGCTGTAATCATGACTTTTAATCCGCGAGTCCTCGAGCTGGCGGGCGAAGCGGACGCCGCCCGCGAATTGAAGGAAATCGGAGCAGACACGGCCGGTATCGGCATCATGCGTGCCAAGGCCGTTTTTCGTGCGGTCAAGGCGCACGGCGTCGATACCAGGGCGGCCAACATTTTAAAACAAGAGATGCTGGCGCGAGGCGGCGACGTTGCGGTAGCCCGGGACGTCATCACCCTAAAGGACGCGGAAACCGACGTCATCATTCTCGGCACCGACAAGCAGTTCGCCTTACTGATAGAAAAACTTAAGGCACAACCCTTCGGCTTGAAGATACTTCGCGAGGAGATTCAAGCCGCACTTATTTCTTACGACGGCCGACCGGACAACATCGTTTGGGACGGACATAACCTACCGGTTTCCGCCCGAACCTGCCTGATGGGCGTTCTTAACGTCACGCCTGATTCCTTTTCAGACGGAGGTCAGTTTGGCGATCCTGAGGTTGCGATAGCTCAAGGGTTTCGGATGGCGGAAGACGGCGCCGACATCATTGACGTCGGCGGCGAATCCACCAGGCCTGGCGCCGACTCCGTTCCGGAAAAAGAAGAGATCGGCCGCGTCGTTCCGGTGATTAAAGCGTTATCAGCCAAACTGGACATCCCGATATCGATAGACACCTACAAATCGGGCGTAGCCAGAGCTGCCTTGGACGCTGGCGCTTCCATGATCAACGACATCAGCGGCATGACCTTTGACTCCGCGATGGCGCCGCTGGCCGCCAAGGCCAAGGTGCCGGTCGCGCTGATGCACATCAAAGGGACACCGAAAGACATGCAGGCCGACCCTGTTTACGATTCTATGATGAGTGAAATCTCAGGATATCTTCGGGATAAGGCGCAAGACGCCATTGGCGCGGGCATCGCGCCGAATAAAATCATCATCGATCCCGGCATCGGCTTCGGCAAAACGGTCGAGCATAATCTGGAGATCATCCGCCGCGTCAGGGAATTCAAATCGCTAGGTCATCCCGTCTTGATCGGGCCCAGCCGCAAGTCGTTTATCGGCAAGATTCTCGGCCTGGAACCGGATCAGCGCCTTGAAGGCACGGCCGCTGCCGTGGCCGCGTGCGTCGCCGGCGGAGCGTCTATCGTTCGCGTTCACGACGTTAAAGAAATGGCTCGCGTTGCACGGGTGGCCGACGCGGTCTTTAAGGTTTAGTAATTATGCTGCGGGCTGTTCTCGGCCTAGGGTCGAATATCGGAGACCGTCGGGGCAATTTAGCCGAGGCCGTCAGGCGATTGAGCGAGACAGACGGCCTCGATATCGTGAAGACCTCTTCCTTCTATGAATCCGCCCCGGTCGACTATAAGGATCAGCCTGATTTTCTCAACGCGGCAGTCGCCATCGACACGACGCTAAAGCCGGAGGGACTCTTAGAGGCCCTTAAGGGAATTGAAAAAGCCATGGGCCGGAAGGAAACGGTCGATAAGGGTCCGCGGAACATAGACATAGATATCCTTCTTTACGATATTGTCGAGGTCAGGCTGCCTGAATTGAAGGTGCCACATCCGGGTCTCAAAGAAAGAGCGTTCGCGTTAATACCGCTATTGGAGGTCGCTCCGGAAGCGCTGCTCCCGAACGGCCAGCCGGTTCGCTGGCTTCTTCGCCAAACGGATATAAGTGGCTTGAAAAAGATTTCCTCTCCCTTGAGGGGAGAGGATTAAGGTGAGGGTGCCGCTTGCAGATCATTGAATCCATCACTGAAATGCAAAAAGCGCTGGAGCCGTATTGCGCGGCCGGGAAATCGATTGCCTTGGTTCCAACCATGGGCTATCTGCACGCGGGTCATATGAGCCTGGTCAAAAGGGCGCGAGCGGAGAACGATGTCGTAGTTTTAAGCATCTTTGTTAATCCGACGCAGTTCAGCCCGGCGGAGGATTTTGAGGGTTACCCGCGAGATTTGGCGCACGACGCCGGACTGGCTAAACGGGCGAGGGCGGATTTCATCTTCGCTCCCGAGGTCGACGAGATGTATCCAAACGGTTATGGCACGTTCGTTGAGGTCGACGGCCCGGAAACGCAAGGAATGTGCGCGGCGGGACGGCCGAGTCATTTCCGCGGGGTGGCTACCGTAGTCGAGAAACTCTTGGACATAGTCGGCCCTGACCGGATCTATTTCGGACAGAAAGACGCACAGCAACTTGCCGTTGTCAGGAAAATGGTTAAAGATCTTAACATCCCCGTCGAGATTGTCGGTTGTCCAATCGTCAGGGAGCCGGACGGTTTGGCGATGAGCAGCCGCAACGTTTACCTGCGGCCGGACGAACGCCAGGCGGCGACGATTCTTTACGTCGCGTTGAAGCGGGGCGCGGCCTTGGTCGAACACGGTGAAAAATCAAGTGCTAGAATTATCGAGGCGGTCAAACGAGTCATCAGCGGCGAGCCGCTGGCTGATTTGGAATATGTAGAAATCCGCGAGGTTGCCGGTTTTACCGCTCCGAAAACCATTTCCGGCGAGATCATGATCGCGGTGGCGGCCAGATTCGGACGGGCCAGACTGATTGATAATGTAATCGTGAATGTAGAGTAGTTGGTGGTTAGTAGTTGGTCTGACTAACAACTAACGACTATTAGCAAACTTCCAACTGACACGGAGTGTCAAATGTTCAGGACAATGCTGAAAGCTAAAATCCATCGGGCGACGGTAACCGAATCCAACCTGCATTATCAGGGCAGCATTACGGTTGACCTTGACCTTCTAGATGCAGCCGGCATTCTTCCTTATGAGAAAGTCGCCGTTCTCGACGTCACCAATGGCGCCCGCCTAGAAACATATGCCATAGCCGGCGACCGCGGCTCCGGCGTTATCTGCTTAAACGGAGCGGCCGCTCATTTGATACATAAAGACGACATAGTCATTATCATCTCTTATTGCCAGGCTGACGAAGCGGAAGCCAAACTGATTAAGCCGACCGTCGTCTTTGTCGACGAAAGAAACCGTGCCACCTCCGTAGAGCACAAAATCTTACCCTCCGACGACTGCTAGAAAAAGAGTGCGCCTTGCGCGCATGAAGCCGGCCTTTCAAGGCACGATTATCCCTGAATGCATTACCTCGTCCGAGATCCTTCGTCATTTCTCGACAAGCTCGAGATTCCTCAGGATGACCTGTTCGCATGATAATTATATTGATTATTCTTCGAGCGAGCTTTAGCGAGTCGAGAAGCAAAGAGGAAATCTTCGCTCCCTGTAAATCCTACGACCACTACAGCGCTACGTAGCGCTGTAGTGGACCATGCTCGCTTTCGGATTTACTAGGTCTTCCTCGAGATACGCCCCGTACTTCCTTTGTTTCGCGGAATGCGGCTTCGCGCCCAGCCGCATCTTATTAATTACTGATAAGGAAACCCAGGTTCGAGGCTCCCACTTTGGTTTTTCCGGCACGATTATCCCTGAAAGCATAGATTCGGCTGAGATCCCTCGTCACTCATGTTCCTCAGGATGACTGTTTGCGGGAAAGGTGCTCGAAATTATTTGAATAGCTCTTGTTTGCGAGGACACATTCCCGGGAATGTGTCTTGGCGGGCTTTCATGTTTACATCCGCGCATATGTCACATATGCGCGGATGTCATACTTCAGTGCTCTAGAGTACTGAAGTCGGGCTGTTCAAACCCCTTTTATGATATACTTTAGCCATGAAAAAACCGCCTCGATATCTCGTTGATTTCGACCTAAAAGACCTGCCCCAGCTGCACTTTGACTTCGTTGTAATCGGAAGCGGCGTGGCCGGTATTTCCGCCGTTTATCATCTTGGCAAAGACGCTGAAACCGCTCTCTTGACCAAATCTGAGCTTTCGCTGACGGCGACGCGTTATGCCCAGGGCGGAATCGCCGCGGCTGTCGGCAAAGGCGACAGCCCGGAAAGCCATTTTGAGGACACGCTAAGAACCGGCCGCGGCCTATGCGACGAGGAAGCGGTGCGCGTGCTCGTCAACGAAGGTCCCGCCCAGATTGAGACTCTACGAAAAATCGGCGCCATTTTCGATACCAAAGGCGGGCGTTTAAACCTGACTCGCGAAGCCGGACATTCATTCGCCCGCGTCGTCCACAGTAAGGATACAACTGGCGGCGAGGTTGAGGCGACATTGGCCCGAACGGTCAAGGACATGACGAACGTATCCATTTGCGAGCGCGCCTTTGTGCTTGATATTTTGACGGACGACTCGGGCTGCCGCGGCGTCTTGGCGGTCTACAACGGCCGGCTGACGGCGTTTCTCGCGCCGGTCGTCATTCTGGCGGCCGGGGGCGTGGGGCAACTCTACGCCACGACAACCAATCCGCACATTTCGACCGGTGACGGGCTGGCTATGGCCTATCGGGCCGGCGCAATCCTGACGGATATCGAGTTCGTTCAGTTTCACCCGACAGCCCTAAATGTGGATGTGTCCCCGAGATTCCTCATTAGCGAGGCTGTTCGGGGCGAGGGCGCTTACCTGGAAGATAAGAACGGCGTTCGCTTTATGGTAGGCCGGCATAAATTGGCGGAACTGGCCCCGCGCGACGTCGTCGTCCGGGAAATGGTCGTCCGGATGCGGGAAACCGATGACACTCAACTTTATCTTGATTGCCGTCATTTGGGACGCGAGTTTTTCAGCAAACGCTTTCCCGCCATCTACGAAGTGCTTGTCGAGCACGGTATTGACGTGGGGAAAGACTTAATCCCGGTCACGCCGGCCGCCCACTATATGAGCGGCGGGGTCAAGACGGATCTTGACGGGCGGACATGTATTCCGGGTTTATATGCCGTCGGGGAAGTCGCCTGCACGGGTGTGCACGGCGCCAACAGACTGGCCAGCAATTCATTGTTGGAGGGTCTGGTTTTCAGCCGCCGGGCGGCCGTCGCGGCGCAAGAAGACGTCGCGTGCGGGCAGCCGGCGGAACCGTTAACGAAACTCAGAAACATCATGGGTCCGAGCGCCGGCACGGAAAGCGCCGCTCGCTCGATTACCGCCCAGCTAAGAGATATTATGGAAGATAACGCCGGTGTGGTCCGTTCCGCCGACAGCTTGCGCAGAACGCTGGCCTTCATAGATAAGCGCTGGCATTATCTCAAACCGTCATCGGCTTGGGCGGCTGATTACGAATTGTCGAATATGATGACCGTGGGGATGCTTATTGCGACCGCCGCCTTGATTAGAGAGGAAAGCCGCGGTTCGCATTGGCGAGAGGATTTTCCGGAGGAGAACGACGCGCGCTGGCTACAGCATATCGGCCTGACGGCGGGCGGCGAAGAGCCTAACGTGGGATTATGGACTTAGCTGAACAGTATCTGACAAAAATCGTGGAAACGGCCATAAATGAAGACCTGGGATTGGCCGGTGACATAACCAGTCAGGCGATAATGCCCGACGACCGGCCTGGCTCCGCCGTTATTATCGCCAAACAGAACGGCGTGGTAGCCGGCTTGTTCGCCGCGGAAGCCGTGTTCAAGAGGATTGACCCCTCGCTTTTTTATGAAGACGCGGTTACCGACGGCGCTGTCGTCGAACCCGGACAAATCGTCGCCCGTGTGGACGGAAACCTGCTGTCCATTTTAACCGGAGAACGCGTCGCCTTGAACTTCCTCGGCCATCTTTCTGGAATAGCCACCCTGACCAGCCGTTATGTTACTAAGGCTTCGGCTTATGGCGTCGACGTTAAGGATACTCGCAAGACTCTCCCCGGTTTACGGCCGCTGGAGAAATACGCCGTCCTCGTAGGCGGGGGCAAGAACCACAGGTTCGGCTTGTACGACGCCGTTCTTATAAAGGAAAATCATATCAAGACCGCCGGCGGCGTAACCGAGGCGATTGACCTTATCCGGAAGAACCTTGAAGGTGACTTGGCCATAGAGATCGAGACCGAAACGCTCGAGCAGGTAAAAGAGGCGATTGAAGCCGGGGCGGATACGATTATGTTGGACAATATGGACGCCGAGATGATCGCGGAAGCGGTTAAGGCGATTGACGGACAAGCGACGGTGGAAGTGTCGGGCGGCGTCAACCTGGACAACATAGAAGATATTGCCAAGGCGGGTCCGGACTTTATTTCCGTCGGCGGTATCACGCAATCCGCGCCCGCTTTTGATTTCAGCCTTCTAACGACGCGGCGATGAGTCTAACTAGCCTGGTCGACTGGCTGATGCCATTCTTCGCCAGTTACGGATATCTGCTGATATTCCTCGGCGTCTTTCTGGAAAACTCGGCTGGGTTGGGCTTGATAATACCGGGCGAGACAATCCTAATCCTGGGTTCATTTTTTGCCGCTCGCGGCAGCCTTAATCTGGTCGCCGTTATCGTCATCGCTTTCGTCGGCGCCGTTATGGGGGATAATCTCGGTTATTATATCGGCCGGCGCGGCGGACGTCGTGTACTGCTTAAATACGGCAAATACGTTTTCATCAACCGCCATCGCCTGGCACATGTCGACCAATATTTTAAGAAACACGGCGGAAAAACCATCTTTATCGCCCGGTTTACCTCGTTTCTCCGCGCCTTGGCGGCGTTGGTCGCCGGCTCGGCCAAGATGCCTTACAAGCAGTTCTTTTTATACGATATTACAGGCGCCTTCATCTGGTCGATCGTCATTTCCTTGCTCGGATATTTCCTGGGCGGGAACTGGGACTTGATTGAAAAGGTTATCAAGAGGATGGGCTACGCCGCGTTCGCCCTCCTGATCATAGTAATCGCGGGCATATTCTTTTTCCGCTGGCGCGAAGGCCGGGGAAAGGCCGGGCTTGATGAAGATTTCGATCACTAAACTGGATACGGTATCGTCAACTCAGGATCATGCTAAACATCTGGCTGAAGGGGGAGCAACGGAAGGGACGGTTGTGGTTGCCCGCGTTCAGGACCATGGCCGCGGGCGCCTGGGACGGCGTTGGCTATCGCCGGAAGGCGGACTCTGGTTCTCTTTGATTCTACGGCCGGCGTGCCCTCCGGCGCGGGTCGCGGGATTGACGCTCTTGGCCGCGGTTTCGGTCACGGAAGCGATAAACGCAGAGACCGGCGTCAAGGCTGGAATAAAATGGCCGAACGATATCCTTATCGGCGACAAGAAGCTTGGCGGCGTCCTAACCGAGATGACCGCTACGATGAACGTTGTCGATTACGTAGTGATGGGTATAGGCCTTAATGTAAATGTGGCCACGGATAAATTCCCCCACGACTTATTGATGCCGGCAACGTCCTTACAGGAGGAGACCTCCCGGGAGGCGAACCTTGACGAGATTTTGGACGTCTGCCTGAAGAATCTGGCGCGTGATTACGAACTCTTCGGCGGCCACTTCAATGATATTATGTCGCGCTGGAAAGCCCTGTCACTGGTCCTCGGCCGGCAGGTTACGGTCTCGCAACCGGGGAAGTGCATATCGGGAACGGCGTTCGATGTCGACGGTGACGGAGCCCTTCTGGTCAGCGACGACCAGGGCGCTACTCACGTCGTCCATGCGGGCGATCTCTCAATTCTACGCTGATTGACAGAACCGCAGGTTAACTGGTAGTATTGGCGCATTGATAGAGCCATATAAGGAGGTTGTTTTGACAGAATACGGAAATGCCGAGAGGCTAAGAACGGTCCGACTTGGTTTGTATGTCAGACGTGAATCGCTATCACTGGCCGGCAAGATAACCCTGGCGCTGGCTTTTGCCTTAGCGATAGGCTTGTCGGCCCAGATAAGGATTCCACTGCCGTTTAGCCCGGTTCCGGTAACCGGCCAGACTTTCGCGGTTCTGGCGGCCGGCGTTCTGCTCGGACGCAAATGGGGCAGTTTCAGCCTGGCCTCGTATGTCGCTTTGGGAGCGGCGGGCATACCCTGGTTCAACGGCGGCGGCGCGGGAATGTCATTCATTGCCGGACCCACCGGCGGTTATCTGATCGGTTTCATCTTAGCGGCCGGCATCATCGGCTTCATTGTCGACAAATTCCCGGCGGCCCGCGGATTCCTGCCCATGCTGGCCATCATGCTGGCTGTAAACTTTGTCGTTATTTACGGCCTGGGATTGGCCTGGCTGGGCGTTTACCTGAGCGCGATCAAGGGCGCCACCGTAACGTTGCCGGCGCTGCTGGCCATGGGAGCGCTCCCGTTCATCGCGGGCGATACTGGCAAAGCAGTTTTGGCCGCGCTGATGGCTAAGACCGTTACACCGAAGGAAGAGTCTTTTTAGATAGTGGCTAAAGCAAAATTACTGCTGGCAATCGATGTCGGTAATACACAATCCGTCGCCGGCACCTATTCGGGCGACGCCCTAAAGCGGCATTGGCGGATTTCTACGCATCCCAGAAAAACCAGCGACGAATGGGCGTTGGTGATTTCCGAACTGATGACCTTGAACGGCGGTTCGTTGGACAAGGTCGACGATGTCGTCATGAGCTCGGTCGTGCCTGAGGCGACACAGGCTTTGGAAGCCATGTGCCGTAAGACGCTGCAGCTTGAGCCGATGATTGTCGGACCGGAGACACCGGCCGGTATCAAAATCGCGACCTCAAATCCGGCCGAAGTCGGCGCCGACCGCATTGTCAACGCCGCCGCCGCGTTCCGGTTCTACGGGGGGCCGACTATCATCGTTGACTTCGGGACGGCGACGACTTTTGACGCCATCTCCGCCGCCGGGGAGTATTTGGGCGGAGCCATCGCGCCCGGAATCGAAATTTCACTCGACGCGTTGTACTCCCGCGCGGCGCGCCTATCGGAAATCAAGCTGGAGACACCGCAGCATGTCATCGGCCGTGATACGACCGAGAGCATGCAGTCAGGCATCATATTCGGATACGCCGGCCAGGTCGATACCCTAGTCAGAAAGATATCCGTCGAACTCGGCGTCGGTCTGGACAAAATCAAGATCATCGCGACCGGCGGTTTAGCCGAAACTGTCGTCAAGGCCTGCGGCACAATAACCGTCCACGACCCCCTTCTAACCCTCAAAGGTCTTAAACTCATCTGGGATCTCAACCGCTAACATTCTTTACCGCTAAATCTGATTGTGCTATTCTTGTCCACAAACGTGTGCACATTTCTTAGGAAAGGTTTGTGCTGTTGCGCAAAGAGATCAAGATCGGCGACAAGATAATCAGCATGGAGAGGGCCAGTTCCCTCATCGACAAGATATTTGACCTGCGTTCCAGCGGTTCGACGCAAGAGGAAGTCGCGAAGATGCTGGGCGTCGAGCGGTCCTTTATCTCTCACTTGGAAGGCATCGGCGAAGTCAGGAAATCTAAGGAGATCGCGCTTATCGGTTCGAGCTTGGCCGACATCGAAAAGGTCGAGAATACGGCCGCTGGCCTAGGGATAGAGCATGTCTTCTTAAACCGCGATGGGACCGCCCGTATCGAGGACGCCCTCCAGGTTTTGGCGCTGTTAAAGAGCATCGACTTTATCATCTTCCTCGGACCGCCCAAAGAACATAAGTTGCTGGAAGCGGTTTTGGACAAAAAAATAATCGGAATACCCCCCGATAAGGAAAAGGAACTTGCCACAGTGCTAGCCGAATTCGCGGATAAACGAACGCGGCGCGCGTTTAGAACAGTAAGGAGAGGTGAAGCGAGTGAGCCAAAGAGAAGTGATCAGCGTAAGTATCGGCTCCTCAAACCGGAATCACGAAGTTGACGTAGAGCTTCTGGGACAGAGCTTCAAAATCAGGCGCGTCGGCACGGACGGCGATGTGGAAGCGGCTTTAAAGATGCTCAGTGAACTGGATGGCAAAGTCGACGCCTTCGGCTTGGGCGGCATATGTTTTTGCCTGGTCGGCCCGGGCGGACGGGAGAGCAAGATCCGATCGGCCAAGCCTTTCAGAAAAGCGGTCAAGAAGACGCCGCTGCTTGATGGAACAGGGTTAAAAAACACGCTTGAGCGTAACGCCGTGTACTATATGAGGGACGTCGAAGGCTTCGACTTCGTCGACAAGAAGGTCTTGATGGTCAGTGCCGTCGACCGTTTCGGGATGGCCGAGGCTTTAAGCGACGTGGGCTGCCGGATGATTTTCGGCGATTTGATTTTCGGCCTGAAGATTCCTATCGCGATCAAGAGCATGCGCCAGTTCAGAATCCTGGCTAGGGTTATGCTTCCCGTAGCGACCAAGCTGCCTTTCAAGGTGCTCTACCCGACGGGGACAGAGCAAAACGAGACTTCGCCGGAGAAGTTCGCCAAGTACTTTAATAAAGCGGAGATAATCGCCGGCGACTACCTCTATATAAAGAAATACATGCCGGACGACATGACGGGGAAAGTGATTATTACGAACACCGTCACGGCGTCGGATGTTGCCGAGATGCGCCGGAGGGGCGTGTCGCTGTTAATAACGACAACGCCGGAATTCAACGGCCGGTCGTTCGGCACCAACGTCATGGAGGCGACCTGCGTGGCGCTTTTGGATAAGGATCCGGAAGAGGTAACGCCGGAAGACTACTACGAAATCCTGAAACGACTGGGCTTTAAGCCGAGGATCGAGAGATGGTGACATCGGGATGACAGACAAGCAAAAAGACGTCGTCAGCGTAAGCCTAGGCTCATCCAGCAGGGACCACGAAGTTGAAGTGGACCTCTTGGGGCAGAAATTCAAGATAAAACGCGTCGGGACCGACGGGGACATAAAAAAAGCCAAAAAGATGATAAAGGAACTGGACGGCAGCGTCGATGCTTTCGGCCTAGGGGGCATTGACTTATACCTGTTCGCGCCAGGGGGTAAGAGGTATAAGATTCGCGAGGCTAAGAAGTTTAAGAAGCTGGCTAAAAAGAGCGACATGGTTGACGGATCGGGGCTGAAAAACACCCTGGAGCGCAAGACCATCGAGTATATGAAGGACGAAGAGGATTTTCAGTTCGTCGACAAGAAGGTCTTGATGGTCAGCGCCGTCGACCGTTTCGGGATGGCCGAGGCGCTGCACGAAGCCGGCGCCAAGATGGTCTTCGGCGACCTGATTTTCGGTCTAAAAATCCCGGTGGCCATCCGCAGCATGCGGCAGTTCGAGATCCTGGCCCGCATTCTGCTGCCGGTCGCCACCAAGCTGCCTTTTAAGGTCCTTTATCCGACCGGCTCCGAACAAGACAAGAAACCGCGCGACAAATACGGCAAGTATTATCGCGAAGCGGACATAATCGCCGGCGACTACCTGTTCATCAAGAAGTATATGCCGCAGGATATGGAGGGCAAGGTTATCATCACTAACACCGTTACGCCCGCCGACGTAGAGGAGCTCAAGAAACGTGGGGTAGCTTTGCTGATAACGACGACGCCGGAGTTCGAAGGCCGGTCGTTCGGCACAAACGTTATGGAGGCGACCTGTGTCGCGCTGCTCGGTAAGAACGCCGACGACATAACCCCCGAAGACTATCTAGAGGTTCTGCAGAAGCTAGGATTTAAGCCCAGGGTGGAGAGACTTGCCGAAACTGAAGACTAGATCCTCGAACAGCCTAAAAGGCAGAATAAAGCCGAGACAAGCTCGAAAGGCAGCGTCTCCTGATGTTGAGAAGTTTGCTTTTATCATCCATCCGCTGGATATGGGCATTGTGACCAGGCGCTATAAAATAGCGAACCGGATTCCGGAACGGATAACGGCCTCTATGATCAAACGAAAGAAACCCTGGGCAATATCCGAGATCACCGGCATCAAATCAAAAACGGGACGAGAGGCCATCGGCTGGTTTGTCGTTGTTCCCCTTTTACCGTCGCAGATTCTCAACCTGCGAGAGAAATTCGTATTCAAGAAGATTATTAAGGGCGCCGAAGTGGCGGCCAAACTAGGCGCCGGCATCGTCGGCCTGGGCGCTTTTACCGCGCTGGTCGGAGGCGCCGGGAAAGAGATCGCCGACGCGTCGGAGATTGCCGTGACGACCGGAAACACTTACACGGTGGCGACGGCCATCGAGGGCGCGCAGAAAGCCTCGGCTTTGATGGGCATCGAGATGCCGCAGGCGACCGTAGCCGTTATCGGCGCGACCGGTAGTATCGGCAAGATAGCCACCAATATCTTAAGTCGCGAAGCCGGCTTGACCTATGTTGTAGGCCGGGACATGGCCAGGCTGGAAGCGTTGCGCGACGAGTTGCCGGGCAATGTCGTGGCAACCATCAATATCTCAGACGCCGTCCGGCGAGCCGACATTATTGTCTCCGTATCCAGCGCGGTAGACGCGATCATCAACCCGGCCGACATCAAGCCGGGCGCGGTCGTTTGTGATGTCGCCAGACCGCGGGATATCGCCGAGGTCGTAGCGGAAACGAGAAACGATGTCCTGGTAATCGACGGGGGCGTCGTCAAGGTTCCCGGTCACGTGGATTTTCATTTTGACATAGGTTTGCCGAAAGGACTGGCCTTGGCGTGCATGGCTGAAACGATGATACTTGCCCTGGAGGGACGGTACGAAGACTACACCATCGGCCGGGAGATCTCGGTCGAACAGGTTCGCGAGATGCAGGCTATGGCCGCCAAGCACGGTTTTGAACTAGCCGGCTTTCGCAGTTTTGAGAAAGCGCTAACCGATGACCAGGTTCGGAACATACGCCGTAACGCGGCCAAAGCCTTGAGAAAAAACTCTGTTACATTACCGACCTAAATCGGTTATAATTAGTCTCACTTTTTATAGGGGCGCTGCCGCGCGTATCACGGCGGGCAGTGCTTTATTGTTGATAACGGAGGATAACAGCGAGTGCCCAAGGAAATCATTCTAACTAAACACGGCAAGGAGATGCTCGAAGAAGAGCTGGCCGACTTAACGAACGTGAGACGCAAGGAAGTCGCCAAGCGACTCAAGGAAGCCAAGGATTTCGGCGATATCTCCGAGAACTCCGAATACGAGGACGCGAAGAACGAGCAAGCCTTTATCGAAGGCAGGATCTCGGAAGTCCAGCACATTCTTGCTAACGCGGAAATAGTCAGCGAACCCAAGGGAAAGAAAGACAAAGTCAGGCTGGGCTTGGTGGCGACGTTGAGGGATATGGAAACCAGGAAGGTCCATAATTTCCGGATCGTCGGCTCGTTCGAGGCGGACCCCGATCTTATGCAGATATCTCATGAGTCACCGGTCGGCCAGGCTATTCTGGGTAAGAAGGTCGGCGATATCGTGGAAATCGAACTTCCTCACGGGTCTCTAAGGTATAAGGTAGAGGATATTAAGAAATGACCGAAGAGCTGAACGATCTAATCGTTCACCGGCTCCAAAAACTCGAGCACGCCCGCGACTCGGGCGACGATCCCTATAAATCCGCGTACGAACGCACCGCCTTGGTCGCCGAGATTGAAACCAAACACGGTTCCATCGAGGCCGGCCAGCATACAGGTGACAAGGTCAGCATTGCCGGCCGGCTTATGGCCCTTAGGCGGCACGGCAAGGCTAGCTTCGCGGAACTTGTTGACAGGACCGGCCGCATCCAGCTGTACCTGGCCGAGGACGTCTTGGGCGAAGCCGATTATGAGCGTTTTCTGACCTACGACATCGGCGACATCATCGGGGTGTCCGGCGAGGTCTTCAAAACCAAACGCGGCCAGTTATCCGTTGAGATCGCCGACTTTTCGTTGCTGACCAAGTCGATGCGGCCTCTGCCTGAGAAATGGCACGGCTTGCGCGATATCGAAACCCGCTACCGCCAGAGATATCTTGACCTCATTATGAATCCCGAAGTCAAAGAGACATTTGTGCGCAAAACGCAGATCATTGCCATCTTACGAAGGCTTCTGGACGAGCTGGGATTCATGGAAGTGGAAACGCCTATGTTGCACCCGATTCCGGGCGGCGCGGCGGCCAAGCCGTTTATTACACATCATCACGCGCTGGACTGCGATCTGTATTTGCGCATCGCGCCGGAACTCTATTTAAAGAGGCTTATCATAGGGGGATTGGAGCGCGTCTATGAAATAAACAAGAGTTTCCGCAACGAGGGCATTTCCATTAAACACAATCCTGAATTTCTTATGATCGAGGTTTACCAGGCTTACGCCGATTATCGCGACATGATGGATTTGACCGAGTCCTTGATTACGGGGGTTATCAAGGAGATCAAGGACTCGACCACCCTGGTCTATCAGGAAATCGAGCTTAACTTCACGCGGCCTTGGCGTAGACTGACGATGATCGACGCCATAAAAGAATTTACCGGCCGAGAGGTTTCTTTCGACACGAGCCTGGACAATTTGATTAAGGTCGCGGGTGAAATGAAAGTGGAGCTTAAGCCGCACCTGGGCAAAGGCGGTGTTATCACGGAGATTTACGAGAAAGCGGTCGAGCACCTGATCGAACAGCCGACCTTCGTCATCGATTACCCGCGGGAAACATCGCCACTGGCCCGGCAGCACCCGGACAATCCTGAGCTGACGGAGCGTTTTGAGCTTATTATTGCCGGGCGGGAAGTCGCCAACGCGTTCTCCGAGTTAACCGATCCCGGCGACCAGCGCAAGCGTTTTGAAGCCCAGTTAAAGAATAAGGAAGCAGGCGACGAGGAAGCCCATGAACTGGATGAGGACTTCATAGCGGCGTTGGAATACGGCATGCCGCCGGCCGGCGGCTTAGGCATAGGTGTAGATCGTCTGGTTATGTTAATCACCGACAGCGCGTCCATCCGCGACGTAATACTTTTCCCGCAGCTCAAACCCAAACACGCGGAAGACTAGGCACATTGACTATCAGCGTGTTTTTGGATAATCTTTCACAAGATAAATCATTCGTGTTTTCATCAAGGAGGGCTTTATGAGAAGGGCTTTGGCTCTTGTCACATCTACGTTTTTGTTTGTCCTGTTGACGGCTGTTCCGGCCGCCGCTTCGGGAGCGGTAGAGGGAGCCGGCGGTACGGTTAAGGTTTTGGAGGACTTCGCGATCATCGCCGCTATAGCGTTAGCCGCTGTCGTCGTGTGTTTTATCGCGGTTAAGACCGCCCGCAAACACGGCGGCAAGGACGAGGATGCGGAGAAGGGATAGTATGAAATCGCCAACACCATCAGTTTTGGTCGGTTCTATCCTCATAATGCTTTTAGCCCCGGACCGGCCTCGGCTTATTTGACCAACCGCAGCTGCCCTATACAGGGCGGTAAATCACCCGGCGCTTCCGCTATGCTATATTGGGCTTATAGCCCAAGGAGGCGAATTCTGAATGTTTGAACGCTTCACCGAACGGGCCCGACGCGTGGTTGTCCTGGCGCGCGAAGAAGCCCGGATGCTTAACCAGAATTACATCGGAACCGAGCACCTGCTGCTCGGCTTGATTCTCGAGGGCGAAGGCGTCGCCGCCAAAGCTCTGGAAAACCTGGATATCAGCCTGGAAGATGTACGGCTTCAGGTAGAGAAGATCATCGGCCGGGGCGAAGCCACCTCGATCGGCCATATCCCGTTTACTCCTAGGGCCAAGAAGGTCCTTGAATTATCCCTGCGCGAAGCCTTGCAGCTAGGTCACAACTATATCGGGACCGAACACATCCTGCTTGGCTTGATTCGAGAGGGGGAGGGTGTCGCCGCCCGAGTTTTAATAAACCTGGGCGCCGACCTGGAACGCGTACGCAACGAGGTCATCCAACTCCTGTCCGGGGCCTATACGGCCAGCGGCGCAGCCCCTACGGCTACGCCGAAAGAAGCCGGCGCGAAGAACGCTCTGTTGGATCAGTTCGGCCGCGACTTGACGCAGATGGCCCAGGACAGCAAGCTCGATCCGGTCATCGGCCGGAAGACGGAGATCGACCGCGTCATGCAGATCCTGTCCCGCCGGACCAAGAATAATCCGGTTCTGATCGGCGAACCGGGCGTCGGCAAGACAGCCGTCGTCGAAGGTTTCGCCCAAGCGATTGTCCAAGGCCGCGTCCCGGAGAGTCTTAAGGGCAAACGGCTGTATACGCTGGATTTAGGCGCGCTGGTCGCCGGTTCGCGCTATCGGGGCGACTTCGAGGAACGATTGAAGAAGCTCTTAAAAGAGATCCGGGCGCGGGGCGACGTTATCATCTTTATCGACGAAGTCCACAACCTGGTCGGAGCAGGCGCCGCGGAAGGCGCCATCGACGCCGCCAGTATCCTAAAACCGGCGCTCGCCAGGGGCGAACTCCAGACGATCGGCGCGACCACTCTCGACGAATACCGTAAATATTTGGAAAAAGACGCCGCCCTGGAACGCCGCTTTCAACCCGTCCTAGTCGGCGAACCGAGCGTGGACGAAACGATTGAGATTTTGGGCGGCTTGCGCGACCGTTACGAGGCGCATCATGGGGTAACCATTACCGACGACGCGCTGTTCGCCGCCGGCCACCTGGCCGAACGCTATATCTCCGAGAGATTTCTGCCGGATAAGGCCATTGATCTTATCGACGAGGCGGCCAGCCGGATCAAGATCCGGAGCATGACGGCGCCGCCTGATTTCCGGGAGATGGAAGAGCGGTTGAAGCGGCTGCGGCAGGAAAAAGAGTCGGCCATCGAAGCCCAGGAATACGAGAAAGCGGCCAATCTCCGCGATCGAGAGAGAAAGCTCCTTTTCGAGAAGATGCAGATGGAGAAGGAATGGAAGAAACCCGCCTCAGGCCGTCGCGTTAAGGTCACGGAAAAAGATATCGCCGAAGTCGTTAGCCAATGGACAGGCATCCCTGTTCACGAGCTGACCGAGGAAGAATCGGAAAAACTGATGCGCATGGAAGACGCGCTCCATATGAGGATCGTCGGACAGGACGAGGCGGTCAAAGCCATCTCCCGGGCCATCAGGCGCGGCCGGGCCGGCTTGAAGGATCCGCGGCGGCCGACCGGTTCCTTTATATTCCTTGGCCCGTCGGGTGTCGGCAAAACGGAGCTCGCCAGGACTTTGGCTGAGTTTCTGTTCGGCGATGAGGACGCTTTGATTCAGCTCGACATGAGCGAATACATGGAGAAGCATTCGGTTTCGCGGTTGGTCGGCTCGCCGCCGGGCTACGTCGGGTACGAGGAAGGCGGTCAGCTGTCGGAAGCGGTCCGTCGCCGTCCGTATTCGGTCGTTCTCTTGGACGAGATCGAGAAAGCGCATCCGGACGTTTTTAACATCCTGTTACAGATACTTGAGGACGGGCGGTTGACCGATAACCAGGGCCATGCCGTCGATTTTCGCAACGCGGTTATAATTCTTACATCAAACCTAGGCACACGCGATATCAAGAAAGCGCGAGGCATGGGCTTTAAGGTGGCCGGCCACGGCGAAATCTCTTACGATGAAATGAAAGACAGCGTCATAGCTGAACTTAAACGGACTTTCCGACCCGAGTTCCTAAACCGTGTCGACGACGTTATCATCTTCCATGAGCTTAAACCGGCCGACATCAAGGTGATCGTCGACATTATGGTCGCCGGTCTGCAAGCGCGCTTGGGCGCGATCGGCCTTAAGATTAAACTGTCCGACGCCTCCAAGGACGTCTTAGCCAAAGAAGGATATGACCCTACCTTGGGCGCGAGACCGCTTAGACGGGCGCTCCAGCGGCTGGTTGAGGATCCGTTGAGCGAGACTATTCTAAAAAGTAAACCGAAGGCCGGCGAGACGATAACCATCGACGCCGCTGACGGAAAAATAGTCTTCGTCAAAGGCAAAGACGCCAAGCCGGAGAAACTGGTCGGCAGCAAGAAGAAAGATTAGGTAATGAAGACGGCCGGGACCGCTTATCGCTGCGGCGATTGCGGATATGTTTCTCTCCAATGGCTCGGCCGATGCCCGGAATGCGGCGAATGGAACTCTTTTATCGCCGAGGCCGCTACGCCGGTTAAAAGCGGTAAATCCAAAGCAAAAGCAGCCCGTTCAGGTATTTCTTCCGGCTTGCCCCAACCTCTAAATGTTGTCAGCGCCGCCGAAACCCCGCGCTTTACCAGCGGGTACGAGGAGTTGGACAGGGTTTTGGGCGGCGGCATCGTCCCGGGTTCGCTGGTGCTGCTTGGGGGCGAGCCCGGCATCGGTAAATCAACGCTTCTGCTTCAACTTGCCCTGCGTGTGGCGGACGCTGGCGAAACCGTGCTTATTGCCTCGGGCGAGGAATCCGAGAAACAGGTAAGAATGAGGGCCGACCGTTTAGGCCAGGCGGCCGACGGGCTTTATGTCGCGGCCGAAACGAACATCGAGCGAATAATCCAGTCCGCGGAGACGCTCACCCCGTCTGTCCTGGTCGTTGATTCCATTCAGACCATGAGCGATCCGGAAACCTCAGGCGGCGCGGGAAGCCTAAACCAGGTCAAGGAATGCACTCACCGCTTACTCACGGCGGCCAAGTCGGGCGGCACCGCGGTTTTTATTGTCGGACACGTCACCAAGGAAGGTGCGATCGCGGGTCCCCGCGTCCTCGAACACATGGTGGACACGGTTCTCTATTTCGAGGGCGAGCGGCACCAAAGCCACCGAATTGTTCGCGCCGTCAAGAACAGGTTCGGTTCGACAGACGAGATAGGCGTTTTTGACATGGGCGACTCGGGATTGAGAGAAGTCGCCAATCCGTCCGAGATATTCATCGCCGACAGGCGCCGGGGAACGCCCGGCAGCGTAGTCGTCGCCTCTATTGAAGGGACGCGTTCCTTCCTAGTCGAACTGCAGGCTTTGGCGGCGCCGACTTCATTAGCCTACCCGCGTCGCGTCGCGGCGGGACTTGATTACCAAAGATTGGCGCTGCTGACGGCGGTTTTAGAACGCCGGGCTGGATTAAAACTCGGGACTCAGGACGTCTACGTAAGCGCGGCGGGCGGTTTGAAAATTGTGGAACCGGCAGCTGACCTTGGAATCGCCCTAGCCATCGCCTCTGCCTTTAAAGGCAAGCCGCTGACGGCGGAGACGGTTGTTTTCGGGGAAATCGGCTTAAGCGGAGAGGTCAGATTCGTCTCGCACGCCGAACGCCGGATTAAGGAAGCGGCCAGGCTGGGTTTTAAGACAGCCATAGTGCCGCCGGGCGCGGCCAAGACCGGAATCAAAGGAATAGATATAATAGAGGTAACCAACGTCAGGGACGCGTTGAACCGGCTCTCGGCAAACTAGGAGGAGAATTGGACATATACAGGAACGAGCGTTTGGCGGCGATTTTAAGACGCGTCGCTCCCGGCACTCCGCTCAGGCAAAGTTGCGATCGGATAATCGCTTCCAAGCACGGCGCCCTCATCGTCTTAAGCAACCGGCCGGACGTCATGGCTTTGTTGCAGGGCGGGTTCGAGATAAACGCCGATTTTCTGTCGAGCAAACTATATGAGCTTGCCAAGATGGACGGGGCGATCATTATTTCGTCGGACTACAGCCGTATTCTCAGAGCCAACGTACATCTCGCTCCTGACATGTCCATAATCTCAAAGGAAACCGGAACCCGGTCGCGGACCGCCGAGCGAGTCGCCCGGCAAACCGGCGCGCCGGTTCTTTGCGTATCCGAGGAAATGGGCCAGATCTTCCTTTTTCTGGACGATATTAAATACACCCTGGAAGACATCAGGATTCTAATGTCGCGCGGGACACAAGCCCTACAGGCGTTGGAGAAATACCGGCTTCGATTAAACCAAGTTCTTAACCAGCTGACCAACCTCGAGTTCGAGGGGCTGGCGGCGCTGGAAGACGTGTTGGTCGCCGTCCAACGCTTAGAGATGGTCGAACGAATCTCTGAGGAGATATCCGGTTATGTGATCGAGCTCGGTGTGGATGGACGCTTAATCGAGCTCCAGCTTGACGAGCTGGTGTCCGGGATCAAAGTCGATTTCGATAATCTGCTGAAAGACTACTGTCGGTTAAAGAAGGGTTGTTCTGTTACCGACACCCAGAAGCGACTGGGGGATTTGGACGACGAAGAACTTTTGGATTATTCGACGATTGCGAGGATTTTGGGGTACGCCGGCAGCAAAGAGGCCATGTCACAGTATGTAACGCCGAAAGGCTACCGGATGCTCAGCCGGATTCCGCGTTTGTCGACATCCGTGATTAACCGCCTGGTGGAAAAGTTCGGTAATCTGAACAATATTATCCGAGCCGGGCGTCGTCAACTGGAAGCTGTCGAAGGCGTTGGCGTGACGCGCGCCCGTGTTCTCCAGGACGGTCTACGGCGGATGTCTGAAACAAACATGACATAGACCTGCTCTTTGTGCTAGAATAAGCACTCAAGGGGGCGATTTTATTGTACAAGATTGGCGAACGAGTGGTCTGTCCTCCCCATGGTGCTGCCGTCATCGAGGGCATCCAGGACAAATGGGTTCTGGGCGAGAAACGACAGTACTATATTATTAAACCCTTCTATGGTCACATCACCATCATGCTGCCTGTGGACAGCGCCCCGGAGCTAGGTTTGAGATCCGTCATCGAACCCCATGAAATCGACGGAGTCATGGCCGTCCTGGGACTGGAATGTTCCGATCTTCCCGCCAACTGGAACCAGCGGTTTAAAGAAAACTGGCGCAAGCTTGGCAGCGGTAATATTCTCGAGGTGGCCGAGGTTGTCAGGGACTTAAGCTCGATCGAACGGAACAAAGCCCTGTCCGCTAAGGAAAAGGACCTGCTAAAGCAAGCCCGCAGAACTCTCATCAGTGAACTCGTATTCGCTCGTAACGTAGAGGAGAGCGAAGCTATCAGGGCCATCGAAGCGGCCCTATAACCTATAACTCAGTCGCGAGGCTGGCGTATTCATTCCAAACCACATCAAGCCGGTCTTGTTTTATTCCGCGATTATCCGTAATCTGTTAACGTATGCGGAGGTGAGATAGAGAAACAAAAACGTTTATATCCTTTTATAGAAACACCGGACAAGGAGCGTCGATGGTTATATTTTTTCGCTTTGTCTTTATTGTTTTAGGCGCCACTGCCGGATGGGAGAGCGGTCAGAATTTATTGAAAGCGCTTTCCTTAACGAGCTCGATAACTCTGCAAGCTGCGACCATTTTGGCCGTCATGACCATATTCGGCGGCGCGGGGTACGTGCTCGGCGGCATTTTCGGACGCGCGTTCGAGGAGCTAATGCAGTCAATCGAGAACCGGCTGCAGCAATACTCGGGCACAGATATCCTATTTTCCGTCGCAGGTCTTATAATCGGTCTGTTGGCGGCGTTCTTCCTCTCATTCGGTCTAGTCTATCTTCCTTACGGGACGTGGTTTGTCGTCTTCGGCTTTATCATTTTGGGCGGCATTGGATTACTGGTCGGGTTCGTTAAACGCGATGACCTGGCAGTGATGTTCAGAATGGGTAAAGTCGGACCTAAGAGCGAGCCGGGGGAGCCGGCCAGAAGCCCCAAATTAGTCGACACAAGCGCCATTATCGACGGCCGCATCATCGATATCGCTTCAGCGGGTTTTGTTGAAGGCACGCTGATCGTGCCCCGCTTTGTTCTGGACGAGCTGCAACTCATTTCGGACTCGACAGATTCATTACGCCGCCAAAGAGGCCGCCGCGGCCTTGATATACTCAACAACCTCAAAAAAGAAGGCGACTCGAAAATCAATATCCTGGAGAAGGACTACAAGGATATTACCGGCGTCGACAGCAAACTGGTAAAGCTGGCCAAGGATCTCGACGGCACCGTTATCACGGTCGACTACAACTTAAACAAGGTCGCTCGCTTGCAGGGCGTTAAGGTGCTTAACGTTAACGAGCTGGCCAACGCGCTGAAAGCGATCGTGCTGCCGGGCGAGGAAATGGCCGTCCGCGTCGTCAAGGAAGGGAAAGAAGCCAACCAGGGAGTCGCATATTTAGACGACGGCACCATGGTTGTCGTAGAAGACGGCCGGAAGTTGATAGGCAAGGACATCACCGGTCTGGTAACGAGCGCGCTGCAGACACCGGCGGGGCGGATGGTTTTTGTGAGGCCGAAAAAGTGAACGTAACGATTATTCCGGCAGCCGGACGCGGCAAGCGTATGGCCTCGCCGACAAGCAAACAGTTCCTGATTCTGGCAGGGAAGCCTGTGTTAGCCCACACCCTGGCCGCCTTCGAGGAAGCAAAGCTGGTAGACAGCGTTATCGTGGTCGGCAAAGCCAAGGACATAGAATTCTGCAAGAACAGAATCGTTAAGAAATTCGGATTCAAGAAGATCATCGGCTATGTGATCGGGGGCCGGCGGAGGCAGGATTCCGTGGCCAACGCGCTTATGGCCCTGCCGCCGGAGACGAAAACCGTCATCGTGCATGATGCCGCGCGGCCGCTTGTTACACCGGAATTGATCGATAAAGCGATCAAAGAGGCCAAGCACTGGCCGGCGTTGACGGTCGGCTTACCGGTCAAGAATACGATAAAGAGAATAACCACAGACGAGCTTGTCGAATACACGTTGGACCGGCCGAGACTGTGGACGATTCAAACACCCCAGGTGTTCAAGGCGGACGTCCTTATGCACGCCCATCGAGTCGCGAAGACAGACAAGCTATGGGGGACGGACGACACCATGCTGGTCGAGAAGACCGGCAAACCAGTACGTGTCATCCTGGGCTCCGAAGAGAACATCAAGATAACGACGCCCATAGATATGTTAATTGCCGAAGCCATTATAGCCAAACGAAAGAAGGGGAAATAATGTACAGGATTGGTACCGGATACGACGCGCACCGTTTTGTGCAGAACCGAGACCTTGTTTTAGGCGGCGTTAACATTCCATTCAAATACGGTCTGGCCGGCTGGTCGGACGCTGACGTTTTATGTCACGCTATGGCCGACGCGGTTCTGGGCGCCGCAGCCGCCGGCGATATCGGCCATTATTTCGCGCCGAACGATCCGCGTTGGAAAGGCGTGTCCAGTATCGAGCTATTAAAAAAAGTCAGAGAGATAATCGATGAACGTGGGTATGAGGTAGTAAACGTCGATAGCGTTCTGATTATGGAGGAACCTAAGGTCGGCGACTATAGGCGGGAGATGGGCCAGAATATAGGCGCAGCTTTGGGCATCGATCCGCGAGCGGTCGGAGTCAAAGCGACAACAACTGAAGGCCTCGGCTTTGTCGGCGAAGGCCAAGGCGCGGCCGCCCAGGCCGTCGCCCTTATTAAAATAAAAGATAAGAAATAAAATATAAGAGATCAAGAATGCCAAATCTGACCGAAGATAGAGAATATTCTTCGTGTGAGCGAGCCCAAGCGAGCGAGTTGAGAAGCACCGTTGAGCCTTTTCAGTGATATAAGATTAGCTAAGCAAAGAGATCCAGCTGCTCGCAACGGACTGGAGATATTTCTCACCTACCCCGGCTTGCATGCTGTTTGGTCGCATCGGATCGCCCACTTTCTTTGGCGCGCCCGGTTAAAATTGATTGCCAGGCTGGCAAGCCAGTTCAACAGGTTTGTTACCGGAATCGAGATCCATCCAGCCGCGGTAATAGGCCGCCGGTTTTTTATCGATCACGGCCTGGGCGTCGTCGTCGGGGCTACTTCGATTGTCGGCGACGATGTAACCCTGTACCAGGGTGTAACCTTGGGCGGCACGGGCAAAGAGAAGGGTAAGCGGCATCCGACCTTGGAGGACCGGGTCGTAGTCGCGGCCGGGGCGAAGGTTCTGGGGAACATAACAATCGGACATGATTCGAATGTCGGCGCCGGAGCGGTGGTAATAAAATCCGTGCCTCCTAACTCGACGGTCGTCGGGGTGCCGGGAAGGTTCGTCGTGCACCGGGGACGCGAGATCCCGACAACGGATCTCCATCACGAGAGGCTGCCGGATCCGGTCGCCGAGATGTTCAGGCACATCGAAAGGCGCTTAGACGGGTTGGACGACGAAATAGGCAAGTACGAGGGGAGCCAGGCCCGTGGGCATCAGGGTTCATAATACGCTGTCGGGGAAAAAGGAGGAATTCGTTCCCAGAGATCCCGGCAAAGTAGCCATGTATGTATGCGGGCCGACGGTTTATAACTATATTCACGTTGGCAACGCGCGCTGTTACCTGACTTTTGACATGATGCGGCGGTATCTTAAGCACCGCGGATATAAGGTTCTCTACGCGCAGAATTTTACGGATGTCGATGACAAGATTATCAACGCCGCAAACAGCGAGGGCGTCGACCCGGCTGATCTGGCCGAAAAATATATCAAAGCGTTCGAGGAGGATATGACCAGGCTCGACGTCGAGCCGCCCGACGTAACACCTAAGGCGACCGAGCATATCGAGGAAATGATCGAGATGATCGGCAGCCTGATCGATAAGGGGATTGCATACGAGGTCGACGGGGACGTCTATTACGAAGTCGATAAATTCCCCGGATATGGTAAACTCTCACACCGGTCGCTTGACGATATGCAGGCCGGCGCCAGGGTGGACGTGGACGAGCGCAAGCGAAACCCGATGGATTTCGCCCTTTGGAAAACGGCCAAACCGGGCGAACCCAGCTGGGGAAGTCCTTGGGGGCATGGCCGGCCCGGCTGGCACATCGAGTGTTCGGCGATGTCGCAGAGGTATTTGGGTTTTTCCTTCGACATCCACGGAGGCGGCCTGGACCTGATCTTTCCGCATCACGAAAACGAGATTGCGCAAGCCGAGGGCGCGACGGGACGCGAGCCGTTTGTCCGCTACTGGCTGCATAACGGTTTCGTTACCATGAGCGGAGAAAAGATGGCTAAATCAGTCGGGAACATCATCCGAGTGCGTGACGTTTTGGACGATGTCGATCCTCAAGCTGTCAAGATGTTGTTTCTTGGCACGCATTATCGGGGCCCCATCGATTTTAACGCCGGCAAGCTAAAAGAAGCCGAAGCCGCTTATAGCCGGCTGAACAACGTGATCGGCAATTTAGACCGGGCGATAGACGACTACAGAGAACCGGTAAAGGTCATGATGGGATCAGGCCAGGAAGCCTTACTGTATGAGGCGGCGCGCCGAACCGAAGAGGAATTCGTCGCGGCCATGGATGACGACTTCAATGCGCCGGACGCTCTGGGGACGCTGTTTATTTTAGCGCGCGACGTGAACTCGTACCTGAAAGACAGGACGCAATTATCTCTTGACGAAATGGATGCGCTGGACGCCGTCAAAAAGACGATTATCGACTTAGGCGCCGCGCTGGGACTTACTTTCCGAGGATTTCGGACAGAGCAAACAGATGCGGGGACTGGGATCGTCGTCTCGACCGAGGAAATCGAATCGATGATTAAAATGCGAAACCAAGCCAGAGAGGCCAAGGATTGGGCGGAGGCTGACCGCATCCGCGACGAACTGGCGGCTCTTGGCGTGACTATTGAGGATACCGCAACCGGCACCAAATACCGCGTCGGGAAAGGTAATTGATTGGCCGACAAAGACGAACTGCAGGTCAAGGCCGCCCAGCAGGGGGACAAAAGAGGTTTCGACGAGCTCTTGCGGCGCTATAAATCAATGGTCAAAACAAAGTCCCGGATTGTAGTGCCGCCGGGACTGGAGCGAGAAGACATCCTTCAAGAAGGCATGATCGGCCTGTTCAAGGCCATTCGCGACTACAGTCCGGCATCGGGCGCCCCCTTCGGGGCTTTTGCCGATATGTGTGTGGAGCGCCAGATCACGACCGCTATCCGGTCTGCGACGCGAAAAAAGCACACCCCGTTGAACTTGTCGTTACCGCTTGACGCAACCACGGCGGCGGAGGACAAAGACATGATGCGGGACTACAAAGCTGTCAACCCCCTTAAGTCACTGATCGATAAGGAAGAATTCAAGCGGGTTCGAAGAATACTGACAGAAAGGGAAGCGGCCGTCCTGGGACTCCGCCTGAACGGGAAGTCTTATCAGGAGATTTCCGTCTCGCTAGGCATCTCGGCCAAAGCGGTCGACAACGCTCTCCGGAGAGCGAGACAAAAACTCGGACAATAGAAGAATCGTACTTTGAGCTAGTCCTTATGTTTATCTTAAGGACGAGTCGAGAAGCCGCCTGTTATAATCATCTACAAGCCGGTGTAGCTCAGAGGTAGAGCAGGGGTTTTGTAAACCTCAGGCCGGGGGTTCGAATCCCTCCACCGGCTCCACTCGCAATAGACTCGCATGCCGCTTGCGGCCTACCATCGTTTGCCCGCCTCGCTCCCAAGAACTTAAGTCGCCACGGCGAACAAACAATGCTCTCCGCTCGTTAGTGTTCTGTCTGCATGCTCGATCGTATTATTCAGGGCGAGGGGCCTTGTTACGTGTAACAGGTCGTTCCAGCGCTTTCTGCCTGGCGTTTGACGCCGACGGTTCGGCGGAGGCGCGACGGCCGGCGGTTCGAATCCCTCCACCGGCTCCACTCATAATAGACTCGCATGCCGCCTGCCTGCCGGCAGGCGGCCTACCATCGTTAGTGCTTTGGGGTCAGGCCCTTTCTTCTAATGCGACAGGGCCTGACCCCGTGTTTCAAGTCGCCACAGCGAGCAAACAATGCTCTCCGCTCGTTAGTGTCTAGTCCGTATGCTCGATTTTTCCTTATCGGCAGCTTGCCTAACGTATTCGTTAGGCGGAGGCGCGACGGCCGGGTGGTTCGAGGAGAGAGAGTGCCCTATTACGTGTAAAAGTAATGTTCTAGCTTTTTTCTGTGGCAGGCGCGACGGCCTGGAGGTTAGAATAAATATAAGGAGTCACTAAAGTAACATCTGTTACAATCCGATAAAACTTATTGGGTGGTCTTCGATTGGGAGCTGTGCACTATGGATGCGACACTGTATCCCGGCAACAATTATCTTCGTGTCACGCTGATCTCAATACTTGTCGCCTGCCTGGTATTTTTCGGGGGTGGCTGGCTTTTTGTTAAGATTGTGGGCGCCACCCAGAACTCACGGGCAGTCGAAACGGAAGCGGCCGCCGCCGAACGGCCAGCCGACCTTAAACTGCCGGAAGATATCCCTTTATACAAGAGCGGCAACATTGACAGCGGTAAGGAAGTCGACGAGATACAGGTCTTTGTAATCGTTTTTACGTTGGGGTCGATAGAAGAGGTCAAAGATTATTATGAAATAGAAATGCCGGCGCGCGGCTGGCAGGCATACGCGGAAGGCTCCAATGCCAAACAATATCTAAAAACCGACGGCAAGAAAAAAGCGAGCATGGTCTGGCAGTATTACGCCGGTAAACCACGGCTCCGGTTAACGATCCGTGAGATGATACCTGAAATCTAATGCTATTATCTTCCTATGGCTTTTGATAAAAGGTTCTATGGCAAATGGGTGCTGTACACGGCGCTAGGCGAGCTTTTCGGGTTCTTAGCGCCGGTAGCGGCCGGCGTAATCGGCGCGTTGATTATCGGAGAGGCTACTTCGCCCTTGGGGATAGCCGCGACCTTGTTGTTAGCCGCCGTCGGCGGTTTGGGGGAAGGGTCGATTCTGGCCGCTTGGCAAGCGGCAATTCTTAAGAAGCGCTTGCCGGACCTGAACCGCGCAAGATTCATAATATATACGGCACTCGCGGCCGCGCTGGCCTGGATTATCGGAATGTCGCCCAGCACTATAAACAATTCCGTCGAATTGCCTGTTTGGGTTTGGATCGTCATCGGAATCATCGGTGTCCCGTTCTTTCTGGTCTCCATCGGCGGGGCGCAATGGCTGGAACTCCGTAAACATGTCAAGAAAGCCTGGATCTGGATAATCGCCAACGCGATCGCCTGGCCGGCCGGGGTAATGATTCCTGTCTTTGGCATCCAGCTGGTGCCGGACACCAGCGCCGTCTGGGTGTTCGTCGCCGCGGGGATTATTTCAGGTGTTATGATGGGCGCCGCCGTAGGCGCTATCACCGGCCTGTTTCTAGTAAACCTTTTAAAGCGTCATCCTGGGCGAGCGTCCTGCGAACAGTCATCCTGGGGTTCGACCGATTAAGTCGAATCGCAGGAACTCAGACGTAGCTGTCGCTCCAGCTAAAATCGTGCCTTGTAGGTCAGAAACAGGTACAGCCAGCTAATCTCGTGCATGGTGGATCAAATCGTACACCCAAAAACCTTGTCCGCCTTTTTCTCATCTGATATTATTAAGTGTTCGTGCGTCAAAGCGCGGGGGGATGCCCGAGTGGCCAAAGGGAGCAGACTGTAAATCTGCCGGCGAACGCCTTCGGAGGTTCAAATCCTCCTCCCCCCACCATCCTTCGCGGATGGACTCAGGCCTTGCGGCCTTCGTCCTTTCTGTCGCTACGGATGGCAGGCCAGCTTGATATAGGGGCGAAGGATGGTGCCCTCCGAAGCAGACGGCAGGAGCCGCTTATCAAGGCGACTGCGTCTTAAGCAAAGGAGGGTGTCACGAAAAAATGGCTGGGGTAGCTCAGGGGTAGAGCAGCTGCATGGTAAGCAGCAGGCCGGGGGTTCAAATCCCCCCTCCAGCTCCAGGCTTGAAGCCCCGGCCTGAGAGGGATTCTTAAGGGGGAGAGGCTTCCCCTTAAGACTATGTTTAGGAAGGGGAGATTTCAGAGGGGAAACCTTGGTTGCCCCTCTGAGGAGTGGAGGCAGTTGGGTGACTACGCGACGGCCGGGCGGTTCAAATCCCCCCTCCAGCTCCAGCGAATCAGCTGCGCTAATTAGCAGTAGTTAGTAATTAGTTGTTAGAGGTTAGAAGAACAGTTAGATGGGTCTAACGACTAACTTCCAATAGCTAACGACTATGTGGCGGTGTAGCTCAGTTGGCAAGAGCACGCGGTTCATACCCGCGGAGTCGGAGGTTCGAGTCCTCCCACCGCTACCAAGTTTAGTAAGGAGAAAGCGGAATGGGCGCCAGCCAGCACTTAATGAGGCTGGTCCGCCTTTGGCGGAGTTCGAGTCCTCCCACCGCTACCATTCTTGGCGAATAGCCGAGAGCCAAGGGCAAAGAGCCGGTACTAAGTACTTGCTCTACGCTCTAAGCCCTATGCTCTAAGCCACTAAGGAGGAAATATGGCTAAGCAGAAATTCGAGAGGACCAAGCCGCACCTGAACATCGGCACCATCGGTCACGTCGACCACGGCAAGACGACCTTGACGGCGGCCATCACGACGTGCCTTCACAAGGCGGGCATGAACGTCGCCGAGAGGAGCTTCGACTCCATCGACAACGCTCCCGAGGAGCGCGAGCGCGGCATAACCATCGCCATCGCCCACGTCGAGTTCGAGACGGAGAAGCGCCACTACGCTCACATCGACTGCCCGGGACACGCCGACTACATCAAGAACATGATCACCGGAGCGGCCCAGATGGACGGGGCCATCCTGGTGGTATCGGCCGCCGACGGCCCGATGCCGCAGACCCGCGAGCACATCCTGTTGGCGAGGCAGGTCGGCGTCCCCTACATCATCGTCTTCATGAATAAGACCGACATGGTCGACGACCCGGAACTCCTGGACCTGGTCGAGATGGAAGTCAGGGACTTGCTCACCGAGTACGAGTTCCCGGGCGACGACATCCCGGTCATCCGGGGGAGTGCCCTGAAAGCGCTGGAGAGCAAGTGCGAAGATCCCAAGACCTGTGACGACTGCAAGCCCGTCATGGAATTGATGGACTCGGTCGACTCCTATATCCCCACCCCCGCCCGTGACGTGGACAAGCCGTTCTTGATGAGTGTGGAAGACGTCTTCACCATCACCGGCCGCGGCACCGTCGCGACGGGCCGAGTGGAGAGGGGCAAGATCAAGGTCGGCGAGGAAGTCGAGATCGTCGGCATCCGCCCCGAGACCAAGAAAACGGTCGCCACAGGGCTGGAGATGTTCAGGAAGTTACTCGACGAAGCCGAAGCCGGCGACAACGTTGGCGTGCTTCTAAGAGGTGTGGAGAAAGACGAGATCGAGCGGGGACAGGTCCTGGCCAAGCCGGGGAGCATCACCCCTCACACCGAGTTCACCGGCCAGGCCTACATCCTGACCAAGGAAGAAGGCGGGCGTCACACCCCGTTCTTCTCAGGATATCGGCCCCAGTTCTACTTCAGGACGACCGACGTCACCGGCGTCGTGACCTTGCCTTCCGGGACCGAGATGGTCATGCCGGGAGATAACACGGTGATGGAAGTCGTGCTTATAGCCCCGATCGCCATGGAAGAAGGCCTGCGCTTCGCCATCCGCGAAGGCGGCCGCACCGTCGGCGCCGGGCGCGTCACGAAGATCAAGAAATAGCGGAGAGCTAAGGGTGGAGGGCGGAGAGTACTGGTTCTACGCCATCGGCTCTAAGCTCTAAGCAGGCAAAGGAGTAATATTGAGAGTAACCGTGACCATGGCTTGCACCGAGTGCAAGCGGCGTAATTATACGTCGACCAAGAACAAAAACAACGACGCGGATAGGATTGAGCTTAAGAAATATTGTCCGTGGTGCAAAAAACATACTTTACATAAAGAGACGCGGTAGGGTACAATTACATACACGGCAGGTCATCGCGTTTACTAGAAACGCGCGATGGCTTGTCTTGCTTTGTCTTTTTTGCATCTGTGTAGGCCTGTAGCTCCAATTGGTTAGAGCGCCGGTCTCCAAAACCGGATGTTGGGGGTTCGAATCCCTCCAGGCCTGCCAGTTCTTCAGGCGGGGCCGCACTGTAAGGAGAACCGGGAAGACATTTACGGCCAAGGGTTACTTGCGTTTAAGGAAAGGTAATAACGATGGCGGTTTCCAGAAAACTAAGACGGGAAATGGAACGGTCTCAGTCGCAGAAAAAATCCGCGGCGCCGACCAAGAAGAAACCGCAACAAGGCGGGCCGCCTAAAAAGCGAACGACTCCGATACAGTTCCTGCGTGAAGTTCGCGCGGAGCTGAAGAAAGTCACCTGGCCGACGCGAACGGAACTGATCCAATCGACCTTGATGGTCCTGGTCATCCTGCTCGCGCTCACGGGTGCTATCTATGTAATGGATTTGGTGTTCGCCCAGGCAGCGACGCTTTTAACGAAATAGGCCTTGAGGGGGATTTGATAATCACGATGGCACGGCAAGCTTCAGTGACAACGGAAAAGAACTGGTACGTGGTTCATACCTATGCCGGCTATGAGAACAAGGTCAAGGCGAATCTGGAGAGCCGGATTACCTCCATGGATATGGAGGACAAGATTTTTGGGATCGTCATCCCCGTAGAAGATGTTGTGGAGATAAAAGGCCGCAAGAAGACTATCACCCAGAAACGGGTATTCCCGGGATATATCCTGGTCGAAATGCGTTTAGACGACGATTCCTGGTTCGTCGTCAGGAATACGCCGGGAGTCACCGGATTTGTCGGAGCCGGCGCTAAGCCGACGCCCCTTAGCCAGGGCGAGGTCGACAAGATTATCCGCCGCGAGGGTTTCGAGAAGCCTAAGCCGAAAACGGAGTTCGAGGTCGGCCAGAGCGTTCGGGTCATTAAAGGCCCGTTTGTCGATTTCTCGGGCAAAATCAACGAGATCGAGGTCGAGAAAGGCAAGCTGAAAGTCTATATCGAGATATTCGGGCGGGAGACGCTGGTCGAACTAGGGTTTGACCAGGTCGCCAAGCTCTAAAAGCACACCGCGCGAGGAGGATACATGGCAAAGAAAGTCTTGAGCTTGATTAAGCTGCACATACCAGCCGGTCAAGCCACACCCGCGCCGCCTGTCGGCCCCGCCTTGGGTCAACACGCGGTCAACATCATGGAGTTCTGCAAGGCGTTTAACGACGCCACCAAAGACCAGGCCGGAAACATCATCCCGGTTGTCATCACGGTTTACGAGGACCGCAGCTTCACCTTCATCACGAAAACGCCGCCGGCGGCCGAGCTTATCAAGAAAGCCGCGGGACTGGAGAAGGGTAGCGGCGAGCCGCACATGGACAAGGTCGGTGCGATTTCCAAGGATCAGGTCAAGGAGATTGCCGAGCTAAAAATGAAGGACCTGAACGCGGGCAGCGTTGAAGCGGCCATGCGGATAATCGAAGGCACCGCCCGCAGCATGGGCGTCGAGATCTCTTAAGGGGGGCGGCTTATGAAAAGAGGCAAAACATACAACGCGGCCGCCGCTAAAGTGGAAGCGGATAAGATTTACACGCCGCTGGACGCGATCAAGATCATTAAGGAAAACGCCACGGCCAAGTTCGACGAGACGGTAGATATCGCCATCCGCCTGGGGCTGGACACAAGGAAAGCCGACCAGCAGGTCAGAGGCACGGTTATTCTGCCTAATGGCACCGGCCGTTCGGTTCGCGTCGCGGTCTTCGCCCAGGGTGAGAAAGCGCGCGAAGCGATGGACGCCGGCGCCGACGTAGTCGGGGCGGAAGACCTGGCCGAAGAGGTAACGAAAGGCCGGGCGGATTTTGACGTCGCCATCGCTACGCCCGACATGATGGGAACGGTCGGGAAGCTAGGCAAGGTGCTGGGTCCCCGGGGCTTGATGCCGAATCCGAAAACCGGCACCGTTACCTTCGACATTGGCAAGGCGGTCAAGGACAGCAAGATGGGCAAGGTGGAATACCGTGCCGACAAATTCGGCATAGTCCATTTGGTTATCGGCAAAAGGTCGTTCGAAGAAACGGCTTTGGCCGATAACTACAAAACATTGATGGACGAGATAATTAGGGCAAAACCGGCGGGGGCTAAAGGCCGTTACATCAAAGGCATAACCCTGTCGAGCACGATGGGTCCGGGCTTGAAGGTCGACCCGTCCAAAATCCGCGATCTCGCGGCGGAAGCGAGCTGATAGCGATGACGGAGACAACAATGGTGCGTCCGGAAAAAGTCGCCATCGTCGAGGAGATCCTCGAGAACCTGAACAAATCGACGACGGCGGTTTTGGCGGACTATCGGGGTTTAACCGCCGCGGAAATGACGGAGCTCCGCAAAGGGCTGCGCGATGCCGGAATCAATTTTAAGATTTTCAAGAACACGCTGGCGACAATCGCGGCGCGGCAAGCCGGCTTGGACGACCTGGAGGGAATGTTGGTCGGACCGACCGCGATCGCCTTCGGGTTTGACGATCCGATCGCTGTAGCCAAGATATTGAACGATTTCGCCAATAAGCACGACGCCCTGGAAATCAAAGGCGGGGTCATCGAACACCAGGTAATCGACCAAGAGAAGGTCGTGGCCTTGGCTAAATTGCCCGGCCGCGAGCAGTTGATCGCCCAGTTCGTCGGACTTTTGAACCAGCCGATTGTCAGGCTGGTCACAGTGCTGAATAAGCCGGTCCAGGACTTGGCTTTTGCCTTGAACGCGGTCGCGCAGAATAAACGGTAGACCATTTTTCAAAGAAGACCCCAAGGAGGTACTTCAGTAATGGCAGACAAGAAAGCCGCAACGAAAGACGAGATCCTCGAGACAATCAAGGGCATGAGCGTCCTTGAACTTTCCGAACTCGTCAAATCACTGGAAGATGAGTTCGGTGTTTCCGCCGCCGCCATGGCTCCGGTAGCCGTCGCGGGCGCGCCCGCCGCGGGCGCTGAACCGGCTGAGGAGAAGAGCGAGTTCGACGTCGTTCTGTCAGCGGTCGGCGACAAGAAAATCGAGGTCATCAAGGTGGTTCGCAGCGTTACGACTCTCGGCCTGAAAGAAGCCAAAGAGCTCGTAGACGGCGCCCCTAACACCGTCAAGGAGAAGGTCAACAAGGAAGAGGCCGCCAAACTCAAGGCGCAACTTGAGGAAGCCGGCGCGACCGTCGAGCTCAAATAACCCGACTTAACTTGCCGGGCTACAAGCTCTTCTCCTTAAGCAATCAAATATCGTATTCAAATCGCGCGGACGTGGTCGTCCGCATCATTGAGGTGGTTAACGCATGAAAGCTGACTCCGGCAGCCGCTCACGGATTAGCTTTGGCAAAATCCCCGTCAAACTGGAAGCGCCCGATCTCATCGCCCTGCAGAAGGATTCGTATGAGTGGTTTATCCAAGCGGGCTTACGCGAAGCGTTAGACGATGTTTCGCCCATCCAGGATTATACGGGTAATCTAGAACTCCATTTCGGCGAATACCGTTTTGGGGATATCGAGCATACAGTAGACGAATGTAAGGACCGGGGCATGCAGTACGGCGCCCGGCTTTACGTAACCATGATGTTCCATAACAAAAAAACCGGCGAGATGAAGGAGCAAGAGGTATTCATCGGCGATTTTCCGCTTATGACCGACAACGGCACCTTTGTTATCAAGGGTACCGAAAGAGTCGTGGTTTCCCAGCTTGTCCGGTCACCGGGCGTCTATTTCGACAAGGAAGACAATCTGGAGAACGACAAGACCGTTCACATTTGCCGGCTTATCCCCAACCGGGGCGCCTGGCTGGAATTTGAGACTGACCCGCATAAAAAGACCGAGACGCCGAAAGCCGTCTGGGCTCGTATCGACCGCCGGCGTAAAGTGCTGGTCACCGTGCTGCTGAAAGCGCTCGGTTTCGGCACCAACGATGACATCCTGGACATTTTCAATAACGATCCGGCTATTAAAAATACTTTGGATAAAGACCCGACCGACGACCGCGATAAAGCGCTGATAGAACTCTATAAGCATATGCGCCCGGGCGAACAGCAAAGCGTCGATTCGGCCGAGAACCTGATCAACTCGATGTTTTTTGACGGCCATCGCTATGACCTGGCGCGCGTCGGCCGCTATAAATTAAACAAGAAACTACACAATAAAGAAGGCAAAGGCGTGGAAGCCGGCCCGACCGTGTTGACCAAGGACGATATCCTGGCGGCTGTCAGGAAACTTGTGGATCTGGCCAACGGTTTGGGAGACGTCGACGACATCGACCACTTCGGCAACCGTCGGATTAAGACGGTCGGCGAGTTGATCCAGAATCAGTTCAGGATCGGCCTGTCGCGCGTTGAGAGGATCGTGCGCGAGCGTATGGCATCAACCAGCGAGGTCGAGACGATCACGCCGCAGACGCTGGTCAATGTGCGACCCATTTCCGCGGCCATCAAGGAATTCTTCGGCGGCAGCCCGCTGTCCCAGTTCATGGACCAGACGAACTCACTGGCCGGATTGACGCATCAGCGCCGGTTATCCGCTCTGGGTCCGGGCGGTCTGTCGAGGGAGCGCGCGGGCTTCGAGGTCCGCGACGTCCATCCGTCGCACTACGGTCGGATGTGTCCGATCGAAACCCCGGAAGGCCCGAATATCGGCCTTATCGGCTCACTGTCAACCTACGCCCGCATCAATTCGCTCGGCTTTATCGAAACGCCGTACCGCCGGGTCGAAAAGGGCATCGTTACCAGCAAGATCGAATACCTGACAGCCGACGAGGAAGATAAATACGTTATCGCCCAGGCGAACACGCCGGTAGACAACAAAGGCAAAATCACCCAGGAAAACGTCTTCGTCCGCGTTAAGGAAGAGGAAGTCCGGACGGCGACGCCCGACGAGGTAGATTATATGGACATCTCGCCGTTGCAGGTCGTCAGTGTCTCGGCCGGCTTGATTCCTTTCCTGGAACACGATGACGCCAACCGGGCGCTGATGGGATCCAACATGCAGCGTCAAGCGGTGCCGCTCCTCAGAAGCGAGGCTCCGCTAGTCGGAACAGGCATGGAGCAAAAGGTCGCTATCGACACGAAGAGCGTGCTCGTCGCTAAGGAAGACGGCGTGGTCACCAGGGTTTCAGCCGATGACGTCGAGGTCAAGAGCGGCCGGAAAACCCATGACTATAACCTTCTTAAGTACCGGCGCAGCAACCAGGGCACCTGCATCAATCAGAAAGCCGTCGTTACAGAAGGGCAAAAGATCAAGACCGGCGACGTTATCGCCGATGGGCCGAGTTCGGACCAGGGCGAACTGGCGCTGGGACGGAACTTGCTGGTCGCGTTCATGCCGTGGGAAGGATACAACTACGAGGACGCCATCATCATCAGCGAACGTCTGGTCAAGGATGACATCCTGACCTCGATTCATATAGAGGAATATGAGATAGAAGCGAAAGACACCAAACTTGGCCCGGAAGAAATCACGCGGGACATTCCCAACGTCGGCGAGGAGCTTTTGAAGGACCTTGACGAGCGCGGAATCGTTCGCGTTGGCGCCGAGGTGCGGCATAGCGACATCCTGGTCGGCAAGATCACGCCAAAGGGCGAGACCGAGCTGACCGCGGAGGAGCGGCTCCTGCGGGCCATTTTCGGCGAGAAAGCCAGGGAGGTCCGCGAGACCTCTTTGAAAGTGCCGCACGGAGACGAGGGTATCGTCATCGGAGTACGCGAGTTTCATCGCGACAAGGGCGGCGAGCTTAATCCCGGCGTTAACGAGAAAGTCGTCGTCTACGTCGCGCAGAAGCGGAAAGTCAGCGAGGGCGACAAGCTGGCCGGGCGCCACGGCAACAAGGGCGTTATTTCGGTCATCGTCCCCGAGGAGGACATGCCGTTCCTGCCGGACGGACGGCCGGTCGATATTGTTTTGAACCCGCTGGGCGTCCCGTCCCGGATGAACCTGGGCCAGATTATGGAGACGCACCTAGGCTGGGCGGCGCACGAAGGCTGGCCGCTCAAGGGTAAGCAATACGAGGGGATGAAAGCCCCTTATCACGTGGCGTGCCCGGTTTTTGACGGCGCGACCGAGGAAGACATAAGGACATCTTTAAAGAAAGCGGGTCTGCCGGAGGATAGCAAATCGATTCTCTACAACGGCAAGACGGGCGAGGCTTTCGACCAACCGATCAGCGTCGGTTATATCTACATGCTGAAGCTGCTGCACCTGGTCGACGACAAGATTCACGCTCGTTCGACAGGTCCGTATTCGCTTATAACCCAGCAGCCGCTGGGCGGCAAGGCGCAATTCGGCGGACAGAGGTTCGGCGAGATGGAGGTCTGGGCGCTGGAGGCTTATGGTGCCGCGTACACGCTCCAGGAAATCCTGACGGTCAAGTCTGACGACGTGGCCGGTCGTGTCCGTACCTACGAAGCCATCGTCAAGGGCGAGAATATTCCCGAACCCGGTATGCCGGAGTCGTTTAAGGTTCTCGTCAAAGAGATGCAGGGCTTGTGTCTGGATGTCGGCTTATACACCGCCGAAGGTCAGGAGATCACCGTCCTCCGCGAGGAAGACGAGGAACTCGGCCGGGCCATGCGGGCGTTGGGCGTCGACATCCAGCGCGAGGAGCCGTTGGGCGACGAAGAGTTGTTCGGCTTTGCCATCGAAGAGGCCGGCGGCGCTAAGGAAGAAGAAGAAGAAACGGAAGAAACGATAACCGCGGAAGACGCCAAGGCTGTCCTTGGCTCGCCCGGCGGCGATGAAATAGACGAATCTTAGGGGATGTGATTTAACAAGTGGCGGAAATCCAGGATTTCGAGGAATTTCGAATCGGTATTGTTTCCCCCGAACGGATCAGGGCTTGGTCCAACGGGGAGGTTAAGAAACCCGAAACCATAAACTACAGAACCCTCAAGCCTGAGCGCGACGGCCTGTTCTGCGAAAAGATTTTCGGGCCGACCAAGGATTGGGAGTGCTACTGCGGTAAGTACAAGAAAGTCCGGTTCAAGGGCATCATCTGCGAAAAGTGCGGGGTTGAAATCACCCGGGCGAGGGTGCGCCGGGAGCGTATGGGCCATATCGAACTGGCGGCGCCGGTAGCGCATATCTGGTATTTCAAGGGCATCCCCAGCAAGATGGGATATCTGTTGGACATGAGCCCGAAGGAACTGGAAAAAGTATTGTACTTCGCGTCCCACTGCATCATCCGTATTGACGATGAGAAGCGTCAGGGTGAAATGGACAAGCTTAAGGACGCGCTGAGCAAGGATACGGACGTCATCAACAAGTCGGCCGACGAGGAAAAAGCAACTGTCATCGCCGAAGCCGAGGAGAAAATCAAAGAAATCGAAGAAAATTTGAAGCCGGAGGAGGGAGACAAGAAAGCCGTCTCCGCCGCCAAAGCCGACAACAAACCGCTTAAAAAGGAGATCGCCGACTTAGAGAAACAGCTAGCTAAGGAGTTAAGGGAGATCGACGATCGGGCGATGCGCCGCACCCAGGACTTGAGCGGCGTTTTCGAGTTCTTTAAAACGATGAAACCCGGCCAGCTAGCCGAGTTCGAGGACGTTTTTAACCGGATGTTCAAGCGGCGCAACGTAAACAACGAGCAGCTTTACTGGGATCTTGAGGACCGTTACGGTTCATATTTCGAGGGCGGTATCGGCGCGGAAGCGGTTCGCGAGCTCTTAAGGGACATCGACCTGGAAGCGGAAGCATCCGGTCTCAAAGCCCTCATCAAGGGCGATGGCGACAAGGAAGGCGCCAAAGGCCAGAAGAAACAGAAAGCCATCAAACGTCTTAAAGTAGTCGGAGCCTTCAGAAGCAGCAAGAATCGGCCGGAAGACATGATTCTGGAAACCGTGCCGGTCATCCCGCCGGATCTGCGGCCGATGGTGCCGTTGGACGGCGGCCGGTACGCGACGTCTGACCTTAACGATCTATACCGTCGCGTCATCAACCGCAACAACCGTTTAAAAAGGCTATTGGACCTGGGCGCTCCGAAGATCATCGTCAATAACGAAAAGAGGATGCTCCAGGAAGCGGTGGACACCCTGTTTGACAACGGGCGCCGCGGTCGGCCTATAACTGGCGCCGGCAATCGGCCTCTAAAATCGCTGTCCGACATGCTTAAGGGTAAGCAGGGCCGGTTCCGCCAGAACCTACTGGGCAAGCGCGTCGACTACTCCGGACGTTCAGTCATCGTCGTCGGCCCGGATCTTAAGTTCTATCAGTGCGGCCTGCCTAAGCAGATCGCCTTGGAATTGTTTAAACCGTTTGTTATGAAACGATTGGTCGACAAGGGTCTGGCGCCGAATATTAAGGGCGTCAAGAAACTCGTCGAACGCGCCCACCCGGTCGTCTGGGACGTCCTGGAAGAGGTCATCAAAGACCAGGTTGTCCTGCTAAACAGGGCTCCGACCCTGCATCGCCTGGGCATTCAGGCTTTCGAGCCGGTACTCGTGGAAGGCAAAGCCATCCAGATACATCCGCTCGTCTGCACGGCGTTCAACGCTGATTTCGACGGCGACCAGATGGCCGTGCATTTGCCGCTAAGCGCGGAAGCGCAGGCTGAAGCACGTTTGCTTATGTTAAGCGCCCACAACGTCTTGAGCCCGGCCAATGGCAAACCGATTGCTACGCCGACGCAGGACATGGTTCTCGGCTGCTATTATCTGACGATCATGAAGGACGGCGTAAAGGGCGAAGGTCTTATCTTCGGCTCCCCCGATGAAGCCATCATGGCTGAGGAATTTGGCGAGATCGATCTAAGGGCCAAGATCACGGTCAGGATAAAAGGCGAGCGCATCGTCGACACGACCGTCGGCCGCGTTATCTTTAACTCGGTGTTGCCTGAAGGTTTCCGTTACATCAACAAACGCGTCGACAAGAGCGACATCTCGGCAATCGTTACCGAATGCGTCGAGAACTACCCGATGGGAGACATTGTCGGAGTCCTAGACGGCATTAAAAAGCTTGGCTTCAAGTACGCGACACGCGCCGGCACGACCATCGCGCTGGACGATATCAAAGTTCCGAAAGAAAAAGCGGCCATGCTGGAAGAGCCGGAAAAAGCGGTCGCCAAGGCGGAACAGCAGTATCGCCGCGGTTTAATGACCGCCAACGAGCGGCACCAGCGCGTTGTTAACATCTGGACCGAAGCGACCGAGAAGGTAAGCAAGGCCATGGAAGACAGCTTCGATGAGGACAATCCCATCTATATGATGGCGACCTCCGGCGCCCGCGGTAACTTAAAGCAGGTCCGGCAGCTAGCCGCCATGCGCGGACTGGTCGTTAACCCGAAAGGCGAGGTCATTGACCGCCCGATTAAGAGCAACTTCCGTGAAGGAATGACCGTTCTGGAGTACTTCCTAAGCACGCACGGCGGCAGAAAGGGCTTAGCCGACACCGCGCTCAGGACGGCTGACGCCGGTTATCTTACCAGGCGTCTGGTCGACGTCGTCCAGGACACCATTGTCAGAGAGGAAGATTGCGGCACGACCGAATACGTGATACTGCCCGCGGTCAAAGAAGACGGCGAGCCTAATGAGGGTCTGATTTCCCGAATTGTCGCCATAGACATCACCGTGCCTAAAGGCAGGAAGGTCATTTTGGCCAAGGGCGAGCCGATTAAACATACTGACCTGGACGTCATCATTGAAGCCGGCGTTACCGAGGCGGCCGTGCGAAGCGTAGTTACCTGCGACACGCGCCACGGTGTTTGCCAGCAGTGCTACGGACTTAGCCTGGCGACCGGGCGGCCTGTGGATATCGGCGAGGCGGTCGGCATCATCGCCGCCCAGTCTATCGGCGAGCCTGGAACGCAGTTGACGCTTCGAACCTTCCACACCGGCGGCGTGGCGGCGGGCGGCGATATCACGCAGGGTCTGCCCCGCGTGGTCGAGCTGTTCGAGGCGCGCAAACCGAAAGGTCAAGCGCTTTTGGCAGAGATCGACGGCAAGGTTAAGATGACCACCGACAAGGAAGAAGACGTGCTTGTGCTAACGGTAACCGCTCCGGCCAAGAAAGGTATACCCAAGACCGAGAAGGCGTATAAGATACCGAGCAGCTCCCGCGTTCGCGTCAGCGACGGCGACACGGTCGAGGCGGGAGACAAACTGACTTACGGTTCCGTTTATCCCCCCGACCTGGTTCATATCAAAGGACCGCGCGTCACCCAGCAGTATCTGGTCGACGGCGTTCAGGAAGTGTATAAGAGCCAGGGCGTGGATATCCACGATAAGCACATCGAGCTTATCACCCGGCAGATGCTGACGAAGGTCTTTGTGACCAAGGCGGCCGACACAGACTTCCTGCCCGGCCAGTACGTGAACCGCTACGATTTTGAAGCGGAAAACGAACGGGTTATCGGGGAAAGCGCCAAGCCCGCGTCGGCGCGCCAGGTCATTCTGGGGATTACCAAGTCGGCTTTGGAGACTGACAGCTTCTTGAGCGCGGCATCGTTCCAGGAGACCACGCGGATCTTAACCGACTCGGCAGTCGCTGGTAAGAGCGATCCTCTCCTGGGCTTAAAGGAGAACGTCATAATCGGCAAGTTGATTCCCGCCGGGACCGGAATGAAACGTTACCGCGCAGTCGGCATCACGCCGGCGCCGTCGGAGGAGCCGGAAGTCGAAGAAACTAAAGTTTGACAAGCCAAAAAGCGATTGATAAACTTAAAGGTCTGTGCCAAGCAAGAATCGTAACACGGAGAGTGTATGCCGACAATTAATCAGCTGGTAAGAAAGGGTAGAAAGAGTAAGAAGAGCAAAGTGTCGACGCCGGCATTGGCGGGAGCCCCGCAGCGGCGCGGTGTTTGCACACGCGTTTCTACCACAACGCCCAAGAAACCGAACTCGGCTTTGCGTAAGATTGCCAGGGTAAGGTTGGCGAAAACCGGCCAGGAAGTCACGGCGTACATCCCCGGTATCGGCCACAACCTGCAGGAACACAGCATCGTATTGATTAGGGGAGGCCGGGTTAAGGATTTGCCGGGCGTCCGCTATAAGGTTGTGCGAGCCGCGCTGGATACGGGCGGCGTCGAGAACCGCAAGAAAGCCCGCAGCAAGTACGGCGCGAAGGCGGAGAAGTAATATGCCGCGCAGAGGGGCTGCTCCAAGACGGGAACTCATACCGGATCCGGTCTATGGAGACAAACTGGTCAGCCAGTTCGTGAATAAAATTATGCTCCAGGGTAAGAAAAGCACGTCTGAGAGTATCGTGTATGAAGCCCTGGAAATCGCCGGCAAGCAAAGCGGCAAACCCGGCCTCGTCGTCTTGAAGAAAGCTGTCGAGAACACGAAGCCGCATCTGGAAGTCAAGCCCCGCCGGGTCGGCGGCGCTACCTACCAGGTACCGATCGAAGTGGACAGCAAACGCGGCACGACCTTGTCTATCCGCTGGCTGGTGGGATACTCCCGCGCCCGGCGCGAGAAGACAATGGCCGACCGTCTGGCCGCTGAGATACTCGACGCGTCGAATAATACAGGCACGTCGGTTAAGAAAAAGGAAGATACGCACAAGATGGCCGAGGCCAACAAGGCTTTCGCGCACTATCGCTGGTAAGTCAGGACGAAAGGGATTATGCCTACACCGCAATTGGAGAAGGAAATGTCGCAGAAGTTCCGCCTGGAAGACATGAGAAACATCGGGATCATGGCCCATATCGACGCGGGCAAAACAACGACGACCGAACGCATACTTTATTATACGGGCGTCAACTACCGCATCGGCGAGGTGGACGAGGGTCAGGCCACGATGGACTGGATGGTCCAGGAACAGGAGCGCGGCATTACCATTACCTCCGCCGCTACAACCGCCAATTGGAAGGGCGTGCGGATTAACATTATAGACACACCCGGCCACGTGGACTTCACTGTAGAGGTCGAACGATCACTTAGGGTTCTTGACGGAGCGGTTGCCGTATTCGACGGCGAAGCCGGCGTCGAACCACAATCTGAAACAGTCTGGCGGCAAGCCGATAAATACGGCGTACCGCGAATCTGCTTCATCAATAAAATGGACAAGACCGGCGCGGATTTCTTGAACGCGGTTCAGTCGCTGCGCGACCGGTTGGGCGCGAATCCGGTTCCGATTCAATTAAACATCGGCGCCGAGGACAACTACAAAGGCCATATCGACCTGATAGAGATGAAAGTATACGAGTATAACGATCCGACGGGCGCTAATGTGGATATCATAGATATCCCGGCCGACATGCTGCCCGACGCCGAGGAGCATCGCATCCATATGATCGAGGCCGTCGCCGATTACGACGAGGACGTGATGCTGAAATACCTGGAAGGCGAGGACGTAACCGTAGAAGAGATCAAGCGGGCTATTCGCAAGGCAACACTGGCCAACGCGGTCACGCCGGTTCTCTGCGGAACCGCGCTTAAAAATAAGGGCGTGCAACCCGTACTCGACGCGGTCATCGACTATCTGCCGAGTCCGCTGGACGTACCGCCCGTTAAGGGCATCGAGCCCAAGACGGGCAACGAAATCGAGCGTAAGCCCAGCAACGACGAGCCTTTCGCCGCGCTGGCCTTCAAGGTCGTAACCGACCCGTTCGTAGGCAAACTCACTTTCTTCCGCGTTTATTCCGGCACGCTACAAAGCGGAGCTTACACCTACAACGCGAACAAGGGCATCAAGGAGCGCGTTGGGCGTCTGCTTCAGATGCACAGCAATACCCGTGAGGAGCGAAAAGAAGTATACACGGGAGAGATTGCGGCGGTCGTAGGCCTAAAAGACACGACAACCGGTGACACGCTTTGCAACCAAGCGCATCAGATTATTCTGGAATCCATGGTCTTTCCCGAACCGGTCATCGACGTGGCCATCGAGCCAAAAACCAAAGCGGACCAGGAAAAACTGTCCGCATCGTTGTTGAAACTGGCTGAGGAAGATCCAACCTTCCGCGTCAAGACCGACGAGGATACGGGTCAGACTATTGTGGCCGGAATGGGCGAGCTTCATCTGGAGATTATCGTTGACCGGTTGATCCGCGAATTCAACGTTCACGCCAATGTCGGCAAACCGCAGGTAGCTTACCGCGAGACTATCACCAAGGAAGCCCAGGCCGAAGGCAAGTTCGTCCGCCAGACAGGCGGCCGCGGCCAGTACGGGCATGTTTATATCAAAGTCGAACCGCTGAAGGAAAGCGAACAGAATTTCGAGTTCGAAGACAAGATTACCCAGGGCGCTGTGCCCAAGGAATACATCCCGGCCGTCGGCAAAGGCGTCGAGGAAGCCATGGAAAGCGGCGCGATTGCCGGTTATCCACTGGTGAATATTAAAGCGACGCTCTACGACGGTTCTTACCATGATGTCGACTCCAGCGAAATGGCGTTTAAAATTGCTGGCAGCATGGGCTTTAAGAATGCTATAAATAAAGCTCATCCCGTTTTGCTGGAGCCGGTCATGGATGTTGAAATTGTCAGCCCCGAGCAATACGTGGGCGACGTCATCGGCGACTTGAACAGCCGCCGCGGCCGGATTGAGGGAATGGAACTACGCGGCGACACTCGCTCCGTCAGAGCTTTGGTGCCGTTGAGCGAGATGTTTGGATACGCGACCGACTTGCGCAGCAAAACGCAGGGGCGGGCGAATTATACGATGCAGTTTAAGCAATATGAAGAAGTTCCGAAGCGGATTGCCGAGGAAATAGTTAAGAAAAGCCGAGGAGAGTAGGAGGTTACCTTATGGCTAAGCAGAAATTCGAGAGGACCAAGCCGCACCTGAACATCGGCACCATCGGTCACGTCGACCACGGCAAGACGACCTTGACGGCGGCCATCACGACGTGCCTTCACAAGGCGGGCATGAACGTCGCCGAGAGGAGCTTCGACTCCATCGACAACGCTCCCGAGGAGCGCGAGCGCGGCATAACCATCGCCATCGCCCACGTCGAGTTCGAGACGGAGAAGCGCCACTACGCTCACATCGACTGCCCGGGACACGCCGACTACATCAAGAACATGATCACCGGAGCGGCCCAGATGGACGGGGCCATCCTGGTGGTATCGGCCGCCGACGGCCCGATGCCGCAGACCCGCGAGCACATCCTGTTGGCGAGGCAGGTCGGCGTCCCCTACATCATCGTCTTCATGAATAAGACCGACATGGTCGACGACCCGGAACTCCTGGACCTGGTCGAGATGGAAGTCAGGGACTTGCTCACCGAGTACGAGTTCCCGGGCGACGACATCCCGGTCATCCGGGGGAGTGCCCTGAAAGCGCTGGAGAGCAAGTGCGAAGATCCCAAGACCTGTGACGACTGCAAGCCCGTCATGGAATTGATGGACTCGGTCGACTCCTATATCCCCACCCCCGCCCGTGACGTGGACAAGCCGTTCTTGATGAGTGTGGAAGACGTCTTCACCATCACCGGCCGCGGCACCGTCGCGACGGGCCGAGTGGAGAGGGGCAAGATCAAGGTCGGCGAGGAAGTCGAGATCGTCGGCATCCGCCCCGAGACCAAGAAAACGGTCGCCACAGGGCTGGAGATGTTCAGGAAGTTACTCGACGAAGCCGAAGCCGGCGACAACGTTGGCGTGCTTCTAAGAGGTGTGGAGAAAGACGAGATCGAGCGGGGACAGGTCCTGGCCAAGCCGGGGAGCATCACCCCTCACACCGAGTTCACCGGCCAGGCCTACATCCTGACCAAGGAAGAAGGCGGGCGTCACACCCCGTTCTTCTCAGGATATCGGCCCCAGTTCTACTTCAGGACGACCGACGTCACCGGCGTCGTGACCTTGCCTTCCGGGACCGAGATGGTCATGCCGGGAGATAACACGGTGATGGAAGTCGTGCTTATAGCCCCGATCGCCATGGAAGAAGGCCTGCGCTTCGCCATCCGCGAAGGCGGCCGCACCGTCGGCGCCGGGCGCGTCACGAAGATCAAGAAGTAAGTAAAGGATAAGAGTTGGCGAACCAGCAGATCCGAATAAGACTAAAAGCATATGACCACGAGCTGATTGACCAGTCGGCCCGAAAAATCGTGGAAACCGCCAAACGGACGGGCGCCAGGATTTCAGGCCCGGTCCCGCTGCCGACGCGGCGGAGCCGTTACTGCGTTATCAGGTCGCCCCACAAGGACAAGGATTCACGGGAACATTTTGAGATCAGGACGCACAAACGTCTGATCGACATCCTGGATCCGACACCTAAAACGATTGATTCTTTGATGAGGTTGGATCTGCCGGCTGGGGTCGATATCGAGATCAAACTGTAAGGTCTCGAAATACTAGACGAGGCATGAGCGTGAAAGGTATTCTCGGCAAAAAAATAGGCATGAGCCAGGTGTTTTCCAGCGACGGAAAAGTCGTTCCGGTGACGCTGATAGAGGCCGGCCCCTGCTATGTCGTCCAGGTAAAGGACGAGGGCAACGATGGGTATAAGGCTGTTCAGCTTGGCTTTGGCGAGACCAAAGAAGGCAATCTGTCAAAACCGGAACGGGGCCATCTGGCCAAGGCCGGGACCCCGCTGGTGAAATATCTGGCGGAGTACCGCGTCGAGGACCTAGAAGCCGTATCCGTCGGGCAACAGATCGACGCCGATGTCTTCGCCGAAGGCGAGATAGTCGACGTCGAGGGCGTGTCCAAAGGCAAAGGCTTCGCCGGCGTCGTCAAGCGCCATAATTTCTCGACCCGTCCGGCAACGCACGGCCACCACTTTCGCCGCGCGCCGGGCGCCATCGGTATGTGCGCTACCCCTTCGCGCGTCTGGAAGGGCAAGAAACTCCCGGGACGGATGGGCAACGCCAAGACCACGATATCTTTTATCGAGGTCGTTAAGGTGGACAAAGGCAACAACCTGATCGCCCTTAAGGGCTGCGTACCGGGCCCCAAAGGCGGCCTGGTCATGATCCGGGAAGCAAAAAGGAGTCGTGCTTAAACCATGGGTAAGAGCATCACGGTTCACGACAAAACAGGCAAGAAGGTCAGCGAGGTCGCGGTCAGCGACGCCGCTATGAAATACGAAGCCAACCCGGCACTGGTCCACCAGGTTGTCAACGCGTATCTGGCGGGATTGAGACAGGGTTCGGCCAACACGAAGACCCGCGGCGAGGTTTCGGGCGGAGGGGTCAAGCCCTGGCGCCAGAAAGGCACGGGACGCGCGCGCGCGGGCAGCATCCGGTCACCGATCTGGCGGCACGGCGGCATCGTCCACGGGCCGAAACCACGCGATTTTTCACAGAAAGTGCCGAAGAAAATGAAATACGCGGCGCTTAAGGGCGCTTTGGCCGACAAGCTTCGCGACGGGTCGTTTAAAGTCGTCGAGGAGCTGACGTGGGAGAAACCGTCGACTAAGGCGGCCGTTGAGCTTTTGGCGGCGCTGAAAGCCGAAGGCAAGGTGCTAGCCGTCGTCCAGGACGAGCAGGACGCGATTATGAAGTCGTTCCGCAACCTGCCGCACGTCAAGGTCGTATCGGCCGGACAGCTGACGACCTATGACGTTCTTAACGCCGATGATATCGTCACGACGAAAAGCGTTTTCGAGCTGGTGGCCAAGGAGAGACTGGTATGAAAAATCCGCGCGCGGTCATCAAGAAGCCGATCATCAGCGAAAAAAGCTATAAGTTGATTGAAGAAAACAAATATGTATTCGCGGTCGATCCTAAAGCGGGCAAGGAAGAAATCAAAGACGCAATCGAGGCCATATTCAATGTTAAGGTCATCGGCGTCAACACAATGCACCGCGGGGGAAAAATGAAACGACAGGGCGCGACGTCAGGTTACACGCCGTCGATGAAGAAAGCCATTGTTACGCTGGCCGAAGGCCACAAGATCGAGTTCTTCGAGTCGAAGTAGTCAGGGAATAAGCTGGAGATATAAGAGATGGGTATTAAAAAATATAAGCCGACGACACCGAGCAGGCGTTATATGTCCTCCTCTAGCTTTGAGGAGATAACAAAGGACAAGCCGGAAAAAGCGCTGACCTCAACGCTTAAGAAAAGCGGCGGGCGGAACGTCTACGGCCGGATCACGACAAGGCATAAGGGCGGCGGACACAAACGCAAGTACCGTTTGATCGACTTTATGCGGGATAAAGACGGCATTCCAGCGAAGGTCGCGGCTATCGAATACGATCCGAACCGCTCGGCCAATATTGCTTTGCTGAACTATGCCGACGGCGAGAAACGCTATATCGTCGCGCCGGTCGGATTGAAACCGGGCGACGCGGTTATGTCGGGAGAGTCGGCGGACATCAAACCGGGCAACGCTTTAAGGATCAAAGATATCCCGCTCGGCACGGTAATCCATAATGTTGAGATTAAAGCCGGTCAGGGCGCGAAACTCTGCCGCTCGGCCGGATGTATGGCCCAACTGGTCGCCAAGGAAGGCGAATACGGCCAGGTTAAAATGGCGTCGGGCGAAGTCCGCTTAGTCGGCATCGAAGCTAAGGCGACGATCGGCCAGGTCGGCAACTCCGACCATTCCAATTTGACCGTAGGCAAGGCAGGCCGCAGCCGCTGGCTGGGCATCCGCCCGAGCGTCCGCGGTACGGCTATGAATCCGGTCGACCACCCGCACGGCGGCGGCGAAGGCAAGAACAAGAGCGCCGGCCGGCATCCGGTGACGCCTTGGGGCAAGCCGACGCTGGGCTACCGGACAAGGAAGAGCAAACCCTCTGACAAAATGATCGTCAGGGGCAGGAAAAGATAGGAGGCTTAACTAACTTTGAGCAGGTCCCTGAAAAAAGGTCCGTTTATTGACGACTCGCTAATGAGGAAGGTCTCCGCGGCCGGTGAAGATAACAGCAAGGCTATTATTAAGACCTGGTCCAGACGGTCGACGATCTTTCCGGAAATGGTAAGCCTGACTATCGCGGTTCACAACGGCAAGAAACACGTGCCAATTTATATCACGGAAAGTATGGTTGGACACAAATTGGGCGAGTTCGCGCCGACGCGGTTTTTCCGCGGGCATTCGTCCAAAGACAAGACGACGGTCCGTTAGCAAAAGAGGAATGACATTGGAAGCCAGAGCTCGCGCTAAATACATAAGAATCGCCCCGCGTAAATCGCGTTTGGTCGTTGACATGATCAGGGGTAAGAACGCGGCCGAGTCCGCGGTCATACTTCAGTTTTCCACCCGGGAAGCGTCGAAAGCGATTCTGAAAGTGCTGAATTCGGCGGTCGCTAACGCCGTCCAAAAGGGCGCGTCGGGCGCGGACAACCTCGTCGTTTCCGAAGCTTTTGTCGACGAAGGTCCGATTCTGAAGCGGTGGCGTCCGCGGGCGCAAGGCCGGGCTAGCAGGATCAACAAACGGACCAGTCACATCACATTGGTTTTGAATGAAATAGAAAAGACGGAAGTCAAGAAAACCAAAGAGCCGGCGCCGGCCAAGTCAGCAGCCAAGAAAGCGGCCAAGAAAGGCGAGGTTGCTTCGTCGCCGAAGAAAAAGGCGGCTCCTCGCAATGACGGAAAGACAACGAAGAAAGAGCCAAAAGCGAAGATTACCGAGACCAAGGCGAAGAAAGCCGTCTCTAAGGAGGATTCGAGTGGGTCAGAAGGTTAACCCTTACGGGCTGCGCTTAGGAATAATCAACGATTGGCGGACCCGCTGGTACAACGAAAAAGAATTTGCCGCTTATCTAAGCGAAGATATAAAGATTCGCCGCCACGTGATTAACAAGCTGTCACACGCAGGGTTAGCAAAGATCGATATCGAACGCACCGAACAGCAGGTAAAGATCGTTATTCACGCTGGCCGTCCGGGCATTGTCATCGGCAAGAAAGGCGCCGAGGTCGACAAGCTGCGGGGCCATCTTGAAAAACTTTCCGGCAAGCGCGTTCGTATAGATATCCAGGAAGTCAGGCGGCCTGAAATCAGCGCCCCGCTGATTGCCCAAAACGTAGCGCAGCAGCTTGAAGGCCGGGTTTCATTCCGAAGGGCGATGAAAAAAGCCGTCAGCCAGGCGATGGCCGGCGGTGTAAAGGGCGTCAGGATATCGTCGGCAGGCCGGTTGGGCGGCGCCGAAATGTCACGTACCGAATGGTACCGCGAAGGCCGCGTGCCGTTGCACACGCTGAAAGCCGACATAGAATACGGGACGGCCGAAGCTAACACTAAGTCAGGCAAGATAGGCGTTAAAGTTTGGATATACCACGGCGATGTGCCGCTGAGAGGCTTGAGCGTCAGGCATGAGACTGAACTCGACATCAGCGAGGAGAACGCGCGACCGATGGCGCCTCGACCGAAACGGGTTATCGAAGCCAAGTTGGCTCAGGTAAAAGCGGAGAAACCGGTTGAAACCAAGCCGGAACAAGCCACCGCGCCGGGAATCGAAGCGACAAAAGTCGCCATAGAGGTTAAGCCGATAGAGACGGAGAAATCCGCCGAGTCGAGTCCAAAGAGCACGAAGACAGTAAAGCCTGAGGTCAAGGCGGCAAAGGCTGAGGTTAAACCGAAAACGGCCGCTAAAGCTCCCGCCGCCGCTAAAGTTCCGGCGAAGAAGTCAGAGGACAAGCCGGCTGCCAAAGCGAAGCCCAAAGAAACAGTAAAGGCCGCCAAGCCTGCGGCCAAGAAGGCAGCCGCCAAGACGACAAAGACAACTAAGGCGGCCTCTAAGGAGACCGCCAAGCCGGCCGCGGCCGCTCCCAAGAAGGAAGCCAAGTCCGCGGCTAAGAAACCCTCCGCCGCTAAAGCTCCGGCGGGCAAGCCGGCTATGAAGAAAGAGCCCGCCTCCGCCAAGGCTACGGCGGGTAAACCGGCGGCCAAGAAGACAGCTCCAAAGAAGGAGAAGTAAGGCGTGTTAATTCCCAAGCGGGTCAAGCATAGAAAAGTACAAAGGGGAAACCGGCGGGGTCAGGCTACACGCGGCAACCAGGTTCGCTTTGGCGACTACGGCTTGCAGGCGCTTGAACCAGGCTGGATCAGCAACCGTCAGATTGAAGCCGCCCGTGTCGCGATCACCAGGCATATACGGCGCGGCGGCAAGGTATGGATCAAGATATTTCCGGATAAGCCCATTACCAAGAAACCGGCCGAGACGCGCATGGGCAGCGGCAAGGGCGCTCCCGAAGGCTGGGTGGCTGTTGTCAAGCCGGGCCATATAATGTTCGAGCTGGCCGGGGTAGACGAGGTTACCGCTCGTGAGGCCATGCGGCTGGCGGCCCATAAGTTACCGATCAGAGCGAAATTCGCTAAGCGCACCGAGGTGTAAGACATGAACGCCAAAGAGTTAAGGTCATTGAATCAGGAAGAACTTAATAAGAAGCTGGCGGAAGCCAGGGAAGAGCTATTTAACCTTCGTTTTCAGATGTCAACGGCACAGCTTGACAACCCGCGCCGCGTCCGGCAGGTCCGGCGCGACATCGCGCGCATCGAGACAGTGCGCCAGGAAAGGGAGCTCCAGAATGCCGGAGAATAATACCGACCGCGGGAAACGTAAGACGATGACGGGAAGGGTCGTCAGCGACAAGATGGATAAAACCATCGTCGTTGAGGTAAAGACAAAAGTCCATCATCCGCTTTACGGGAAAACCATGAAACAGATTACCAAGTTAAAGGCGCACGACGAGAAAAACGAAAGCCAGACCGGCGATTTGGTGGAAGTCATGGAAACTCGCCGCATGAGCGCGACGAAGCGCTGGCGGCTGGTTAAAGTTTTGGAAAAGGCGGAGACAGTATGATCCAGCAGGAATCCAGGCTGAAGGTGGCGGACAACACCGGAGCCAAGGAAATCCTGGTTATACGGGTTTTAGGCGGCAGCCGCAGGCGTTACGCGCGGTTGGGCGATATCGTGGTCGCGACCGTCAAAGAAGCCATCCCGCGTGGCGTCGTAAAGGAAGGCGACGTGGTCAAAGCGGTCGTGGTCCGCACGAAGAAAGAGTACCGCCGTCCGGATGGCAGTTATATAAAATTTGATGAAAACGCGGCGGTCATCATCGACGACGCCAAGAACCCAAGGGGCACGCGAATCTTCGGGCCCGTAACCAGAGAGCTTAGGGACAGAAAATTTATGAAGATCGTTTCATTGGCGCCGGAGGTTTTATAGCGCATGGGCAAAATGACAATCCGAAAAGGCGATAACGTCGAGGTCTTAACAGGCAAGGATAAAGGCAAGCGAGGCAAGGTCATTCGCTCGTTGCCGGACAAGAATCGCGTTGTCGTCGAGGGAATAAACAAGATTAAGAAAGCCAGCCGGCCGACTCAGCGAAATCCGCAGTCGGGCGGAATAATAGAGATGGAAGCGCCAATAAACGTTTCCAACCTGATGCTGATCTGCGGCAGCTGCGGCAAACCGACCAAAGCCGGAAGCGTTAGGGACGAGGAAGGCAACCGCACCAGAACCTGTAAGAAGTGCGGCGCCGCTATAGATAAAAAATAATAAATAAGAAATAAAATATGGCAAAGCTAGGAATAAAAAATAAAAGACAGGATGAGTAGATGGCGAGACTGAAAGAAGCGTACAAAAACGAGATTATGCCGGAGTTGATGTCCGAGCACTCCTATAGGAACACCATGGAAGTGCCCAAAGTCACCAAGGTTATCGTAAACATGGGAGTCGGCGAGGCTAAGACGGAAGCGAAAGCAATCGACGGCGCGGTCAAAGACTTGACGGCAATTACCGGCCAGAAGCCCATCGTTACGCGGGCTAAGAAATCCATCGCCAGCTTCAAGTTGCGCGAAGGCATGATGATCGGCGCCAAGGTCACTTTGAGGGGCGAGCGTATGTACGAATTCCTGGATCGGCTGCTATCGCTGGCTTTGCCAAGGGTCCGTGATTTCAAGGGCTTGAACGATAAGTTCGACGGCGACGGCAACTATACGCTGGGCTTGACCGAGCAACTGGTTTTTCCGGAAATAGACTACGATTCCATCGACAAAACTCGCGGTATGAACATAACGATAGTAACGACGGCTCCAACCGATGCGGAAGCAAGATCGCTTTTAACCAGGATGGGCTTCCCGTTCAAGAAGGACTAACGCGGTTTTAAGGAGGACTTGAGCTAGTGGCTAAAAAATCACTGGTAGCGAAGGCGGAGAGAAAGAGCAAATTTAGCGCGAGAGGCTATTCGCGATGCACCCGTTGCGGACGCCCCCGCGGATATTTCCGCAAGTTCGGTTTGTGCCGCGTTTGTCTTCGCGAGATGGCGCATAAAGGCGAGATTCCCGGCTTGACCAAGTCAAGCTGGTAGAAACAGGAGGGAACGAGTTGAACGTCATAGATCCGCTGGCAGACATGTTCACCAGGATTCGCAACGCCAATCTGGCGTATCACGATACCGTGGACGTGCCTTACTCGAATATCAAGCTTGAGGTAGCCAAGGTCTTGGCCGAAGAGGGCTATATCGCTAGCTATAAGGTCAAGGAAAGCAAACCGGAGAACGCTATCACCATTACCTTGAAATATATGCCGAACAAGAAACGCGTCATCACGGGCATCAAACGGATCAGCAAGCCGGGTTTACGCGTCTATGCTAAACAGGACGCCATACCTAAGGTCTTGGGCGGTCTCGGCATCGCGGTCTTGTCTTCCTCAAGGGGAATCATGACCGACAAACGCGCCCGCGAGGTGGGCGTCGGGGGCGAAGTCATCGCCTATGTTTGGTAAGGCGGGCGGAGGATAAATGTCACGGATAGGTAGAATGCCGATCCCGGTACCGGGCGGCGTGGAAATAAAAAGAGAAGGCGACCTGGTGACCGTTAAGGGGCCGAAAGGCGAACTCAAACGAACCCTTAACCCAGAGATAGAGATGGTCATCGAAGAAGGCGCGGTCACCATGAAGCGGCCGAGCGATGAACGCGATCATCGCGCCTTGCACGGTTTGAACCGGTCGCTTTTGGCCAATATGGTCAAAGGAGTGACTGACGGATTCACCAAGACTCTTGAGATACAGGGTGTTGGTTACCGGGCAACGCTCAAAGGTAAGGATATCGAGCTGGCGCTGGGTTATTCGCATACGATTACGGTCATACCCGAAGAGGGCATAGAGTTCGAAGTGCCCCAGGCGACCAGTATAATCGTAAAGGGTATTGACGCGGAAAAAGTCGGCGAGACGGCGGCTAAGATCCGGAAGTTCCGGGGCCCCGAGCCTTATAAAGGCAAAGGTATTCGCTATCAGGGTGAATATGTCCGGCGCAAGGCCGGCAAAGCCGCCAAATAGCTTAGAGCCAAGAGCAAAGAGCGGAGAGTAGTTAGTAGTTGGTGGTTAGAAGTTCGTGTTCAATAAATCTTCTTCGAGCGAGTGAGCGAAGAGAACGAGTCGAGAAGTAACGGTAACAATGAGATAAGAGTGGAGAGAAATGAGTTTAACGACTGTTGAAGCGAGAATAAAACGGCATAGAAGGGTCAGGAAAACTGTTATCGGCACCGCCGACCGGCCCCGTCTGTGTGTTTACCGGAGCAACCGGCATATCTTCGCGCAACTTATCGACGACGCGACGGGTAAGATTATCCTGGGCGCGTCGGATATCGGTTTGAAGGGCGCGAGCGGGAAGAAAAAAACAGAACAGGCTAAGGAAGTCGGCAAACATCTCGCCGAACAGGCCAAAACCAAAAAAATCGGCAAAGTTGTTTTTGACCGCGGCGGCCGGTTGTATCACGGCCGGGTTAAGGCGTTGGCCGAAGGAGCCCGCGAGGGCGGCCTTACGTTCTAAGGAGGACGGGCACACTTGGATTTCGACAAGGACCAAACCAGAGAAATAGAGGAACGGGTTATCTATATAAACCGTGTCGCCAAGGTCGTTAAGGGCGGCCGGCGGTTTAGTTTCAGCGCGCTCGTCGCGGTCGGGGACAAGAACGGCCGGGTAGGCGTGTCTATGGGTAAGGCAAATGACGTGGCCAGCGCGATTCAAAAGGGCGTTCAACGCGCCAAGCGTGAAATGTTCGACGTCAGCTTAAACGGCACGACGATTCCTCACGAGATTACCGGCCACTACGCGTCAGGGTCCGTTCTTCTGAAACCGGCGGGCAAAGGAACCGGCGTTATCGCTGGCGGTGGCGTGCGCGCCGTACTTGAACTGGCCGGCATTAAAGATATTTTAACCAAATCACTGGGCAGCGCCAACGCGATCAACGTAGCTGGCGCGACTGTGGAAGCCTTAAAAAGCTTGCGTACACCTGAAGAAGTCGCCGCCATGCGCGGCAAAGACGTCGCGGACATAAGATAAGGGAACAGGAATGGCCAAAACGGAAACCGCCAATTACATAAAGGTAACGCAGGTAAAGAGCGCTATCGGTCGAATCGAACCGCAGAAGCGGACAATCAAAGCGCTCGGGCTGGGGAAGATCAGCTCGTCCTCGGTTCTGCCGGATAACCCGGCGGTGCGCGGAATGGTGAACTCTGTCGCGCATTTAGTGAGAGTCGAGACAGCGGAGGCGAAAGAAGCGCCGGTTAAGAAGACGGCCAAGGCCGCAAAACCGGTTAAAGCTGAGGTTGCTTCGTCGCCTAAAGAACAAGCTTCTCGCAGTGACGGAAAGGACACGACTGCAAAGGTAGCGGCCAAGAAACCTGCAACTGCCAAGAAGCCCTCCTCCGTCAAGGCTACGGAGGGTAAAACGGCTGTCAAGAAAGCGGCGCCAAAGAAGACTGCTCCTAAGCCCGCCTCTGCCAAGGCTACGGCGGATAAAAAGGAGACTAAGTAATGAAGCTACACGACCTAAAACCTGCCGAGGGCGGGAAGACAAAAGGCAAACGCGTCGGACGCGGCCGGGCCTCGGGGCACGGCAAGACGTCAACGCGAGGCCAGAAGGGGCAGCACGCCCGCAACACGACCAGGCCGGGTTTTGAGGGCGGCCAGATGCCGTTGATCCGCCGGGTGCCGAAGCTGGCCGGATTTAAGAATCCCGACAAGCTTTATTACGAGCTGGTCAATGTGGGCAGATTAAATGATTTCAAGGCCAGCGAGACCGTCGATCCGACGGCCTTGACCGGCAAGGGTCTGATAAAGAAGGCAACTTTAAAAGTGAAGATTTTAGGTGACGGCGAAGTCAGCAAGGCGTTGACTGTTAAAGCCCACGCTTTCAGCAAAGCGGCCAAGGAAAAGATCGAGGCAGCGGGCGGCCGCGCCGAGGTGCTCTAAATGCTGGAGGCCTTCCGCAATCTTTTCCGGGTTCCCGAGCTTCGAAAGCGTTTACTGTTCACCCTGGCGATTATCGCGGTTTATCGAATCGGGTCGCATATCGTCGTGCCCGGCATTGACGTAGCGGCGCTTAAGTCGTTTGTCGCGTCCCAGGAGGGAGGCCTGTTCGGATTCGTCGATTTGTTCGCGGGCGGGGCGCTATCGGAATTCGCCGTTTTTGCCTTAGGCATCATGCCTTATATAACGTCGACGATCATTATGCAGCTTTTGACGGTCGTTTTTCCGAAGTTGGAGCAGCTGCAGAAGGAAGGCGAAGCCGGACAGAAGAAGATCAACCAGTACGTCCGGTATATGACTGTGGCCTTGGCTTTTGTCCAGGCAATGGCGCTGGTGGTCACTTTTAAGAACTACAAAGTTATTGCAAGTTACAACTTTAATTCCGTCGGCCTGATCGTGATTACGCTGGTTGCCGGAACTACCTTGATAATGTGGCTGGCCGAGTTGATTACGGAGAAGGGCATCGGTAACGGGATGTCGGTAATCATCGCCGCCAGCATAATATCGCGTCTTCCGATAGCCGCGGTCCAGACAGCGCAGGTTTCTAGTCCGCTGGTCATCACCGTGGTCGTCTTAATCATTCTGTTGGTTATGGCGGCAATCGTGGCTACGGAGCTAGGGCAGAGAAAAATACCGGTGCAATACGCCAAGAGGATAGTCGGCCGCAAGGTTTACGGAGGCCAGATGACATATATTCCTCTGAAGATAAACCAGGCCGGTGTGGTGCCGATCATTTTCGCGGTTTCGGTGCTCATGATTCCGGGAATTATCTCGCAGTTCTTCCCGGCTTCGGCGTTCGCTACGGCCATGAACACGTATCTGGCGCCGTCGTCAATCGGATATATGCTTATGTATTCGCTTCTTATTATCGTGTTCGCGTATTTCTATACAGCCGTTACATTCAACCCGATCGATATTTCGGAGAATATCCAGAAATACGGCGGGTTTATCCCGGGAGTAAGGCCGGGACGGCCGACGGCCGCGTATCTTGACAATATTTTGACCAGGATGACACTGCCGGGAGCGGTTTTCCTGGCGTTGATCGCTCTGATTCCGACGATTATCATGGGCACCTTGAATGTGCCGTTCTTTAAGAGCTTCGGTGGTATTTCCATACTCATCGTCGTCAGCGTCGCGCTGGAAACGATGCGTCAGCTGGAAGCCCAGCTGCACATGCGGAACTACGAAGGGTTCTTTAGCAGATAAACGGGCGGTGACTTAAATGAACATGATTATCATGGGGCCTCCGGGCAGCGGAAAAGGCACCCAAGCGGCCAGGATAAGCGCCAAGTTTGGTATTCCAGCGGTTTCTACGGGAGATATGCTGAGGGAAGCGATTGCTAAGGGGACGCCGCTTGGCCTGGAAGCCAAGTCCTTTATGGACAAAGGGGAACTCGTCCCGGACGATGTGGTTATCAAGATCGTGCGCGACAGGCTGAACGAGCCGGACGCGCAGCAGGGATTTCTCCTGGACGGCTTTCCGCGGAGCGCCGTGCAGGCGGAGGCTCTGGGGAAGATGCTTAAGAGCCAAGGCAAGGACATCGACCTGGTATTGAATATTGCCGTACCGGACGACGAAATCATCCGGCGCTTAAGCCGCCGGCGTGTCTGCCCGAAATGTAACGCCGTGTACCATTTGGACCATAGGCCTTCGCAGACGGAAGATGTTTGCGATACTTGCGGAACAGGTTTGATACAGAGAGATGACGATAACGAGGCGACTATCAGCCATCGTTTAGAGGTTTATAGGACCAACAGTGAACCGCTCATCGGCTATTACAGAGACATGGGCATATTGGCGGAGGTTTCCGGGACACGACCGATGGATGAGGTTTTTGAGACGATAGTCGTTCTCATCGAGGCTAGGACTTGATTGCACGAAGGTCCAAGAAAGAACTGGAAAGAATTAAAGCGGCTGGCGCGATTGTCGCGGAGACGCTGAGGATAGTTGAGGATAACCTCACGCCGGGTATCACGACCGGGGAACTTGACAGGATTGCCGAGAGGCATATAAGACAGTGTGGCGCCGAACCAGCTTTTCTGGGTTATCACGGTTTTCCGAATTCGCTTTGCATTTCGCTGAACGACGAGGTCGTTCACGGGATTCCGAAGGATGACAAAAAGATAAGCAACGGTGACTTGGTTAGCGTCGACGTAGGAGCCATCTATAAGAATTTCTACGGGGACGGGGCCAGGACATTCGCCGTCGGCCAAGTGCTGGCGCAAGCGATTGACCTGATAGAAACGACGCGGGACTCGCTGAAGGCGGGTATTGAGTACTGCCGCCCCGGGCAACGCGTCGGCGATATATCGGCGGCTGTGCAATCTTATGTCGAAGGACGACGATATTCAGTGGTCAGACGCTATGTTGGACACGGTATCGGCCGCCGAATGCACGAGGATCCGCCGATCCCGAATTTCGGTGAACCGGGGACGGGACCGGTTATCAAACCGGGCATGGTCTTCGCCATCGAGCCGATGGTAAACATGGGCGGTTCCGACGTCAAGACGCTTGACGACGGCTGGACGGTTGTGACGGCCGACGGGAGCTTATCGGCTCATTATGAGCACACTGTCGCTGTGACCAAGGAAGGCCCGGTCATTTTGACCGGGGAGGAGGCGAGCTTTGTCTAAAGAAGACGCGATCGAAGTCGAGGGAACGGTAATCGAGCCCTTACCGAACGCGATGTTCCGGGTGGAGTTGGAGAACGGGCATAAGGTCCTGGCCCATATCTCCGGCAAGATGAGGATGCATTATATACGTATTCTGCCCGGCGACAAGGTGACGGTTGAGCTGTCTCCTTACGATTTGACGAGAGGCCGAATCACTTACCGGTTCAAATAGACTGGGAGATTGAGGATATGAAAGTACGACCGAGCGTTAAAAAAATGTGCGACAAGTGCAAGATAATCAGGCGAAAGGGCCGGGTCATGGTTATATGCCAGAATCCGCGCCACAAGCAGCGCCAGGGTTAGGGCGTTAAAGGGGTAGTTAGTTGTTGGTGGTTGGTAATAGGCAATACTTAGAATCGAATATGGAACCAACGACTAATGACCAACTGCTAACTACGAGCAAGGGGGCAAAGTAAGTGGCACGCATAGCCGGAATCGATATTCCGAGAGACAAACCGGTTGAAATCAGCCTGACCTATATTTTCGGCGTCGGGCGGACGAGGGCGAGCAAGGCCGTCGAAGCGACTGGTATCAAAGTCGGGACCCGAGTCAGAGATCTGACTGAAGAAGAGGTCATCAAGCTTCGCGAGTTCGTCGAGGAAAACTACAAGATCGAGGGAGATCTCAGGCGCGAGGTTTCGCAGAACATCAAGCGCCTGATGGAGATAGGTTGCTACCGGGGTCTCAGGCATCGTCAGGGATTGCCGGTACGCGGTCAGCGGACGCATACCAACGCGAGGTCCCGAAAAGGACCACGCCGGCAAGTAGGCATCAAGAAGAAGAAATAACTCGTTTTGGCTGTAAGTTTCAGGAGGTAGGATGGCCAAACCTAAGGCAAGAAAGGCGAAGAGGCGGGAGCGGAAGAATATCCCTAGGGGACAGGCTCACATCTCGTCGACTTTCAACAACACGATAGTGACTTTGACCGACCCTCAGGGCAACACGATTTCCTGGGAGAGTTCGGGTACGGTCGGCTTCAAGGGTTCGCGCAAAGGCACGCCGTTCGCGGCGCAGATGGCAGCCGAATCCGCGGCGAAGAAAGCCCAGGAGCACGGCTTGAAAAGGGTTGACGTCTTCATCAAAGGCCCGGGCAGCGGCCGGGAGACAGCCATCAGGTCTCTGCAGGCGGCCGGCCTGGAAGTCGCCAGCATCGTCGACGTAACGCCGGTACCGCACAACGGGTGCCGCAGTCCTAAAAGGAGAAGGGTCTAAGTGGCAAGGGTTACAGGTTCAGTTTGCAGGTTCTGTCGGAGAGCTGGCACCAAGCTGTTCTTAAAAGGCGACAAATGCGTCTCCGACAAGTGTCCTGTGTCCAAGCGGTCCTACCCGCCTGGTGAGCACGGCCGGCGCTATGTCAAAGAGACGGAATACAGCGTCAGGCTGCGCGAAAAGCAAAAGGCTAAGCAGATTTACGGCGTCTTGGAAAAACAGTTCCGCAACTACTACGCCAAGGCCGCCCGCGAGAAGGGTGTTACCGGCGAAATCTTACTAAGGATGCTGGAAAGCCGTCTGGACAATGTCATCTACCGCTTGGGACTGGCGCCGGCGCGGCGCGAAGCGAGGCAGATGGTTACCCACGGTCTGTTCGCAGTGAACGGCCGCCGGGTTGACGTCCCGTCTTATTTGGTTCGTCAGGGCGACGAGGTCAGCCTGACAACGGCCGGCCAGAAGGTCTTTAAGGCCAAAGAGCAAGCGGGCCAGGCCATTGAGGGCGAGGTCGCTCCGTGGCTTGACTTTAACGTGAAATCTATCAAAGCCAAGGTGAAGAGCCTGCCGACAAGGGAGGAGATTCCCGTCGACCTAAAAGAACAACTGATCGTCGAGTTCTACTCCAAGTAACCGGACAGGAGGTCCAATAAAGTGGCAATCGCTATAGTACAACCGAAGATGAAATTCGAGAGAGTCTCGGACACGTCCGCCAGGTTCGTCGTAGAGCCTTTGGAGCGCGGATTCGGACACGTGCTCGGTAATTCGATGCGCCGGGTTCTCCTGGCGAGCATCCCGGGTTCGGCCGTAACGTCGGTAAAAATCGACGGCGTTCTTCACGAGTTCTCGACCATTCCGGGCGTCAAAGAGGACGTGACCGATATCATCTTGAACATCAAGCAGCTGGTTCTGAAATCATATTCCGAGCTGCCTGTTACCGTTAGAATCGAGGCCAAAGGCGCCAAGGAAATCAAAGCCGGGGACATTATGACGACGGCCGACGTCGAAATCATCGACGTGGCGATGCCAATCGCTACGTTGAACAAACAGGGCAAGCTGGAGGCCGAACTCACCGTCGAGCAAGGCAAAGGATACGTGGCCGCCGAGCGGAATAAGAAGGAAAAGATGCCTATCGGCACGATTCCGGTCGATTCCATCTTTAGCCCGGTCAGGAAGGTAACTTACGAGGTCGGCAAGACGCGCGTCGGCCAAATCACCGATTACGACAAATTGACGCTGGCTGTCGAAACTGACGGCAGCATCGAGCCGACCGAGGCGCTCAAGCTCGCGGCCCAGATTGTCGCGGATCATATGGTGTTGTTCGAGGATCTGACGGACGACATCGCCATCGGCGTCGGTTTCCCGTCGGAGGAGGCGCGGCCGAGTACAGATCTAGAGATGAGTATTGATGACCTGGATTTGTCGACAAGGTCATACAATTGTCTGAAGAGAGAGAAAATCGACACGGTCGAGAAGCTTGCCAATTGCACCGAAGCCGATTTGAACGCCATAAAGAACTTCGGGAAAAGGTCAGTGACCGAAGTTAAGGAGAAGCTGGGCGAGCTTGGCTTGGCGCTCAGAGAAGAGGACTGAGAAAATGCCTAGGCCAAAGAAAAGTTACCGTTTGGGCGGCAGTGCGGCGCATCAGAAATTGATGATTAGAAATCTTGCGGCCGACGTTATCTCGAACGGCAAAATCAAGACGACTGAAACAAAAGCCAAAGAAGTCAAACCGTTCATCGAGAAGATGATCACCCTCGCCAAGAAGGGCGATCTGGCCGCGAAACGGCGGTGCTTAAGCGAACTGAACGATGAAACGGCTGTATACAAACTATTTGAGGAGATTGCGCCTAAGTACGGCGACCGCCAGAGCGGATATACCCGGATTATTAAGACAGGCTACCGCAAAGGCGACGCCGCGCCGATGGTTCAACTCGAACTAGTTGGAGAGATTGAAAGATAGACAAAAATATTCTTCGAGCGACCTCGAGCTTGTCGAGAGGGAGTCGAGAAGTATAAACAGAAACATTAAAATCACGGTTGATTACATTGGGCGGGATTTTAAGGGGTTTCAGCGGCAGAAAAACAAGCCGACCGTCCAAGGAGAACTTGAAAAAGCGTTAAGCATATTGCTCAGAGAGAGCATCAGGGTCACCGGAGCCTCGCGGACCGATACCGGCGTGAACGCTCGCGGCCAAATCGTGAACTTCCGCACCAAGTCCGATATGTCGGCTGAGCGGATCATGAAGAGCTTGAACGGTCTGTTGCCGGGCGGGATCGCTGTAACCGCGGTAGAAGACGCGTCGCCTGAGTTTCACGCTCGCAAGAGCGCGGCCTGGCGGGAATACGAGTACCTGATTTGGAACAGACCGTACCCGGAAATCTTCCGGGGCGGTTATGTCACTCGAATCGATCGTCCGTTGGACACCGGTCTGATGAAAAAGGCGGCCGAGTCGGTCGTAGGGGAGCACGATTTCAGCGCATTCTGCGTCGCCTCTTCAGCCGTCAAGGGCTGTGTCCGGAACGTTACCGCGGTCGCGCTGGACGAGCCGGAACCCGGCCTGATCAGTTTGACGATCCGGGCGGACGGATTCGTGCACCGGATGGTCAGGTCGCTGATGGGGACGTTGATCGACATCGGACTCGGCAAACTGGAGCCGGACACGATTAAGAGGATGCTAGAGAGCAGAGATAGAAAACTTGCCGGACGAACGGCGCCGGCGCACGGCTTGACGTTGACGAAAATCGGATATTAATTACAAGTTCACGGGTTTAAGGGAGCTAAGTAGATGGCACAAACGATGAAGACATACACCGCCAAACCGAGCGACATAGAACACGCTTGGTTTATCGTAGACGCCGAGGGGGCTACGCTGGGCCGCCTGGCGACGGGAGTCGCGCGCGTCCTACAGGGCAAACATAAGGCAACTTATACGCGAACAATAGACACCGGCGATTTTGTGGTCGTCATCAACGCGGCCAAAATAAAGGTTACGGGAAATAAAATGGCCGGCAAGGAATATTTCCGGCATTCCGGATATCCGGGCGGATCGAAAACGGAGACTCTTGAAGAGTTGATGGAGAAGAAACCCACCGCCGCGGTCGAACGAGCCATCAAAGGCATGTTGCCTAGCACGAAGCTCGGCCGGGCGATGTTTAAAAAATTAAAGGTATATGAGGGCGCGGAGCATCCACACGAGGCGCAAAAACCCGCACCCTTAAAGATCGGAGGTTGATAGTGGCTGAACAGGCCGTCTACTGGGGAACGGGAAAACGTAAGGACGCCATCGCGAGCGTCCGGCTGATCCCCGGTAAAGGAGAATTCAACTGCAACGGGAAGACGATGGAAGAATACTTCCCGCGCAAAGTCCATCACATCTTGATCCAGACACCGTTTTCGGTCACCGGATTGACCGACGCTTATGACGTGTTCGCCAAACTTGAAGGTGGCGGCGTTTCCGGTCAAGCGGGGGCGCTCAGGCACGGAATCGCCAAGGCGCTTCTGGAGGCCGACGAATCGCTGCGGCCGGCGCTTAAGGCGGCCGGTCTTCTAACCAGAGACCCGCGTATGAAAGAACGCCGTAAATACGGCCTTAAGAAAGCTCGCAAGAAGCCGCAGTTCTCAAAACGTTAGAAATACGCTCGACTTATGCGAGCCCCCTGCCGCCAAAGGTGGCCGGGGGCTCGTTTGCTTTTAGGAGTGAAGAGTGAAGTGATGGAAGTGAAAAAACAAAAATGCAAAGCAGGATCACCAACATCACCGCCATCACCAGTATCACTGTAATTGAAGCGAAAAGCGAAAATATTCTTCGAGTGAGGGAGCTAGTGGCGACCGAGTCGAGAAGGTAAACATTATGACTTATCCACGTATATTGATTAACACCAAAAAAATCAAACAAAATGCTGAACACGCTGTTTCTGTCTGCGCCACGCGGAATATCCAGGTAATCGGCGTTACCAAGGCATGCTTGGGCGATCCGGTTATCGCCGGCGCCATGCTGGACGGCGGTGTTGCCGGTATCGGCGACTCCCGACCGGCGAATCTGGTAAATCTGCGAGGCGCCGGAATAACAGAGCAATTGATGATGCTCCGGTTGCCGATGTTAAGCGAAATCCCGCAGATCGTAGATTTGTCCGATATCAGCTTGAACAGTGATTTGACGGTCATTGAAGCGCTGGGACGGGCGGCCGCCCGGGTCGGAAAGAAGCATAAAGTAATTATCATGGTCGATATGGGCGACGGCCGCGAAGGCGTTCGCCGGGAAGACGCCGTCGAGACGGCAATGCGGGCGGCACAGCTGCAAGGTGTCGAGGTTGTCGGTTTGGGCGTGAACGTCGCCTGCCTGGCCGGACAAAAACCTACGCCGGATCAAATGAAAGACCTGGTGGCCCTAGCTAATGACGCAAGAGAGAAGGCGGGCATTGAATTACCGGTCGTTTCGGGCGGGAACAGCAGCGCCTGGGAGCTGATTGAATCGGGCGAAATGCCGCCCGGGATTAACCAGGTCAGACTGGGAGAGGCAATTTTGCTGGGCAAGGAAACCGCGAGAGGCCGGTTGATTCAGGATATGCATCACGACGCCTTTGTTATCAAGGCGGAGATAATCGAAAGTATCCCGGAGCGCGGCCACCACCACATTGCGGCCCTCGGCCGCCAGGATATTGAAGGGACTCAGCTGTTTCCCCTTGACGACACCTGGAGAATAGTTAAAGCCAGCTCCGACCACTTTGTTTTGAAGAAATCAGGGCCGCCAGCCCGTACGGGCGCGGTAATTTCCTTTATTCCCGGTTACGAGTCGCTCCTCAAGGCCATGACAAGCCCGTTCGTCACCAAACAATATGTCTAGAGTATAATTGTATGATTATGAACAAGTTATTCGGTACTGACGGAATTCGCGGCGTCGCCAATAAAGACCTTACTCCCGAGCTGGCCATGGCGGTCGGACGGGCGGCCGCGGTCGTTGCGGTGAACGGCGGCGAACCCGGACGCGTCGTTATCGGGCGCGACACCAGATTATCAGGCGAGATGCTGGAACGGGCGTTTATGGCCGGTGTTATGTCGACGGGCGCCGAGGTGTTGCGGTTGGGCATCATACCAACGCCCGCGGTGGCTTATCTCACCCGGAAACTAGGCGCCGACGCCGGCTGCGTTATTTCCGCCTCGCACAATCCCGTTGACGACAACGGGATCAAACTGTTTAACCGATCGGGTTTTAAGTTCACGGAGGAAGAAGAGGAAGCGGTCGAAAAGCTTGTTCCCTCAGGCGCTTACGCCGGCGAGCATCCCTCGGGCGCGGATGTCGGCGAGTTGTCGGACGCCGGGGAGCAAGGCCGCCGTCTCTATGCCGAGCATGCCCTGAAGGTATTACCGGTTGATCTGACCGGCCTGAAGATCGCGCTGGACGCGGCCTACGGAGCGGCTTATCAGATGGGCGGGGATATCTTTAGGAAAGCCGGAGCGGAGGTTATCACCATCGGCGACGAACCCCGAGGCGATCTTATTAATGTTGATTGCGGGTCGACCAACCCGCTTTGCATTCGGGACGAGGTTGTTGCGAGGGAAGGCTTTTTTGGTTTGGCCTTTGACGGTGACGCCGACCGGGTAATCGCCGTTGACGAAGACGGGAATATCCTGGACGGGGATTATATAATGGCCATTCTGGCGAAATACATCAAGGAAAAAGGCAGTCTGAAGGCCGACACGCTGGTCTCGACGGTCATGGCAAATTGCGGTTTTGACTTAGGGATGGAGGAATTGGGCATAAACGTCATTAAGACCGACGTCGGCGACAGGTTCGTGCTAAAAGAGCTGCTTGATCAGGATCTTAATTTCGGGGGCGAGCAAAGCGGCCATGTTATCTTTTTAGACCATAATACGACGGGCGACGGCATCATTACCGGCCTCATGCTAGCGGCCATAAAGGCCGAGACGGGCCGGCCCTTGTCGGAACTGAAGAATGTCATGAGCAAGCTGCCTCAAGTGTTGTTGAATGTTCGCGTGGCCGACAAGCGTAAGCTTGGGGAGGCAGTCGCCATTTGGAGTGAGGTCGAGAAGAGCGAATTATCGCTTGGGGGACGCGGACGTGTTCTGATTCGGACCTCCGGGACCGAACCGCTGGTACGCGTGATGGTAGAGGCTGATACCGAAGGCGCGGCCGGGAGAATAGCTGGCCATTTGGCCGCCATAGTGGAAAAGGAGCTTTCATAAATTGTGCGGGATAGTCGGTTATCTGGGAGATAAACAAGCGGCGTCGATTCTATTAGACAGCCTGCGGGGGCTGGAGTACCGCGGGTACGATTCTGCCGGCATAGCGGTTGTAGATGGCGGCAAAATCAACGTCGTTAGGCGTCTCGGCAAACTGAGCGAGCTGGCCGGAGCGCTTGAGAAAGACTCACCTGAAGGGATGGTCGGTATCGGACATACCAGATGGGCGACGCACGGCGAGCCCAGCGAACGTAACGCCCATCCGCACATGGACTGCACGGAGCAGATCGCCGTTGTCCATAACGGCATCATCGAGAACTTCCATGACTTAAGGGAAGAGTTGCAGAAGCGGGGCCATAATTTCACCTCCGATACCGACACCGAGGTCTTAGCCCATCTCATAGAAATGTATTATCGCGGCGACTTAGAAGACGCCGTCCGGACGGCGCTCACCCGTGTCGAGGGATCGTTCGCCCTGGCGGCGGTAGTCGTTGAACATCCCGAGACGATTGTTGCCGCTCGTAAAGACAGCCCCCTGATAGTGGGGCTGGGCAAAGGCGAGAATTTTCTGGCCTCGGATATACCGGCCATTCTCAACTACACCAAAGATGTTCTGGTTGTTGAGGACAACGAAATGGTTATCGTCAATCGCGACAAGGTTACGTTGAAAGGGCTTGACGGAAAGGTAGTGAAAAGGAAGCCCATTAAGGTTACCTGGGACGCCGGCGCGGCCGAGAAATCCGGCTATGACGACTTCATGCTTAAGGAAATCTTTGAACAGCCGCATGCCATCCGGGAAACGATGCGCGGCCGGGTCCACGACAATAAGATAATATTGGACGAACTCAGTTTGACGGAAAACGACATCAAGATGATCGATAAAGTCTTCATCGTCGCCTGCGGAACGTCGTATCATGCGGGAATGGTCGCCAAATACGCGATAGAAAGCTGGGTTCGCATTCCGGTCGAGATAGATATCGCCAGCGAGTTCAGGTACCGGAATCCGATTTTGGACGACCGGACGCTGATGGTGGCGGTCAGTCAGTCAGGCGAAACAGCCGACACTCTGGCAGGTATGCGTTTCGCCCGTGAACAGGGCGCGAAGATCATGGCGATAACAAACGTTGTGGGCAGCACGATTTCCCGCGAGGCCGACGGCGTGCTTTACACTCACGCCGGGCCAGAGATCGGCGTGGCCGCGACAAAGACGCTGATCGCGCAGATGATCGCTTTATATTTACTGACGTTATATTTGTCCACCGTTCGGCGCAGCCTGTCCGTAGAGGACGAAGCCGAGATCGTCGAGGAGCTCTTCCGGATGGACGAGGTCGTCGAAGATCTGCTGCAAGACGAAACTCAGATGAAGTTAATGAAGCAATACGCTGATAGACACGCAGACAAGAGCGACTTTCTGTTTATCGGCCGCAGCGTCGGCTACCCGGTCGCCCTGGAAGGCGCGTTGAAACTAAAGGAAATATCCTACATTCACGCCGAGGGATACGCGGCCGGTGAGCTGAAGCATGGCCCGATCGCCCTGGTGGAAGAGGCGGTGCCGATTGTCGCAGTAGCGACCGAAGGCCATGTGTACGACAAGGTCATCAGCAACATCATGGAGGTTAAGGCGCGCGGGGCGAACGTCATGGCCATCGCTAGCCGGGACGACGAGCAAATCGCCAAATACGCCGATGAGATCATTTATGTACCTCGGACTTCAGAGATATTATCGGCGGTGCCCGCCGTCGTGCCGCTCCAGCTCATCAGCTATTATATCGCCAAGAAGCGCGGCTGCAACGTAGACCAGCCCCGGAACCTGGCCAAAAGCGTCACCGTCGAATAAGTTTATATAAAGATACCTTATAGCACGGTCTGGTTTCGGTTATAATGAATATATGATTAAGAAATCCATCCAACTAGCTATATGCACTCACTTGATTCCTTCAAACACACGAGCCTCGGATATCGCGGTCGCATGCGGCGCGACTGGTATTGATTTCGCGGTTAACATCGCAAACGTTGACAACCTGAAACAGGCTCTTAACGACTGTTGCGGACCGGACAGTGGCTTTGACATTCGTTTTCACGCCTATTTTGCGGATGTCGAAATCGGCAGCGCGGACGTGGGACGGGCGGCGAAGGGCCTTGATTTTATGCGCCACGTTGTCGCCAACGTAGCCGCCGCGGAAGGACATTATCTGACGATCCACTTAGGGTTTAACCTCGGATTGCACGGGGTGATCGATGTTGCCAGCACTATTGACGGACTTAAAGCGCTGGTAGACTACGCCGGCGATTTAGGCGTTACGGTTTGCGTCGAGAATCTGCGCCGGGGTTTAACGGCGCGCCCCGAAGACTTTATAAGGGTGGCGGAAGAAACAGGCGCCGCCGTAACCTTTGATGTGGGTCATTTTAATTCCAGCGAGGCGGCCGCCAACGGATGGACTGCGGAAGACATAATCGCCAAACTGGGAAACCGCATCGCGGCCGCGCACGTCTATGAGGCCGAGGTCGACGGTAAAGGCCACATTGCTCCCTTAGACTTAACCTTGGTTAGACCTGCGCTCGATGCCCTATCTAAGACTACTTGCGGTTGGTGGGTAGCCGAATTAGGCGATCCCGATGAAATAAGCCGGACCATAAACCTCTTGCGGGATTACCGGAGACAACCGGTTTCCTAAGCGGACGTTTATCTGCTATTCTAGCCGCATGGATAATATTAGCGCCGTACTGGAGATAGCCGGGGCAGACGCGTTCGCGGCTGCGATTTCCTACGCTTCCACTAATCCTCATACGGTCATGTTGCCGACCTACGTTCACACCGGAACTGAATACGGCGATTTCAGCGTGGTCGGATCTCACGTTGACTACCTGCGGCGAGACCTGGCGGAGCGGTTCAGCGTCAAGTTGCTCGATTTGGTCGTTTCGGCCGACACCTCTCTTTGGCGCGCGCTTAACGGCCGGTTTATGACGACGATCCGCGACCGGTTCGGTTTCTTTTCCCCTTGTATCGGGTGTCATTTATACCTGCACCTCATGAGGATACCGGAAGCTCGCCGATATGATTGCGGCGTCGTTGTGGCAGGCGAGAGAACGACGCACGCTTCGGGCAGCAAGATAAATCAAACGCCGAGTTTACTTGCTTGTTATCAAGAAGTCCTGGGGGCGGTCGGCCTCTCGCTGGAATTTCCGGTCCGCGACATTGTAGACAGAGCCGAGATCAAGGCTTTGGCGCCGTGGTTGTGGGAAGAAGGTGGAGAACAGATGAACTGCGTTCTTAGCGGGAACTACCGCTTGACGGATGGAACACCTATCAGGGTTCCGGAAGAAACGGAGAAACTTTTTATTGATGAATTTCTTTTGCCGGTCGGCAAGAGGCTGGCCCAAATGCTGTCCGCGGGGGAAAAAGACTACCTGCCGGCCGTTGCTGAGGTCCTAGGGAGCGCGCGATGAAGGTTTTATGCGTCATTTTGGACGGTCTGGGCGACAAATCTTATGCTGAATTAAACGGCCGGACGCCGCTTGAAGCGGCCCGCACGCCCAACCTGGATAGGCTGGCCGCCGGCGGAATAAACGGCGTCATGTTTCCCTTTGGGCCGGGCATCGCGCCATCTAGCGACATCGCCCACTTCCGGCTATTCGGCTACCCAGCGCGCGGCTACCCAGCGCGCGGCTACCCGGGCCGCGGCTATATCGAGGCTTTAGGGGAAGGATACGACGTCAAGGACGACGAGGTCGTCTTTAGGACGAGTTTCGTGACAGTTGAAGAATCAGGTGACAGGTTTACCGTTACATCAAGAGAGCGAGAAAACGAAGACATTTTAGCCCGCGAAGCGGCGGGCCTGATTAAGGACAAGGTAATTGAGGACGCCAGGTGCCGTTTTGTATATACAGGCGCGCGGCAAGGGCTGTTGTTCGTTTCCGGAGACGTAAGTCCGGACGTCAGCGACGCTGATTCTTTATCGATCGACATGCCCGTTATTCTGGTAGAACCCTTGGATATAACCGGTGAACCCGCGGCCGCCAGACGGACCGCGGACACCGTTAACCGGTTCATGCTGCTGTCCGCGGAGGCGCTGCGCGATCAACCTCTGAACTTCCTGATCACCAAATGGCCGGGACGGCCAAAGAAAATTCCGTCATTCTATAATCTAACCTCGTTCAACGGGGCGATCGTCGCCAACGGGTCACTATATAAAGGCCTGGCGTCCGCTTTAGGTATGGGCCATTTTCCGTCAGCCGAAGGACAGTCGCCTGAAGACGCCTTATCAGGCGGTCTGGAGATTGCCCGCAAGCTATTCAAGGACGGATTCGGTTTCGTCCACGTCCACTCGAAGGTGCCGGACCAAGCGGGCCACACCAAGAATCCGGAGTACAAGAAGACGCAAATAGAAAGGCTGGATAAGGCGTTTGAGGCAATGGACCTGGACAGAGACACGCTTTGTCTGATTACCGGCGACCACGCGACGCCGTGCGCGGGCAGGATGATCCATTCAGGCGACGCCGTACCTATCCTGATGACAGGGGCGCTATGCGGCGCCGACGACGTTAAGAGCTATAGCGAAAAGGCTTGCCGAGCAGGCGCCTTAGGCATGTTTAGGGGCAAGGATTTAATGCCGCTGATTTTAAACTACACCGATCGCGCCAACTATCATGGCTTACGCCCGTATCCTTTTTCCTCAAACGCGCGTCCCACGCCCGACCGCGTCAATCCCCTAAAGCCACAGCCTAAACAATAGACTCGCATGCCGCTCGCGGCCTACCATCGTTAGTGCTTTGGGGTCAGGCCCTTTCTTCTTATGCGACAGGGCCTGACCCCGTGTTTCAAGTCGCTTCGCCGAGCGATCAATGCTCTCCGCTCGGACGTGATTTGACCGCATGCTCGACCTACTGTGAAAGCCGGACATCCTTTACGTTTTAGACCGGGCACATCCTTTACGCTTCTTTTCAATTCGCTCCATGCCAGCCTTTGGCCGGGATGATCTTTTTGGTCCTCTCGTCTAATACCCCGAGCAGGTGAAAGCTGTAGTAGAGCTCCCACTTGTATGTACCAACGGGTCTCAGGCCCACCGG
>Ga0265292_1000208_pt1 | contig 102935 bp, 94 predicted proteins | sample Munlanlewell296A_FD_189080 | JGI IMG/M metagenome (GOLD analysis project Ga0265292, IMG submission 189080) | Leachate microbial communities from a municipal landfill in Southern Ontario, Canada - Leachate well 296A | ecosystem: Engineered > Solid waste > Landfill > Unclassified | place: Canada...
CTCGGATGGAAACGAGGTCGAGGGCGACCAGCGTGTCCTTCATCCAGAACTCGCGGGGCGCGACGTCTCGCCACACGAACAGCATCCCGGTGCCGGTCGGAACGTTGGTGCGGCCCGACAGGCCGGTGCCTTGCTCGGCGAGCGTGCGCGCCACCTCCACGGTGAACCTGGCCCCGCGGCCGCCGGAGTCGAAGCGGATCACCGTCCGGCCTTCGGGCGCGCGCCCGCACCCGGCCATCACCACGACCAAGAACACCGCCATCACCACGCGTCGCACGGTTCTTACCCTACGCGCGCCGCGTGACTCGTTGACGGCATCGGGCCGCCCTCGTACGGTGCCGCCATGCATGTAGCCGTCACCGCAGTGGGCGTCGATCGCCCCGGAATCGTCGCCGCCGTCACCAAGGTTCTCTTCTCCTTCGGGGCCAACATCGAGGACTCCCGCATGGCGATCCTCGGCGGGCACTTCGCCATGGTGCTCATCGTGGCGACACCCGAGGGGGGAGATCCTGCCGCGCTCGAGGCTGCCCTTGCCGAACCCGCCACCCGGTTGGACCTGATGGTGACGGTGCGCCCGGTCGCCGAGGCCGCGCACGCCACCCCGGGCGGGAACCCGTTCGTCGTCAGCGTTTACGGAGCGGACCACCCCGGGATCGTGGCGCGCGTCTCCGAGACGCTGGCTTCCGAGAACGTGAACATCCAAGACCTCGCCACCCATGTGATCGAAGGCGACCCGCCCGTCTACGTCATGCTGCTCGAGGTCGAGATTCCCGGCGACGCCGCGCGCGTCGAGGCCGCGCTGGCTCGGGTGGGAGCGGAGGTCGGCGTCGACGTCTCGATGCGGCCGATCGAAGCGGAAACGCTGTAGTGGCCGTTCGTCCCGTCGTCCGGTACCCCGCGCCGGTCCTGAAGCAGCGGGCGGCCGAGATCGCGCCGGGTCCTGAAGCCGAGGCACTCGCGCGCGACCTGGTCGACACGATGCTCGCGTCACCGGCCTGCGTCGGTCTGGCCGCGCCGCAGATCGGAGTTGGGGCGCGCGCCTTTTGCATGGACGTGACCGGACACAGGAAATCAATCAGTTGCCACGGCCTGGTCGTGCTGCTGAATCCCCTCATCGTCGAGCGCGACGGCGCCGAGCTCACGCGCGAAGGCTGCATGAGCGTCCCGGACTTCACGGGCAACGTCAAGCGCGCTGAGCGCATCGTTGTGCGCGGCGTCACCCCGGACGGCGTCGAACAAGAGATCGCGGCCGACGCCTTCGAGGCGCGCGCGCTGCAACACGAGATCGACCACCTGGACGGCTTGTTGTTCCTCGACCGCGTCGCCTCGCTCACGGCCGACGTGTTCGGACGCAAGCGTTACGCGCCTCCTTCCGGCTGACGCTCCTTTCCCGATCACATCACTCGGTTTCCGGCGGCCCGAAACGACAGGTGCGCGACCCGGAACCTATAATCGCCGCGAACGTCGACGCTTCGCGTCGCCTGGAAAACAAGACCATCTGAGGAGATACCCGCGATGCCAGACGGGGTACGTATCGCTCTAGGATTCGCCATCATGTTCGGCGCGCTCGGACTCGCGTCGCGCCGAATCCGCGTAGTCGTCGAGCTTCTTCGCCGCGGACGTCCCGACCCGGGACGCTCAAAGAACGTGCCGGTGAAGATCAAGGCCGAACTAGTCAAAGTCCTTGCGCAAAAGAAGCTCTTCCAGTGGTCGTTTCCGGGCCTTCTGCATGCCCTGACATTCTGGGGTTTCTTGGTTGTGCAGGTGACGCTGATCGAATCGGTCGGCGAGTTGTTCGATCCGGAGTTCAAGCTTCCTTGGATCTTCCACGGCGAGTGGATGGGCTTCGTCCAGGACTCGTTCTTCGCCCTCGTCACTCTCGCGCTGATCGGCTTTGCGATCATCCGCGTGCGCAACGCACCGAAGAAGTTAGAGCGAAAGAGTCGCTTCTACGGCAGCCACCTCGGACAGGCGTACTTCATCTTGTTCATGATCTTCATGGTCGTGGCGACCGTCGCGGTTGCGCGCGGCGCGCGCTTCGCGTTGGACACCTTGCCGTACCCGACCGGTGCGTTCGTTTCGCACGGAATCGGGATCACCATGGCCGGTCTCAGTCACAACGCGCTGCGCTGGATCGAAGACGTCGCGCTGCTGGCGCACTTGGCGGTCGTGTTCTCGTTCCTCGTGATCGTGGTGAACTCCAAGCACATGCACATCTTCACGGCACCGATCAACGTCGCGTTCGGCCGCCAGCCGCTCGCGCTCGGCGCGCTGCAGCCGATCGAGATCGACATGGAAAACATGACCGAGGACACCGTCTTCGGCGCCGGCAAGCTGGAGCACCTCACCTGGAAGCAACTGCTCGACGGCATCACGTGCACCGAGTGCGGGCGCTGCCAGTCGGTCTGCCCGGCGTGGAACACCGACAAGCCGCTGAACCCGAAGTTCATCATCACCGGGATCCGCGACGACATGTTCACCAAGGGCGACTACTTGCTCGGCAAGAAGGCCTTCGACCCGGCGTCGCCGGAAGGCCAAGACCCCGAGCACGTGATGAACAAGGCGCTCGTTCCCGGCGTCTTCAGCGAGGACGTGTTGTGGGCGTGCACGACCTGTGGCGCATGCACCTACGAGTGCCCGGTGGACATCGAGCACGTGGACACGATCGTGGACATGCGTCGCTACCAAGTGATGATGGAATCCGCGTTCCCGCACGAGGGCGGCTTGATGCTGCGCAACCTCGAGAACTCCGGAAACCCGTGGGGCGCGCCGGCCAGTCAGCGCCTTGACTGGGCCAAGGGGATCGAGGATCGCTTGGTCGTGCTGAACGGACAAATGCCGGCCGACGCCGAGTACTTGTTCTGGGTCGGGTGCGCCGGCGCCTTCGACGACCGCGGGCAAAAGACCACGCGCGCGCTCGCCGAGTTGCTCATGGAAGCCGGGATCGGTTTCGCGGTGCTCGGCCCGCAAGAGACCTGCACCGGCGATCCCGCGCGCCGCTTCGGCAACGAGTACTTGTTCCAAGAGATGGCCAAGGCCAACATCGAGCTGTTCAACTCCAAGGGCGTGCGCAAGATCGTCACCGCATGCCCGCACTGCTTCAACACTCTCGGCAACGAGTACTCGCAGTTCGGCGGGGAGTTCGAGGTCATCCACCACAGCGAGCTGCTCGCGCGCCTGGTGAAGGAAGGACGACTCAAGCCCTCCAAGGAAACAGCGGCGGCGATCACCTATCACGACCCGTGCTACCTCGCGCGCCACAACGGCGTCGTGGACGAGCCGCGCAAGGTCATCGACTCGATCCCCGGCGTCAAGACCTCGGAGCCCGAACGCAGCGGGAAGAAGACCTTCTGCTGCGGTGCGGGTGGCGCGCGCATGTGGATGGAAGAGTCCATCGGCAAGCGCGTCAACATCGAGCGCATGGAGCAGTTGCTGGAGACCAACCCGGATGTGGTCGCGGTGGGCTGTCCTTACTGCGCGACCATGATGGACGACGCGGCCAAGGAACTGGCGTCGAAGGGCAAAGCGTCGGAAGACCTGAAAGTCATGGACATCGCGCAGTTGTTGGCGCAGTCCGTCGGCGTCGGCCAGAAGGCGGCGACGGCGACCGAGTCCGCCGAGTAGCGCACGCCGGCTTCAGTACGAAAGAGCGAGGCTAAGCCTCGCTCTTTCGCGTCAAAGCGATTACCCCGCAAACGGCAGGAGTCGGAGAATCGTCGGCGAAAGCCTGATGCATGGCGTGACGGATCACGCGGGGGGGGAAGAGATGCGGAAACGACTGTCGGTTGCTCTGGCACTGTGCGTGATCGCTTCCGCGGGGGTGCCGGCCGCGGCGCAAGCGCCGGTTCCGACTTCTTTGACGCTCGGCGGCCCGTCGCGGGTCTCGGTCGGGAGTTCGGCGACCATCGCCGGCCGGCTGTCCATCGTCACGAAAGCCCAGTTCCCTGCACAGAGAATTGAGATCCAACTCGACGACATACCAATAGCATTCGGTGAGACCGATACCGACGGCGCCTACCGAGCCCTGGTCTCATTCGCCAATCTCGGGACGCACTCACTGATTGCCGTCGCGCGAAACGCGATCGGGATCGAGTTGGGCCGCAGCGCTCCGCACACCGTCGAGGTACTTCCTCCCGGCGCGCCGATCGTGGTCGTAGCAGGAACCTCCCATACTTGCGCGCTGGCAGACGGTGGAGTGCGCTGCTGGGGCAGCAACTGGGCCGGTCAGTTAGGAGACGGCACAAAGGCCCGCAGGCTCGCTCCGGTCGCGGTTTCCGACGTGACGGATGCGACGGCGATCGCTGCCGGAGGCGCACACACCTGCGCGATCGTCTCCGGCGGCGAAGTTCGCTGCTGGGGAAAGAACGACGCCGGCCAACTCGGGGACGGCTCCACAACCGACAGCAGGACCCCGGTCACGGTATCAGGCATCAAGGATGCAACGACTGTCACCGCCGGATACGAGCACACGTGCGCGATCGTCTCCGGCGGCGTCGTGCGTTGCTGGGGAAGCGACTCGTACGGCCAGCTTGGCGATGGTGGCACGGTCAACCATTCCCTCCCTGTCTCGGTCGTCCGCATCACGGACGCGACGACGATCTCCGCAGGCGATTCGCACACGTGCGCGGTTGTCTCCGGAGGCAAGGTGCGCTGCTGGGGAGCGAACTTCAGCGGGAGTCTCGGCAACGGCACGAACGGTTCCCGTGACACCCCCACGGAAGTCCGAGACATGCCCGGCGCAACGGCGGTCGCTGCGGGCACCGACCACGCGTGTGCCATCGTCTCCGGCGGAGAGGTGCGCTGCTGGGGGGCAAACGGCGTCGGCCAGGTCGGCGACGGCACTAGGACCCGCCGCTACACGCCGGTCGCGGTCTCCGGCGTGACCGATGCAACCGCAATCACCGCCGGATACGGCCACACGTGCGCGATCGTGTCGGGCACATCCCGGTGCTGGGGACGGAACACCCTCGGCGAACTCGGCGACGGCACGACGACCAACGCTTTGACCCCGATCAGCGTCGCGGGCATCGCCGACGCGGTCGCAGTGACTGCCGGGGCATCTCACTCCTGCGCGCTCGCTTCCGGCGGTCTGCGCTGCTGGGGGAGCAACTTCGACGGCCAGCTGGGCGACGGCACGACAGCAAACCGTTGGATGCCAACTGAGGTGCCGGGGATGTCCAACGCCGTCGCGGTCGCAGGTGGCGATGCGCACACGTGCTCCGTCATCTCAGGAGAAGGTACTCGCTGCTGGGGGAGCAACTGGTGGGGCCAGCTCGGTGACGGCACCACGACGCACCGCTTCATTCCGGCAGAGGTTCCCGGTACCGAAGATGCGATTGCGCTTGCGGGCGGCAATGCCCACACATGTGCGATCGTCACCGGCGGTGGGGTTCGCTGCTGGGGGCTCAATTCGTCGGGCCAGCTCGGGGACGGCACCACAACCGACAGTGGAACTCCGGTGGCGGTCTCGGGAATCACGGGTGCGACCGCACTGGTCGCTGGGGGAAACTACACCTGCGCGATCATTACGGGAGGCGAGGTCCGCTGTTGGGGAGAAAACGAAGGGCAACTCGGGGACGGCACTCGGACAGATAGCCCCATCCCCGTCGCGGTGGCCGGCATCACCAACGCCACCATGCTCGCAGCCGGATGGAGTCACACCTGTGCGGTCCTATCGAGCGGCGCCGTCCGCTGCTGGGGAAACAACTGGTCCGGCCAGCTCGGGGACGGCACCACCACACCACGTTGGACTCCCGTTGCGGTTGAGGGGATCGACGATGCCATCGCAATCGCGACCGGGGCAGTGCACACGTGCGCAGTCCTGTCGGGGGGCGGAGTCCGCTGTTGGGGAGACAACTGGCTCGGCCAACTCGGCGACGGAAGGGCCGTTCGACGTCTCACTCCGGTCGCCGTGACGAACATCAGTGACGCGAGGGCGATTGCCGCCGGGGCCGCCCACACGTGTGCGATCGTCACCGACGGCGCAGTCCGTTGCTGGGGATACAACGACAGCGGTCAGATCGGCGACGGCACGACGAGCGATCGTCGGACTCCCGTCACGCTCTCAGGAATCGCGGACGCGTCCGCGATCGCGGCCGGTGACGTGCACACCTGCGCGATCACCTCTGCCGGCGACATGTTGTGCTGGGGAGACAACTCGTACGGCCAGCTCGGAGACGGGCAAGCCGGATACCGGACCCTGCCGGTGGGCGTTGTCTGGACGTAGCCCGCAGGGCGCCGGCGGGCCTTGCCAACACGAGCCGCCGTGGGTCATGGTCATCGCGCAGTTGTTGGCGCAGTCCGTCGGGGTCGGCCAGAAGGCGGCGACCGAGTCCGCCGAGTGGGGTCGCACCGGCCTCAGTACGAAAGAGCGAGGCTTAGCCTCGCTCTTTCGCGTTTGACGTGTCCCGTGGTGTACGGGTGCGCCCCTGAGTTCCTTCATCTTCTCACGCGTCCGCGCAAATGCAAGAGCCGGGTGGCAGAGCGGCTATCCCTGTTCACCACTCCGGCGATGGTCCCCCAACAAAGTCGTTGAGGGGTGGACCCGACGAGACTCGAACTCGTGCCTCGCTCTCCTCAGGGGCGCGTGCTACCGGCTACACCACGGGCCCACCGCCGTGCGAAAACGTAGGCGCGCGCCAGGAGCGGAGCACGTCCGGGAAGATCGGGAGAACTCGGCTCAGGACGACGCGACAAGGACGTCGAGAGGCGATGCATGGTCGTTGGTGACTGATGTTATGATGTTGCCATCATGCGGTATCAGCGAACCCAGGTGTATCTCGACCCCGAGCAGCACGCGGCGCTGATCGCTGAGGCGGCCGCGCGCGGGATCTCGCTCGCCGAGTTGATGCGCCGCATCGTGAACGACCACGTCTCGAAGCAAGCCCCCCGCTACGACGCAAAGACCTGGGATGCGCTCATCGGAGTTGCGGGGGAGTCCGACGACGAGCCGACGGACGTCGTCTCGGACTGGAAGGGCGAGGTTGCGAAAGCGTTCGCGGCGGGCCACGCCCGCGAAACCGCCCCGCCGGCGCGCAAGCGAGCGACGAAGCGGTGAGCGTCTTCGTCGATGCCAACGTGCTCGTGGCCGGCGCGCTCCCGTCGGAACGCGCGCACGCCAAAGCCGTCCGCTTGCTTCGGGAAACCGAGACGCAAGGCCCGTTCACGACCGACCACGTCCTCGTCGAAGCCTGGCACGTTCTTCGCGCGCGCAAGGGCTTCGCTAGCGCCCTGCGGTTCTGGCAATCGCTCGCGCACACGCCGCTGACCATCGAGGCGGTGTCGCTTCCCGACCTCGAGCGCGCGCGCGCCATCGCCGAGCTATGGCAGGACCAGGAATTCGACTTGGTGGACTGCGCGAGCTTCGCGGTGATGGAGCGCGTCGGGTGCGCGCGCGCGGCGTCCTTCGACCGCGACTTCGCCGTGTACCGCTTCGGGCCCGGGCGCGCGCGCGCGTTCGAGATCCTCGGTTGAACGGCGCGCGCGCTCCCGCGTTCTGGTGTCGATTCGGCGTCACGTATGTCGCTCATCCCACACCAGAACCGGCGGCCGGTGGCGGCGCGCGCGCCGGGCTCGAAGGAGGATCAAGTCACGGCGACGCAGGGCCGGATCCCCCGTTCTGGTGTCGATTCGGCGTCACATGTGTCGCTCATCCCACACCAGAACCGGCGGCCGGTGGCCGCGCGCGCCGAAGTGGCGCGCGCGTGCGGCATAATGTCCCGGCATTTCGGGGGAAGGAGCCCGCTTGATCCTGTCGGACCGTGACATCCGCAAAGCCATCGTTGCCGGCGACCTAAAGATCGACCCGCTGGACGACGCCATGATCCAGCCGTCGAGCATCGACCTGCACGTGGACTCGTCGTTCCGCGTATTCGTCAACAACCGGTACCCCTACATCGACGTGCGCAAGCCGATGGAGGAACTCACGTCGTTGGTGGAGGTCGGCCCGGACGAGCCTTTCATCCTGCACCCCGGCGAGTTCGTGCTCGGCTCGACCTTCGAGAAGGTCACGCTCGGCACGAGCCTCGTCGCGCGCCTGGAGGGCAAGTCCTCACTCGGCCGCCTCGGCCTGCTAATCCACTCCACCGCAGGCTTCGTTGACGCCGGGTGGTCGGGCCACCTCACGCTCGAGTTGTCCAACGTGGCGAACCTGCCGATCACGATCTACCCCGGGATGAAGATCGGACAGTTGTGCATGTTCCAGATGACTTCGCCCGCCGAGCGACCGTACGGGTCGACCGGGAAGTACCAAGGGCAGCGCGGTCCGACGGCCAGCCGCTTCTACATGGACTTCGCGAAGCTCTCCGGCGCGACCACGGTGCGCGCGCCCAAGAAGGTCTCAAAGCCGAGCACAGGCAAAACGGAACCGAAGAGAAAGCCTCGCAAAGCCTGAGGTATATTGGGCCGTCGAAGATCTAATCGCGGATGTAGTTCAATGGTAGAACGAGAGCTTCCCAAGCTCTAGACGGGGGTCCGATTCCCCTCATCCGCTCCGCTACACGTCGCAGGGCAATTTCGGTCGACAAACGAACTCGTTGGTGTCGACGGCAAGTTTCCCAACGAGGCCTTGCCACATCATGGCGTCCACCGTACCGAGCGCTCCACCGCCGACCTCGTCCGATCTCACGGTTCCGATAATCGTCGCGTCGCGGGAGAGGGTCGCGGTTCCGTAGGCCGCGAAGGTCCGCGGGCTGGCCGGATCGAAGGCCGGGACGAAGTCCTCGGACGGCCCCACCGCCGTGCCGCCGGTCAGAAGGAGATTCGCAACGATCTGCCGGCCGGGGGCCTGGGACTTCACAGAGAAGCTGACGGAGGCATCGCTCATCCCGGGGGAGATGTTCAGCGTAATCGGCACCAACAGCGAGCAACCGCTATCGACCCGGCTATCAACCGTCACGCTGATGCAACCTACGTAGCGCGCGCCGGGAGAAACCGTCGCGGGAAGATCTGCGTACGTCTGGTAGTCCGGCGGTTGCGGGTTCGGGACCGCCGAAGCCATGCCGGATGCGTCGACACCTTCGAGCCGCAGCAGCGAGACGGAGACCGCGCCGCCGCCGGCCATCTTCCCAGCGACGGCAACGCCGTTGGCGGCCACGAACGACGTCTCGTACGGACCGGCTACTGCCGGGGAGAAGGAAAGCATGCCGGTGAGCGCAAACGCTCCCATCAGCCAGCGATACCGCATCGTGGTTCCTTTCAGAGTTCTATTGAAGACGCGTCCCGCTAGATTTCGACGCGATACAGGCCCGACCCTGCCGGAGCAAAACCGGGTGAAACGAGCAAAACAGGGGAGTTGCACCTAAGAACTCGCGACGAAAGAGGCGAAGCCCCACACCAAGACGACAAGGCCTATGAACAGGTTCGCGAGGACACGTCCGCGCGCGCGCGGCCGCGGGGCATCGTCGGCATCCGGCCGAATGCGCGGGCGCAACAGCGCCCACGCGTTGGCAGCGAACAGCGCTCCGCCCAGAGCCATGACCAACTCGGCGAACAACTGCGGAAGAGGCATCACGTTAGGTCACCTCCACGGCGGGAGCCGATGCTCCCGCCGATACGGCCGTCACCCGATCGCCGAGGATAATGATGATCCCGGCCGCAACGATCAGGACCCCGCCGGCGAAGGTGTTCAATCCCGGCCGCTCGCCCAGCAGCCACCACGCGTACAGCACCGCTGAGGCCGGTTCGAGGTATAGAAGGACTCCGAGTTGCTGCGCCTGCAACGCCCTCATCGCGTGGAAGAACACGATGCCCAGGATCCCGGAGTGCACCACTCCAAGGAGAAGCAGCACCGGAGCGTTCGATCGCAAGTCGGTAGCGCGCGCCTGCGCAAGAGCCGGCGTAAGCACGAGCGCCGCCACGCCCAGTTGCCACACGACGATCGCCGCGGGCTCGTAATGCCCACTCAGGATCTTGCCCACCAACATCAGTAAGGCGAACAGCACCGCGCTGCAAAGCGCGAATGCGAGCCCCAACCGATCGATTCCCCCGAGATCGGGGACGGCGATCAGTGCGATCCCCCCGAAGGCAAGCGCGAGCGCGCCGACCGACACGGCGCGAAGACGCTCTCGCAGAACGAATGGTGCGGCAACGGCCATCAGTACGGGACCGAGGTAGACGATCAGGATCGTCGAAGCCACAGTGAGCCGCTGGAACGCCTCAAACAGCAGCACCCAATGCGCGGCCAGGACGACCCCTGTCGACGCGAGGAGCCACGGGCGCGCGCCCGGCCGGAGCTGCGCGAGGCGGCCGCGAACTGCCATGTACCCGACGACGACGACGAACCCGAGGATCAGTCGCACGAAGACGATAACGGCGGCCGGGACGTCCACGTGTTTGACGATCGAACCGATCGTGCCCCACGTGAGCGTGCAGGCCAAAACCTCTAGGTATCCGGCTCGTATCCGCATAGTGAAAGCCCCGCAAAGCGGGGCCTTCACTTTAGTCGTGCGCGCACCCGGCGCGCGCCGGTCAGGCGTCGCGGGAAGCGGTCGGCTTGCGCATCCGGCGCGCGCCCCAAATCACGATAACCAGCGCCGCGAACGGACCGAGCCACACGCCCAGGATCAACGCACCCGTACCCATCCGCACCAAACCGTCCAGCGCGGTCTCCCACGCCTTGGCGAACGACGGTCCGGTCTCGTCGCGAGGAATCGCTCCCGGCTCACCAAGGTGCACCGACACCATGCTGTAGTCCGTGCGGGCGTCGATGTACTTGATCTGTCCGGTGATCTGCTCGATTTGCCCTTGCACCTCCGACAGACGCGTCTGTACGGCGAGCGTGTCTCCGATCGACTTCGCCTTGGAGAAGAGCCGCAGTAGAACTACCTCTTCGGCGCGCAGATGCCGCTGTTGGCTCTGCAAGTCCACGTACTGCTGAGTCACGTCCTCCGACGACGTCGACTCCGAACGGACCAAGCCGACTTCGCGCAGTCTCCTCAGCGCGGTCTCCAGGCGCTCCGCAGGAACCCGCATCGTGATATCGCCGCGGGCAACCTGGTCGCTCTCTTCCTGAAGCGGAACCGGACCACCCACGTCACCGCGGTTGGCGCTGAGCACTTGGCCACCGACGTCCTTGGCGATCGCATACACCGCGTCCCAGGTGCGAGAGAAGGACTTCTTTGGGACTTCAACCCACATATCGGCCGTGCGCATCACTCGCTCGTCGAACCCGGCAATCGCGCCCCCTGAAACGGCTGTGACCGCGTTCTTCTGGTCGGATACGGGAGCCCCCTCGAGGGAAAAGCCCGGTGCCGCGGGTGCCAATTGCGGCGCTAAGACCCCTGTGTCTCCACTGCCTCCGCCGCCGGATACAAACTTGAGTCTCGCAGAAGAGGGAACCGCCGAGTCGCGTTGCGCGAGCGAGCCGGCGGCATACGCCGACCCGAGCACAACGATCAGAATGAGCGCACCGTACCTCGTGCGTCGTGACAGCTTCGGTCTCATCGCGCACCTCCAGATCGCACGTCTTCACCTTTGACGGGGAAGACCCGGATTGGGTTCCGAACCAACCCGGCGCCTAGACGCGCGCCAGGTTTTCGAACTTGGTGAACTGCCCCAGGAAGGCAAGGGTGATGGTGCCGGTCTGGCCGTTGCGGTGCTTCTCCAGCATGATGTCGGCCTCGCCCTTACGCTCGCTGTCGGGCTTGTAGTAGTCCTCCCGGTAGACAAACATCACGACGTCGGCATCCTGCTCGAGCGCGCCGGACTCGCGAAGGTCGGCCAGACGAGGCTTGCGCGGTGTCGATCCCTGTTGCTCGAGTTGACGCGACAACTGAGACACCGCCAGGACGGGAACGCTCAGTTCCTTGGCGAGGATCTTCATCGAGCGCGAGATCTCTGAAACCTCTTGGACGCGGTTCTCGGTCCGCCGCGGCGACGTCATAAGTTGGATGTAGTCCACGACGACCAATCCGAGTCCGAACTTGTCCTTCAGCCGGCGGCACTTCGCGCGGATCTCGGCCATTCCGATCGACGGCGTGTCGTCAATGAAGATCGGCGCTTCCGCGAGCCGACCGACCGCGTGAGACACGCGTCGCCAGTCTGCCTCGTTCATGCGTCCGGTGCGGATCTTGTTTGTATCCACGCGCGCCTCGGCACAGATCATGCGCTGGACGATTTCCATCCAGCTCATCTCGAGCGAGAAAATGACGACGGGGAGTTCCGCGGTCTGCGCGACGTACTGCGCGACGTTGACGGCAAACGCCGACTTGCCCATCGCCGGGCGCGCGGCGACCAGGATCAAGTTCCCGGCCTGCATTCCGGCAAGCATCCGATCCAGATCGGTGAAGCCCGTCGGCACTCCGGTGATCTCCGCGCCGCGCGCGGCAAGCGCTTCGATGTGGTCCATGCTCTCGGCAAGCAAGTCGCGGATCGGAACAAAGTCCTGCCGGATACGTCCGGAAGCAACTCCGAGCATCAACTCCTCAGCGCGGTTGACCATCCCCTCGACGTCTTCGGGGACTTCGTAAGCCTCCTGGGCGACCGTCGTCGCCGCGTCGATCAACCGCCGCAACGTCGAAAGCTCACCGACGATGCGCGCGTAAAACGTCGCGTTGGCGGCCGTCGGAACCGACGACACAAGCGTGTGGATATACGGCCCGCCGCCGATCTCCTCGAGTTTGCCTCGCCGGCGCAACTCCTCCGAGACCGTGATCGCGTCGACGGGTTCACCCTGCGTGAACAGGTCGCGGATCGACGCACAGATCGTCGCGTGCGCCTCTCGATAAAAATCGTCGGGCCGAACAATCTCCAGGGCCTCGCCGACCGCCGTCTTGGACAGCAACATGGAACCGAGCACCGACTCCTCGGCTTCGAGGTTATGCGGCGGAACGCGCCCTCCTGGGGGCGGAGTCCGCTGAAACGCTGCGACCTGTGCCATCAGCCGCAGACCTTAGCGTCTGGGTATGACATCCACAGGTTGTCCACGGCGCTGACCACGTGTTCCCCAGCGATGTCCACAGGTTGTCCACAGGTCCCAAAAAACACTGACGGCCGCCCGAAGGCGGCCACCGAGAGAAAAGCCATGTGAGACAACAGCCGCGATTATAGGGAACGTCGCGAGCACGTCAAGGTGAAGAATCGAGACCGGGAAAACCCCGGGCCGCGAAGGTCCGAGTCTGGAGGATTCCCCGGCGCTGCGTTGAATCACGAAGGGAGCCCGCGAGAGGAGACACCGCAATGCAGCTTCCAACACGCAAGAGACCGCTCTGCCTGATGGTCGCGGCACTGATCACGGTTGCCGTGCTGGCGCCGATCGGAGCACCGTCGGCAGCGACATCGGGGATCGAGCAGGCCGGCCGCTATTTCGTAGACGACCAAGGACGCGTTCGCATTCTGCACGGGACTGCGTTCATGAACATCCAGCGCTCCTCTGAGGTCCATAGCGCCGAGTTCAACGCGGACGACGCCGCTTTTCTTGCATCGAACGGCCTCACGCTCTTGCACCTCGACATCTTTCTCTCCGGCGTCATGCCGGAGCCCTACACCTTCGATGAGGCGTACCTAGATGGAGTCGAGAAGATCGTGAATACGGCGCACGCCGCAGGGATCTCGGTGTTTCTCGACTTCTGCCAGGCGGCTTGGGCCAACAAGTACGACGGGATCGGAGTACCCGACTGGATGGCCGAGGACGACGGCGTTCCGAGCACGGCAGCCTCGGAGAACCTCGCCGCGAAGTACTTCGGGAACCCCGCGTTGTGGCGCGCGCTCGACAACTTCTGGACGAACGCAGAGGTCGCGGGTGCCCCCCTCCAGGATCACTACGAGAGCGCGTGGCGCCATGTGGCCGGCCGATTCAAGAACCACCCGGGCGTCCTCGGGTTCGAGATCATGAATGAGCCCTTCCCGGGGACTCAGTGGTCGTCGTGCGCGAGTCCTGCGGGTTGCCCTGCGTTCGACAAAGCGATGTTGCAGCCCTTCACCGAGCGGATGGGGAACGCAATCAAGGAAGTGGCTCCCGACAAGTTCGTTATCTATGAGCCGAACGTCACCTTCGACTTCGGGGCCAACACCTGGCTCGAGGACCCCGGCACGCGGCCGGCGGCCCTTTCCTACCACATCTACTGCCTCGGGCTTCAGTTCGGCACGCCGCCAACGGGGGACCCAGGATGCGAGCAACTCGGCGAACGACCGCAATTCGGCTACGCCGCCGACTACGCACAGAAGTACGGGATTCCTTTGATCCTTAGCGAGTTCGGGCACTTCACCACTACGAAGGAAGAGGACGTGAGCCCGATCATCGATCGCGTCGCAAACATGGCGGACGAGATCGGATCGAGTTGGACCTACTGGCTGTACGCGCTGGGGAATCCCGAAGGAGATGACCCGGACTACACGTCTTCGAGCATCGTGAAGGACCTGCGCAAGCCCCCCACGGAAGACAATCTCGTTCAGAACCGTGTGAACGCGATCGTGCGAGCTTATCCGCGCGCAGTCGCCGGAACCCCGTTGTCCTACGCGTGGGAAGGCGAAGCCAAGAAGTTCACCCTCGAATACACGCCGGCGCGCGCCGACGGAACGGGTACGTTCGAAAAGGGATCGATCACAGAGGTATTCGTTCCGGAACGGCAGTTCCCAACCGGCTACACCGTTGATGTCGATGGTGCGACAGTGGACTCGGAACCGGGAGCACCGATACTGCGGCTGAAGTTGGACGAAGGCGCTACGCGCGTCTTCGTCACGATAACTCCGGCCGGCTAGACGGACTCTGCCGAAGTCCAGACGCTATGGCAGGAACCGGAATCCGTGTCACTTGACGACACAGAAATCCGGCGCTCGACAGATCAGCCGTTGACGATGCGGCGAATGCGGTGGTTGCCGGTGTCTGAAACCAAAAGGTCTCCGTTCTCTGTAATCACAAGCGAGGAGGGGTCCGCGAAGCGTGCGGGTCCCGACTTGCCGTCGGAGAAGCCGCGAGTGGTGCTCCCCGCAAGTACGGAAAGCCGTCGACCCCGCAGCCTCCACACGACGCTGTACTCGCCCGTCGAAGTTACGAACGCGATCGCGTGCTCGGCGTCGTACGCGAGCCCGACCGGAGATCCGCGAAGCCTGGCCACCGACGTTACGCCATCCGGCTCAACGATCTTGCGCAACACGCGGTTGCCGGTGTCGGCGACGAGAATCCCCCCACCGGGCATCACCGCCACACTCGTCGGCGTGTCGAAAAGCGCCACCGACGGCTGTCCGTTCTTCTCGCCCGCCGTTCCCAGTCGTCCCGCGATCGTTGTCACCGTGCCCGTTCCGTCGGCGTCCAGTTGCACGCGACGGATCGCATGCGCACCGGCGTCCGCGACGATGATCGAACCTTCTTCGTCCACGGCGATCTGGCGCGCGCTCGCGAAGCGCGCCATGCGGCCGAATCCGTCGGCAGCCTCGTCGGCATCCGACCCGCAGGCGGTTCCGATCACCGGACCCCCCGCGACGTGGACCAGGCTCGAACTGGCGCCCGCCGGATCCTGCAGACGCCAGATCGCGCAACGAGTCGCCACGTACAGCTCCCCCGCCGCTCCAACGGCTAGACCGGTCGGCGCATCCTGAAGTTGCTCGCTTTCCGTTCCCTGATCCTCGCGGAACCGAAGGGTGTGCACCGTGCCCGCGGTGTCGATTCGACGAATGCGCCGGTTTCCGGCGTCCGCAACAAAGACGTTTCCCTCCTCGTCGCCGGCGATCTGCCCGGGCGAGTCGAAACGAGCCTTGGCGCGCGCTCCGTCTAGATCTCCGCGCGAAGACCCCGCAAACGTCTCCGTCGTGGGGTACCACGGCTGCCAGGGAATCCACGCGCGCCCATCGAACGACTCGAGGCCGTTCGCAGCCAGCCCGACGTCCGACATCGTGAAGAGGGTGTCGCCAACAACAAGAGAACGCCGAACGGAAGGGTCCCAGTACGTACTCGGGTCCATCGATTCGGTCGAGTGCTCGACTCGGCCGATCTCCTTGATCCCATGGCGCGCATCCACGCTCAGCCCGATGACGCCGGAGAAGCCCTCGCCATCCCAGGTGTGCACGGGCAACACCAGCGTGCGCGTCGAGGGCCACCAAAGGAACGCGTGATGCTCGTCCTCGGCCTCCGAATACGCATCCGGGAGATTCCATCGCTGACGGAGCCTCGGGCGCGCGGGATTCGAGACGTCGAAGACCGATACTTGCAAGCCGAGCACTTGCCCCTTGTCGTCGGCGTGCTTGCCTACACCCAGGAGCAACCCGTCGCCGATCGGGTGCAGATACGCCGAATACCCGGGGATCTTGAGTTGGCCGCGCGCAACCGGACGCCGGGGATTCGACAGATCCAGCACGTACAGCGGGTCGACTTGGCGGAAGGTGACGACGTAGCCGAGATCACCGATGAACCTAACCGCGTAGATGCGCTCATCCCGGCCGAGGCCGCCGATCCTTCCGACCGGAACCAGGACGCGCGCGCGTCGCTCAAGCACCGTGACCGCGCTGGAGCTTTTCCCGCGCGGCGACGACGGCTGCAGTGTCGTCGCGACTCGCAGGTGCCCTTCATGCTCGGACAGAGCCCACTGGTTGAGCAGGTGCCCGGTCACCGCTCCCGAGGCCAGGTAGCGCGCGCGACGTCCGGAGATGTCGAACTGATGGATCTGTGTAGAGACCTTCTCGCGGGCAACACGCAAGCCGCCGCCGACCTGATCCCAGCGGTTCGTGGCGACGTAAAGGTTCTCCAAAGACGCATACACAGTGGACGCGTCGGCCAGCACCGTCGCGCCCTTGTCCGGCTTCGGGTCGGCAGGGTCGACCGTGACCACCGTCACCATGCCGGCGCCCGAAAACGACTGCGGCCGGTAGACCTGCTCGCATTCGACGATGCGGCCCGTCGAGACCTGGCGCTTCTTGCCTCGCGTCACGTCGAGGGCGAACCGCGGAAGCCACTGCGCCGCGCTCGAGCGTTGCAGGACGGCTCGATTGCGCAACGTCGCCGCACGCTCGGCCCACGCGGCGTCGTTCGCTCGCCCGCCGACGGAGGACGGACTCACGAACGGGAGGTTTGGAGCGCCGGTCTTGACCACGACGCGCACCAGCCCGTCTACAAGGCGCGCCGCAACGTAGGACCCCTCGACATGCAAAGTCGAAACGACGCGCATTGCCACGGGGTCCGAGACGTCTATCACTGCGATTGCGGTGCGGAGTCCCCTCCACCCCTTGAACGCACGCGGCTCCCGTGGTTTCTGTCCCGCCCACTCGGTAGAGAGCACCAGCACGCGATCACCGGCAAGCAACAATTCCTGGCCGTCACCCTCGGGCAAGTCCATCGTCCCGGCGAGGCGCGGTCGGCCGGAGCGCACGTCGACGTAGTGGAATTGGCCCTGGGCGATCACGAAGATCCGGTCGCCGTCGGTTTTGACGAGGTCGGGTTCATCTACGCCGGCCTCCTGAACGTTGGTCACCGAGAAGTCCCGACCTCCACTTGGCGCGCCGGCGGACATGGCAGCCGGCGCCGAGAGAAGCGAGTCACCCAACACTGCGAAGTCCATCGGAGCCGACCGCCACATCAGCCCGGATCCTTCGCCTTCCTCCATCCCCCACGGTCCGACGAGCTTCTGCGCGGCCCGGCGCAGGTGAGCCTCAAGATCCGCGCAACGACTGAAGCGCTGCAGCGAAACAGCGGACGCTTTGGCCGCGGCCTTGTAGGTGGGTGCCTCGCTCGGGAGCGGAGAGGCCGACTCCTTCGGCTGGACTCTGGCGGTTCGAGGGCTGTGCCCTACGAGGACGACGGCGAGACCGACCACGATCACCAGCGCAATCTGCAGGTACCTGCGCATGAGCCCCCTCCTGCTCGACAAGCCGCTGGGTCGACGGCCCTGTCTGCCCGAAATGTACGACGCCGTCCGGCCGGTAAAGGTTCCGCGAGAATGCACAGCCCGCAGTGGGGATCGGAGGCGTTACGCCGGGAGCGTCCGGCTCAGTACGCGACTTGGCAGAAGCCGTGGTTGCAGTACCCGCCGGGGTTCTTCGACAGGTACTGCTGGTGGTAGTCCTCGGCGTAGTAGAACTCGGGCGCGCGCGCGACCTCGGTCGTGATCTCGCCGAAGCCGCCTTCGTATAGCTTCTCCTGATAGCGCTTCTTCGATGCTTCGGCGGCGTCGGATTGCTCGTCGGTGTACACGAAGATCGCCGAGCGATACTGCGTGCCGACGTCGTTGCCTTGGCGCATGCCTTGCGTGGGATCGTGGTTCTCCCAGAAATGCTTCAGCAAGGTGTCGTATGAGATGACCGCCGGATCGAACACGACCACCGCTACTTCCGCGTGACCGGTACGACCCGTGCAGACTTCCTCGTAGGTCGGGTTGGGCGTGAAGCCGCCCGAGTAGCCGACGAAGGACGAGTACACGCCGGGCAAGCGCCAGAAGATTCGCTCCGCGCCCCAGAAGCACCCCATCGCGAACATGGCGACCTCGTGGCCCGGCGGCCACGGCCCGCGAAGCGGGGCGCCGAGCGCGTGATGCACGGCCGCAGACGGAACCTCGGAGATCATCGCCCTTCGAATCTAGCAGGGGCCGAAGGCCGAACGCTTGGCTGGACGACGCCGGCGATACGGTGACAATCAAACGCCCCCTGTCCATCGACGCGGCAGACTGCGCACGACTTCTGCGCATTCCCGGGAACCCCGAGCTAGCTCGCATACCGGACAACAAAGCACCGTCCAAGGAGAACGGACGGGCACGCCGAATCATTCGTTGGTGAAACGGCGTTGGATTCTGGCGATGATCGCGGCCATTGCGGCCAACTCGCTCGCACCTTCTCGCGCGGATGAGCCCGAGGCAACCGGCTTCGTCTTCGAGCCGACCTTCTCGGGTTTGCAGGCTCCAGCTCCGGAGACGCATTCGGTGTGGCCCGACAGGATTCTCGCCATGCAGAGCGACGGAGCACGCCTGCATTCGCTGTGGACCGACGTCGACGGCGTTCGACGGGTCGCCTATCGATCATCGACCAACGGGACCGCATGGTCGGCACCGGAAACCGCTTCAGTCCCGACCGACGCCACCTCGCTCGTCGCCTTGCAGGACGGAACCGTGTTCGTGTTGGGAAACAGCATGCACTCGGTGCGCCGGGATCCTCGCACCGGAACCTGGACCGCCTCTCCCATTCCGGTCGAGCAACCCGTCTATCTTGCGCAACTCGCTGCTGGACCCGACGGGCGCCTGTGGGTCGTCTACACACGTGACGCCCCGTGGGCATCGTCTCGAACATTGATGTGCGTCTCTCGAGATCCCTCAACGGGAACGTGGAGTGCGCCCGAGACGGTCGGGACTCCCTTCGGAGCGCACAGCCCCGACCTCCTCGTGACCGTGACCTCCGACGGAGTTCCGTGGGTGACGAGCACGCTCCCGGGAACCGACGTCTCTATCTTTCACCGCACGCCGTCGGGATGGGTTAGCGAGAGGCCGATCCACGCGCGTTCGGCCGGCCAAGTGAATGCGAACGCCCTGGGCGCGCGCGCCGACGGGTCGCTGCTCATGCCCTACTGGGACCGCGACGCCCTCGGCACGCACGCATTGAAGTGGGCGACGCGCGACGCCACCGGGTGGACGCTACGCGGATCGCTGCTCGATCGCACATCGGTTCTCGCGGGCCGGGGGAGCATCGCGCGCGCGCCTAACGGGGACGACGTCGTGGTTTGGGAGGAGACCTCGACGTACTACGAGGCCGGCTATCGAGTCGCGTCCAGACTCTCCCCAGGCGGGACCTGGACGCCGGCCGCCGTCGTCGGTGCCTTTCCGCGAGCTATGCGAGCCGGCATGTCCCTTGCGGTCGCGGCGAACGGCCGGGCTGTGCTCGGAACCGACTCCACGTGGGGAAGCGCCTACGACGACGGTGGGATTCTCGCGGTCGAGCAGCCCGACGGGACGTGGTCGGACGAGATGCCGGCAGGACCGGCTCGCCTGGTGGACGGGCCACCCGGGCAGAAGGGCATCGAGCTCGCCGCAGCGCCCAACGACTCCGCCTTCGCGGCTTGGTGGCAGGAGACCCACGACGGGCTGGGGACCCCCGACACGGGGCGCACCCCCCACATCGTCTTCGCCGTCCGGGGTCCGACCGGCAGTTGGTCTGTCCCGCAGAGACTCGACCAGGGAGCCGCTTGGCGCCCTCGGACGCGCGCCGACTTGGACCCGGGCGTCGCCGGCGTCGCTTCCAGCCCGGAGGGCACCCTCTATGTCATCTGGCGTGACATCGTCGCGCGGCCGGACATGAGCACTCGGATGCGAATGGTGGGACGCCTTCGCACCCCCGAGGGAGTCTGGTCGGACCTCGAGGAGCTCCCCATCACGTGGCCGGTTCCGCGGGGTAAGGAGTACCGGCCGCAAATGGCCTTCGACGCAGGCGGGTCTCTGTGGGTGATGGACCCCTACGGCAAGGAGGCGCGACGCCGGCCGGACGGCACGTGGACCGAGGAACCTGCGTTGCTCTCCGGATCCACCCTCATTCTCGACGGTCTGCGCATGGCGGTGGCACCCGACGGAACGCAGTTCGCGCAGTATGCCGCAGGCACGATCCCCGGCGGGGGAGCCGTGCTGATCTCCCGGCGCACGCCCGGCGGTTCCTGGTCGCCGCCGGAGCGCGTGGATTCGGACGACCCGGGAGCGCGCGTCTCGGGCGACCTCGTGATCATCGATCGCCTGCTCGTTTCTGCCTGGTCCGAGCAGGTGTCCAGCGAGAACAACACGTGGCGGGGGAAGCTCGCGACGCGCCCCCTCGGAGGTACCACCTGGGACGGCCCCAAGATCTTCGCGACCGAGGGAGGAGCCCAAATCACCGACGTCGCAGCCATGCGCGATGGTAGCTGGTGGGTCTTGTACCAAAGGTGCGCACGCAAGGACGACGGGAACACCGACTGCGCCGGCTACCCGAGCTCCGCCGCTCTGCGAGCGGTGCGGCGCGCGCCAGACGGTCGGTGGGACTCACCCGTGTACGTCAGTCCCACAGGGTTCATCGGTGGGCCGGGCGGAGTGGACGACTCCGAACCGCCGCATCTGGTTGGGGACTACCGGCCACTCGTCGCGTGGGGACTACCCGATCACTTCTTCCCCCGGCTCGGCCCCAGCCACACAATGCTATCCATCGGACACCCGGACGCATCGCTCAGACTTGCCTCATCGACCCTGACCCCCAGGGCCGGTGAGTGCGTCGACTCCGAGGTGAGGGTCTCCGCCGTCGACGGACGCCCGCTCGACCTGATCGAAGTTGCCTGGATCACATCCCCGAACATCGGGGGAGGAGGAGCGGTCACGTACGCAGGCGCGTCCCTGGCACGCTTCTGCCGAACCAGGGCCGGGGCGGTGGCGGTCTCAGTTCTGCTCAGCCAAGGGGCTCTTCGGGCATCCCAGACCCTCACGTGGAACGCGGGCGACCCCACAGTCATCCATCTGTCTGCCGCGGAGTCCCCCGAAGTGGGAGCGGAGCAGCGGATCACAGTTCAAGTCACCGACGGATTTGGCAACCCCGTTCCTGCCCCGCTCACGTGGACGAAGGTGTCCGGACCCGGTGAGATGCGGTCCGTGCCGCACCAGACCGCCGAGGACGGAACTGCCGACGGTGTCGCCTACTCCGAACAGGTCGGGGACATGACGGTGGAGGTCGCGATACCCGACACCAACGTCCGGGCCACGGTGTCCCTCGCCTGGCGGCCAGGACCTCCGAGATCACTCCGCTTCGACGATCCCCCCGCCTCTGCCCCCACCGGGTCCCTCGTCTCACTGCGAGTGAGCGCGGTGGACACTTTCGGAAACGATTCGCCCCAACTCGGACTGGTCGTCGTGTGGTCCTCGGCGGGGCAGGGTGCAATCACGGGCCTTCCCGCCACCGACTTCCGCGGACGAACAAGTGCGGTCGGGACTTCGGCCACCGCCGGGGAAACGATAGTCACCGCCCTGCTGCACTCCACAGGCACCTCGGTATCTACCCACCTAACGTGGGTTTGAAACGATCGTCATGCAAAGACGGCCGGGGAATCCCCGGCCGTCGAATGCTGCTTACGCCTTACGCCTTCTGAACTTCGATCGAGATGGTCGCCTCGACCTCGGGGTGCAGTCGCAACTGCGCCGCGTGGGCACCAAGGCTCTTGATCGGGGATTCGAAGGCCAAGCGCTTCTTGTCGATCTTCGGTCCGCCCGCCTTGGCGATCGCTTCGGCCACTTGCGCGGGAGTCACCTGACCGAACAACCGACCGCCGTCGCCGGCCTTGGCCGTGACCTTCACCTTGAGCGCGCCGAGTTGATCTGCGATGGCGCGCGCCTGCTCCAGATTGCGGACCTCGCGCAACTCACGCGTACGGCGGATCGTGTCCACCTGCTTGAGCGTGCCCTTGGTCGCCTGCACTGCCAGCCGCCGCGGGATGAGGTAGTTGCGGGCATACCCGTCCGCGACATCGATGACGTCGCCGGGAGCCCCGACCTCGCGGACTTCTTGCGTAAGTACGACTTTCATTTGCTCATGTAGGGCAGGAGCGCCATCTCGCGCGCGTTCTTGACGGCCGCGGCGACATCACGCTGGTGCTGGGTACACGCGCCGCTCACGCGGCGCGAGCGGATCTTGCCTCGATCCGACACGAACTTGCGCAGAAGCTGGACATCCTTGAAGTCCACCCACTCCGTCTTGTCCTTGCAGAACTGGCACACTCGCGTGCGAGGCTTGCGCATCCACGCTTTCTTGTCTACGCGCTTCGTTCCTCGCCGCTCTTTGTCGTTTCTCGCCATGTCTTCCCTCTGTCAGAAAGCGTCGTCGGGAACCGGAGCCTCGGGGCCCCAGTCGCTTCCGCCGCCGCCGGTACCGCCGGCACCGGCAGTGCTGCCGCCGCCACCGCGCGAAACCTTCTCGACCTTTGCCGTCGCCCACTTCAGCGACGGTCCAACGTCCACAGCCTCGATTTCGACGACCGTGCGCTTCTCGCCTTCCTGCGTCTCCCAGGAGCGCATGCGCAACGTGCCGGTCACAACGACGCGCGTTCCGCGAGTCAGAGACTCCGCGATGTTCTCGGCCAGCTGACGCCAGCAGTTCACGCGGAAGAACGAAGTGTCTCCGTCCTTCCACTCGTTGGTCTGCGGGTCACGCACTCGCTTGCTGACCGCCATGCGGAAGTTCGCCACCGCGGCGCCCTGCGCCGTGAAGCGCAATTCGGGATCGTCGGTGAGGTTCCCCACCAACGTGACCGTGTTCTCGCTCATTGCTGCACCCTTTCCGGGGAAGGACCTTTTCGGCTAGTACTTGCCCGGCCGAACGATCTTGTGACGCATGACTTCGTCGGATAGTCCGAGCACTCGATCAAGCTCGGTCAGTACCGGCGGCTGGGCCTGAAGCTGGGCTACGACGTAGTAGCCCTCGCTCAGGTGGTTAATCTCGAACGCGAGCCTGCGACGGCCCCACATGTCGACCTTTGTAGCCTCACCGCCGCGCTCGGCGATGACTCCGACGAACCGATCCACGGCCTGTTGGATCACGGCGTCGTCGAGCCGCGGGTCGAGGATCAGCATGAGTTCGTAGTGGCGGGTTTCCGCCATTCTCTCACCTCCTACGGTCTGTACGGCCCCCTCCAAGGGGAAGGAGCAGGAGTGAGTCCCTTATTGTCCGGCCATCGTGGCCGGTGGACCGCGCCAGCATACCAGTGGCCTCCCAAGGGCTCCACCGCAGGTTTTCCGATCGACTGAATCGACCGAAACGGGGCGCGTGCGACTTCGGACATACCGCCGACCCTACCTCCGCGGGGTGACAACAACCTCGGTTTGCCACGCCGAGTTGCCCTCGTTGTCCCGCACGTCGGAAAGGCCGATGAACTGGCCCGCCTCGAAGCCACAAGTTCAGACCATGCCCATCCGATACCTAGTCCGAACCGGCCACCTAACGGAGATTTCGCGATGGCTATGGTGCCACGGACCAAGATCCTCGCCCTCACCGTCGTAATCGGCGCTGCGTCCTCAATGACCGTTTCAGCAGCCGCCATCCGCGGCGCTCCTTCGGACACCGATCGCCCCCCGGCCGCATCTCGCGCCGATCTCGAGCGCGAAGTCGTCGACCTCGTGGTCGCCGTACGCGGGCTGCCGATCAGGGATGGCTCTTTCGATGACCGCGACCGGTACTGCCCCCGCGACCAGATCAAAGTCACGTGGACGGCACCCGAAGGCACGTATCCGAACGGGGCGTATATCGAGCCCCTGGGTCCAGCGCCGGGACCGGACACAGTCAACGTCAACGGCATCGCTGTTTGCGAGTCCTCGACCTACGCCTATATGGGTTTCGAGGCGCTGCGGACGGCTACGGGGTGGGACGTCGTGCCGGTTCCGGACTTCGCCGGAGACGACGACGATGTCGCGAACCTGCCCGACCCGCCCGCGGAGTCCGTCGATCCGAAGTTCACCCCACGAGCGACTCCGCCCCCTGCCGCAACACCGGGCGCCGGGGACGCCGGGGGCGCGGCGCCTACGCCGGGCAATTTCACCGCGGCGATCGAACCCTACGCGGCCTACGACCCGCAGAGCAGTTGCAGCCCGTCACCCAAGCCGGGAATGCTGGCGTTTCGCTCGCTCGTGCTTTCCCGGTACGAAGGAACCGGCAGCCTCGGGATCAGCCGCAACTGCTCGGCCGGTGGCCTGAGCGAGCACAAGGAAGGGCGCGCGTGGGACTGGCGCGTGAACGTGAACCGGCCCGCCGAGCGTGCCGGCGCACAGAACCTAATCAACTGGTTGTTCGCAACCGATGAGTTCGGCAACCGACACGCGATGGCGCGGCGACTGGGCGTCATGTACATGGTGTGGAACCACCAAATTTGGGGCTCTTATCGCGCTTCGCAAGGGTGGCGGCCCTACCACGGAGCGAGCGCGCATACGGACCACGTTCACTTCAGCTTCGCGCGCGCCGGCGCGGCTGGGAAGACCAGCTTCTGGACCGGCGTACCGGCGAGCATGCCGGGCGCGGCGTACGCAGGTTGGTCCGCGAGCGGAAGCGATGTGCGCGCGGTGCGCGATACGAGTCGCACGTCCACTCGCGGGCGCGCGCCGCGACATCCGCCCACGTCCCAGCCGTCGGCGGATGAAGACGCCCCACGACACCGCACTCACATCCATCCCCCGAACGTCGTCCCGAGTTGGACCCCGCAGCCGCAGCCCACATCGTGGTCCGAACGCGAACACCGCCACCGGCCACGAACCGAGCCCACCGAATCCCCCGCGACTGAACCAGTTCCCGCGGTCGAACCAACTCCGCAGATCGACCCGGCTCCGCAAGCAGAGAAGTCCGACGATGAGGAAAGGGCCGACAAGCCTCGGGCTCGGCGCGGAAAGCGGGGCGACGATCACGCGCGACGACGGGAGGGCAATCGCCCGGAGTGGAATCGAGACTCGTGGACGCAACGACCCGAACGCGATTCGTCACGGACCGGCGAGGAACGCAGAACTCACAAGCGCGGCGGCGACCGCAAGTCGCACTCGCGTCAGGGATGGGGTAGCAGGCAGTGACCCGCTGCGTTTCTAGACCGCGAGATCGCGGCGCTCGAAGAACCACAGCGCAAACACGAGCGCCGCAAGGGGAATAGCGGTCAGAACCGTCAGATCCAGCAGATTGAATCCGTTCGTCAGCGGATCATGGCCTAGAAAGAAGTAAAGCGGCGTCGCCTTGCGCATAGGCCGCAAGAGATGAACCGACGGCGCCAACGTGTGTATTAGAAACGCAACCAACGCGAGCCCGCTCGATGCACCGAGCGCCAGCGACCGCGATCCGGTCGCGGCCCCCAGAGCCATTCCGATCGCTCCGAACCCCAGCGCGAACAAGCCAAGATCAACCGCGGCCGCCGCAAGCGAGACCAACGACACGTGCAAATCAAACGGCGGACCCAGCAGCGCCACCCCAACCCACGTCAGCCCCGAAAGGAACGCCGTTCCCGCGGCCATCGCGACGAACTTGTCGAGCACGATCCGGCGACGACGAACCGGAGTCGCCAGCAGCATGTCGAGCGTGCCGGCTTCCTCTTCGCCTGCCAGGCCGCGGGTTCCCATTCCAATGGCGTAGATCAGCATCAAGATCGGCGTCACGAACGTGAACATCTCGGCGCGCAGATACCCCGCCGGCGTGCCGAAATCCGTACCGATCAGGTTGCGGACGGCCTCCGGCATGCTTTCGAGCGTACTGCTGTATGCCGCGGCGTTATCGCGAACAGAGGGCCACACGCTCGTGTACATCAAGATGTAGCCGACCGTCCCCAACGCCCACCACCGCAGGGCGCGCGCGTGATAGCGCAGGGTCCGTGCCGCGACGTTGCCGAGCATCCGTCCGCGCTCCGCGGGGCGCGCGGCGACATTAGCTGCCATCAGGTTCTCCCTCACGGTCGCCGTAGAACGCCAGGAAGATCTCCTCGAGCGTCGGCTCATGACTGAAGATGTCCACGACCTCGTGGCGCGCGGCGACCTTGATTACGGCATCCACCGACCCGGCAACCGCAAGGCGCACGATCCCGCCCGCCGCCGAGACGTCGTGTACGCCGGGCAAGTTGGCGAACGCGTCGGATGGAATCGGTGACGCGAAGTGGATCTCAACGTTTCGAACCGAGCGCGCTTTGAGATCCGCGATTTCCTCCACCGCGGCCAGACGGCCTTCCCGAATGATTGCGACGCGATGACACAACCGCTCCACTTCCGGCATGACGTGTGAACAAAGAAACACCGTCTGACCCTCATCGCGGATGTCGTCGATCACCCGCTGGAACTCCTGTTGCGCAAACGGATCCAGTCCCTGCGTCGGCTCGTCGAGAATCACCAGATCCGGCCGGTGCATGAACGCCTGAATAAGCGCCACCTTCTGTCGATTTCCGTGTGACAGCGACTTGATCATCTTGTCGAGATCACAATCGAGGCGGTCCGCTAAGTCCATCGCGTGCGCCCAGTCGACGCCGCCGCGCAGCGCCGCAAGATGGCGCAAGAAATCGAGCCCGGTCATGCGGTCGTACATCTTGATCTCACCGGGGACGTAGCCGACGCGTTTGCGGATCTCGACGCTGTCGCGGTGGGAATCAAGCCCGAAAACCTGCGCGCGCCCGCTCGTCGGCCGAATCAGATCGAGCAGAGTTCGGATCGTGGTGGTCTTGCCGGCGCCGTTCGGCCCGAGGAACCCAAAAACCTCGCCGGCGTCCACCTCCAGGCTCAGATCCACAACGCCGCGCGCGGAGCCGTAGAACTTGCTCAATGCGTCGATCGATATGACCGCCATCCCACGTCTCCCGCCGGCAAACGCGACCTTGTCAGAGCCTACCGGCTTCGGGATGCGGACCGAGCAAAAGGAGGGACTTCGAAGCGTTCAACGGCTCTCCGGACGACGCACTCTACTTCGGAGCCGTCGAGCCGTTCGACTTCGTCGCGGCCACCCGCGCCTACGGCGATGACGGCTTGAGCCCCGCCCTGTCCTGGAGCTATTGGAACGGCCAGGGGTGGGCGGCCCTCCCCGTGACGCGCGACGAGTTGACCGGAGAGTGCGGGTGCGCGGAGTTCACCCCGCCTACCGACTGGACTCAGACCGAGGCACTCGAGACCACGCGCGCGTACTGGATCCGCGCGCGCCGCACCGAACCGGGAATCGCCCGCGTGGCTCTGGAATCAGTCACCACACTCCACACCTTGCAGGCGCCATCTGTCCCGCCATCGCAGCCGGGCGACGTCACGCTCATCGCGCTCGACGGCGTCGACAGCTCACTGATCTCAATGGTGCTCCCCACCGAGCGCAAGCTCCGAAGCGACCTTGCGAGCGAGATCCCTGACTTTGTCTATCCCAACGCCGACTACCCCGACGTGTATGTTCGATTCAGTGTTCTTGCCCAGGGGCCTGCACCTCAGCCCAACCAGATCATCCTTGGAGACGCTCTGCGTGTGCGCGCGCACCTCAAGACCAAGCGCGACTCCAACACCCCCAAAGAGAAGGTGCTCCAGATCACTGCCACGAAGTGCTTTGCCGGCACGCAGGTCCCCCCGGAGGGGGCCTTTGTGGGCGCGAAGTCAACCGAGAACAGCGTCCCGGAGGATCTTGGATCCAGCCAATCCCCGACGACCGTGAGCAGATCCCTATACTTCCCGACGACCGTTGGCGTGCACACATGTGTGCTCAACGCCGGGTCGTGGCGGCTCATGGAGGACCCCACCGCCGGGAATTTGAGTGCACTCGCGGCGGGCAACACCTTCATCGAGGCAAACGTCATCAACGGAGGCTCATCGCACCAGACCGGCATCCGCGAGGTTGCTGTTCCGATCGCCGACTCCTATACCCTCGTGTCCAGCGAGACCTGGGATGTGCAGCCCGGTGTCCCGGTCGAGGTTATCGGCGACTTGGAACTCACGACCTGCACAAACTCCGCCGCCGACCACAGCCCCTGTCCCGCCCACGCGACCAACGGCACGTTCGTCAAGGCACGTTCAAAACTGACGGTCGTCTTTCCCGAGAATGTGTGTCCGCAAGTGACTTCGGAGGAAGACACTTACATCAACAAGTATCAGCATCACCGCAAGCTTCCGAACGCGATCACGATCTCGGCGGAAACTCTAGCCGCCTGCGGAAGCTCACTCGTCGTCGAACTCCGATTGAAGTCGTTCGCGGGCGACAGCCATCCGGAGTGGGCAGACGCCGACGGCGTCGGGGTTGAAGGGAGGAGTGCGGGGGAATCCCTGGAACAGTTGGAGTTCTCAGTCTTGCTGGTCGCGTCGGACGCCTTGTCGCCCGACTGAGTCTCAGTCGAAGGTTACCGACTCGATGGCGCCGCGAAAGATCGCGCGGACGGCACCCACAAGGGCCGGCAGACCCTTCGTAGGATCCGCCCCGAGATCGGCGCGCGTCCAAATCTCGGCAGAGACGTACGCAAGCCCCGCGGGGATCGGATCCTTGCCTTCGAACCCCTTGATCTCGAAGGGGACGTCGATGATGGTGTCGTCCATCTGCTTGGGCCACTTCAGGGGGTCGTTCAGCGAAAGGACCGTGACGTACGCATGCTCGGCGCAGACATAACCACAGGCCTCCCATGGGTCCATGAAGACCATGAGGGCAACCTCCGCGGACCCCCACAGCGAACACGCTGTGGCGACCAGACAATCGTGGGATACCTCCGCGTGAGAGATGCGCAGCCTGACCGAGCCGGTGACGACGTCGGTCTGTTCGGGCACTAGGTGAGTGTACGTGACGTCGAACCACGCTTCGGCGGCACTGCTGGAGGAGCCATGGCCGAGACCGCCGTTCGGGGACGTGACGGTCGCCTCAGACGTGAGCGCGCCAGTCCGCGGATCCGCCGTGGCGACCGACGTGCAGGTATCCCCCGGATCCCCCTGGTGCAAGCAGTCCGGGTAGGTGTCGATCATGGCTCCGACGTACGGAGGCTCGTAGGTCGTCTGCGCGCGCGCAACGCTGCCCCCGGCGAGCCACAAGCTCGCAACCAGCCCCGCAGCCACGATTCGACGCACCTTCATTTCCCTCACGTTCGACACGAACGCTCGTCTTCCTGCGCCGACCCTACACCGCGCGCGCGCGCAAGAAGTCACCAAGTCTGCGGGGGATCCGCGCCACGAAACCGCGCGGCTCGTCGGGAAGCTCAACGCTCGGTCGAGTTCGCGAGCGCAGCCTCCACCGCGGCGACAAGCGCCGGCAGCTTGCTCCCGACGACGTCGGCGAGCACGGACGGATCCAGGTCGAAGTAGACGTGGAAGAGGAACTCACGGAACCCTTTCACGCCCCTCCGTCGACATCCGGAACCCCCTCCAGGACCCGGGGGCTCACCCTCTTCGCCAGCTCGTCGACTTGGTCGAGGCGCTTCGCGATCGCATCGACCGTCTTCGCATCGGCCAGCCAACCCCTGCCCGTCGGCGTACCGGAGGGCCATCGCCGCAAGCGCGCGCCCGGTCGGAGTGCGTCGGCCAAGCCCCAAAGAACTGTCCGAGGATTCTTGGGATAAGCCACAGGAAAGGAGAGCACCGCGGCGAACCTCCAGCGCGAGAGCACTGCACCCGAGCACAGGGGAGGGAACCATGCGCAAGGGAATCCGCGCGCGCGCCGTGGGATTCGTTCTGGTCATCGCAGGAACGCTGTTGATGCCGGCGGCCTCGCAAGCTGCCGAGTACACCTACGTCGCGATGGCCGACGGCACGAAGATCGCCATCTCGGTCAACTACCCGGAGAACTTCGACCCCGACCGACCCGGCGGTTGGCCGACGCTGTTCGCGATAGACGGATACGCAGGCGGCGCCGGGACACAGAGCACGCTCGGGAACAACTACGTCGGCGTTTACGCGTCCGTCCGAGGCACGGGGTGCTCCGGTGGGCGCTTCGACTTGTTCGACCGTCGTCACGCGTACGACGGCCACGAGATCATCGAGAACTGGATCGTCAAGCAGCCATGGTCCAACGGCAAGGTCGGTATCGTCGGCCACTCCTATCCCGGCCTGACCGGATTCCTCGTCGCGTCCACGAACCCGCCGCACCTCACAGCAATCGCGGTCTCAGGTCTCATCGACGACGTGTACCGCGGAATCGTCTACCCGGGCGGCGTGCCGAACTACGGTTTTCCGCTGTACTGGTCATACGGATTCCGGCCGGCAGTTGAACTGGCGGCGAACTCGGGTCGGATGATTGACGAGACCACCGCCCCCGACCCGACGTGCGCGGCCAACATCGCCACGCGGCCCCCGAAGGACGCCTTGGACGACCCATTCCTTCAGGGCATCACGTCGCAAGAGGACGAGACGTGGTACGCGGTTCGTTCGCTCCGCTCCTACCTTCACGGGATCACCAAGCCGATCCACATCACCCAGCAGTATCAGGACGAGCAAACCGGCCCGCGCGGCGGGCATTGGCTGTGGGAGCACATCACGGGAGTTCCCAAGCGCCTGGTGCTGACGAACGGAGTCCACGGAAGCACCAGCGTCGGTTCCGCCGATCGGGCCGCATGGCTGGATTGCTGGATCATCAAGGATGGGCAGAACTGCGGTGAGGTGAGCGATCCCTCCAAACGAGTGCGGATCCACTTCGAGACGACGGACGGTGCCGGGCAAGCACCGTACGTGTCGTCCAACTGGCCCCTGCCCGAGACCGACTGGCAACGCTTCCACCTGCGCGCCGCCGGGACGCTTACGTCCGAAGCACCCGCGGCGGGTGAAGCCCCGACGAACTATGTGAGCCTCACCGCCGGACGGCAGACGGCGGCGACCGGTGGATTCGGGTTCGGCAACGAAGGCGCCGGCCGGATCACCTACGCATCAGGACCCGATGAGGCGAGCTATCTGCTCGACTTCGGTGCGCCCACTGCGATAGCGGGACCGATCAACCTGAGCCTATGGGCAACCTCGACGGCCGTGGACACGGACTTCTTCGTGGACGTGATCGACGTCTGGCCCGACGGTCGCTATGAGTTCGTTCAGCGGGGCATGCAGCGCGCGTCGCATCGCGCAATCGACCACCTGCAAACGGACGTCGTTCAGTCCGGCCCGCACGAGGGTGAGATCTACCGGGCTTACCACCCGCACACCAACGCCACGAAACTCACGCCGTTGGAACCGACGGAATTCGAGATCGAGGTCTTCCCGGTGTCTCACTTCTTCCGCGAAGGCCACAAGTTGATGCTGAAGATCCACGCTCCGCCGCCGGTGGACCCGCTGTCGATCTGGGCGTACCCGTCGGCTCAGCCGCCGGCGCTGAACACGATCCTGCAAGACGCAGGGCATCCGTCGAGCATTCTGCTGCCGCTGCTGCCCGACACATCGTGGTTGCCGGAAACGGGACCGGACTGCGGCGCTCAGGTGGGGATTCCCTGCTTCACGCCGGTCGCCTCGTAACCGACGGGATCGAGTAGGGGCGGGGGTCTACCCCGCCCCTCTCGCCGCCGAACACGCAGGGCCCGAACCCGACGACAAGACGCCGTGAACCCAACCAGGCTGCAGCCATGCCAAAAGGCGTTGGGCAACGTCCGCAGTCACCTGCATCTCACCCCTTTTCCAGGAAGGGGACACGCAGTACCCTTGCCAAAAGGGCAAGCAGCAGATTCAGGATGAACGGGAGTCCCGGGATGAATACGTGGAAGACGTCACTAGGCTCACTGGCTCTCCTCGTCGCAGGGGTCGGCCTCGCAGTCGGCGTAACGACGATGACTCCCGGCCACAGCGACCCGGCCGGACCCCCTGCGCCGACCACGTCGCTCGACCCCAACGACGCCCCCGAGTGTCCCCCGGGACATCTGCCGAGTCGAGCGACGTGGCGCCCTCCCCCGCAGGACGCGCCGACCTCCGACTGCCGGGTACAAGAGACCGGTCGAACGGTTCGACCCAAACCGCCCGGGAGCGTCGTCGAGCCCGCGCCTAGCCCGAGTCGGCGAGAGGACCCTCCCGCTCCTTCGCCATCCGAGAAGGCCGATCCGGCGGGAGCTGCCGACGATCCCAACGGTATGCCGGCATGTCCGCCGGATGATGGCCGGAACGCGGACACCTGGGCCCCACCCCCGCCGACAGCCGGCACTTCCGACTGCAAGGTGTCCGAGACCGGACAGGACGACCGCGGCAAGCCCTCGGGAAGCACCGTCGAGCCATCGCCCTGACGCCGTCCTCGCCCGCGCTCTCTTTCGGGTGGCGAAACCAAGGGAGGTCGACCCCACCTGCACCGCGCCGGACCTGCAGACCTCATCCGGGGGTTCGCAAGGACCCCGGGACACCGGCAAGACGCCGTGAACGTAACCAGGCCCTGGCTCGGGGTTAGCGATCACGCGAAACGAACCAGCGGCGAGTAGTGGGTCAGAGACACGGCTACCTTCAGGTCTTCGACCTTCTCGGAGAACCGTTGAGGGGTGTGACAGCAACCCTCGGAGTTGACAACCACTTAGCCATCCCCCTAAACTTAGCTCTACCACTAAATTCAGGAAGGGGCCTAACTGCATATGCAGGTGTTGGATTTCGGGAATCCGTACCGACCCGGAGCAGGGCACATGCCTCCCCACCTGGCCGGTCGAGAACGGGAATACCGCGAGTTTGATCGCCTCCTCGAACAGCAAACCATCCTTGAAAACCTAGTCCTGACAGGCCTGCGCGGAGTTGGGAAGACGGTCCTGCTGGACACGTTCAAGCCAAGGGCCATCAAACAAGGTTGGCTTTGGGCAGGGACCGACCTGTCTGAATCGGCGAGTGTCAGCGAGGCGAGCCTGGCGCGCCGAATCCTGGCCGACCTTGCTGTCATCACGTCCACGATCACGGTGCCGGCAACCACGCCCAAGGGGATGGGGTTCGGCACCGCCGCAAGGAAGACGACGGTTCCCCTGTCCCACGGAATCCTGGTGACGATGTACGACGACACCCCAGGGCTCGTTTCCGACAAGATCAAGGCCGTTCTGGAATTCGCCTGGCAGTACCTAAGCCAACAGGAACGACATCGCGTGGTCTTCGCCTACGACGAAGCGCAGAACCTATCGGACAACGCGAGCAAGGAACAGTTTCCCCTCTCTGTGCTGTTGGACGTGTTCCAGTCCATTCAGAAGAAGGGAATTCCCTTCATGCTGGTGCTAACCGGGCTGCCGACATTGTTCCCTGGGCTAGTAGAGGCCCGGACATATTCCGAACGCATGTTCCGCGTTGTGACGCTCGGGCGTCTGAACGAAGAAGAAAGCCGGGAGGCGATCTCAAAACCGGTGGAGGAGGCCGACTGTCCCATCAAGTTCAACGCCGCGTCGGTCACCACCATTGTCCGTGAGTCGGGGGGGTATCCCTACTTCATTCAGTTCATTTGTCGCGAGGTATACGACGTCTTCATCCAACAGATCGCCAACGAGGAATATGCAGAGGTGCCCATCGAAGCCATCCAGCGGAAGCTCGATAGCGACTTCTTCGCAGGGAGGTGGGCCAAGGTCACCGATCGGCAGCGACAGCTTCTGTGGGTGGTCGCAACGCTTGAACACGCGGATGAAGAGTTCACTATCCAGGAGCTGGTAGCCCAGTCCGTTCGAAAACTCGCCAAGCCCTTCTCGTCCAGTCATGCGAACCAAATGCTTGGATCGCTAGCGGAACAGGGGCTGATCTACAAGAACCGCCTCGGGAAGTACTCCTTCGCAGTCCCCCTGATGGGTAAGTTCATCCTTCGGGCCTATGAGCCTGCCATCGACGTTTTGCGGCCTGCCTAGCGATACCAGTCGCGAACCCGACTCGACCACCGGTTCCCGTCATCACCTGTCCAGCCCCTCGACTCGATCCTCGTCGAGACGCAACGTGAAGCACAAGGGCGACAATCACATCCGCGTGATTCCGACGACAGGCGCGCGCGGCGATGGCGCGCGCTGAAAGATCGGTTGGAACTAGTGGCCGGACATCGCGCCGTCGGGCATGCCCGGCATCGTGTGACCGGACATCGAGTCGTCGGGCATGCCCGGCATCGTTTGGCCGAAGGCCGGGCTCGGGCTTGGCGCCGGGGATTCCTCCGCATCGCCGACGACGATCCTGCCGCTCTCTCCGGGGTGATACCGACATCCGTAGCCGTAGGACCGCGCGTCGGAAAACACCACGAACTTGCTCTGTCCCGGCTGGATATCGCCCACGTCCAACGAGCAGCCCAAGCAGGTCGCGGTGTGGGTCTGGGTCGTCTCGTTCAGGAATTCGACGCGCTGCCCCGGATCGACGTGCACGAGCGCCGGCTCGAACACCTGACGTCCGTCACGTTCGACAATCTTGATCGTGACCTGGGCCCCGGTGCGAGGCAAGGACATTACCAACGCCGAAGCCGCAACGACCACGGGGAGCATGGACCAACGCAGGAGTCTCATTGCCACGAAATCATAAGAGCGCCCGGGCGCGCGCGCGACTCGGCGAGCTACCGCGGCGCAAGGAAGCGCCGCCAGGTCAGGTAGCCGGCGCCGCTCAGCAACAAGATAAAGATCATCGCGACACCGGTCCGGCCAAGGCCGCCGCCTGCGCCGCCGATTCGATCCCCCGCGCCCAACGGCGACCCCTCGCCCGTAGGACTCGCAGATGCCGTCGGACTCGCCGAGGCAGAAGCACTCGGAGTCGGCGAGGCGCTCCGACTCGGGCGGACGGTGGGCGATGACTTGGCCGTACGCGTCGGAGACGGCGCAACAGTCTTTTCCTTCACGACGATCTGCCCGCACATCCCGCACGGCTGGCGGTTCGCCGCCAGGTTCGGGTTCGGCTTCAGCGACGGATCGCCGTGTGCCTTGCAGTAGTAGTTGTAGGTTCCGGGCTCGGAGAAGGTGACCGAGAACGACCCGCCGGGCGGGATGCAGTCCGTCGGATTCACCAAGTCGGCGTTCGCGCAGACTCGCTGGGTGCGCGGCGACGAGTCGAACCGGATCGGTGCATCCGGGTACGCGGTGATCGTGTGATCGACCTCGCCCGCGTTGGTCCACGCCACTGTGTCGCCGACCACGACAACCCGGTACACCGGCGTAAAGGAGAAATCGCGCGCCTCCACTCCGTAGGTCGCGGCCGAACCGATCCCCGGCGCCGCGAGCACGACGAGTGCGCACGCCGCAAGTGCAGCGGCGACCCGCACCGATCCACCAGGTCTCATCGCCTTGACACTATACGGTGAGGTCGAGTCCGGGTTGCCCCTCAGGGTAGGCCGCGACGTACAATCCCGCGGGAGGCAGAGCCATGAGCGAGAGATATCGCCCAAGTCTTCGAGACGCGTTCGAGAACTGGAGCGAGTCCGACGCGCCCTTGTTCCGCAAGATCGGCCTCACTGCGCGCAACGAGTGGAAGAAGATTCGCACCGGACGCAATTGCTGCGGCAACATCGACGAACCAGGCTGTTGAATGCGTTCCACCCCGCCGTCCGGTTCGGACGGTACCGAGCAGGAGGGCGGCTCTCCACAGTGAGGCCGGCATCGGGAGGCGAACATGCACGAGTACGACCTGTACATCAACGGCGAGTGGACCCCGGCCGCGTCGGGTGACACCTTCGAGACCATCAACCCCTCGGACGGCGAGGTCATCGGACGCGTTGCCAAGGGCGGCAAGGAAGACATGGTGCGCGCGATCGGCGCCGCGCGTAAGTCCTTTGACTCGGGCGTATGGGCCGACATGCCGCAGGCCGAGCGCTCGCGCCGCATGGCGCAAGTCTGGGAGGTTCTGACCGCGCGCCTTCCCGAACTCGCACAGATCGAAGCCGAAGACGCGGGCCACACCGTGCGCATGGCGAACCTGTTCTCGATCGCGCTCGGAGTTGAGCACTGGCGCATCCTGGCGGAGCTGGCCGGCACCATCGGCGACATCGAGCCGGTTCCGTACAACGACTACCCCGCGCCGTCGTGGGGCTTCGTGCGACGCGAGCCCTTCGGTGTCACCGCCGCGATCACGCCCTGGAACTTCCCCTTCATCTTGATGATGTGGAAGGTCGCCCCGGCGCTCGCGACCGGCAACAGCGTCGTGGTGAAGCCGGCGACCTACACGCCGCTTTCCTCGCTGGCTTTCGCCAAGATCATCGAGGAGACCGGTCTGATCCCGCCGGGCGTGCTCAACGTCGTCCCCGGCGCCGGCGCGTCGGCCGGTGAAGAACTCGCCGCCAACCCGATGGTGGACAAGGTGGCGTTCACCGGCTCGACCGAAGTCGGCCGGCGCATCATGCAGGTCGCGTCCGGCACGGTGAAGAAGGTCACGCTGGAATTGGGCGGCAAGAGCGCGAACATCTTGCTCGACGACGCCGACCTCGACATCGCCATCCCCGGCGCACTGTGGGCAACGTTCTTGCACCAGGGGCAGATCTGCCACTCCGGCACCCGCTTGTTCGTCCCGTCGGCAATGCACGATGACGTCGTGGCGCGCCTGGTGGCGTTGGCCGAGACGCTCAAGGTCGGGTCGGCCATGGACTTCGACAGCGACATGGGACCGCTCGCGCACATCTCGCAACTCGAGACCGTCGAGCGCTACGTGCAACTGGGTCTGAAGGAAGGTGCGACGCTGGCCACCGGTGGCGAGCGGGCCATCGTCCCCGGTCACGAAAACGGCTGGTACTTCAAGCCCACGATCTTCACCAACGTGACCAACGACATGACCATCGCCCAGGAAGAGATCTTCGGGCCGGTGCTGTCTGTGATCCGCTACGACTCGGTCGAGGACGCCATCAACATGGCCAACGACTCGATCTACGGTCTGGGCGGCGGCGTGTGGTCCCGCGACATCCCGCGCGCGATCAACGTCGCAAAGCGCATCCGCACGGGAACCGTGTGGATCAACGACTACCACCTGACCAACGCTTACGCGCCCTTCGGCGGCTACAAGCAGTCCGGCGTCGGGCGCGAACTCGGAACGTGGGGTCTTCGCGAGTACCAGCAGACCAAGTTCATCCACGTCGACCAGGTCCCGAGCAAAGACCAGAAGTTCTGGTTCCAGATCCTCGGCCTGTAAGGCTCACATCACCACGAACGGGACCGGTATTCCGGTCCCGTTCGCTTGTGGACGTCCGGGGAGAACGTGGAGAGGGTTGTCGGCGATCACCGGTACAGCCCCCACTGCACCAACTCGTGGCACAATCCACATAGGCACCGCCCTAACAGGAGGCTCGTGGATCACTCAGGCATCCTCAAGGAGAACGCCGAGGAGTTGGCGAACGCATGCCGACGACATCGGGTCCACCGCCTGACGCTTTTCGGTTCGGCGGCGGTTGGCGCGTTTGATCCGGCCACCAGCGATTTCGATCTGCTGGTCGAGTTCGAGCCGATGAGTTCCTCCGATCGCGCGAACCACTTCTTCGGGCTCCAGGAGGATCTCGAAGAACTCCTTGGTGCGCCCGTGGACCTCGTCGAACCCAGCGCGATACGAAACCCCTACTTCACGCGGGCGATCGAGCCGACTCTGCGCGTTCTGTATGAAGCCGCTTGAGGTTCGCAAGTACCTGTTCGACATCCTCCAGGCCTGTGAGTTGTTGGTCAGGTTCACAGAAGGCAAGACGCTCGCCGAGTATCTCCAGGATCCCATGATGCGATCCGCCGTCGAGCGGCAATTCGAGATCGTCGGCGAAGCCCTGGCGGGAGCACTGCGTATCGATCCTTCGGTAGCCTCCGCAGTCAGCGATGCCCACCGCGTCGTCGCTTTCCGAAACCGCCTGATCCACGGTTATGCCTTCGTCTCGGACGAGGTCGTGTGGGGGGTCCTGGAGAACAACCTTTCGACGCTCCGCCACGAAGTAGCGACGCTCTTGGGGACGCCCGGACAGGACGAGTAGGGTTGCATTCTTGTGGCACCGGGACGCGCAAAGCGCGTGTCCCCAGCGCGGGCTTCCTTGGGCAGCAGCGCGGCGCGTGGTGGTGCACCTGGTCGCCAGGATCGACCGCAAGGTCTGGGACGCTAAGCCGGTGAGCGTCCTGACCTCCCTCCGCACTGCGACCAACAAGGGCGAGTACAAGGGAATCAAGGCCGTGATGCGTGGCGGCGAGACATGCCTCGTCCGGGAGAAGTAGAACATGCGGCGACATCGCCTCTTGACTTAATAACGAAGGCGGGGGTCGCATTCCGCCCATCGCCCATACAATACGATCGTGAAGATCTCGGTCACGTCCTTTGCCGCGGAGTCGGTTCGGCGCGTGCGCGAGGGGGGACGCACGAATCTGGTGATGGTGATCTCCAGCGGGTGCTGCGATTCGACTGCGCCGTTCTTGTACGACAACTACGTCCCAGAGGCGACTTCTGAGCCGGTCGGCGAGATCGAGGGTATTCCCGTCCTTGCGCCGGAGTGGATCCGCAAACTCTACGACGGGGATTCCGAACTGACGGTCGACGCCATCGAAAGCCCCGCCGAGGACTCGCTATCGCTCGAGAGCGATTTGGGTCGGCGCTTCGTGCTGCGCGCGCCGGGTAACTCAGGCCTCGGGTAGCGCAGCGTCACCGGGCGCTACGATGCGCGCGATGTCCTCGACCGAAGACCACTCTGCCTCCCCGCTGGGGTTCACCGGTGAGCGCGTTCTACCCGACGAGCCCGAGTGGGCTTGGTGTTTTCAGGCACACAAGTTCGGCTACGACGATTTGGCCGCGCGCATCTTGCCCGGCGCGCGCGTGCTCGATGTCGGCTGCGGCGAAGGCTACGGCGCCGAACTTCTCGCACGGCGCGCGCGCCTGGTGATCGCCTGCGACTACTCGTTCGAGGCCGTCTCGCATGCGCGCGCGCGCTACACCGACGCGCGCGTGCGCTGGGTCGCGTGCGATGCGCAACGACTGCCTTTCGCGCCCGGTTCGTTCGACGTCGTGAGTTCGCTGCAAGTGATCGAGCACTTCGCCGACACCGCCGCGCACCTGGCGGGCGTCGCACGCACGCTTGTTCCCGACGGCTGGCATTACGTCGCCACGCCCAACATCGACCTCATGAGTGAGGCCGAGCGCGACAACCCGTACCACCTGCGCGACTTCACAGTCCCGGAATTGCGCCGGGTGCTCACCGAACACTTCGCCGAAGTCGAGATCCTTGGGATGTTCTACCGCGAGGAGTCGCCGCGCGTGCGCGCGATGCGCGCGGCCGAGGCCGACGAGGACGCGGTGCGCCCCAAACTCGAGCGCGCCGAACGGCTGCTTGCGCGGATCCGCCCGACGGCTTTGCGGGTGCGCCTGCGACCGCTCGTGCGCGCGCTCACAGGCGTACCGCGGGTCGACGCGGACGCGGCGCGCAATGCGGTCCTTGCCGATGACTTCGAGGCGCGCGCGCCCGCCGAAGAAAGCTTCTGCCTAATAGGCCTCGCGCGCCGGCCACACCGCGTTTGACTGCGGCGGCAGATCTTCGACGTTCTCCTCGGCGCGACGTGACAACCACAGGAGCCACGCGAGCACCGCGTAGCGCACCCACACTGCCGCTTCGGTAAGCGTCAAGCGCAAGGCGGGATCACCCGCACTCAGAGGTGGGGCGGCAAGGAAGTACGCGCTGATCGCGAACCACACGGCCGCATCGGTAACGGCGAACGCCGCGAATGCATACCAAGGCATGCGCAACAGAACGAAGAACGGCAAGATCCACAACGAGTACTGCGGCGAGTAGACCTTCGCGGTCAGCAAGAAGATCACGAGAAGACCGAACGCAGCCGCATAGGGTCGCTGATGTTCTCGTTTCGCCTCGGCGCGAAGCAACAGCAACGCGCCTGCCGCGAACAGCAGTCCCGAAAGCACGCTGGTCGCTCTCGGATACGTGTCCGACCAGAAACTCCCCCCAAACAGCCCCGAGAGATGCCGGTAAAGGAAGTACCAACTGGTTTCGAAGTTTGGGAACCTCGTGGATTGAAACTTCCACGCGAACGCCCACCCGGTCGGATTCCACAGAAGCACCGGAAGGTTCGCCGCCGCGAAGATGCCGGCCGCCCATGCAATCATCCCGACGGGAGGTCGGCCGCGCTGTCTCCAGCGCGCAAGCGCGAGCGCCGGCAGGATGAGCCCTGGGAACAACTTCGCGGCAGCACCGAGCCCCAGCAGTGCTCCGGCGGTTCGATCGGCGCGCGCCCGAAACGCATACAGCCCGCCCACCATCGCCGCCACAGCGAGCAAGTCCCAGTTGTGGAACGCGTAAAGCACCACAGCGGGTGCGAGCGCAAAGAAGAACACGCGGCGCCGGTCGCGCGCCAGCGCCGCGAGCAGTCCGGCGGCGGCGAGTCCTGCGGCGGCGAGTCCTGCGGCGTTCGCCCGGAAGAACTCCTGTCCGCCGTGAACAACCTGCGCAATGGCTCCGACGAAGTAGCCGGTTACAACGGGGTATTCGAGGTCTCCGTCACCGCCGGTGTCCATCACGCCGTCGCCGTGAATGTAGGGAAACACGCGATCCTGAAGGCCGCGGAAGAAGTACAACGCGAACACGTCGTTGTAGCAGGACGTGCGGTACTGGTAACCGTCCCACTGGTGCGTCGTGCAGCGATCCTTCAGCAGCAGCCCGCCGAGCAGCGCAAGGGTCGTGGCAGCGAGCGCCGCTGAAACGGTGATCTTCTTAGTTCTTTCCACCCGACTCCTTCTCGCTCGGCGTGGCACTTGCGCTGAGGCCGGGCCTTGGGCTCGCGGACGGCGTCGGTGTCGGCGTCGGCGCTGGCGATACGAACGCAGCCGGGGACATCCCGGCGAGCGCGCGCCGCATGAACGTCTTCCATATCCTCGCGGGGAACGACGAACCTGTTACCGCCGCGACACCGCGCACGTTACGCATCGGGCGAGCAACGTCGGCGTATCCGTTCCACACCACCGTCGCGAGATCGGGCGTGTACCCCGCGAACCACGCGTCGGCGTGGTCTTGCGTTGTGCCGGTTTTGCCCGCCGCCGGACGTCCGATGCGTGCGGTCTTACCGGTCCCGTTCTCGATCACTCCCCGAAGCACGTCATTCACGGTGTCGGCGATCGCCGGGCGCAGCGCGACCGTCGATCCCGGGTCGGCGCGAAACAACACGGCGCCGTCGCGGCCGGTCACCATCTCCAGCATGTAAGGGTCTCGCTGCACGCCCCGCGCCGCGAACGTCGAGTAAACCGAAGCAAGCTCCAACGGCGTGACGTCGGCAGTCCCGAGCGCGAGCGATGGAAGCGGCGCCAGACGTGAGCGAATCCCCAGACGGTGGGCCGCATCGACAACCGCGTCCGGCCCGACCTTCAGGATCAACTGCGCGTACACCGTGTTCACGCTCAGTTCGGTCGCGCGGCGGAGTCGCATGGACTTCTCGCTATGCCCGTCGTAGTTGGCAACCGTCCACGGCTTACCGTCAGTCTTCAGCGTGATCTTGGCCGGAGCCGCAAAGACGGTTTCAGGTCCGATACCGAGTTCGAGTGCGGCCGCAAGAACCGCCGGCTTGAACGTGCTGCCCGGCTGGCGCCGCGCCTGCGTCGCGAGGTTCAGCTGGCGCGCGCCCCAATCCCGCGCGCCGATCATCGCGCGCACCGCGCCCGTACGAGGGTCGATTGCCACCAGCGCGACATCGGGATCGGAAGTCGCGTCGTACACCTCTCGCACGGCGGCCTCCGCGGCGCGCTGCATCCCGGCATCCAGAGTGACTGTGACGCGCGAGATCTCACCCGAATACATCGCGCGCGCGCCAAAGCGCCGCTCGAGTTCGCGGCGCACGTCCTCCAGGAAGTGCGGCGCCGTCCCCCCCGGCACGCGCGCGCGCACCTTCACCGCCGACTCGCGCGCGCCCTCGGCTTCGCCGACGGTGACGTGGTCGTCACGCAGCATGAACCCAATCACCGCGTCGCGGCGCGCGCGCGCAGTCTCCGGCGCGCGCGACGGGTCGTACGCCTCCGGCGCGCGAATGAGCCCGGCAAGCAAGGCGCTCTGCGCAAGCGTCAGCCGTCGAACGTGGCGCCCGAAGTACGTCTGCGCCGCCGCCTCGACGCCGTAGGCACCGCGACCGAAGTAGATCGTGTTCAGATACGCCTCAAGAATCTGATCCTTCGTGCGGGCGCGCTCGAGCTTCACCGCAAGCACTGCTTCCTTGACCTTGCGAGTCAAAGATTGCTCGTTGCCGACGAAAGCGTTCTTGACGTACTGCTGAGTGATCGTGCTTCCGCCCTGCCGAACACCACGTCCCAGCGCATTGGCAATCGCCGCGCGCACGATCGACGTCGGTCTCAATCCAGAGTGCTCGGCAAAGTGGCGGTCCTCTGTCGCGATCACCGCATGGCGGAGGTCTTCAGGGATCTGCGACAGCGGGACGGTGACACGGTCGGCCTCAGCGTGAATGCGCCCAAGTGCGCTGCCCCCGCGATCGAGCACCACCACCGACTCGGCCGTCGCGATCGAGTTCGGCTCCGGGACGTCGGCGAACTCGTAGAGGACGGCGATCCATCCCGCGGCTCCCAGAACCCCCACACCGACGAGGAACGCAACAAAGCGCCTCGCGCGGCGCGGCGGCTTCTCGGAAACGGCAACACGGCCTTTCGCGACCGGCTTCTTCGCGGACTTCGACGCGGGCTTCGCGCGGCCGCGCTCCGGCGTCTGTTTCACAGGAAGCCCCGCCGAACCCCCTGGACGAACAAGACCGCCAACCACCCGACAACGAGACACCCGATGACGACCACGGCGCGCACCGCGGAGGGATCGCGGAGCGGGAATCCCGGCGCGCGCAGCACCGACGCCGCACAATCGTTCGAGCGGCCCCGGGGAAGCCCCGCAGCGGCCACTCCTGCAGCGGCGACCACGAAGACGATCCCGAGTTCGTTGGGAATCGCAGGCAACGGAGCGACCACCAACCGCGATGCCCCGGACGCGAGCGCAGCCGTCGCAATCGCGGCAAGCGCTGCTCCCGGAGCTACGGCAATCGATGCGATGACGGCAGCCGGCGCGACAAACCACGCCGTCGACGCCGAAGTTCCACCTGCGGCTTCCCCGCGCGCGCGCATCCCCGAGACGCCTGCCTGCGCGAGCCAGACCAACGCCGCCGCAAGCGGCAGCGCAACCACAAACATCGGGCGATCACCCAGCGCGCGCGAGAAGGCGGCCGTGGCCACCAAAGCGGCACCGGGCAACGTTGCGCCCAACGGGGCCGCACCGACCGTCGGTGAAACCCATCCCTGCGCGCGGCCACCAACGACGATCACCGCGGCCAAGAACATCCCTGCGGCGAGCAGAACGGCGCCCTGCACCGCAGATGCTCCCGCAAGCCCGAAGGCCGCGACTACCATCGCGAACTGCGCGGTACCGGCCGCCGCGACTGATGACTCTCGCATCGCGTGGCGCGCGGCAACCGCGGCCGACAACGCCGCCGCGACCGCCATCACGGTCCCCCATTCGGAACCGGACGACGATACCCAGGCAACCAGCGCGAGCGCTTGCGCGCGCATCACGCCGAGAGCCACCGCCGAGATCGCCGTGTCTTCACCGAGCACATCGGCAAACCAGCGTGTTCCAGGGAACACTCCACCGCGCACGACCGCCGCCGTCAGCAGCGCCGCAGCTCCCGCACCGCGAGCCGGCGGCGGGACCCGCATCCCTTCCGCGGCGACGAGAACCAAACCGGTCACCGCCACAAGGTCGGACGCTGCGAAGCGAACGCAGGCCCGCAACCCGACGCGCGATCCGCGAACAAAGCACAACACGCCGAAACCCAGAGTCGAAGCGACGAGGAACGCCGCGAACGAGAACGTGTCGGCCGCCAGCAGCGACGCCACCCCCGCGGCTGCCGTCCCAAGAAACACGGTCCACCGATACGGACTCTCTGCGTCGTCGGCTCCCCCTCGCACGACCGGCGCCGCGCACACCACGATCACCGCGAGCGCCAGTCCGGCACGCCAGAGATCGACTTCGAAACCGCGCGAGCCGAGAACCCTGCCGTTCGCCGTTTCCCTCGCGACCGCCGCCACGCCGCCCGCTGCCGCGAGCAGTCCAGCGCCGGCGAGCGCGCGCGCGGCGCGCGGCACCGCCAGCGTCGCCACGGCCGCCGCAGGCAGGGACAGCAGTCCAAGCCACAGGGCGAAGGTCACAGCCTCCCTCCTACCAGCACAAGTCCGAACGCCAGCGCCGCGAGCACCGTTGCGGCGCGCGGCGCCCACTCCGCGCCCACAACCGAGGCCCCCTTCCACCCCGCGGCGGCACCGACTGCCGATGCGGCCACCCACGGAATCGCGTCCGTCCACGCCCGCACCTGCGGACCGGCAAACAGCGTCACGATCAGAAGGATCTGTCCGGCAATCGCGACGATCTCCAGTCGACGCGCTGCGCCGGCGTCGGCCCGCCACCCCGGCGCAGCGATCACGATCGTCGCCGCGACAAGCGCAAACCACGCAGCCGCGACCGCGACAACGCTGCCGCGCGCCACAGCCAGCCCGGCTACCGCGTTCGCGCCGCGCACGTCGGCCATCTGCACGGACCCCGCCCGAACCAACCCAACGGCCAACACCCCGATCCACGCGGGAACCAAGCGCATCTGCATCGCCAGCGCCCATACCGCCGGGGGCTCAGTGGACACGGCGACCGGCGCGGCGCGCGCGGCAAGCAGCAGCACAAGCACCACCAAGGCCGACCCGTCCAGCCGTCCGGCGAGCAACAATCCGGCTCCGGCCGCTCCTGCGGCACCGGACGCCAACGCAACGCGTGGGGAGATCACGAGCAAAGGCTAAACGGAACCGGGCCGCGAAACCGTCAGCCGGCGAATTTCTTGCCGGCGGCGTAGCTGCGGACAAGGTGGTTCCAGGAGCACGCGGTGCACACCTCGACGACGTAGCAAATGAACTCGCCGTAGCGGTCTCGCAGCTCCGACAGGTCTTCCTTGCGGCGAACTCGGCCGTTCTCGCGGCCGTGAAGTTCTTTGCCGTAGGTGTAGAAGACCAGCCGGAGGTTCTCGTCGTCGCAGACCGGGCACTGCTCCCTCGCCGGCTCTCCGATGAACTGTGCGGCACGCATCAACTCCGGATGGGCGTCGCAGACGTCCATCCGCGACACGAACCCCCTGCGCAAGTTCCGCAGGAGGGCTCGCCGTGCCATCCGATAGTCGACGTTCATGGGACCGCTAATTCTACGCGGGCTGCCGATCCGGCCAAGGAGCCTCCCCCGAAAGATCCGAATTGACGTGCTCGCCGGTGTGGCGAACTACGCCGGGTTCTGGATCCCGTGCGCGCCAAAGACCCAGTCCTCGGGGTGGGTGAGGCTGTTCGTCGCCCCATCTTCGTTCGGGTCGGTTTGGGGGATGGGATTCTGCGTCTGGTCGTATGGACCCGGGTCTGCGGGGGCATCGCCTTCGTCCACCGCGGCCATCAACTTGCGGAACAGTTCGTGCTCGAACTCGCCGGAAGCCGACGTCCACACGCTGGATCGCGTGTCCGCCTCGCGCGACCCCTGCATCCCCAGGCGTACGACGACCATGTCCAGTCCAGGCATGATGTAGACGCGCTGCTCGAACAGGCCGTCCATCATGTACATGTCCGTCGGAGCACTCGCGATCTGCGGCGTCGAGCGCTCGTCGCGCGCGTAGACAGTCGCCGTCGTGTACGGCACCCCACCGTTTAGCCAGAACAAATACCCGTAGCCCTTGTTCATGGGGCTCTCACTTTGCGCCTCGTCCACAAACTGCTCGGTGATGACCTGCTCACCGTTCCAATTCCCTTCACGCAGCATCAGCTCTCCGAGGCGCGCGAAATCCAACGGCTCCATCCGGAGCCCGTAGAAACCGGCCGTGTTCCCCGCCAAGTCGCGCTCCCAGGTCCACCGGCCGCTGGGGATGCCGATCTTGTCGAACAATTCGGTCTGGGCGAATTCCTGCAGGTCCACCTCGACCGCCTTCTCGACGACTTTGGCCAGCAGGGACACCGAACTCTGGTGGTACTCGTAATGCGTCCCGGGGGCGTAGTCCACATGCAGGGACAACGCATCGGCAACCCGGTCGGGCATCGTGAACGCGTTGTAGTCCCTGAGGAAGTTCCAGTGCAGTCCAGAGGTCATAGTGAGCATGTCGCTCACCTTGATCGCGCCGTGCGCTTCGTCCGCAATGTAGGGAGCCTCGGTCAGGTACTCGCCGACCGTGTCATCCAGGTCGAGCAAACCCATGGTGATCGCGCGCCCGGTCAACATGGCGGTCACGCTCTTGGCCATGGAGAAGCTCTCCCAGCGGCCCTTGTCCGCGTAGGGGCCGTACCGTTCTTGGCCAACCAGACAGCCGTGCCGGATCACCTTGAACCACCACGAGTCCCGGCTGGTGGCGAAATCGATGGCGTCCTGGAGTTTGGCGGAGTCCAGTCCAACCGCCTCAGGAGTTGAAGTTCCCCACGCAGTCCCCGGATCGCTGCACGCGGTGGGCGGGTCCGCTTGGGCAGTCCCCAGGGATGTCAGCGCGATGACCAGCACAAACAGAACGGCTCTCGACTTCATGGCTCACCCTTCACTCGGTGAATCCAGGTTCGACGTCCGTTTTGTCTTTCCTGCCGGCGCGCGCCGAGCGTGTTGACAGAGGTTTCGAGACCCCTAGAATGGGTCGAGTCGATATATCGAACCGATATATCGTGCAGGCATAGACGTGAGGTGGCTCGAGTGCTCGAACTGGCGGTCCTGGGACTCCTGAAGGAGAAGCCCATGTACGGCTATGAGCTGAAGAAGGCGCTCGACGAGCGCCTCGGGCACACCTGGAAGTTCTCTTACGGATCGCTGTACCCGACGCTCAAGCGCCTAGCGAAGCTTGGAGAAGTCGACACCAGCACGCCGGCCGGAGAGTCCTCCCGCAAGAAGACCGTGTATCGAATGACCCCCCAGGGCGAAACGACATTCGAGACGCTCCTGGAGCAGACGATGCCCGCCGCTTCTCAAGATCGGGGTGCCTTCATGCTGCGCCTCGCTTTCTTCCGCTACACCAAGCCCGAGACCCGCCGCCGGCTACTTGAGCGCCGCCGCGGGTACTTGCAGGACCAGCTCGCGAAGATGCTGGAGTCTTTGAAGAACCTGCGGGAACGCATGGACGCCTACTCGCTGGCGCTCATGCAGTACTCCGCAAACGAAACGGAACACGACATCCGGTGGCTCGACACCATGCTCGAAGCCGAACGGAACGCCTAGGAGGGCCAGCATGTCGAAAAAGGTTCGTGTTGGGATCGTCGGAGCCGGGAACTGCGCTTCATCGCTCGTCCAGGGCGTTCAGTTCTACTGCGACGCCGACCCCGCCGAGAGCGTACCGGGTCTCATGCACGTCGATCTTGGCGGCATGCATGTTCGAGACGTTGAGTTCTCCGTCGCCTTCGACGTAGACGCCAACAAGGTCGGTCGCGACCTCTCGGAGGCGTTGGTCACCGAGCCGAACAACACGATCAAGTTCGCCGACATCCCGCCGCTCGGCATCAAAGTGCGTCGTGGTCCAACACTCGACGGCCTCGGTCGCTACTACCGCGAGGTCGTCACCGAGTCGGCCGAGACTCCGGTGGATGTCGCGGCAGCGCTGCGCGAGACCGAGACAGACGTCTTGGTGAGCTACTTGCCCGTGGGCAGCGAGGCCGCCGCGCGCTTCTATGCGCAAGCGGCGCTGGACGCAGGCGTCGGCTTCATCAACTGCATGCCGGTCTTCATCGCATCGACGCCCGAATGGGCCCAGAAGTTCCGCGACGCCGGCGTCCCAATCATCGGCGACGACATCAAGAGCCAGGTCGGCGCAACCATCCTGCACCGCTCGCTCGCCAAGTTGTTCGAGGACCGCGGGGTACGCATCGACCGCACCTACCAGTTGAACGTCGGCGGCAACATGGACTTCATGAACATGCTCGAGCGTGAACGCCTGCAGTCCAAGAAGATCTCCAAGACTCAGGCCGTCACGTCGAACATGACCCACGAGTTGCCGGCCAAGGACATTCACATCGGCCCGAGCGACCACATCCCGTGGCTGTTGGACCGCAAATGGGCGCACATCCGCATCGAAGGCCGTGAGTTCGGCAACGTGCCGATCATGATGGAGATGAAGCTCGAAGTTTGGGACTCGCCGAATTCCGCCGGCATCGTCATCGACGCAGTGCGCATGGCCAAGCTCGGACTCGAGCGCGGTATCGGCGGTCCGCTGATCGGCCCCTCGGCGTACCTGATGAAGTCCCCGCCCGAGCAGTACCCCGACGATGTCGCGCGCCAGTTGGTCGAGCAATTCATCGTCGGTACGCCGGTTTCGACGAACGGCCACACCCGGATCGAAATCCCCGAGTTGGCGCCGTTCGCGAGCGACGGCCACTAACGAAATCGTCGTCGCCGAGTCGGGAAGTTCCGGCTCGGCGACCACGCGCGCGCGCGTCCGCGAGGTCTTCTCCGGGTCGGGATTCCGCCGGTTCTTCGCAGCGCGCGTGATCTCTCAGGCCGGCGACGGTCTGTTCCAACTCGCAGCCGCTGCCGTTCTTCTGTTCGAGAACCCCGGACCCAACCCCGTCACGGCAATGCTGGGTATCAGTGTCGTCACGCTGATACCGTTCAGCGTGGTCGCACCGTTTACCGGCGTGTTCATCGATCGGTGGGAGCGCCGCAAGATCCTCACGCGCGTCCCGTTGCTGCGCGCCGCCGTGGCCGCGCTGCTTCCCTTGGCCGCGCTGGCCGGAACGCACTCATTCCTGTTCTATCTCGTCGTGCTCGTGGTTCTTTCGTCCAATCGCTTCTTCCTCGCGACGATGTCGGCCGTGCTCCCTCAACTGGTGCCTGAAGACGACCTTCTGGTTGCGAACTCGGTGTCCACCACGGGCGGTTCGATCGCGAACGTCGCCGGCCAGGGTGTCGGCGCGGCGACCGCCGCTTTCGTCGGCGGGGAACGTGCCGCGGCACTCGCGGCGCTCGCGTTCATCGTCAGCGCCTACGCAGCGCGCAGGGTGCCCGCCCATCGCGGACTTGAAGTCGTTCGTCATCCTTTGCGCGAGGAGTTGAAGGAAGTCATCGATGAAATGGTGGACGGACTGCGCCAAGTCCGCGGCCACGCCCGTGTCGTCTACGGTCTTTCGGCCGTCGCAGTCACGCAAGTTTTGGTCGGAGTGATGGTCGGCGTGTTGCTCCACTACTTCATCGTTACGCTCGGTCTCAGCGTTGGATCAGCCACACCGATCCTAGGTGTGCTCGCGCTCGGCATCGGCCTGGGCGTCGTCCTAGTTCCCCTGATCGCACGCCATCTCCACTACGACGTGCTACTTCCACTTTCGTTCGGGCTCGCCACCGCAGCCACGGCGGTGTCCGCGCTCTGGCTTTCGCGCCCAGCGATGCTTGTCGGGGCCGGCATCGTTGGAATCGCCTATGCGTTCGCGAAGATTCCTGTTGACACGATCGTTCAAGAGGAGATGGCGGACGCCGTGCGCGGGCGCGCGTTCGCCGTGTACGACATGCTGTTCAACGTGGCGCGCGTCGCCGGCATCGGCATCGCGGCTTGGGGCTACGAAGCCGGAGAGACAACCGCCGGAATCGCCGGGGCCACCGCGGTTGCCGGCGCGGCGGCCACCGTCGGGTACGGTCTGTGGGGAGGGACGAGCGTGTTCCGCAAACGAAAGATGCAGCCGCCGCGATTGCAGGCGGGAGAGATGGTGACCGTTCGGGCCTACGCGGGCGCGCGCGCCGACGAGGAACCGCGCGTAATCGTCGTCGGGGGTCACGAGCTACCCATCGACGAGATCGAGTGGCGCGCGGTCGTCGAAGAGGCGGGGAAGCGTTCGCGTGCGTTCGTCGTCCGGGTCGGCGGCCAGCGCGTCCGACTCACGCTCCACGACGATGCCACGAGCTGGGAAGTCGAGCGGATTCTGCCGTCGGCACCTCCCGACTGATCCTCATCCCAAAGAACTAAGCCCCGGCCCCTCCGAGGACGATTGAGTACGTATGAGTCTGGGGCAGTACATGGGTGGTTTGCGCGGACGCGCAGACGTTTGGCGTGAGAAACTGCGCCGAAACGGAGATCGCGTCGCGTTCGTCTTGTCGGGCGGAGGCGTCCTCGGTGCGGTGCAGGTCGGTCAGTTGGAAGCTTTGATAGCCGCCGGAATCCTGCCGGACGTCATGATCGCCACGAGCGTCGGAGCTCTCAACGCGGCATCTATCGCCGCCGACCCGACCCCACGCGGAACTGCCGAGCTACGCCGGGTCTGGAGTTCGCTTCGTTCTGAAGACCTCTTCCCCGGATCGCGCGCGCGTCACCTGCTGCACATCCTGCGCGCGGGCGATCACCTGTACTCAAACTCCGGAATCCGCCGTCAGATCGATCGAGTTCCTGCGCGCCACTTCGACGAACTGAAGATCCCGCTGCAAGTCTGCACAGCCAATCTACACACGGGCAAAGAGCATTGGATCGACTCAGGGCCGCTCGCAGCGGCGATCCTCGCGTCATCCGCCCTTCCGGGCCTGTTCCCGCCGGTGCGCATCGACGGAGAGCTGTACGTGGACGGAGGAGTCGTCAACAACGTGCCGATCTCTCGCGCAATCGAGCAGGGCATAAAGAAGATCTATGTGCTTACGTGTGGAAACGCGCAACCGGTCATGCGCCCAATCCACCGGCCCCTGGATGTGCTCATGCAAGCGGTCATCCACTCGCGGGTCGCGAGAGTCGAACTGGACCTGCACAGGTACCGCGACAAGGCCGCAATCCACATGCTGCCGTCGCCGGACACAGCCGGCATCGGATTCACCACCGTGTCGCACAGCGCGCGCCTGATCGATGAAGCGTCCACACTCACCGCTGCGTACCTGGAAGCGCGCCTCGCTCCGGTCGCTCCGTAGCGGGAATGGAATGGAACGAGCCGTGATGGGTGATCGCTCCCACCACGGCTCGTCTTGGTTCTTCCGCTAGAAGTACGTCACCTGGAGCATCCCGCCCCCGTAGTAGTCGCCCGGCGGGGGGCCGTAGTAATCGCCCGGCGGAGGACTGCCCGGGTCACCCGGCGGGGGGCCGTAGTAATCGCCCGGCGGAGGGCTGCCCGGGTCACCAGGCGGGGGGCCGTAGTAGTCGCCCGGCGGAGAGCTGCCCGGGTCACCAGGCGGTGGACTGCCCGGCGGCATCATGTCCGGTGGCGGGGTGTAGCCGGAGGGCGGAACCCAACCCGGTGGGAACTGGAACCCAGGGGGCAACTTGCCTTCAGGCGGCGCGTAGTTGTCCGGTGGACGCCAGTCGGGTGGGAACTGGAACCCAGGAGGCAACTTGCCTTCCGGCGGTGCGTAGTTGTCCGGTGGAACCCACGCCGGTGGGAACTGGAACCCAGGAGGCAACTTGCCTTCGGGGGGTGCGTAGTTGTCCGGTGGAACCCACGCCGGTGGGAACTGGAACCCGGTGGGTAGCGCGTCCGGAGGAGGACCGTAGTCGCTCGGAGGCGTCCACGCGGGTGGGAACTTGAAGTTCTCAGGCAGCATGTCGGTCGGCGGACCGTAGTTCTTCGGTGGCTCCCAAGTGGGTGGGAACTTGAAGTTCTCGGGGAGCTTGTCGGTTGGTGGCCCGTAGTTCTTCGGGGGCTCCCAAGTGGGTGGGAACTCGAAGGTCGGCGGCAGCATGTTGGTCGGCGGACCGTAGTTCTTCGGTGGCTCCCACGTCGGTGGGAACTCGAAGGTCGGCGGCAACATGTTGGTCGGGGGACCGTAGGCGTCCGGCGGAACCCAGTCCGACGGGAACTTGAAGGTCGGCGGCAACATGTTGGCAGGAGGTCCGTATTCGGCCGGCGGCTCCCACTTCGGCGGGAACTTGAATCCCGTCGGAAGCGCTGCCGGAGGAGGACCGTAGTCGCTCGGAGGCGTCCACGCGGGCGGGAACTTGAAGTTCTCCGGCAGCATGTCGGTTGGGGGCCCGTAGTTCTTCGGCGGCTCCCACTTGGGCGGGAACGTGAAGTTCTCAGGCAGCATGTCGGTCGGTGGCCCGTAGTTCTTCGGCGGCTCCCACGTCGGCGGGAACTTGAAGTCCTCGGGGAGCTTGTCCGGCGGCGGCCCGTAGTTCTTCGGTGGCTCCCACGTCGGTGGGAACTCGAAGGTCGGCGGCAGCATCTTGGCCGGCGGGCCGTAAGCATCCGGCGGAACCCAGTCCGGCGGGAACTTAAAGGTCGGCGGCAACATGTTTGTCGGCGGACCGTATTCGGCCGGCGGCTCCCACTTCGGTGGGAACTTGAATCCCGTCGGAAGCGCTGCCGGAGGAGGACCGTAGTCGCTCGGAGGCGTCCACGCGGGTGGGAACTTAAAGGCCGGCGGCAACATCTCGGTTGGCGGACCGTAGTTCTTCGGTGGCTCCCACTTGGGCGGGAACGTGAAGTTCTCGGGGAGCTTGTCGGTCGGTGGCCCGTAGTTCTTCGGCGGCGCCCAGGTGGGCGGGAACTCGAATGTGGGCGGCAGCATCGTCGGCGGTGGTCCGTAGTTGTTCGGTGGGCTGAAGTCGGCGGGGAAGGTGAAGTCCTTCGGCAATGCAGCGGACGGAGGACCGAACCCGGTCGGAGGCTCAAACCCGCGAGGGAACTGGAATCCCGGAGGGAGCGCCGTCGGCGGCACAACCTTGAACGTCGCCGGCACAAACCCCTCGAATACGGGCATCTCGCCCGGTCGGTAAGCCTCGCCGGGAGGCGGAGCCGGCCAGCCGCCGGGCGGAATCGGGCGCGCGCCCGGAGGAGCAAGCCATCCCATCTGGGGAGGAAGCATGAACTCCGGCGGCAGTTCGCCCTCGCCCGCGATAAACGCGGGAGGGATCGGCAAGCCGGTCGGAGGCAGGAAGCGAAGACCCGGAGGAAGCGGGTTGCCGTTCTCGTCGGTCAGCGTGCCATTCCACTGACCCTCGTATCCGCGACACACTCCCTCCACGACCGACGCGCACAGGTCGGTTCCGGCTCCGGCATCAACCTTGTCGCCGCCGGTTCCGGCGTCGATCCAGTCGTCGCCGCCTTGCTCGGCGCAGGCCTCGGGGTCTTCTGAGTCGACGCAGTAAGCGTCGCCCAAGAGGTTGTCGTCGCCGGCGCCGCCACGGATCTCGTCGCCGCCTAGACCGCCCTCAACGTAGTCGGTCCCGGCGCCACCGTAGATGCGGTCCGAGCCGTCGCCACCGTAGAGCCAGTCGGCGCCGCCGGATTCCGGACACGTGTCGGTTCCCTCCGTGGTCGCACACGCGGCATCGCCGAACATCTGGTCGGATCCGGCGCCGCCGTCGATGTCGTCGCTCCCATCCGAACCGGCCAGAACATCGCTGCCGGGTCCGCCGTACAAGTGGTCGTCGCCGCCGCCGCCGGAGAGGTTGTCCGTGCCGCCGGACTCGGAGCACAGGGACTGATCCAATTCAGGCGGGCAGTAGTCGTCGCCGAACAACTCGTCGGTTCCGGCGCCGCCATCGAGTTTGTCATTCCCACCCAGACCTTCCAGGTAGTCGTTCCCGACACCGCCGGTGAGAGTGTCTTCACCTGCTCCGCCGGTGAGGCGGTCTACTCCGGCGTCTCCTGTGCACACGTCGTTACCGGCGTCTCCCGAACACGTGTCGTTGTCGGGGCCGCCACTGCACGTGTCGTTGCCGCCGCCGCCGGCGCAGTCATCCAGACCCGCCTCGCCGTACATCTTGTCGTTGCCGGCGCCACCATCCATGCGGTCCGGGCCCGCGCCGCCGCGCAGCACGTCGGTTCCCGCGTCCCCGATCAAGCGATCGGTACCCACGCCGCCGTCCACGGTGTCGTTCCCGGGGCCGCCACATATCGTGTCGTTGCCGCCGAGTCCGAGGATCTTGTCGTTGCCGCCGAGTCCGACGATGACGTCGGCGCCCGCCGTTCCGCGGATCACGTCGTTCTTGGACGTTCCCACGATCGTCGCGCGCACGCCGTTGCAAGTCGGCGCGCTTGCCGCCGCCGCAACGGGAGCAAAAAACGAGAATACGCCGGTGACCATTGCCACGGCGAACGCGAGTCGCTTCATGTCTAAACCTCCGGCGTTTTCGTCTGTTCGTAAGGATCGGACGATGGGCCGAGCCGGAGCATGCCCCGTTTGGGGACCATTGCCGTCCCGCAGCGACTACTCGCGCATCACCCGAAAGGCCCCTACCGCAGCAGGCGAATCCGGCGAAGGGGTAGGTATAGAACGCGCGCCACTCCCGCGATGTCCCCGCGCGCCACCGGGCCGCGCGCGCGGCTGTCGGTCGAGGCTTCGGCGTTGTCGCCCTGGACCCAGTAGTGGCCGTCGGACAGCCCTCGTTCGCCGGGCACGGCCACGACCCGTTTGACGATCTCGAGGCTTCCGGATCGCACGACGACAATCTGCCCGCGGCGCGGCTCCGTCGGACGAATCGGGCGAACCGCCAGCGCATCCCCCGGACGCAGGGTCGGCAGCATGCTCTCCCCGGCGACACGAACCGGAAACCAGCCACGCAAAGTAGGAATAGTCACGGTACCCCCGGAGTGTTATACCTGGAAGCAGGGAAACCCAGGGAGTGGAGGGGGACGAAATGTCATTAAGATCTTGGCTGGCGCCGACGCGTGTAGTACGCGCGCATTGCGACCTGCCGTGCGGCGTTTACGACCCAGCGCAGGCGCGCATCGAGGCCGACTCGGTCAAAGCCTGCATGGAGAAATACGCAGGCAGCGACGACCCAGTGTTTCGCGCGCGCGCCGTCGCGATCAAGGAGGAGCGCGCCGAATTAGTGAAGCACCACCTGTGGGTGCTGTGGACCGACTACTTCAAGCCTGAGCACCTCAAGCAGTTTCCGGAGTTGCACCAGATCTTCTGGGACGCGACCAAAGCGGCAGGCGCGGCAAAGAAGTCCCTCGACCCGGCGGACGGGCAGAAGTTGCTCGACCTGGTGAACCAGATCGACAAGATCTTCTGGGACACGAAGAAGTAGTACTGCAGACGAAGCAACGAGGGGCGGCTTCGGCCGCCCCTCGTTTCGTTCTGCGTCCGACCCGTTACGGAGTCGCCTTCCAGTAGGGGACCTTCGGCCAGTGACCGGAAAGGTGGCAGTTCCAGCAAGATGCGTTCGGCTTGTTTGCCTCGCCGTGGCAGTACCCGCAAGGGCTCCCACTCGTGTTGGCAGGGTCGGCTAATGGGATCTCTGCCGTAAGGAACGGAATGTGGGTCCCGTGAAGGTTGCCCTTCTCAGCGGACTTCGCTGGGTCCAGGTTGAAGTTGTGGCAGTCCACGCACCCCCTGATCCGATCCAGGCCACGCTGCTTTGCCGCCGCGCGCGAGTGACAAACTCCGCAACCGGTCACCGCAGTCACGGTACCGTCCGCCACACTGGCATCGCCCGACCAGGTGTAGCTGCCCGTCCCGGCTGTGTATAGGGCGTTGTGCTTGGTGGTGTTCGCCGGGTCCTCGAGGAGCTTAAGCGCATCCATCGTCCCCGAGTACTGCGCGACACTCCCGGAGGCGTTCTGGAACCCGTCTGAAACGACATCCTTGTCGAGGCGCTGATGGCAGGTGCTGCTGCACTTCGATCCGGGCTTGGCCGGTGCAACAGGGACCTCGGGCGGGACGGGGACCTCAGCCGGCGCTGCCGGAACGATCCCCTTGGGGGCCGCGACCCCGGATGGAACCGGGGCGTCGGACGGAACCGGAACGTCGGACGGAACCGCCGTCACGACCGTGACCTGAGTTTCGGGAGTACTCGTACCGCCGGACTGACGGGTAATCCCGATCTTGTCGTCGAGCAACCTGTCAGGATCGTTTTGCCAACCCTCATAGACGAACCCGTGTGGATTCCGTGGCTTCGGCGTCGGCGTGGCCAAGGCATCTACGAAAGGCTCACCTCGCCGGATCCACACCCCTCGTTCGGCGCCGTTCGCGCGCATGTACTCGCGCTGGGAGGTCTTGTCGGCTTCAGCCTTGGCCAGCGCCGGAACAAGCGCCACCGCAGCCAGTGACGCGAGCAGGACCGCTCGCGCAAACTGCTTGCCTCGTATCATCGCAACTCCCTTTCTTGCCCGGCGCTCGATGTTTCTCCCCGCGCACCAAGGCAATGCCAGTAGGACCTGCACTTGCTCAAGGGAGAGCGACCTCCGCAACCCCTTGGGGCAATTGTGATTTCGATCACAAAACGCCTACTGATCGGAATAACATGGAGGCCAGACAGGGTCAATGGATCGCGTGACCGTAATGGTCTGTATGTTTCAATTGGGCCTTTTAAGTAGGTCGAAGGCCCTAGGGACCTAGGGTCTTCCCCCGATGCGGGCCTGGCGCGCCACCCCTAGGGTTACCGGCGGCCAAAAGGCCGTGCCGGCGGGACTCAGTCCGCGGTTTGGAAGAGCCCGAAATAGTTCCCTTGCGGGTCCAGGATCCCTGCGAAGGACATTCGCTCGCTTATGTCCATCGGCTTCACTGCGACCGTGCCGCCTAGGTCGGTCGCATGGTCGAGCGTCGTCTGCAGATCTTGAACATGCGCGTAGACGGTGACGTACGGACCGGGGCCCTGCGCCGGACCGATCCCGCCGCCGATGCCTTGACCGATCGGTTCCACTTCGGCGTAGCCACCCATGTCATCGTGCACCTTCAGTTCCCAACCGAAAAGCTCGGAGTAGAAGGCGCGCGCGCGCTCGGAGTCGCTCGAGCCGATCTCGAACCAGTCCACCGGCGGGTTGGATCCCCCGGCCCTCGGCGGACCTTCTTGCCCGGGTTCGGCGCTCTTCATCAAGCCGATGATGTTGCCGTCGAAGTCGGCGAACTGCGCGACGGTCACCACGCCGGGGATCTCGGTAACCGGCATGACGACTGAGCCGCCGAGGGACTGAGCCTTGTCCAAGATCGACTGCGGATCGTCGGCCTCGACGTAGAAGGTGACGAACCCGCGGCCGTGGTCGGTCTGGCCGATCCCGCCGTCGATGCCCGCCCCGGCGTGCGTGTTGACGATGCTGTACCCCATTTCCGGCATCGGCTGCACATGCCAGCCGAACAGCTCGGAGTAGAACTTCTCCAGCGCCTCTCGGTCGGGCCCGTTCACCTCGAAGTGCACTACCGAGTTGCCCATCGCGTTTCCCCTTTCTTCTCTCCCGCGCAGAGCATTCCCGGGGGGCACCGGACGAGTCAAGGGGCCGGATGCCCTATTCGCGCGCGCCCTGCTCGCGCGCCCACTCATCGAGCAGCGCAAAGGCTTCCTCGCGTGAGTATTCGCCGCGATCAAGGCGTATCTCCAGAAGATGCGCGAGCGCGCGCCCGACCACCGGGCCAGGCGCGACTCCCAGATGCGCCATTACGTCGGTGCCGTCGATCGGCGGGCGGATGCTCTTCAAGTCCTCCTCGGCGGCCAGGTGCGCGATGCGTTCTTCGAGCGCGTCCATCGCGTCCGATAACTCGCGCGCGCGCGCCTTGTTTCGCGTGGTGCAATCGCAGCGCACCAATGTGTTCAGCCGGTCCAGCAGCGGCCCCGCGTCGCGCACATAGCGGCGCACTGCGGAATCACTCCATCCCATCCGGAACGTGTGAAAGCGAAGGTGAAGCTCGATCAGCTCACACACCTCGTCGGTGAACTCGTTCGGAAAGCGCAACTCGCGCAGCCGCTTGCGGGCGATCTTGGCGCCGACGACTTCGTGGTGGTGAAACGACACTCCCTCAGGACCGATGCGCCGCGTTGCCGGCTTGCCGATGTCGTGCAACAACCCCGCCATTCGCAGCACAGCATCGGGCTCGCCTTCAGGCCCACTCGACACGATCTTGTCGAGGACCGCGAGTGTGTGCCGGTATACGTCCTTGTGCCGGTTGACCGGATCCTGCTCCAGGCGCAGCGCAGGCAACTCGGGCAGGAACAGTTCGCACAGGCCGGTGTCGGTCGCCAGATCGAGACCTTTTGAAGGAGCCTGGGAGTTGAGCAACTTGGTCAGTTCGTCGGCGATTCGCTCCGCCGAAACAATCGAGAGACGCCCGGCCATCTGCTTCATCGCAGCGACAAGTGCGGGATCAGGCGACAGATCCAACTGCGCAACGAAGCGCGCGGCGCGCAGCATCCGCAGGGGGTCGTCGCCGAAGGAGTCCTCGGGCGCGCCCGGCGTACGCAGCACGCGCGCCGCTAGATCGCGAACACCTCCGAACGGGTCGACGAAGGTGCGATCGGGCAGACGTAGCGCCATCGCGTTGATGGTGAAGTCGCGGCGCTCTAGGTCGGCATCGACGCTAGTGACGTGCTCGACCTGAGGGTTGCGCGAGTCCTCGGCGTAGCGCTCAGCGCGAAAGGTCGTGATCTCCAGGCGGTGACCCTGTTTGTTTACCCCGACCGTGCCGAACTGCACACCTGCGAGCCACGTTCCGTCGTGCCAGCCGCGCACAGCCTCGAGGGTCTGCTCCGGCGTCGCGTTGGTGGTGAAGTCCAAATCGTCGTGCAATCGCCCGAGCAGCGCGTCGCGCACGCTCCCGCCGACGAGATACAACTCGTGTCCGGCCTTCACGAAACGCTTCGCGAGGTCATCCACGATCGGCGAAAGCTTCACCAGATCGCGAAGACGCTCGGACAACTCGGGCGGCAATGTGCTCACCCGCTCAGAATAGCCGCTGTGTCCGAAGGCGTTACTCGCAGGAACCCACGCCGTCGGCGGCGCGCGTCACGAAACTCCAAGAAGCAGCGCGCGTCAACGACGCACCGGCGTGGTCCTTCAACGCCGACGTGGCCACCGCCGTGTACTGCGTGCACGGCTGCAGATCAATCGCGGGGTAGTACAGGATCGTGTGTGTCCCGTCCGGGCCCCACGGTCCAGCCTTGGGAAACCCCGCAAGCGGCGGGATCACCGAGAAGTCCGGGCCGATCAAGATGAAACTCGTCGGCGTCACCGTCGCCGGATCCACAGAGTTCGACAACGACACGAGGATCCGGTTCTCGCCGCCGCCCGAGTCCTGACCCGGAGAGGTGAGCGCAGGGTGCCACTTCCAAGGAACGCCGGTTTCGTTGTGCTCGGGATGGAAAGCCACAACCGCCGGGGCGGGATGCACTCCGGGGGCAGCGGTCAGCTTCCGCCACAGTCCTTCGGTGTAGCCGGCGATGGCGCGCGCCGAGAAGATCACGCCGCCGGACTCAGAGTAGAAGTGCGCGGACGACCACGGCATCTGCGCGCGCACCCGCTCGCCGTCCACCGCCGCGCCGAAGCGCTCGGCAGCGATGATCGCCGACTCGAGCGCGTTGCCGACGACGATTCCCTGGGTCGAGATGTCATCGCGGCCGATCGAGGAATACACCGCGACCAGATCCTCGGCCGGCGGAACATAGTGCGGGATCTCGGCCCACAGGAAGTGGTCCTTGATCGCGATCATGTCCATCGCGTACTCGATGCTGTTGATCAGGCTCCCCGGCGGAATGCCCCCGAGGGGATCGCCGCTCGCGACGGGGTGATCCGGAAACTCGCCGTGGTCGGTGGCGAGCGGCTCGAAGAGCCAGTCCCAGATCTCGTCGCCCATCCCGTGCGCAGCCGCGCCCAGCAGGTGCGCGATCATCGGCGCGCACGGCCCCGTGGGATTGGTGACCGCCGCACACTCCGGCTTGGAGCGAATGTGCGCGACGTAAGCGTTGATGAAGTTCTCCCAATGAGAAACCTCGCCGTAGTCGCCGCCGGGGACCTGGGCGTCGCGCGCGACGTAGCCGGAGTCGGGGTACAGCGCTCCGCTCAAGAACGGGTCCCGGTTGGCCGCAAGCAGCGCGGCAAGTGCCGGGGTCTTCACGAACCCTCGCGACCTGTCTGCCATCAGCGCGTGGGTAGTGTCCCCTGCGGCTCCCGCAGGCAGCACTCCGGCCACCGCGAACACAGCGGCGGCGGCGGCAATCCAACGACGCGTCTTCACCCGAGGCTCCCTTCACCGGCAGGGCGCGCGCCCGCCGAATCGCCCTCATCGTAGCGAATCGGACAGATCGGGTGGCGCCTGCGGTAGACACGTGACACATTCACCCGCCTTGGATTCCCGGAGTTCTGAACGGGCTTACGTACCAGGCGATCGAATCGAAAGCTTGCCGACCGATTAGTGCAGTGCAATAATAATCATGCGTAAGGTCCGACTGACTCAGTCCGCTCGCAAGCGACGTATCGGCAAGGCACACATCCTCGCGACGATGAACCGGGCAGGAGAGCCCGAACGGATTCCCGCCGAAGGTGACATTGACGAGCGACTGCTCTGGATCGGCCGCGACGACCGAGGTGTTGTGTTGGAAGTCATCGGCATAGATCTACCGGAGTACATCCTGATCATTCACGTGATGCCGTACGCCTATCGGAGGAAGTGAATGGGCGCGAAGAAGGCGGAAGCCGCCAAGTATGAACCGGCAGACGGTCGTGACGCCGATCTGAAGCGAGAGGAACTCCGCGACCGGCAGGGCCGCCGCATCACGCCCGACTACGTTCGGCGCGCCGTTGCCGACGTCCACGAGAGAACGGGACGCGGTCGACCGTCGCTCACCGGCAAAGCGAAGTCCTCCCCGCAAGTCACCTTCCGGCTTCCTCCGGCGCTGCGGGCCAAAGCAGCGGCGCGCGCGAAGCGCGAAGGGAAACGCGTGTCGGCGGTCGCGCGCGAAGCGCTCGAGCGCTACCTCACATCCTGAAGCGGCTGGGAGGACATCTTCCGCGGATGTCCACGACCGGCAGGGCCGCCGCATCACACCAGGCGCGGAGAACTGGTATTGCCAGGTGCGGGATAGCGGTAGTTGTGGCTGCGGAATAGTGGTATCGTGTCCCACGTGGCCGAGTACCGAACCCGTGCCGTCGAACCGCTCCTCTCGGGGCTTCTCGGCGAGTTGCCGGCTCTACTTATCGTCGGCCCACGCGCGACCGGCAAGACGACAACGGCGTCGCGGCTTGCGGCAACGGTCGTGCGCCTCGACCGGCCGGCCGAAGCCGCCGCATTTCGGGCCGATCCCGATGCCGCACTTCGCACCCTGGAGGAACCGGTCCTGCTGGACGAGTGGCAGGCCGTGCCTGAGGTTTTGGGGGCCGTCAAGAGATCAGTCGATGCCGACCCGCGCCCCGGCCGCTACTTGTTGACCGGATCTGTGCGGGCCGACCTCGATGCCGAAACCTGGCCGGGAACCGGCAGGCTGGTGCGAGTGCCGATGTTCGGGATGACGGTGGCCGAGCAACGCGGCAACCCGGGAACCGCCCCATTGCTGGACCGGCTCGCGCGAGGCGACGAACTTCGAGTCCCGTCGGATCCCCCAGATCTTCGCGGCTACGTCGAGCTGGCTCTTCTCGGGGGCTTCCCGGAGGCGGCGCTTTCGCTCTCGGACGCCGCAAGGCAGCGGTGGATGGAGAGCTACATCGACCAGCTCCTTACGCGCGACGCCGCGCAGATCGAAACGGGCCGGGATCCGATTCGTCTCGCCCGCTACTTCGAGGCCTATGCCGTGAACTCCGCCGGTATCATTCACGACACGACGCTGCTCGAAACCGCCGGGATCAATCGAAAGACCGCCCTGGCCTACGAAGAGCTTCTGCTGAACTTGCTGATCGCAGAAACCCTGCCGTCGTGGACGTCGAACCGCCTCAAGCGCTTGGCGCGCGCGCCAAAGCGTTACCTCACCGATGCGGCGTTGCTCGCCGGGGGCTTGCGTTTGGATGCCGCCGGGATCATGCGGGACGGGGAGATCCTTGGACGAGTTCTCGACACCTTTGTCACCAGCCAAGTCCGCGCCGAAACCCCGCTCGCCGAGTCTCGTCCGCGCCTGTACCACCTTCGGCAGGAAGAAGGCCGTCATGAGGTGGATCTCCTGGCCGAGTTGGCCGGAGGAGGGATCGTCGGAATCGAGATCAAGGCAAACGCGGCGCCCGACCTCGCGGCAGCGAAGCACTTGGCTTGGCTCCGAGACAAACTCGGCAACCGGTTCGTCGCTGGGGTCGTGCTTCACACGGGTCCGCGCAGTTACTCGCTTGCCGACCGCATCCTCGCGGCGCCCATCGCCACTTTGTGGGCCTAATCAGCTCCGGCGCCGCGAGCACGTATCGGGTCGGCTGGAACGCGTCACACCACGACCCAGCGATCGACTGCGACGTACGTTCCCGACGACGACGAGTTCTTCGTCCCCGCCACCACGATGCGGATCGTGTGCTCTTCGTCGGAAAGGCCGCGGAAGGACCGGCGAACGCCGTACTTGGTGCTCGACGAGTAGTTGTCGAACGTTCCCTTGGAGACGCCGTCGATGTAGACCGTTGCCTTGCCCTGATTCGTGCCCGTGACCGTGTACCAGTCCACGCCGGTGCCTCGGAACGAGAACCACACGTTCGCACCCTTGGTGGGCGAAGAAGCGAACTTCCCGCCGGAAGCGCTCGAGGCCGAAAAGCGTTTCCAGAACGCGTCCACGTCCGGCGAGGCGTCAACGACTCCGTCCCACTTGAACGCGTCAACGGCAACCAGCGTCCCGGTTCCCGAGGAAGACCCCTTCTTTCCCGTCACCTTGATCGTGATCTCGTGGATGTCGTCCGTCAGGCCCGAGAACGTGCGCGCGACCTTGTAGTGCGCGCTCGACGCATACTGGTTGAACGTTCCTTTGTTGACCCCGTCGATCGTGACGGTCGCGGTTCCCTTGTTCGGCCCGGTGACCGTATACCAGGTCACCGATGTGCCGGCGAACAGATACCACACGGACGCACCCGCCAGACTCTCCTCAACATAGGAGCCGCCGTGGGCACCCGACGCGCGCACGCCTCGCCAAACAAAGCGCGCGCCGAAACTGCTTTCCTGCTCGATCTTTGACGCGCGGAATGCGCGTACGGTCGTCGGCACGGGCGATCCCGTCGAGTCTTTCGCGGGAGTGACTTCGGACGGATTGACGGTGACCGAGTATCGCTGGCCGGCCGTCAGGTAGTCGTAGGGGAAAAGAGCTGCGGTAGCGACTGGGCCGGTTCCGCAATCGACCAGACTGCCCGAGTCGCCTGCGCTGTCCGCACACAGGAGAAGTGCGTCGACCACAGACCCCGTCCCGGTGTTGCGCAGAACGAAGTTGCTCTCGGTCACGCCGGAAACCGCGTGACTGAAATCAACGCTCACGAGATCATCCAGGGATGCCGGAAGGGTGATCGTCGCAGTGGGAGCGGCGTTGACGGTGAAGCAAGCCGGGCACGTCTTCACGCCCGCGTCGGGGTTGGTGACGGTGATGGTGCGCGCGCCTGTTGCGGCGTCGGAAGCGACGTTGACGACGGTGGTCAGACTGGTGGCGCTGACGAACGTGGTCGATGCCACGGTGACGCCCGAACCGGAGAACGCCACCGTTGCACCGTCTTGGAATCCGGTTCCGGTGATCGTGACGGTTTGAGATGTTGCGCCTTGGCCGCGCGACGACGGCGACGCAGACGTCGGGGTGGGGGCGGCGTTGACTGTGAGGCAGTCCGCACAGGTAGCCGGAGTTGCCGCGTCGGGGTTGGTGACGGTGATGGTGCGCGCGCCGGTTGCGGCGTCGGAAGCGACGTTGACGACGGTGGTCAGACTGGTGGCGCTGACGAACGTGGTGGAGGCCACGGCGACACCCGAGCCGGAGAACGCCACTGTTGCACCGTCTTGGAATCCGGTTCCGGTGATCGTGACGGTTTGAGATGTTGCGCCTTGGCCGCGCGAGAGAGGGCTCGCGGAGGTCGCAGTCGGGGCGGCGTTGACGGTGAAGCAACTCGCGCAGGAGGCGGTGTCGAGGCCGCCGAGGCCTTGGGCAACCGTGAGAACGTGAACACCGACCGTCGCGGTCGGGGCAACCGTGATGTTGGCGATGAGTTGAGTAGCGTCTACAAATGTCGTCGAGTTCACAGTGATGCCGGAGTCGAAACTCACTGTGGCATCGCTCTGGAAGCCCGTTCCATTGACCGTAACGTTTTGGCTCGTCGCGCCTTGACCGCGGGAACTCGGGTTTGTCGACGTCACCGTCGCAGCGAGAGCCACCCCCGTAAACACCATGAGGAACGCAAGAGTTCCCGTCAGCACAGACAGCATTCGAGTCTTCACGCGCATAATGTCTTCCCCCGTCTCCAACTGCTCCTATTGGAACCCCACTCAGCGCGCAATTGTAGACGAACCCGGACAATGTGCGTCACAGCGACAGGCGGCGGAGACGCAGGGATCTCGAGACGCAGCGACGAATCCCGGGCCGAATGCGGCGGTCGGGAACTAGCGTCACGCGAGGCCGGCTTGGCGCATTCTCACGGTGAGGTCGTGGGGGCTGGTGGCGGCCGTGAGGGCTTCTTCCATCGACACCTCGCCGGCTTCGTATAGTCGGATGAGGTGCTGGTCGAAGGTGTGCATGCCGTAGTACTCGCCTTCTTCGATCACTGAGGCGATCTGCTCGGTCTCTTCGGGGTTCGCGATCATCTCGCGGATGCGGCCGTTGGCGACCAGCACCTCCAGCGCGGGAACGCGGCCGCTGCCGTCGGCGCGCGCCAGCAAGCGCTGACACACGATTCCCTTGAGCGACCCGGCAAGCGACAGGCGCACCTGCATCTGCTGATACGGCGGATAGAAGTCGATGACGCGGTTGACGGTCTCGGTCGCGTCGGTGGTGTGCAGGGTCGAGATCACCAGGTGTCCGGTCTCGGCGGAATGCAACGCCGCGGCCACTGTCTCGGTGTCGCGCATCTCGCCGATGAAGATGACGTCGGGATCCTGGCGAGTGACGGATCGAAGCGCTGCGTGGAAATCGGCGGTGTCGATCCCGACCTCGCGCTGATCGACGATCGCCATACGGTCTTCGTGGATCACTTCGATGGGATCCTCGATGGTCACGATGTGGCAGCGCCGCGTCATGTTGATGTGGTTGATCATCGCCGCAGTCGTTGTCGTCTTGCCGCTGCCGGTCATACCGGTTACGAGCACGAGGCCGCGGCGTTCCTCGGCAAGTTCACGCACTGTCGGTGGCAGCCCGAGAGACTCGAACGACCGCGTCGCGGGCAGCACCCGGCGCATCGCCAGGCCCACCAGCCCGCGCTGACGAAAAGCATTCACGCGGAACCGGCCGACCCCGGGTTCGGTGTAAGCGAAGTCGGCCTCGTTGTTGCGAAGGAACGCCTCGTGCTGTTCGGACGGCATGAGCGAAAGAGCGAGCACTTCGCACTCGTCGGCGGTCATCGGATCGCCCGGCACAGGAATCAGGTCCCCGTCGATACGCAGGTATGCGGGCGCGCCGGCGCGTACGTGAACGTCCGAGGCCTCCCGCTCGGCCGCCATTCGAAGCAAGTATCCGATGTCCATGGGTCGGTCTCTCCCCCTCTCAAGCATCGGTGTCCGGGCGTGAACGCTTTACCCCTGTTCGTCGGAATCCGTGCGGAGATCCTTCTCGGGCGCGGAAGCTCCCAGCTTCGCCTGTCCGCCGCTGTCCAACTCACGCTGGACGGCCTTGCGAACGCCGCGCCAGGACAGGTTGAACAGCACTGCCAGGATTACGAAGACCACGAAGCCGCCGGCCCCGAGGTATCGATCGGCGATTTGCCACGACTCCCCTAGCAGGAACCCCAAGCCCGCAACGGCCGCCGTCCAGGCCGCCGCGCCGGCGACGTCGGGCGCAATCAGGCGGTGCACCGGCAGGCGCGCGATCCCGGCAACCAGCGTGCGAATGCTCCGAAAGAAGGGGGCGAACCTGCCGAACAAGATCGCGCGCCCCCCGTACTGCCGGAAGTACGACTCGAGGACGGGCAACCGCCGTTCCGGAAGGAAGAAGTAGCGGCCGAAACGACGCACGATCGCGCGCCCGGCGACCCGGCCCAGCACGTACCCGGTGAGATCCCCGAGCAGCGCGCCCGCAAAAGCGACGGCAATCACCTGCTCAAGGTGCAAGGGAGGCGCATCACCCAGGATCGAATTCGGTGAAGACAGAAACCCCCCGAACAGCAACACTGCCTCTCCCGGGAGCACCGAGGCAACGAACACGCTCGACTCCAAAAAGACCGCGACGAAAATAATCAGCAGCCCCCAGTCGGAGAACCAAGGAGTCAGCGTTTCGATCAGATCCGTGAGCACGAGCGAATCCTACTTCCGCGGTCAGCCGGTGCGATCGGGCGCGCGCGCGCGCCCCGGCGAAAGAAGAAGCTGAATCGCCACGAGGATGACGAATGCTCCGAATGCCCGGCCGAGTGCCGCCTCCGGGATCGACCGCGCCAGCAGCGCGCCGATCACGGCTCCGACGGCGCCACCCACGCCGAGCCACGCGCCGACGCGAACGTCCAGCAGTCCGCGACGAAGGTTCGCCGCCGTTCCTGCGCTTGCGGTGGCAATGATCACCAGCAGCGAAGTTCCCTGCGCGATGTGCTGCGCCTGTCCCAACAGAATAGTCATCGCCGGAACCATGACGATCCCGCCGCCGACCCCGAGCAACCCTGCGTACACGCCGGCCAGCAGCCCGACTCCGAACGCAACCGCGAAGCGCGCCGCGCCGGTCAGGACCACAAACTCGGCGCCGCTGCCGAACTGAAACAGCAGCTTCACGCCCGCCAGGACGGCCGTGGCAACGAAGGTTGCGCGCAGCGCCGACTCGGGAACACGAGCCAGCAACCTGACCCCCATCGGCACACCCATGACACTCCCGAGAGCCAGCGGCACCGCAATCGCCCCGTTGACGTTCCCGTCACAAAGATAGAGCACCGTGGAGACGACCCCGATCGGCAGAATCGCGGAGAGCGAAGCCGCGTGCGCGCGCCGCTGTGCGAACCGAAGACCCAGCACGAGCGCGGGAACCATTACCACTCCGCCCCCGACGCCCAGCAGCCCGCCGGCCATGCCGCCGGCCATGCCGACGGCGACGTACAAGGCGCGTCGGTCGGCCGGCATGCGGCGATGCTACCGCGACCGATAGCATCCTGGCGTGCTCCGCCGGATATCGATCGCCCTCGCACTCGCCGCCGGGTGCGTTCTTGTCGTCCTTCCGGCGCGCGCACAGGTGTCCCCGTCGCCCTCGCCCTCGCCGCCATCGTCGTCGCCCGCGCCCTCGCCGTCCTCAGAGGAGGCGTCCGCGGTCTTGCGCGTTGTCTCGATCTCGCCGTGGATGGACCGCGAACACCCGTTTCGCGTCACGGTTCAGATCCTCAACCCGACGGATGTCGCGCTCGAGGACGTGTTCGTTCGCGTCGCGTTCTACTCCCGGGTCCGTTCACGCTCGGAATTGCGACTGGCCCTCGACCACGGACGCTCCTCGCGTCCGGTGACGAGCATCCCTCAGCGGATCCAGGACACGATCGCTCCCGGAGAGCAGCGCACGATAAGGATCACCAAGACCGTCGCCGAGATATCCCCGACCCTGGCACGCACCGGCGTCTATCCGGTCCAAATCGCCATGCGCCATTCGACCGGATCCGCGTCGGCCTGGACCGCCGTCCCCGCCCTGGGAAGCGCACCCTCGTCGCGACTTAACCTCACGTGGATCATGCCGCTCACCGCAGCAACGGTCACGCGCCCCGACGGCGTGTACGAGGCGTCCGTGGTTGATGCTCTCGGCACGCACGCGCTTGCGCAGCAAATGGAAGTGCTCGCAGCGCGCCCCGGACTCGCGGTGACGCTCGCGCCGAACCCATCATTGCTGGACGCTGCGGCCGACCTCTCCGACGGGTTTGCCGCCAACGGCCCCGCAGGAGTCGTTTCGATCCCTGCGACCAGCCCGACGGCGCAGAACGCCGCGGCGTTCATCGACGCGACCAAGCGCGCCGCAGCTTCGGTAGCCGAAGTCGCATCCGTTCCCTACGCGCCGGTTGACCTGCCTTCGCTCGCCCGCCGCGGGCTGCGAGAGGACCTTCTGCGCCAGTTCGTGCTTGGTCGAACCGTGATCGAGTCCCGACTGGGGCGCGCGGCATCGGCAGACACGCTCTTGCCGCCGGCGTTCACCTTCGACAACCTCAGCGGCACGCTTCTGGCACCGCTGGGAGTCCGCAACCTAGTGCTCGACGCCGGAGCAGTCCCCCCGAGTGCCGATGCGCCTTTCCAACCAAATCTGTTCGGACCGTCGACTCCGATCGCGGTGCGCGCGCGCTCGACGAAGTACACGGCGCTGCTGCCCGACGTCGCACTGCGCGCGCGCCTAGACGCCAGCGGGCAAGGACCTTTGCCGGCTCAGGCGTTGATTGCCGAAACCGCGAGCGCCTGGCTGGAGATGCCCGGATTCGCCGCCGAGCGCGTCCTGGTGTTGGCGTCACGGCGTCTGCCGGATTACGTGGCTCTGGGGGCAGCGGTGGATGGGTTCCGGACGGCGCCGTGGATCCGGATGCGCCCGGCATCTGAGGCCGCACGTGTTCTGGCACCCAAGAACTCGCCGGTCGCGCTTCCATCGCCGGCGCGGCCGGACCGCCCGCATCTGCGCGCGGCGCGCGCCGCGCGCAACTCGCTGCGCCTGTTGACCCAGATCGCGGCCGAAACCGCCCCGGGGATCGACCGACTGGACCGGCTGATCTTGCTGTCGGAGTCGGCCGAATGGGACGCCGCCCCGAGGGCCGGCGCCGCGCTCGCGCGCGCAGTGACCGCGCGCGTGGATGAAGTCGTCGATCACATTCGCGTGGTGTCCGGACGTCGCGTCACCCTGACCTCCAAAACCGGCGCGGTCCCGGTGACCCTGCTGAACGGCAATCATTTCCCCGTACGAGTTCGGGTAAGGCTGCAAAGCGCCAAGATCGGCTTCCCGGCCGGAGCCGCGCGGACCGTGGAGTTGCAGGATGCAGACGAGACCTTCGACTTCGAGATCGAGGCGCTCGGAACCGGCTCTTTCCCCGTCGATATCGACGTCCGCACTCCCGGCGGCGCGCGGGTGCTGGCGCGCGGCCAGATCGTCGTCCGCTCCACCGTTGTAAGCACCTTCGCGCTTGCGGCCGTCGGGGGCAGCACGGTCTTCCTCCTCGTGGCTTGGATCGGTCGCGGCCTGCATCGACGCAGAACCGGACGATCAGTCGCCGCCGCACCCCGCGCCCACTGATACGCTCGCGGCAATGTCCGATCAGGCGTCGCCGACTCCCGCAGGCCCATCACTGAAGCGCGCCACAGCCGTCATGAGTTCCGGCACGGCGCTGTCACGCATCACCGGTTTCGTCAGGCTGGCGGTCATGGCGTGGGCAATCGGGGGCGTCGAGTCGAAACTCCCCGACACCTACAACCTCGCCAACTCGATGCCGAACATCGTCTACCAACTCGTGCTCGGCGAAGTGCTGGCAACGATCTTCGTGCCGGTATTCGTCGAGTACTTGGCCAAGCGCGATCGAGAGGAAGCCTGGGGACTAGCCTCCTCGATCCTCAACATCGGGATAGCCACGGCAGCGGTGTTCTCGGTCGTGACGGTGGTTGCCGCTCCGTGGCTCATCAAGATCTACACCTTCCACCTCAGCGGTCCCGACAAGATCCTGCAGGAGCAAGTGGGTGCCTTCCTGCTGCGCCTGTTCATGCCGCAAATGATCTTCTACGCCGTCGGAGCAGTGCTGACCGGACTGCTCAATGCCCATCGCAAGTTCGCCGCTCCGATGTTCGCTCCATTGCTGAACAACGTCATCGTGATCGCCACGTTCGCCCTTTTCCGGTTACGCCACGCCGCGGGTGCGCCGCAACTGCAAGACCTGTCCTTCTCCGACAAGATGTTGCTCGGCGGCGGCACGACACTCGGCGTAATTGCGATGACGCTCGTGCTGTTCCCCTACATCCGCGCCCTTCCCGGTCGCTACAGCGCGCGCGCGTTCCAATGGCGCCATCCTGCGATCCGTCATGTCGGCAACCTCGCCAAGTACTCGATCGGATACGTGATCGTGAACCAGGTCGGACTGTGGGTCGTGTACGCGCTCGCCAACGGTGTCCGCGGAGGCGTCACCGCATACCAGAACTCCTGGATCCTGTATCAACTCCCTTACGGCATCTTCGCAGTCAGCGTCATGACCTTCATCGTGCGCGAGGTCTCGGAGCATCACGTGCGCGGGGACCTCGCCTCCGTGCGGCGCGACGTGTCGCTCGGGCTGCGCACGACGGCGTTCATCGTGCTTCCGGCCTCTGCGGGGTTTGTCGCCCTCGGGCGACCGATCATCCGGCTGCTGCTGCAACACGGCGCATTCAAGGCCGACTCTACGGAGTTGTTTGCCGACACCTTCGTCCTCATGGCGATCGGTCTCGGCGCCTACGCGGCTTTCCAGCAGATCATGCGCGCGTTTTACGCCATGCAGGACACGCGCACTCCCTGGATCGTCAACATCATCGCCGTCGGCGCGAACGTCGGCGCGGCGATTCCCCTGTACCTGGCGCTCGGAGTACCCGGCCTCGCACTCGCGCACGCCATCTCGTACACGTTCGGAACCGTCGCCGGCGGCGTGCTGTTGCGCCGGCGCCTCGGCGGCCTGGACGGCCGGCGCCTGGCGTTGTCGCACGCGCGCATCGGCAGTGCCGCGATCGCGACCGGCGGGACCTCGTGGGTGGTGGCGCGCGCGCTCGCATCCCGCGTCGACCTGGCAACGACCGCCGGACGCTTGACGCAAGTCGGGGCTGCGGTTGCAGCCGGCCTTGCCGTGTACATCGCACTGGCGCGTATCCTCGACATGGACGAGTTCCGTCCTCTGGCAAGAATGCTCGGTGGCCGGTTCGGGCGACGAGGAGCGCGAGGATGAACGAGCACGGCATCACGCTGACAAGGATCGTGTTGCTGCTCATCGTTATCGCAGCCTTCGTCTTCGAGGGCGGTGCCGTGGTCGTCGCGCGCGTCCAGGCCGACCGGCTCGCAATCGACGCTGCCGACGAAGCCGGCGGGGTCTACGCGCGCTCCGGAAGCACCGCCAAAGCCGAGGTGGCCGCGCGCGACATCGTCGAGCTGGGCGGCGGCGAGCTTGCGAACTTCTCCGTGTCGCGGTCGCAACTTACGGTGAAGGTGACCGTGCGAAAGCAAGCTCGGACTTTCGTCATCCATCGCATCGGGGCCTTGCGCAAGTTCTCCGTTGCGGAGGTTACCCACCAAGGGGAGGTGCAAAGCTCGTGAGTCCTGCCGTGGGAGACGTGCTCGGCGAGCGCTACTCCCTGCGCAAACCGGAGTGGAACTGGGCCGAAGGTCAAGTCTGGCTGGCGCGAGATCGCGTGCTCGACCGGGCGGTGCTGGTGCAGATCCTTTCGCCGGAGGTGGAAGCCGATCGCACCGCCGCGCACGCGTTCCAGAAGGCCGCCGCGCAGGCCGCGCAGTTCACCCACCCAGGCCTGCTTAGGATTTTTGACATCGGATCCTCCCCAACTTTCGTCGTCTTCGAGCACGCCACGGCCGGGCGGCTCGCCGACCGATTGCGCGCCGGACCCCTTCGCCCCGAGGAAGCCGCGCGCGCGGCCCTCGGGATGGCGCGCGGGCTCGAAGCGCTTCACGAACGAGGCACTTGGCACGGAGCGCTGTCTCCGGAGACCGTGCTGTTCGACGAGGAAGGCCGCGCGAAGATTCTGGCGACCGGCATCGCCGACGCGTCGGAACGCGCGGCAGCAGCGGTCCCGGCCGCCTACCGCGCGCCCGAGCCCGACGCGCTGCCTGCCGACGCAGACCGCTACGCGCTCGCGGCACTGACGTCGCACATGCTCACGGGCAAGGCCCCCGAACCCGGCGTATCTGCGGCACAGCAACGAAAGGGAGTGCCGGCGTCGCTGAGCGCACTGCTGGCGCGCGCCCTCTCACCCGACGCGTCTCGGCGCCCCGGACTCGACGAGTTCGTAGGAGCCCTCGCTCCGTACGCGCGCGTGATCCCGCGGGAAGCTCGCGGTCCGCACATCCGACGCTCCGAACTCAGTTGGCTGGTTCCGGTCGCGCTCATCGTGGCGCTGGCTGCAGTGGCGGGAACCGTGGGAGTCCAGATTGCCCGCAACCTGGCACGCACACCCTCGCCGGAAGCATCCGCGACGCCGACGAGCGGCCCGATCATCACCATCGCCGACGCTTCGGACTTCGACCCTCCGCCGGGAAACAGCGCGGAGCACCCCGAGCACGTCGGCCGCGCGATCGACGGCGACCCACGCACCTCGTGGGCAACCCTGGGATATCGCGTGGCCTCGATGTCGCCGAAGAAGGGCGTCGGGCTGCTGTTCGATCTCGGAGCTGCGCGCGCAATCAGCAGCGTTCGCGTCGAGTCCACACTGCCGGGGTGGTCGGCGGAGATCCGCACCTCCAACGTCGCAGGCACCTCGGCCGACGACTTCCGCGTCGTCACGAGCTTCACTGCCGGCAGCGAAACGCCCGTAGCCTTGCGCGCGGGAACCCGAGCGCGATACGTCCTGCTCTGGATCACCCAACTCGTCAACGACGGCAGCGAATCCGATTTCCCGTTCCGCGCGGCCGTGTCCGAGGTCGAATTCCTGGCCGCCTGAGCACGCGCGCGCCGGGAGGCGCCGTTCGGCGGGGTATGCTCGCCGCGTGCGAGTACGAGCAGTCGACGAAACCGAGCGCGCGCGCTTCAATGCGGCCGTCGCCGCGTCCCCCTTGGCCGACGTCCTGCAATCCTGGGAGTGGGGCGAGATCAAGCGCGCGAGCGGCTGGGACGCGCTTCGGCTGATCGTCGAGGACGACGCCGGGCGGATTCGGGCGGCGTGTTCGGTACTGCGAAAGACCCCGGCGCCCGGCGTTCCACCGCTGCTGTACGCGCCGCGCGGGCCGGTTCTGGACTACGCCGACACCGCCGCGTTGCGAGCACTGCTCGAAGGGATTCGCGCGCGCGCCGGTGGTGCCTTCATGTTCAAGTGCGACCCACCGATCGAAGCCGGAATCGCATCCGAAGCGCTTCTACGCGAAGGCCTCGCCGAAGTTCGCGGCGGCGCCTTCGGCGGAGTACAGCCGACCGCGGTGATGGTGCTCGATCTGAACGCAGACCCAGACAAGATCTTCGCGGGCTTCAAGTCCAAGTGGCGGTACAACGTTCGCCTTGCTGAACGAAAGGGCGTTCGCGTCCGCGAGGGAACTCGAGCCGACCTGCCGGCCTTCTACGACATCTTGCTGGAAACCGCTCGGCGCGACCACTTTCTTGTACGCGGCCGCTCGTACTTCGACACGCTCTGGGACCGGCTGGCTCCCGGAGACATGGCCAAGATGTTCGTCGCGGAGTTCGAGGAACGCCCAATCGCCGCGATCTTGTGCACGCCCATGGGCGAGCGCGTCGTCTACAACTACGGCGCGTCCTCCAACGAGCACCGCAACGTGATGCCGAACCACTTGCTGCAGTGGGAAGCCATCCGATGGGCGACGAAAGCCGGATACCGCGTGTACGACTTCCGCGGGGTCTCGCCGCTTCGCGAGGGCACCGCGCCCGATCCGCACATCGCCGGACTCAACCGCTTCAAGGAAGGCTTCGGCGCGCGCTACGTTGAATACGCGGGGCCGTTCGACTTGCCCTTGCGTGCCGGGTGGTACTCGGTGTGGCGTCACGCTGCGCCGCACGCAATGCAAGCGCTGCGACGCTTGCGGCGCGCCGGTGCGGAGGCTGCCGACTGATGGACGCGACGACCTGGGTCGAGGTCTCCCGCGAAGGGCTGCGCGCCAACATGCGTGCGGTCGCCGATCACGCGGGCGTCGCACTGTGCGCCGTCGTCAAGGCGAACGCATACGGCCACGGCTTGACGGAAACGGCGCGCGTGTTCGCCGATGCCGGCGCGACGATGCTCGGCGTCGCGCGCATCGAGGAGGCGCGCGCGCTGCGCGCGGCCGGGATCGATGCCCCTGTCCTGCTGATGATGCCGGTACCCGACATCGCCGAGGCGCTCGCGCTCGGGTGCGCGGTAACGATCGACGATGTTGCGGCAGTCGAGGGCATCGGTGCGGGGGCGCACGTCCACCTCAAGGTAGACACCGGAAACGGCCGTCTGGGCGTGACGCCGAAGGACGCAATCGCCGCTGCCGAGGCTATCGTCGCGCGCGGCGCGACTGCCGACGGGATTTGGACGCACTTCGCCGACGCCGCCGGCCCAAGTAGCGCGCGCCAACTCGCGCTCTTCTCGAGTGTCGTAACGGCAGTGCGCGCGCGCGGCTTCACGCCCCTGGCTCACGCGTCGAACTCGGCCGCGGTGCTGGCGCTTCCCGGCGCGCGCTTCGACATGGTCCGAGTGGGAACACTGCTGTACGGACAGAACCCCGTCGGAGCGCGCGCGCCCTGGACGCTGCGAGACACCTTCGCCTGGTACGCGCACGTGGTTTCGGTTCGGACGCTGCAACAAGGCGCCACGGTCGGATACGGGTCGGAGTGGACCGCGCCGCGTCCCACGCGCGTAGCGACGCTCCCGATCGGGTACGCCGACGGCTTCACGAACGAACCCCACGCGCGCAGCGAGAGCGCGCGCGAAGCGGCGCGCACGGCCGCGCGCACGGCGGCGACGCTGCTCGGGCGCGCGCCGATTACGCGGGCCGTGTACTTCGGTGAGCGGCGCGCGCCCGTCGTCGGCCGGGTCGCGATGCAGGCGGTGACTGTTTCGCTCGAGGGCCTCGACGACGTCGAAGTCGGTGCCGTCGCCCGCATCCCCGCGCGCCGCCTGATGGTGTCGTCGGCAATCGACCGGGTCTACCGGTGAGCGAGCACGAGTCCGACGCCGCGCTGCTCGAGCAACTCGCGCGCGGCGAGCGCGGTGCGTTCGACGAGATCGTGAATCGCTACGAACGCCGTGTCTACGCCGTCGCATTGCGCATGTGCGCAAACCCCGACGACGCGCGCGACGTCACGCAGGAGGTCTTTTGCAGCGCGCTGCGTTCGCTGAAGCGCTTCCGCCAAGAGGCACGGCTTTCCACTTGGTTTCACCGCGTCGCCGTCAACGCATCGCTCGACTACCTTCGCAAAGCGTCCAAACGCCCAGTCGCTCCGATCGATGCAGCCGAACATCTGGCGTCGGACGCCGCGGGACCCGAAGAACTCGCCGGGGCCGCAACACGCGCCGTCGAAGTACAAAGAGCCCTAACGCAGTTGTCCGGCGAGCACCGCGCAGTGCTCGTTCTCCACGACCTGCAAGGCCTGGATTACGCTGAAGTTGCAGCGGTGCTGGACATACCGGTCGGAACCGTCAAGAGCCGCGTTCACCGGGCGCGCGCCGAGATCGCCGGACGTCTCGGTCACCTGCGTTCGACAACGACGGAACCATCAAGCGGTCAAACCCCTCTAACTGAAGAACCATGAACACTCCCGCGCACGACCAGGAGCGGCTCTCCGCCTACCTCGACGGTGAGCTGGAGTTCGCCGCGCGCGCCGAAGTCGACGCGCACCTGGGCGAGTGCGGGTCGTGCCGCGCGACGCTCGCCGCGTTGCGCACGACCGTCGCCGACCTGCGCGCGCTGGAGGAACCCGCGCCTTCGGCGCAGGACTCGTGGGCCCTGCGCGCCGCGGTCGCGCGCGCGCGACGCTCGCAGGTACGGCGCGTTCGGCTGCCGCTGGCGATCGGTGGCGTAGCCGCAGCACTCATCGCGTTTGCCGCCGTCACCATGCGCGGACCGGAGCCCGTCTCCGGATCGGGAACCGCCGAGATGGCGCTTGGAGCCCGACCCCCGATCCTCCTGCTCGAACAGGATTTCGACGCCGCCTCCGCGCGCGATTTGCTTGCAGGGGATCCAACCTCGGTCACGTCTTATCGGGGCGCTACTGCCGACAGCGCCGCCCCGGGATCCCCGCAGGTCCCCGAACAAGCACTACCCGTCCAGTCCGACTCCGGCTCGCTGAAGTCCAGAAGCACCGCCGCCGGAAGCGTCCGAGGCGACACGGCCGGAGTTTCCGCCTGCGAGAAGGCCATCTTTTCGAAGGACGCCCCTCAGGCGCTGTCTTACATCGACGCGCGCTTTGAAGGACGCCCCGCCTACCTGCTCGTCTACGAGTTGGCGTCCCCCGCGCGCCTGGAGCTGTGGGTCGTGTCCCAGGACTCCTGCGAAGTGCTGTTCTTCGCGCAGCGCAAGCGCTGAGCCCGGGAACAAGCCGCTCGCGCGCGCGCGTTAGAATCCCAGCACTTTTCTTTCAGCTCGCGAGGGGATCTCGATGCCCGAGAACGTCATCATCGTCGGTTCCGGCCCTGCCGGGCTCACCGCCGCGCTCTACACGGCGCGCGCCAATCTCGAACCTTTGGTCGTCGAAGGCGCCGCGCCCTACGGCCAGCTCATGCTCACAACCGAGGTCGAGAACTTCCCCGGATTCCCCGAGGGAATCCTCGGCCCCGAGTTGATGGAGAAGATCCGCACGCAGGCCGGCCGCTTCGGCGGCAAGTTCATCACCTCGGATGCGACCAGGGTCGATCTGTCCAACCGGCCGTTCCGCGTCGAAGTCGGCGACGCCGTCTACGAGTCCAACGCGCTGATCGTGTCCACCGGCGCCAAAGCGCGCACGCTCGGAATCCCCGGCGAGCGCGAGCTGCTCGGCCGTGGAGTATCAAGTTGCGCAACGTGCGACGGGTTCTTCTTCCGCGGCAAAGAGATCGCCATCGTCGGCGGCGGCGACTCGGCCGTCGAGGAGGCGCTGTTCCTCACACGCTTCGGGAGCAAGGTCACGCTCATCCACCGCCGCGACTCGCTGCGCGCTTCCAAGATCATGCAAGAGCGCGCGCTCGCCCACGAGAAGATGGCGTTCGTCTGGAACACCACCGTGGGCGAGGTGCTCGGAGACACCACGGTGACCGGATTGCTGCTGCGAAACGTCGAAACCGGCGAAACCTCGGAATTGGCCACCGACGCCCTTTTCGTCGCGATCGGCCATGTCCCCAACACGACTCTGTTCCAGGGCCAACTCGACCTCGACGACGCCGGGTACATCCGAGTTGCGCACCCGCGCACCAACACGTCGGTCGAGGGCGTGTTCGCCTGCGGCGACGTGGTGGACCACATTTTCCGCCAGGCAATCACCGCCGCCGGCACCGGCTGCGCCGCCGCGATCGACGTCGAACGCTACCTCGAGACCCTCGGGCACTGACTCTGCCGCAGACCCGCCGGTTGGCACCCGCCGCCGCGCATGACAGAATCGGCGGACACAACCGCGGGGAGGCGGCATGAAGATCGAACGAATCGACGCGTGGCTTTGCCATTTCCCGTGGCCGCAACCGTTCTCCCCTTCCTGGGTGCCCGGACTCGCGAGTCCGGCAAACTCGTGCGTTGTCTATCGCCTGGTCACCGACGAGGGCCTTGAAGGGATCACCGCCTTCATCGCGTTCGCCGACGAGGCGCGCGGTCCGGTCAATCTGATGCGCGCGTTCCTGGTCGGGCGGGATCCGACGCGACCGGCCGAGCTGCGCCCGATCCTGGAAGCAGCCGTGCGCGTGCTCGGCCAACGAGTTTGGTTCGTCGAGGCGGCAATCCTGGACCTCGCTGCCAAGGCAGTCGGGCTGCCGCTATACCGCTACCTCGGCGGCGCGCGCGACCGCGTTCCGGCCTACGCATCCTTCGGAGAGATGCGCCCGGCAGCCCAACGCGCCGAGGACGCTCTGGCAGCGCTGGAGCAAGGCTTCACCGCCGTGAAACTGCGGCCACGCCACGCCGAAATGCGCGACGACATCGCCGAAGTGCGGGCGGTTCGCGAGGCGGTCGGCGATCGAATGCAGATCGCCTGCGACGCCAACCAGGGGTGGCGCGTGGATGCCTTCGTTGCGGACTCCCCGCGCTGGGACTTCAAGCGCGCCCTCTCGACCGCGAAGGCCTACGAAGAGTTCGACGTTATGTGGCTCGAGGAGCCGCTGGACCAGTTCGACTTCGAGGGCTACGCGCGACTGCGAACACAAACGACGACGCCGATCGCAGCGGGCGAACTGGCGGGGGACATCTGGCCGATCCGCGAGTTGATCGAGCGCCGGTGCGTGGACATCGTCCAGCCCGACGCGATGTTCACCGGCGGAATCACCGGCGCCGTGCAGCTCGCTCACATGGCGCGCACTTGCGGGATTGAGTTCGCGCCGCACACGTGGTCGGGCAACGGTATCGGCCTGACGGCGAACCTTCACGTCCTGGGTGCCACGCACGGGTCCTGGCTGGAGTTTCCCTATGACCCACCGAGCTTCGTTCCGGAGGTCCGCGACGCAATGCTCACCGAGACGATCCCGATCAACGCCGATGGAACCGTCGCACTCCCACAAGGCCCGGGACTCGGGATCGAACTAAACCTGGAAGCAATCGAGCTATACGGCACACCGATCTAGCTCACAAGGCGCGATCGACCGACAGAAAGGAACAGCATGCAGACCCCGATCTTGAGCCCCGAAGCGCTCCTTCGCGACGAGGCGCGCGCGCGCGTTCGGCTCATCTCGGATGTCTCCTACGACATCGCGCTCGACCTCACCCGCGGCGACGAGACGTTTGAATGCGAAACGACGATTCGCTTCCGCTGCACCGAGCCCGGCGCGTCGACGTTCCTCGACCTCACCGCACCCGCAATGCGATCGATCGAGCTGAACGGCACGCCGCTGGATCCGGCGGCGTTCACCGGCTTCCGCTTCCCGCTCGAGAACCTCGCGGCGGAGAACACGCTTCGCATCTTCGCAACGTGCGAGTACTCGCGCTCGGGGACGGGGCTGCACTTCTTCCGTGACCCGGTCGACCAGAACCCGTACCTGCACACGCAGTTCGAGGCGCGCGAAGCTCACAAGGCCTTCCCCTGTTTCGACCAACCCGACATCAAGGCGACGTTCGCGCTCACGGTAACGGCGCCCAAGGGGTGGAGCGTCGCGAGCAACACGTCCCCCGAAACCGACGGCGAGGTCTGGGAGTTTCCCGCAACCAAGACGATGTCCACGTACCTTGTGGCGATCGTGGCGGGGCCTTACCACATCGTGCGCGACCAGCACGGCGACATCGATCTTGGAATCTGGTGCCGCCAATCGCTGGCACAGTACCTCGACGCCGACGAGATCTTCGAGATCACCCGGCAGGGCTTCGACTTCTTCGAGTCCTACTTCAACTACCCCTACATGTGGGGCAAGTACGACCAGTTGTTCGTGCCCGAGTTCAACTCCGGGGCGATGGAGAACGCCGGTTGCGTGACGTTCCACGAGATGATGATCTTCCGGTCCAAGGTCACCCAGGCCGCGCGCGAGAATCGCGCCGGGACCATTCTTCACGAGATGGCGCACATGTGGTTCGGCGACCTCGTGACCATGAACTGGTGGGACGACCTGTGGCTGAACGAGAGCTTCGCCACGTACATGGGCACCCTCGCACAGGCGCGCGCCACCAGGTTCACCAACGCCTGGACCACCTTCGCCCAAGGCCAGAAGCTCTGGGCGATGATGCAAGACCAGATGCCGACCACGCACCCGATCGTTGCCGACGTTCCCGACACCGAGTCCGCACGCACGAACTTCGACGGGATCAGCTACGCCAAAGGCGCCTCGGTGCTGAAGCAACTCGTCGCCTGGGTCGGCGAGCAGCCCTTCGTCGACGGCGTCCGGAGCTACTTCCGCAAGCATGAATACTCCAACGCCGACCTCGCGAAGTTCCTCGGCGCCCTCGAAGAAGCCTCGGGACGCAACCTCGCATCGTGGTCGAAGGAGTGGCTGGAGACGGCCGGAGTGAACACGTTCCGCGCCGCGATCGAGACCAGCGGCGACACGTACCAAAGCGTCGCTCTCGAGCAGACCGCGGTCGCCGGGTGGCCGACGCTGCGCTCGCATCGCATCGCGGTGGGCCTGTACGACCTCGACGGAACGCGCCTAGTTCGTCGCCGGCGCATCGAGCTGGACGCGGTCGGCGCGCGCACCGAGATACCCGGTCTCGCCGGCGAGAAAGTTGCCGACCTGCTCCTGGTCAACGACGACGACCTTGCGTACACGAAGATCCGACTCGACGCGCACTCGCTCGCGACGCTAACCGATCATTTGGCCGACCTCGAGGATCCACTTGCGCGCGCGCTGTGCTGGACGGCCGCAACCGATCAGTTGCGCGACGCGGAACTCGCCGCGCGCGACTTCGTGCGCCTGATCGTCAACAACATCCACACCGAGACCGATCCGAGCACGGTAGGTCAGCTCCTTGCCCAGGCACAGGAGGCCTTCACGCTCTACGGCGATCCGGCCAACCGCGCCAGCGCCCGTCTCGCACTCGCGACCCGCGCGCTGGCGCAACTCAACGACGCTGAGCCCGCGAGCGACCTTCAGCTCCTGTGGGCTCGCACGTTCATCTCGACCGCCCGCACCGACGAACACCTGGCGACCGTTCGAGACCTGCTCGACGGCACCACCTCCTTTGAAGGACTCGCAATCGACACCGACCTGCGATGGTTCATCGTCCGCTGCCTTGCGGGGCTCGGCGAGATCGGCGACGCCCAGATCACCGCGGAGCTGGAGCGCGACCCCACTGACGCAGGTCAGCGTTACGCCGCCGGCGCGCGCGCCGCACAGCCGACACCCGAGGCAAAGGCCGAAGCCTGGGAGGCGATCTGCAGCGAGCACACGCCGCTTGCGACAATCCGCGCACACATGGGCGGGTTCCAGCGCTTCGATCAAGCCGAGTTGATCGAACCCTACCGTGAGCCGTACTTCGACTCGCTGCAGCGCATGTGGGACACCCGACCGGTGGAAGTGGCAGCTACCTTCGCCGGCGGCATGTACCCCATCGCGCTCCTCGGCGACGAGTTGGTGGCGCGCACCGACGCCTATCTTGAGGCCAACCCGTCATCTCCTCCGCCCATCCGGCGAGCGCTGCTGGAAGATCGGGATCAGGTGGTGCGGGCCCTGCGGGCGCGCGCGGTAGACATCGCTGCCGGGAATCGCTGACGGGGACTTCGGGAATTATCGGTCCTCGCCGTGCGTTTTCCGGCCTGAGACCATCTTTCGATAGGCTGAGCCAAACATCTTGGGAGGCAAGTTTCATGGGCGCGAACACGATCGCCGTAGCGGACACCGATTTCGAACAAACCGTCCTCAAGAGTGACAAGCCCGTCCTCGTGGACTTCTGGGCGGACTGGTGCGGTCCGTGCCACATGGTCGCTCCGACGGTGGATGAGATCGCGGGCGAGAACAAGGACAAGCTGGTGGTCGGCAAGATGGACGTGGACGCCAACCCCGAGGTTTCGCGCCGCTACGGCATCCTTTCGATTCCGTCGCTGTTGCTGTTCGTCGACGGCGTCGAGAAGGTTCGCATCGTCGGCGCGCGCGGCAAGGCACAGATCCTGGCGGAACTGCAGCCCTACCTCGTCTAGAGTTTTCGCCGCGTTCGCTACGAGACGCGTTCGAGCCCTGGAACGCGATCGAAGCCGGTGTCGAAACTAACGATCCGATCGACGTGGTTCGCGCGCATGACTGCGATGTGGACGGCGTCGCGCGCCGACACCCCGTAGCGACCCAGGACGATCCTCTTCGACTCCTCGACATCCTCCATGCGTACCGGCAGGATTTCGTCCACGATCTCCTGCATCACATCAAAGGCAGGCTGGATCGCTTCCAACCGGTCGATTGCAGAGTAGCGATGGAGGATCTCCTGCATCGCCTCGACGTCGGTGGCGAGTCGCTCCCCTCTGACGATCAGATCGTCGAGCACGCGCGTGGCGTCGCTCTTGTGACGATGCTCCGCACCGACCAAGTACATCGGCACATTCGAGTCGATGAAGATCACGACCCCGCGCGTCCGCGTTCGATCTCCGAAAGCATCTGATCGATATCGGCGGCGGCGAAATTGTGGCGCGCAGCCGCGCGCACGCTCGCAAGCTTGCGCGCGGGATCCCCCGACGCGGACTCCCGTCGGCTCTTGCGAAGGGACCGGCGCACCCACTCGGATACGGTCACGCCGCTTCGATGTGCGTCCTCACGGATCGCTTGCATCTCGACTTCGTCAAGAATGACCTGTAACCGGATACTCATAGTATGAGTATAACCCCCTCATCCCAGCGGTCTTTGGTCACCGTGGAGGAATTGCCCGAATCGTCGCGAACATCACTGGCGAGAGTTCGCGAGACCGAGGGGGAGCCGTGCGTCGCACGTTGTCGTCTGTTCTTGTTCTGTTCCTTTGCGCAGCCGGGCCTTTCGGCTGGGTCGCATTCGGTCCGGCAGCAAAGGCCGGAGCCGTTCAGCTTTCCACCTTGCCGACGCAGGTACAGATTCAGCCCGTCGGCGACCCGGTCAACGGCGGAACCGGTCAGTTGCCGGTCTCGATCGCAGTCTCCCCCGATGGGCGCACTGCGGTCACGGCCGACTCCGGCCCCTCCAAGTCTCTGACGGTTCTGGACATCACCACGCGGGAAGTCGTCCAGCGAATCGACCTGCAACCGGCAGGTGACGCTCTGTACAACGGCCTGGTCTGGCAAGGCCCGAACCGCTTCTACGCGGCCGGCGGACCCTCCGGCCAGGTCTACGTCTACGACCGATCCGCCGACGGGAGTTTCGCGCGCACTACAGCCTTCACCGCTGGTCGCTACATCGCGGCATTGGCCCTGAACGATGGGGACCTTCTCGCAATCGACCAAGACGCGGGCACGCTTGTGGCGCTGGACCCCGAAGGCGGAACCATCAAGGGCACGGCCGTCGTCGGCGACCACCCCGAGGACGTCGCCTTCTCCGCCGATGGCACGAAAGGCTGGGTGTCCAACTGGGGCGCCAAGACCATCTCGGTCGTGCTTCACCCGGCCCCTGGCGTCTACGTCCCCGCGGGCGTCGAGGCCAACCGTGCCGGTTCCTTCGGCGACACGCGCGACTACACGATTCCCGGCGGCGTCACCGCCGGCACGCAGATCGAGGTCGGCGACCACCCGTCGGACTTGTTGCTCTCGCCCGACGGAAAGCGCCTGTACGTCACTAACGGCAACGACGACACGGTGTCGGTAATCGACACCGCGACCGATCGCGTCGTGACGACGATCGACATGGCGCCGTACCCGAACGCACCCAAGAGCACCGCGCCCCAAGGCCTTGCCATCAGCCCGGACGGAGCGACGCTCTACGTCGCCAACGGTGGAAACAACGACGTGGCCGTCGTGGACACAGCGACGGCGAAGGTCCAGGGCTTGATTCCCGCGGGGTGGTATCCGTCGGCACTGGCGCTGACGGACGAAGAACTCGTGATCGTGAACGCCAAGGGAGACGGCCCGCTCGTCGGCTACAACGCTGATTGCAACTGCTACTCGGGTGGTGCCGACCCGCGCGGATCGGTCTACGTCCTGCCGCTCTCCGACATCACCACGAACCTCGGCGCCTGGACCGACGACGTGATGGAGTACAACCGCTTCGACACGCGCCCCGGCGACATCTCGCTCCCGAAGGACCACCCACTCGGAAACGTCAAGAAGGTCATCTACGTCGTGCGCGAGAACAAGACCTTCGACCAGGAGTTCAGTGACATCGAGGGGGCCGACGCGGATCCCGAGCTTCTGCGCTACGGGCGCGAGATCACGCCGAACAGCCACGCGATGGCCGAGCGCTGGACACTGCTCGACAACTTCCACGTAAACACCGAGACCTCGATCATCGGACACCAGTTCTCCAGCGCCGGGCAACTCTCGGACTACACGCAGCGCACGTTCGGAAACACGTTGCTGTGGACGGGCTCAAACCAGGGACGGATCCCCGACGAAGGCATCCAGGAGATCTCGTACCCGAACTCCGGATACCTGGTGGACAACGCGCGCCGGCACGGCAAGAGCGCGCGCGTCTACGGTCTGGAAGGTGGACGCGTGAGCGTCAGCAAGGACGCAGTCGACAAGGACGTGAACACCGTCGACTTGGCCTTCCCGCCGGGCTTCGACAACGGCGAGTACCCCGACACCTTGCGCGTGCGCGAGTTCCTTCGCGACGTGAAGGTCAAAGGTCTCGCCGACTTCACCTACATCTGGCTTCCCGCCGACCACACATCGGCCGCCTGGCCCGCCATGTACGGACCGAGAGAGATGGTCGCGTCGAACGACGTCGCAACCGGAATGGTCCTGGACTGGCTCTCGCACTCGAAGTACTGGCGCGACTCGGCGATGTTCGTCGTCGAGGACGACCCGCAGTCCGGCAAGGACCACGTGTCTCCCTACCGCTCGATCTTCATGGCCGCGTCGCCGTGGCTCAAGACCGGGCACAAGTCCTCGGAGGCATACACGATTCCCGGGTTGCTGCGGACGATGGAACTTGCGCTGGGTCTTCCCGCCATGTCGCAGAACGAGCACAGCGCAACGCCGCTGCTCGAGCTGTTCACGCAGGACGCGGACTTCTCCACCTACACAACCATCCCTGCCGACGTTCCGCCGGCGTTCAACCCGCCGGTCGGCGCATTCGCCACGCGTTCGCTTGACCTCAACTTGTCAATGGTCGATCAAGACGAGGCAGAGATAACAGAACTGCTTGAGGACATGCTCGTCCGCAATCCGATCAAGACCATCCCGATCGACGACCGCTTCGGAAAGACGACTGCGGAGAAGTGGCGGTCCGTCATGAATCACGACGGACCGATGACCGACTTCATCCCGGCAGCGGCGGTTCCGTCCGCATCAATGCAGAAGCGGATCGCGCGCGCAACGCTGCAGCACAAGACCGAGCCGGTCGCACCCGAGGACGAACTCGCGGAGCTTCACGAGTGGCTCGCCGAGACCCGGGCGGAGCGATACGAACTCGCCGCGAGCCGCGGCGCGCTCGGCGGCGGAGTCGGGCTCCTCTTGCTCGGCACCGTGTGGATCTTCGGCCGGCGCGCGCGCCGAAAGCTCGTCTGAGTTTCCGGCGGCGACAACGACGTCGTTCGCTCAGGCTCCGGCAGCGCGCCGTTGTGGCGCGCCGGATCTCGGTGTCCTGATCGACCGCTTCTTCTTCGACGCTACATCACCGGCCGGCTTGCGCTTCGTCCCGTGTGTCTCGCACTCAAGCCGGTCGAGAACCCACTCGCGGAGCATCGTCCTCGGGGGTTCGCCGCGCGCAGCCGCGACCTCCTCGAGTTCGGCGATTCGAGCGACCGGAATACGGATCGAATAGACCTGCCCGACCTCGCCCTCAGGTTTTGGTGGGCGACCGAAGCGACGAAGCCGCTGCTCCTTCGTGCGCTCCGCGAGTTCGGCGACTTCCTCAAGCTTATTGTGAATGTCCTTCATCGCCCCTCCTTTGCTGCTCGTAATCCCGGACGTTGCGTTCGTTGGCGACGCAAGCAGATGCGCCCCACCACTCTCCTGATGTCGGCATGTCGTCCTTGGGAACGAGCCACACCTTGAGCACAGACCCGGTTCGCTCGCAAGAGCCAAGTACCACGATCGAGCCTTCGCCTGCGACATCCACCAGACGGTCCGGATCGAGCGCGGCCTCGGTGGCCCAGCCCGGCTCGACATCCAAGTCACCCCGTCGGCGCGTCGAGCGCGTACGGATATGTTCGGCGCGATGGATCCAATCCACAGCAAGGATCGGCAGTTCCTCTATCAAGATCCCTTGAAACCGTGCCTCAGACACATCTTTATCGTAGTACCAGAACTACGAGCAGTCCATGGCTCAAGGGCGAGGAAATTCTCGAACCCCTCAGCCGGCGCGCGCCGGCTGCCGCGCCGGGCTGAGCGCCTGTATGTTGTTGGTCGATGCGGTTGATTCGAAGCGGCGACACCGGCGAGCGCGTTCGCGACGTGCAGCAGCGACTTGCCGCGCTGAAGTACACCATCCCGTCCGACGAACGCGGCGGCACGTTCGGCGAGGGAACGCACGCCGCCGTGCGTGCGTTCCAGCAAGCGCGCGGACTTCTCGTCGACGGGATCGTCGGCGATGATTCGTGGCGGGAACTGGTGGAGGCCTCCCGTCACCTGGGTGACCGAGTGCTGTATTTGCGCGCGCCCAACTTGCGCGGCGACGACGTGCGGGAGTTGCAGGACCGACTCGCAACGCTTGGGTTTGACGTCGGCCGCATCGACGGGATCTTTGGCCTGGGGACGCAAAAGGCCGTGCGTGAGTTCCAGAGCAACTACGGAATCCCCGATGACGGCATCGTCGCCGATGCGACGATCCGCGCGCTCAAGGGCCTGCCCCAGCTATCCGGCGATACACCGTCGGGCGCGCTGCGTGAGCGCGAGACGCTGCGGCGGCAACCCCGCTCGCTGGCCGGGCTCCGGGTAGCCCTCGACCCCGGTCATGGACCCGACGATCCCGGCAACATCGGCTCGGCAGGATTGCGCGAAGACATATGGTGCTTCGGGCTCGCCCACCAGCTGGACGCCGCACTCTCGGCGGCCGGCGCGCATGTGTTCCTAACCCGCGGAGAGAGCGCGTCGCCTGCGGAGCGCGAACGCGCGCGCCTGGCCAACGCGCTCGAAGCAGACGTCTACCTCTCCTTGCACCTGGGCGGTGGACCTTCGAGTGCGCGCGGCGCTGCGGCCTTCTACTTCGGCCACGAACGGTTCCACTCCGCCGCCGGCCTGCAACTGGCCGAACTTCTGCTCGAGCACGTGTGCGCTCTTGGCATCATCGACGCACGCACGCACGCAAAGACTTTCCCCGTGCTTCGCGAGACACGCATGCCTGCCGTCGTCCTCGAGCCCGGCTACGCGACCAACTCCGATGAGGAGTCGTTGCTCGCCGATGCGGAGTTCCAGGCCAACCTGACCGTCGCGATCGTCGAAGCGCTGGCTCGCTTCGCGCGCGCGCCGGCGGACTAATTCACCGAGCCTTGTGCGGCAGCGGTTCCGCCGAGAACATCGATTCGAGGAATGCCTCGACCGCCGCCTCCACGTTCTTGCCCAGCTTCCCGAGCGAACCCAGGTCCAGGCGATACAGCGGAAACCGCGGGTGATCCCGCTTAACACGAAAACCGATCGCCTCCAAAAACGCGCCGGGCATGATGCATGCCTCGGCCTGCCACCCGCGATCCCCGTAAGCCTCAACTGCCTTCTTGCCGCGCGCCTTTGCTTCCTTCAGCACGGCAAGCACCAATGCCTTGCCGATCCCGGCGTCGCCGAACTCCGGCAAAACCCGAATGACGGCAAGGAATAGCGCGTCTTTCGAGATGCGCAGCGGAAAGACGTCGGCGCCGTGGAACATCTCCGGCGCGCCGCACAGCGCGAACCCTGCGGACCTCCCGTCGACGTAACAGACCTTCCCCGCCGAACCGTGAGTCAGCGACACCTCGGAGGTCCACGCTTCTTTTTCAAAGTCGCCGTCGTGCGCACCCAAAGTCAGTGCGCGATCGGCCGGAGCCAGCTCCCAAAACACACACCCCCGGCACGGCCGCGGGATGTCGTCGATCGTGGTGTGAGTCAGTTCCCGGATCTCGCGCGCCACCGGCGCACCCCTGTCGAAGGTGAGTTCCCTTTCTGCTTCACCGAGAACACGGCGACGAGCAACCCCAGAGCAGCGCCGAGCGCCGAAGCCACAATCGCGCGCCGCCCCTCGCTTCCTTCGGCGAACGCGCGGTGTTTCATGCCCCGAGAGCCTTGCGGATTCCGCGCGTCGCCTGGCGAATGCGGTGCTCGTTTTCCACCAAAGCGAACCGCACAAAGCGATCCCCTTCGCGGCCGAACCCGATTCCCGGTGAAACTGCGACTTTGGCCTCTTTGATGAGGAACTTGGCGAACTCCAGCGAGCCGGCTTCGCGGTGCGGCTCGGGGATCTCTGCCCAGACGAACATGGTCGCTTGCGGGCTCGGGACCTTCCACCCCGCCCTCTCCAGTCCGTCGATCAGCACGTCGCGCCGTCCGCGGTACACGTCGCGGTAGGCCTTGGTCTCGGGTTCGCACTCGTTGAGTGCAATGATCGCCGCGATCTGGATCGGCTGAAAGACGCCGTAGTCCAAATAACTCTTCAGCCTGGTGAGCGCTGCGACCATCTCGGGATTGCCGAGCACGAAGGCGATCCGCCATCCGGCCATCGAGAACGACTTCGACATCGAGAATATCTCCACACCGACGTCGCGCGCGCCTGCAGCCTGCAAGAAGCTCGGCGGTTCGTACCCGTCGAATGCGAGGTCTGCGTAGGCAAAGTCGTGCACGACCATAAGCTGATGCTCGCGCGCGAACTCGACCAGCCGCTCGAAGAACGACAGATCCACGCAGGTCGTCGTCGGGTTGTGCGGGAAACTCGTGATCACCATCCGCGGGCGCGGCCACGTCCGCTCGTACGCCTCGAGCATGTTGGCGAAGAAGTCCTGTTCGGGACCCAGCGGAACGCTGTGCACATCGGCGCCGGCCAGCGCGACCGAGAACGTGTGGATTGGATACGTCGGCTCGGGAACCAAGCAAGTGTCCCCGGGGCCGACCAAGGTCCAGGCCATGTGGCTGATCGCTTCCTTGGCACCCATGGTTGCCAGGGCTTCGGTGTCGGGATCCAGATCGACCCCGTAGCGGTGTCCGTACCAATCGGTGATCGCGCGCCGGAGCTTGGGAATTCCCCGGCTCATCGAGTAGCGGTGGTTGCGCGGGTTGTGCGCCGCCTCGGTCAGCTTGTCGACCACGCGCGCGGGCGTTGCTAGGTCGGGGTTGCCCATCCCCAGATCGATGATGTCTTCACCGTCGCGACGGGCCGCAGCCTTGAGTTCGTTGACGACGTTGAAGACGTAGGGAGGCAGCCGGTCGATCCGACGGAATTCCACTAGTGTTCGCGCTCCCCTTCGATGATCCGCACGATGCGATCCAGATCGGCGAAGTCCGCGTACTCGATAACCACACGGCTGCGCGCGCGCCCGGACTCCACCACGACTCGCGTCCCAAGGATATCGGAGAGCAGCATTTCCGCCTCCAAAATCCCCGCCTCGCGCGCCGCTGACGGCGTGTCTCGGCGTGCCCGAGCTCGCTCGCTCAGTCGCGCCTGTCCGCTGCCGGCCATCGCGCGCACCATCTCCTCGGTTTGGCGCACGCTCATCTGTTCGGCGGCCACACGCACGGCGGCGCGCGCTTGCGCCCCGTGATCGGCCAACGCAGCGATCGCGCGGCCGTGCGCGGCCGAGAGCGTGCCCGAAGCGAGGCGCTGCTGCACTTCGGGAGCAAGCCCCAGTAGTCGCAACGAGTTGGTCACCGCCGCGCGACTCTTGCCGACGCGCGCGGCGATCTCTTCGTGTGTCGCGCCGAAGTCGTCGACGAGACCTCGGTATGCCGCAGCCTCTTCCAGCGGATTTAAATCGACGCGCTGCAGGTTCTCGATCAGCGCATCCCGCAGCAAATGCTCGTCTTCGGTGTCGCGCACAACCGCGGGGATTACCTCGAGCCCGGCGCGCTGCGACGCGCGCCACCGTCGCTCGCCCGCCACCAGTTCGTACCCATGGCCCGCGCGCCGCACAATGATCGGCTGCAACAACCCGACCGACCGAATCGACGCGGCCAGTTCTTCCAGGGCCTCGTCGTCGATCGCCTGCCGCGGCTGACGCGGGTTCGGCTGGATGTCCTGCACGCGGATCTCGCGCAACTGCGGCCCGGTGGCAATGCGCGGCTCATCGGCACTGCGACTCCAGGCATCGGCGGGCGCGCGCATCCCGTCGCCGGCGGGAACACGAACTTCCTGGGGAAGCAACGCCGAAAGTCCGCGTCCGAGTCCGCCCTTAGCTTGCGTCATGCGCTCTCACTCCCCTTGGTGGATCCCGGCCAACGCTTTCGCACCTCGGCGGCCAGGTCACGGTATGCCGTTGCCGCGCGCGACCCGGAGTCGTAGGCAATGATCGGCTTGCCGTAGCCCGGAGCCTCCGACAGCCGAACGCTTCGCGGAATGATCGTGTTGAAGACTTTTGGCCCGAAGTGCGCGCGCACCTCTGCAACGACCTGCTCGGCGAGCTTGGTGCGCGCGTCAAACATCGTCATCGCCACGCCTCCCACTCCCAGATCCGGGTTCAGCCCCTCCCGCACCAGGTCAAGCGTGCGCATCAGTTGACCCAGGCCCTCCAGGGCGTAGTACTCGCACTGGATCGGAACCAGCACGTGGTCGCACGCAGCCAGCGCGTTGATGGTCAGTAAGCCTAGAGAGGGCGGCGAGTCGATGAGCACGAAGTCGTAGTCGTCGCGCACCGTCTCGAGTCCTTGGCGAAGCTTCATCTCCCGAGCAAACGCGCTCACCAGCTCGACCTCGGCGCCGGCCAAGTCGATGGTAGACGGAACGATGCGCAGCCCCGGGGTCTCGGTGTCGAGGATCGCCTTTTCTATGGGAGTTCCTGCCAGGACTTCGTAGGTCCCACACGTTACCGCGCCCCGATCAACGCCAACGCCCGTGGAGGCATTGCCTTGCGGATCCAGATCTACCAGCAAGACGGACGCCCCGGCCTCAGCCAGACATGCTCCGAGGTTCACCGCGGTAGTCGTCTTGCCGACGCCACCCTTTTGGTTCGTCAGCGAGAGCACAACAGTAGATCGCCTAGGCTCTGTCGGTGATTGTTCTGGTTCTGGGGTCGGCAATGCCGTCTCCGGAGCCGGGACAGGCTTTGGAGGCGTTGGGGGCCTCGTTAGGCGGCCGAAAAACGTGCTGGGGCGGAATATATCCATGGGGTTTAGGCGGTTCCTGCGGATTCGGCAATCATAAAGATGCGGCCCGGCGAGTCAACTCCGGCGCGGCGGACATCCATGTCGGTCACCCCGGACGGCGCAACCGCCTCGGATCCCACGGCCACCATCGACACCCCGGCGCTCGCCAAGCGCCGTAGCAGCTCCAGGGCCAACAAGGGCTCAGCGAGCGCGCGCGCTGTGGCGACGTCAAACCCAGGGGATATGTCGGACGCTCGCGCGGCGCGCACATCCACGTTGGCCAATCCCAGCCGCGTAACCTGCAGGTCCAGGAACCCAGCCCGGCGTTGCTGCGGCTCGACCAACTGAAACGACGTCTCCGCATAGCAAATCCCGAGCACCATTCCAGGGAAGCCGGCTCCCGACCCGACGTCCACCCACGTTTCCCCAGGTTGTGGAGCATGCGCGAGGGCAAACAACAGCGAGTCGGCTGTGTGCCGGGAAAGGACGTGGCCGCGGTCTGCGGCGGAGATCAGCCCGAGCCTGTCCGCTTCGGCTTCGACCGCATCGGCGTGAGCCAGCAGCGGTGACAGCAGAGTGACGGGGAGCCCGAGTTCCCACAGCAACGCAGAGACAGCAGCGACGTCCTCACCTGCAATAAGTGGGGACGGGCTCATGTTTCTCGTGGAACATCGGCAGCCATGTTTCTCGTGGAACATGGTACGCCAGGAAACAGAAGAGCCCCGTTAGGTCGGAGCCCGAACCAGGAGAAGGGAGCGCGGCCTGCCCTAGGAGGGATAGACCACAATGTGGCGGTCGGAGCCTTCGCCTTCACTGCGAGTACCGACGCCCGGGGTGTTCGCAAGCGCGTTGTGCACGACCTTGCGCTCGAACGCGCTCATCGGCTCCAGTTCCACCGACTTACCCTCAGCGCGGACCTCGGCCGCAACGGAACTCGCGCGCCGCTCCAGTACCGCTCGCTGGCGCGTGCGGTAGCCTCCAATATCCAGGGTCAGCAACACCCGAGATTCGGTTTGATGCTGCACCGCTGTGCGCACTAGGTCCTGAAGTGCCTCCAGCGTCGCACCATGCCGACCGATCAAAAGCCCCAGGTCAGGACCGGTAAGCTCAACCTCGATCGTGTCTCCGGCGAACTCGGCCGTTGCTTCGCCGTCCAGGTCCAGGACGTCAAGCAGTCCGTCGAGGAAATCCTCCGCGAGGTCCGCCTGGTCATCGAGCAGAGAGTCTTCGGAATCGTCGACTCCCTCAGCGGCGGCGGCATTCGCCTCATCAGGAGACTCGACGGGGACCTCATTTGTTGCTTCCGGGAACTCGCTCATCGCTTCTTCTTCCGCTTCTTCTTCTTGGAAGCCGACGGGGACGGCTTCGTGACCGGGGTCTTACCGTTCACCTGCGCCTCCTGCTGCTTCGGGGTGGAGGAAGTCGAGCCGCGTTTGGCCTGCTTCAACTCCGCCTCCTCGCGCGCGCCGGCCTCATCCTGCCGCTTGAGCAAGATGTGCTGCTGGCCGATCGTCCACACGTTTTGGGCTAAGAAGTACAGGTTTGCGCCCGTTGGGAAGCTCAGGGAGATGAACCCAAAGAAGACCGGGAAGATGCGGGTCATCATCTGCTGCTGCTGAGCCATTTGGCCGGTAGCGCGCGCCGCCATCTGCTTGCTTTGGTAGTACTGCGTCCCCACGATCAGCAAGACAAGCAGGTAGTAGGGGATTGCTTGGGTTTGGCCGCCCTTGGCGTCGCGGACCGTGCACTCGCGCATACCCGGTTTCGACGCCGCCTGGTTCGGAGTACACCCTGGATGCATCCCAAACACCGTCGCGCGGTCGGCTGTAACGTCGGAGAACAACTTGCCGTCTCGCGGGAGATGCCCCGTGCCCAGCGCGGATTGACACTGGAAGGAGACGCTACCGTCCTTGATCGACGGTCGGCATAGCGTGATCCACCCCGCATTGGAAAGTGGCTGGTCATCGTGCTTAGGCTCGCGGAAGCCGTCTACCAGGAAGATCTTGTCGCCTTTGGAAGTCGGGCAACTGATCGCCTTCGGACTCCGACCCGACGCGTTTGGCTCGACGCTTCGGGCTTCCTCCACGTCGTAGGGCCGACACAGAACGGACTTGATCTCGGTTCCGGCAAAGATATCGGCCGGAACCGCCGCGCCGGAGACCAACGTCACCGAGGTCGGAACGGCGATGATCGACGCGCGCACGATGGCGATCATGGCGATGAAGACGGGGAACTGCGCGACCAACGGTAAGCAGCCGCCCAGCGGGTTGACGTTGTGCTTCTTGAACAGGCCTTGGACCTCTTGGTTCATCTGCATCCGGATCTGCTGGACCTCGGTACGATCCTGGGCCTTCTTCTGAAGCTCCTTGTACTTTTGTTGGATCTTCTTCTGCTCCGGCCCGAGCTTCTGCATTGAGGTCATCGAGCGGATCTGCTTCACCGTGAGCGGAATCAAGAGCGCGCGCACGGCGACCGTGAGCAAGATGATTGCAAGCGCATACGAGTGTGTAGCCTGGTAAATCGCGTTTATGGCGGCGCCGAGCGCGGCCTCTATACCTCCGAGGATTTCAGACATGCGCTCTTGCTCGCAGCACTCGCCGCACGGGATGGTTGAGTTCCTTCACCGGATCGAATCCTCCATCAGTCCAAGGGGCGCAGCGCAACAACCGCCATGCGGTCTGCGCAACGCCGATTACAAGTCCATTCGCGCGCAAAGCCTCGACCGCGTACTCCGAACAAGACGGCACGAAGCGACACCGCGGCATCAGTAGGCGCCCGAAGGTCACCTGGTAGGCCCGCACGACCATGGCGGCCGCGCGCCCTAACACGGCACGCCGACCTTCTTCAAAGCTGCCTTCACATCGGCTGCAATTACCTGGTAGGGCTTGCCATACGCCCCAGGTTTGGCTGTGAGGATCACGTCGGTTCCGTCCGGGATAGCAAGAAGTGCGTCGCTTGCGGCAACGCGCATAAGTCGCTTCACCCGGTTTCGCTGCACAGCATTACCCACGCGCTTGGAAGCGGAAACCCCTACTCGCGCCGGCGCGGCGCCTCCGACGGCGCACGTGGCGACCACCGATCCTGCCGCGCTCCGTCGACCGCGCGCAAGAGTGCGACGAAAGTCGCTGGAGGAAGTTAGTCGATTGACTCGCTTCATACGCGGTCGCGAAAAGGACGAGACAAGCCGGTTAGACAGTTAGGCGAGCGCGTCCCTTGCGCCGACGGCGCGACAGGATCGCTCGCCCGGCGCGCGTACGCATGCGCGTGCGGAAGCCATGGGTGCGCTTGCGACGTCGGTTGCTCGGCTGATACGTGCGCTTCAACGGTTCTCCTAGTTGGGTCGCAAGAGTCTACGCGGCCCACGAATCGAGCGTCAAACACAGATTGTTGTGGAACTCGGCAAACCGCCTACCTGCGGAAACGCATCCTGTTCTCGGGAAAACTCCCTGTGGATGAACACAATTCCCATTCTTGTGTCCACAGGGGACCGTGTTTATACTCGGCCGTCGTCGTCCATCTGACGAGGCGGAACTTCTTCTCGTGACTTCCCTGTTCGTGGCGCGCGTTCTCCGCGTGCGGGACGAACGCGGTCGGAAGTGCCTCCTTTGTCCACAGGTGTGGACGATCATTGTGGATATTGGCTTGTCTTCGTACAAGCCGGAGGGGGCACATGGCTGATCAGGCCGATGAACTGTGGGGTCAAACCCTCGCCAGCGTACGGTCGCAGTTGGTGTCGCCGGGCGCGCGGGCCTGGGTTGAAGGAACCAAACCACTCGGGTTCGCCAACGACGTTTTAGTACTCGGCGCCCCTTCACCGTTTGCGAAAGAGTGGCTTGAGACCCGGTACGCCGACACGTTGACCGAGGCTTTGTGCGTTGCGGCGGGCCGCTACGTGCAATTAAAGGTGACTGTGGATCCTGGACGTGCGGGTGCCTCGGTTGTGGACGTCACCGACGAGGCCTCTCAGCAGCAAGCCGAGCGCACCGCATCCCGGCCGGCCGAGCCACCGCAACTGAATCCACGCTACGTGTTCGACACCTTCGTGACGGGCCCCTCGAACCGTTTTGCTCATGCGGCCGCTCAAGCCGTCGCCGAGCAGCCGGCCCGCAGCTACAACCCTTTGTTTATCTACGGGGGGGCGGGACTCGGAAAGACCCACCTTCTGCATGCCATCGGTCACGAGGTCTGGCGGTTGTTCCCTCAAGCGCGCATTCGATACGTGTCCTCCGAGCAGTTCATGAATGAGTTCATCATGGGTGTACGTGAGGACAAGATGCCGGGGTTCCGCAGACGCTACCGCGAGGCAGATCTTCTACTCGTCGACGACATCCAATTCATGTCTCGCGGGGAGCAGACGCAGGAGGAGTTCTTCCACACGTTCAACGCTCTACACAACGACGGGCGCCAGATCGTAATTACGTCGGATCGGGCGCCGGCCGAGATCCCGGGGTTGGAAGACCGTCTGCGTACCCGTTTCGAGTGGGGTTTGATCACCGACGTACAGCCACCGGACCTAGAAACCCGCGTTGCTATCTTGCAAAAGAAGGCTCGTAGTGAAGGGTTCCAAGTTCCCGACGACGTTCTCGCGTTTATCGCTTCGCGCGTCCAGAACAACATCCGCGAGCTTGAAGGTCGTCTTATTCGGGTTGTTTCCTACGGTTCGCTGACTGGAAACCCACTTACCCTCGAGTTGGCACAAGAGGTCCTTCAACCACTTCTTCCACAGGACGGCGCTGGGGAAATCCCTGCCGACTTGATCATCAACGAGTGTGCCCGTTACTTCAGTCTTGCGCGTGAGGAACTGCTTGGGCAGAGCCGCACCCGTACACTCGTTGCCGCACGTCAAGTCGCGATGTACTTGTGTCGTGAACTTACGTCTCTATCCCTTCCAAAGATCGGTGACGCGTTTGGCGGACGCGACCACACCACCGTTATGCACGCCGACGCGAAGATCCGCCGGTTGATGGGTGAGCGCCGTCAGGTTTATTCACAGGTCCAAGAACTCACTGCGCGTATCCGCACCCGGGTCGCCGCAAACGCCTCGTAGCACTCCGCTCGTCCACAGGTTAAGAAAGGGAAAACCGCACGTCATCGCCTGTATCCACAGTGTCCCCAGGCCCTACTACGATTACGAACAAGTGATTTCTTTTAAAAGCAAGCACGTTCACAGTGTGAAGGAGGCTCAATGAAGATCTCGGTAGAGCGCGAGCAATTCGCCGACGCGGTCACGTGGGTGCTGCGTTCGGTTAGTTCCCGAGCGACGCTTCCGGCGCTGGGCGGCGTGTTGTTTGATGCGGCGACTAAAACGTTGCGGTTGTCTGGAACCGACCTTGAGTTGGCGGCAAACGCGGCGATCGACGCCAACGTCGAGGAGGACGGCAAGATCGTGCTCCCCGGTCGAGTGCTGGGGGAAATCGCGCGCAGTTTGCCGGAGGGCGCAGTTCGCATCGAAGCATCCGGCGGCCAAGCCCGGATTACGTGCGGCTCGGCCGAGTTCACGTTGCGCGCTCTTCCGCTCGAGGATTTTCCAAACTTGGTGGCACCGGAAGGGGCTCCGTCGGGAACCGTGGATGCTGCGGTGTTCGTGTCGGCAATCGGACAGGTCACCCGTGCGGCTTCGCATGATGAGGCGCGTCCGGTGCTCACCGGAACCCTGGTGGATGTGACTCCTGAGAAGATCACGCTGGTGGCAACCGACAGCTACCGGCTGGCCGTACGCGAGATCGCGTGGTCGGGTCCGGCCGAGGGGATAAAGCGCGTGATCCCGGCGCGCGCACTGCAGGAAGCGGCGCGCGCCGCCGACGGAGACGGGTCCATCACGATCACCCTCGGCGAGTCGCAGGCGGCCTTCGAGGTAGGTGGCCGCAAGCTGACAACGCGCCTGATCGAGGGTGAGTTCCCTAACTGGCGGCAACTCGTGCCCAACGATCTGCCGAACACGATGGCGATCAACCGCGAGTTGTTCCTCGAAGCCGTTCGACGCGTTGGGATTCTGGCGCAGTCCGGAGCACCTGTGCGCATCGAGCTGGGACCCGAGGGCGCGCGCCTAAAGGCGGGCGCGCAAGACCTCGGCGAAGCGGCCGAACACGTAGACGGCAAGTTTGAGGGCGAAGCGTTGACAGTCGCGTTCAACCCGACCTATCTGGTCGATGGCTTAAACGCTGTCGAGGGCTCCGACGCGACGCTGGCTGCGCGCGACGGGCTCAAGCCGGCCATTCTGCGCGCGACCGGGGATGAGAGCGGGTTCCTGTACCTGGTCATGCCCGTTCGCATCTAGCGCGCGCGACGGGAGGCGTGGTGAGGGTTCGTGCGATCGAGCTGACCACGTTCCGGTCATGGGAGTCGCTATCACTGTCGTTCGAAGGCGACACAACGGCGCTGGTTGGCCCAAACGGATGCGGGAAGACCTCGGTGCTGGAGGCGGCGTGGTACTGCGCGGCTCTTGAGTCGCATCGGACGTCGGCGGACGCAGTCTTGGTTCGCAGGGGCTCGGCGACCGCGGTGATCCGCTGCGACGTCGAGCGGGGCCGGCCGCAGGCAGTAGTGCGTAACGAACGTGTTGAGCTGGAGATCGTCACCCGCGGCCGGGCGCGCGCCCGGCTGGGTGGGGCCCCAGTGACGCGGCGCCGGGATGTGCTCGGGACGTTGCGCGCGGCGATCTTCTCCCCGGAGCTGCTAGCCGTTGTACGGGCGGAACCTTCGGATCGGCGGCGGTTCGTCGCGGATTTGTTGGTGCAGATGCACCCGCGGTTCCACGCCGTCGCGCGCGATTACGACCGAGCTTTGCGTCAGCGGAACGCGTTGCTTCGAGATCACGCGGGTTCCCGCACGCCGCCGCGCGGACTCGAGGCGTGGGACGAGGCGCTCATCGGGCCGGGAGCCGAGTTGTGCGCCGGGCGCGCGCGCGTGGTGCGCCACCTGTCGCCGCACGCGCGCGAGGCGTACGAGGCCGTCGGAGGCGGGGCGGCTTTCGATGTCGGCTACGTTCCAAACGTCCCGGCTCCCGAGGAGCAAACCGTTGACGCCTGGGCCGCGCAAATGCGCGCGCGACTAGACGCTCGTCGCGCCGACGAGCTGACTCGGGGCTTGACGCTGGTGGGACCGCACCGCGACGATCTTGCAATCGACATCGCCGGCATGCCGGCGCGCACCCACGCCTCACACGGCGAGAGCTGGCTGGCCGCGCTCGCGCTGGTGCTCGGAGGGCACGCGGCGCTGACCGAGTCGCTTGGGGAGCAACCCGTGTTGCTGCTGGACGATCCCTTCACGCTGCTTGACCCAGAGCGCCGCGTCCGGCTCGCGAGGGCACTTCCCGCGGGAGCCCAGGTCCTGGTAACCGCGGCGGACCCCGCCGAGATCCCCCCGGAGCTGGATGCCAAACACGTCGACGTCGGGAGCGCGCACAATGGCTGACCGCGAACGAGACCCAAAACCGATGGCGGATCTGATGCGCTTGTTGGTTGCGGGACGCGGATGGGGCGAGCGCATGGCGGTCCAGCAGTTGGCGCAGTCCTGGGAGCAGATCGTAGGTCCGCACGTGGCGGAGCACAGTGAGCCGTTGCGGTTGATCCGCGGGGTGCTCACGATTCGCGCGGAGCGAGGCGTGTGGGCAACCGAGCTAACGCTGCTCGCGGCATCGATCGCCGAAAAGGCCGACCGGTTCCTGGGCTCCGGATCCGTGCGGGAGGCTCGCGTTCAGACCGCAGGGCCCGGACCGCACGACCACCGGGGCTGAGGACTTCGCGGTGCGCGGTTCGCGCCGAAAAGGGTGAATGGGCTGCCGTCGGCGCCGAAGGAAACATGGCTCTACCTGCTATAATGACGCTACTAAACGCGCTGAATCCGTCGAAGTCCGTCGGTTCTCGGCGGCGCGCGCTCCCCCAGCGCCACGAGGACGCGTGGGCGGTTCCGTGCCGCGAAGGAGATTGAGTGGTTAAGTCCAACACCGACTACACAAGCAAGGACATTCAGGTACTCGAGGGACTCGAGGCTGTCCGCAAGAGGCCTGGGATGTACATCGGATCGACCGGTCCGAGAGGCTTGCATCACCTGGTCTACGAGGTCGTCGACAACGCTATCGACGAAGCGCTGGCCGGACGCTGCAACAAGATCACGATTGATCTCAACGCCGACGGAAGCGTTGCGGTTGCCGACGACGGCGCCGGCATCCCCGTCGCTCCGATCCCGGGGAACAAAGACCGGCGGCCCGCGCTCGAGATCGTCATGACGGTGCTTCATGCCGGCGGAAAGTTCGGCGGGTCCGGGTACGCGGTTTCCGGCGGACTGCACGGCGTTGGCGTGTCGGTTGTGAATGCCCTATCCGAGCGACTCAACGTCGAGGTTCATCGCGACGGCTACGAGTGGACGCAGTCCTACGCGCGCGGCAAACCGCAGGAGAAGCTGCGCAAGGGCAAAGCCAGCAAGAGGAATGGAACGACCGTGCGCTTTTGGCCGGACCCCGAGATCTTCGAAGATCTGGAGTTCAAGGCCGATGTCTTGTCCCAGCGTTTAAAGGAGCTGGCGTACCTCACCAAGGGCATCACCATCACGCTGGCCGATCAGCGAGTGGATCCACCGGTGGTCGAGACCTGGCGCGCGCAAGGCGGCATCGCCGACTTCGTCAAGGCGTTGAACGTGGGACGCGAAACACTCAACCGTCCGGTGCACTTCGAGGCCGCCGAGGACGGGCGCGAGATTGAGATCGCGCTGCAGTGGAATGGGACGTTCAACGAGTCGCTGTACTCGTTCGCCAACACCATCAATACCCACGAAGGCGGGATGCACGAGGAGGGCTTCAAGAAGGCCCTTACGAACGTGGTTAACCGCTACGCGCGCGCGAAGTCGCTGCTCAAGGAAAAGGAAGAAAACCTCCAAGGCGAGGATATTCGCGAAGGACTCGTCGGTATCGTCAGCATCAAGATGCGTAACCCGCAGTTCGAGGGGCAGACCAAGACCAAGCTTGGCAACACAGAGATCCGCTCGTTCACCGAGCGTGTGGTCAACGATCGCCTCGCCGACTGGCTGGAAGAACACCCGACCGAGTCCAAGCGCATCGTCACCAAGGCCCTGCAGGCATCGCGCGCGCGCATGGCTGCGAAGAAGGCGCGCGACATCGCGCGCAAGGGCTTCGGCACCGGAGGCGGACTGCCCGGCAAACTCGCCGACTGCTCATCGAACGATCCGAACTCCACCGAGGTCTTCATCGTCGAGGGGGACTCGGCCGGCGGCTCGGCGAAGCAAGCTCGAAACCGGGAGTGGCAGGCGATCTTGCCGATCCGCGGCAAGATCCTAAACGTCGAGAAAGCGCGCCTGCACAAGATCCTTGAAAACCAGGAGATCCTCGCGCTGATCAACGCGATCGGCACCGGGATCGGCGAGCAGCTCGACACCGCGAAGCGGCGCTACGGCAAGGTCGTGATCTTGACAGACGCCGACGTGGACGGCGCGCACATCCGGACGCTGCTTTTGACCTTCTTCTTCCGGCACATGCGCGGCTTGATCGAGCAGGGCTACGTCTACATCGCGCAGCCGCCGCTGTACCGGATCAAGTTCGGCTCCGAGAAGCACTACGCGTTCTCGGACCGCCAGCGAGACAAGATCTTGCGTGAGCACCCGAACCGCAAGTCCGACATCCAACGCTTCAAGGGACTCGGAGAGATGATGCCCGAGGAGTTGTGGAACACCGCAATGAACCCCGAGTCGCGCAGCATGCTCCAGGTCGCACTCGAAGACGCTGCCGTCGCCGACCAGATCTTCACCGTGTTGATGGGTGAGGATGTAGAGGGTCGCCGCGCTTTCATTCAGAAGAACGCCAAAGACGCGTTCGTAGACATCTAGAGGTCGTATGCCCGACGTTCCGTTGGAAGCCAATATCGAACTGATCGATATCGAGGAAGAGGTAAAGCGCTCTTACCTCGACTACGCGATGTCGGTGATCGTCGGGCGCGCGCTGCCCGACGTTCGCGACGGCCTCAAGCCCGTCCACCGGCGCATCTTGCATGCGATGGACGCGAACAACATGCGGCCGGACCGGCCGTTCGTGAAGTCGGCGCGTGTTGTGGGTGAAGTTATCGGTAAGTACCACCCCCACGGCGACGGCGCGGCCTACGACGCTCTCGTGCGCATGGCTCAGGATTTCGCGATGCGCGCGCCACTGATCCAGGGACACGGGAACTTCGGCACCGTCGACGGCGACCCCGCGGCGGCCTACCGCTACACCGAGTGTCGCTTGGCATCGCTTGCGATGGAGTTGCTGCGCGACATCGACGAGGAAACCGTCGACTTCGTCCCCAACTTCTCCGGGGAGTTCTCAGAACCGCTCGTGCTGCCGGCGCGTTTCCCGAACTTGCTCGTCAATGGATCGACCGGCATCGCGGTCGGTATGGCTACGAACATCCCGCCGCATAACTTGGGCGAGGTGATCGATGCCACGGTCGCGATGATCGAGGATCCCGACATCACCGTCGAAGGTCTAATGAAGTTCGTCAAGGGGCCCGACTTCCCCACCGGCGGGATCATCATGGGCAAGTCGGGTGTTCGCGATGCGCTCATGACCGGACGCGGTTCGGTGAAGGTGCGCGGGCGCGCTACCGTCGAGGAAGGTCGCGCCGGCCGTTCGCGCATCGTGGTGACCGAATTGCCGTACATGGTGTCGGGCGACCGGGTGCTTGCGAAGATCCAAGATCTCGTCGAGCGCAAAGTCATCCTCGGCATCCCCGCCTCCAACGGGTTGCGCAACGAGTCCAACCGTCACGGACTGCGCCTGGTGATCGAGTTGCAGCGTGATGCCATTGCGCAGGTTGTGTTGAACAACCTGTACAAGCACACGCAACTACAGGACTCCTTCGGCGTGAACACGCTTGCGCTCGTCGACGGCGTGCCGAAGGTGCTGAACCTGCAGCAGGTGCTTGGCCACTACCTCGACCACCAGATCCAGGTAGTCACGCGGCGCACCCAGTACCGGTTGCGCAAGGCCGAGGAGCGCGCGCACATCTTGGAGGGGTTGCTCGTCGCGCTGAACAACCTCGACGACGTCATCAACTTGATTCGCAACTCGGCGAGCGCCGACGATGCGCGCGCCGGGCTCATGACGCGGTTCTCGCTCAGCGAGATTCAAGCGAACGCGATTCTCGACATGCAGTTGCGCCGTCTGGCGGCACTCGAGCGGCAGAAGATCCAAGACGAGTACGACGCGTTGATGGCCCAGATCGCCGAATACAAGGCGATCCTGGCCGACCCGCAGCGAATACTCGCGATCATCAAGGAAGAGCTGCTCGATATCCGAAAGCGCTTTGCCGACAAGCGGCGGACCGAGATTCACGCCGACGCGGGCGAAATCGACATCGAGGATCTGATCCCCGACGACGATGTGATGATCACCATCACTCGCACCGGGTACGTCAAGCGGGTTCAGTCCAACGTCTACCGCACGCAGGGCCGGGGCGGCAAGGGCGTCCGCGGCGCGAAGATGAAGATGGACGACATCGTCCAGCATCTTCTCACCACTACAAACCATGCCTACGTATTGTTCTTCTCCAACCGGGGGAAGGTTTACCGGATCAAGGCGCATGAGGTCCCCGAGAAGGACCGTACCGCGCGCGGGATCTCGATTCGCAACATCTTGCCGCTGGGCGTCGACGAGTCGATCGCCGCGGTGATCGACACGCGCGACTACAAGACACACCAGTACCTGGTGATCGCGACTCGTCACGGCATCATGAAGAAGACTGCGTTCTCGGCGTACGACTCGTCGCGCCGTGACGGGATCATCGCCATCAAGCTCAAGCCCGAAGATGAGGTCGTGTCCGTGAAGGCGACCTCCGGCGAGGACGAGCTGATCATGGTGACGCGCCGGGGACAAGCCATCGTGTTTGACGAGCGTGAAGTGCGTCCCATGGGGCGCGATGCCCAGGGAGTCATCGGGATGCGGCTCGGTGCGGATGAGGTCGTCGAGGCATTCGATGTCGTCGACCCCAACGCCGAACTGCTGGTCGTGACCGACGCCGGATTCGGCAAGCGCACGCTGCTGGACAAGTACCCCCGTCATCACCGCGGTGGTCGCGGTGTGAAAACTGTTTCTCTAACTCCGCGCCGAGGATTCATCGCGGGGGCCGCGGTCGTGCGGCCGGGCCACGAGGTCTTCCTGATCGCGTCCGACGGCCAGGTCATCAAGGTTGCGTGCAAGGACATCTCGCGGCAGGGGCGCGCGACAACCGGCGTCCGGGTGATGCGGATGGACAAGGATGGACAACTCGTCGCCATGGCTCCCGTGGTCGGGGATGACGAGGATGATGAGGAGTAGGGGTTGTCGCGGTTGGGCGGCGCCCCCGTATAAAGTCTGAGCTGTGGACACCGAGAAGCGGTCTGAAGATCAGGATGCCGACGAGCCGACGCTTGCATGGTCGGGGCCTCCCTTGAGCGAACCTCCCCGCAGGGCGCCGGCCACTCCGCCGGGCACTCCGCCGGGCACTCCGCCGGCGCCGCTGCCGT